>JAABUJ010000591.1_pt1 | contig 67864 bp, 72 predicted proteins | sample 5559131 | NCBI WGS metagenome assembly JAABUJ01 (sample SAMN10711875, study PRJNA513366) | rock metagenome | isolation source: Antarctica rocks | place: Antarctica: Victoria Land, Mt New Zealand nord | collected 2016-01-07 | reverse complement strand
TCTATTTGTTTACACTATGTAGAGTATATATAGGAAATGATGACTAAGACATAAATAGGGGTGCTTAGTAAGAGATGAGTAAGCAATGATATCACATGAGCAATGTAATGTGTACATGCATTTGGGGCCATTTCATCCATTCAACTCTCTGAATTCATGAGCAGCGACGAGGGATACCGATAATTGTCGTTTCTGGGGCAAAGATGGCGGAAGGAATACCACAAGGAACCTCCATACAAGCACGTATCGCAGCACTAAACTTAAGTCAAGTTGGCAGAGCTCCAGATGTCACGGTATCTTATCGCCCGGTTCCAACTATTGGAGTGGAGCAACCTCCGCCGCTGCCCCTTAACAGACCGTCAAACGATCATAGAAGACATACTGCAAGCATAACATCCCATACCAATGGGTATACTACGAGAGGCAATGAACCAATTGGGCCAGAAAGCAACCATATCCTTCCACCCCCTAATATACAGCGAACCGGTCAATCAACGTTAGCAAAGCCTAAGCCTCCACCACCAAGCTTGCCGGTTCGTAGACCATCAGCTCAACCTTCTCCATCCTTACCCCCCCGAAGACCACTGGAACAGCTGAACCGGCGCGGATCTACAGAGTCGGCATCTTCTGTAACCTCAGGGGTCTCCTCAATATCTGCGTTGTCTATAGGCACAGCAAGCACCTCGACCTCGAGAGTTCCTTCTGTAGACGGTGGCAGACTTCGGGCGCCGGCTTACGATTCTTCAACTTTGCCTCCACCATTTCCTAAGCGTCCCGAACAGAACAACGACAGAAGAAGAATATCATTGAAGACCACTAAATCATCGCCGATTGTTGTGGCCCCAGGTCTCGAGCCTCCACCTCCTTCACTTCCTCCGCGCTTACCAGCTCGCAAAGCGCAGGTGGTGAACGCCAGGGAGCCATCTCAAACGCCAGTTCCTGTTGTGGCGAAGAAGTCCGCTTTATCATTCGGCTTGAACAGAGAGCCCGCAGACGCACCACAGCTGCTGAACCAGGGCTCAGATGGCGTAACAAGTGGGCGTAACCCTAATAAACCCGGAGAAGCGCCCCCGCCCATACCACTAGCGTCTCGTCCCAATCTATCCCAACTCCAAGCATCGAAACCACGACGGTCCCTTGAACAGCCAACCACATCCTGCCTGAAATGTCGAGATTTCTCCGGTCCAGACAAACACGCAGCTTTGTTCCCTCGTCAGTCAGTCCCATCGCTAGACTGGCTGGCTTCCCAACTCGCAACACCGTTTCCGTCACATACCGACAAAGCCCGTGCTATATTTACATGGCTACATCACAACGTCGCGTACGATGTCGTCTCATTCTTCAACAATGATATCAAGCCTTCAACGCCCGCCTCTACACTCTCAACAGGCTTAGCAGTTTGTGAAGGTTACGCAGGTCTATTCACTGCTCTGGCTATCAAAGCCGGCCTCGAGAGCATAGTGATCACTGGGCATGGTATGGGGTTCGGTCTAGCACCAGTCCCTGACGGTTTGCCTCTGCCACCAGAATCATCCAACCATGCCTGGAATGTCGTCAAGATCGATAACGGCGAGTGGAAGCTCATTGACGCGTGCTGGGGCGCTGGCCATATCGGGGGCAAAGGGAAACCCTATACGAAGCACTTCAACCCGTCCTTCTTTACCATGGACAACAACGAGTTTGGCCTCCGGCACTTCCCAACAGACACAAATCAGTTCTTCCGCATCGACGGGAGACCCAGGATCTCTTGGGCAGAATACATAGTGGGTGATCCCGGCGGAGAACGGGCACAGGTTTATACTGCAGCAACCACCGAGCATTTCCTGAAGGAAACAAGTTTTCTGCCCAGGTATAAGCAGGTCTCGGTTGATCCTCGACAATACCCGTCATCGACTATTCGCTTTCAGTTTGAAAAGGTCTGCGAGCATTTCGACTTCGAGCGGAATGGCAATGGCAAATCATATTGTTTTGTCTTGATAGTTCATAATCAGGACGGCATGAAGAAGGATGATTACATTCCCTTTGAGACGAACGATCAGTTCTGGTGGCTAGATGTGAGGCCTGAGTTTCTGGGCGTCCCAGGCGAGAGTATCATGCTTGGTAATGTCGAGACGATCAATGGGAAGGATGCGAGAGGGCTCACGAAACAGGAGTACCTGGCTAAGAAGGGGAAGGTGGCTTCATCTTTTGGCGGCGTGGCTAGTTGGGATCTAGTGTAGCTATAATTTACCTGCATTCCTCATACCTCTCTGAATATTTGGAAGATGTGGTAGGCCCGTGAGCCTCCAAGAGATTGATGAGCGGCCAAGGGCTCGGTACGTTCCGAGGGATCGCTGACTAAGGCACTTCATTTCCCTCATCGCTTTACATGCCATTCCTGGAGAGGGTATACCCACCTACCTTAAGGTATGCAACGTGCGAACAGTGTGACAAGAACATAGAGACCCTAGCGGCAACAGTGGCGTTGTCTGACGTGTTATAAAGAACCGGGAGGGAGCATTGATCTATCCAGTGCTGCGCAGACGTCAGAAACTGAGTGATGCTCCGCCCTTATTTGCAGGAAGTGAAGGTTGGGAAGTGATTATGGTGACGAAGCCAGGATCGGTCTACAGCTATCGAAGTTCTTGCTAGGACTTCTTCCCTGGCGGCATGGTACACATTGAGGATCTCGAGCCGCGCCAAGTACTGTGGGCAATGCCCACGACGACGAGTAGTTCAATCGAAAGACACTGTACACCGTTCACACTACCAAGCTATGGAGTGCTCACCATCGATCGTACATCGGTGATCACTCTCACCCACAACGCTGTCTTCGAACCGGAATGTACCGGTGGAGCCGACTGGGAACAGGACCCGACATATACCGACCCCACCACTGTTGCAGACCTCAGAGATCCGTTTTACGCTTCGACTTTACCTCAAACCTACGCCATTGCTGCAGCGACGGTGGTCAGCTATATGCTTGTCATCATGCTGTTTATTACTCCGCGCACATTCTTTGTCGGAGGACCGGGCGGGGGCGGTGGATTCCTCGGCAGGCGGGGGATCATCAGTGGCGCTTCAGGGAGTACCTCAGTCATTGGAGTGGGGGGAAGACCATGGCTGCAGAAGGTAGCAGCGCTGACTGTGGCAATCTCTTTGACCATCGCCACGGTGAGCACGTTTCAAGTCGCCGAACGCCAATACGACATTGGATACATGGATGCCGGAGCGTTACGGGATGAGGTGGTCGGAGGCGTTGAACTCAGAATCGTGAGGGTCATCTCGGATACGTTTCTATGGCTCGCGCAGGTGCAGACGTTGATTCGACTTTTTCCGCGTCACAAGGAAAAAGTCATCATCAAGTGGACCGGATTTGCGCTCATTATCCTGGATACTGTCTTCAGTATTCTAAATAGCTTTGTCGCCAATGTCAACCCGAACTCTGCTCGCAAGGTTATTGCGGCAGTCCCGGCTCTTAGCTACCTGTTTGCCCTAGCACTAAGCATACTGTATGCTGCGTGTGTGCTGTACTATTCTCTCTCAAAGCGGCGTTTCGCTTTCTTTCATCACAAAATGCGCAATATTGGTCTCGTGGCTCTTCTCGCATTGGCTGCCATTCTGATCCCAGTGGTATTCTTCATCTTGGATGTCTCGAAACCGAACATTACCGGATGGGGGGACTATGTACGCTGGGTTGGCGCAGCAGCAGCGAGTGTTGTCGTTTGGGAGTGGGTCGAGCGGATCGAAGCCCTAGAGCGAGACGAACGGAAAGATGGCATTCTAGGCAGGGAGATCTTCGATTTGGATGAGATGCTCGAGGTCACGCCTTCCGAGGAGATCAACTGGCCAGGAAGTCGGCGACCTAATCGAGGAGATGGGAGTAGTGGCGGTGGCATGACTACTGGCTGGAGTGGTGCGACCAGCCAGGCTCATCATATCCACAACACCAGGGTGTTGCCACATATGCCACCGCACAGCATGGGTAGGAACTTCGGTGATTCGGTACGGCAACAGCGCAACGTGACTCCGTTCATACCCCGGCCTGCAGCTTCGATGAACGCCCCGCTATCCCCGTCACGAGCCTTTGCTACAACCCCCATAAGTAGGGATAATACCACAAGTGCGGCAAGTACAGAGTACACTGTTCATTACCATCCAGGGAACCAGCCAACACCAGCACTTTCATTGGATATGCCTAGACATTCGGGGAGCCATAACTATGTCGGCCTCGTGGGTGTCCAGCACCTGTCGTCGGCGGACAATGTCCGGCAAGCTCCACAGATGTCAACGAACCAAAGTACCGATCAGACAGGAGGACGAAAGTCTTGTCGGCAAGCAACCAAAAATCCCTTCAAGCGGCAACGGGCGTCACCACCATCCGAGGTTGCAGGCGCACCAGTCGCGGCATCAATTCCAGCATCATCAGATTCTGATAGCGATCCCGCTCCAAATCTGGGAGCGAAAGTCGCCTCTCTTGCTCCTGGGCGAAAGGGAAAGAGGCGGATCAGGGCAAGTCGTAGAGACACAGCGGCTGCTCTTCCAGTTACGGTGATTCCGGCTCAGCCTCGAAGGAGGGCCTGGCAACCAGCCGTTCAACAACCTGCTACCAGCAACGCTCTAGAACCGAATTTGCACCTCCAAGGGGCGACAGAAGGAACAGAACACGGTGATGAAGAAGTCAGAGGAACCGAACGCTCCCGAAGGCCTACTGAATGCGACGACTTGTCCGTTACCCAACAGCGCCTTGACAGATATTCACCCAATAATACTAACAACCAGCGTCTGTCGCAGCGAGGTGCCCTAGTAATATCAGAAGACCGCTCCATACGCGGCTCATCACGTCCGTTGCAAGTCGTCTCTTCCGAGTCCGCTGCGAGCCAGTCATCCTACCTTGAAGGCCAGCGGATGCCTGAGGCAGTAGATCTACCTCAGGCACAAATGACGACACTAGATCTCCATGACTCATTACCAGTGGCTGCGGAGCCAAGGGCGGCCTCTGCCTCACCTAATCCCTCCACAGAGCAAGACGACTGTCCGGGTCACCTTCCGGCCGCTCCTCAGCAGCGGGAAGAGTAGAGTGGTCTGTCCGTTTTACGTCAATATCATCTTTGCTGAACGTCACGAGGATCACAAGTTGCAAGATTTGCACTTAGGCCTTGGATCATAGGGCAGCCTTTTGCGTTATACTTGTCGACTTCACAGCGTGGGGGAGGGCTCATGGATTGGAGTCTAGAAAGGCTCGATGAGCAATAAGGCGTTGCGCGGATGTTGTCATGAAGCATCGGAAGGCATGTGCGGGAGTAAAGGAATTGAAAGGTCGTTGACCAATTCAGGCATGGATATATATCTCGAGTTACCTGAGTTACGAGTCCCTGCATATATTGAAAGGGAAGCTTAAAGATGTAAGGTACAAATTAAGTTACATGAGATAAGGTTCTATATGTACTGTACAACAGGGCCAGCACCTTACTGTAACTGGTAGCTTCAGCCTTACCCATGATACCTCCACATTTTGTAATGACACAACACAGTTCCTTTTCACACATCGACTCTCGATCAATTGACGTCCTTCACATTATGGCTACGGTCTTGAGCAGCAATATATTCCACCACACTGTCAACAATGTCGGCCCCGATAATGGAGAGCAGGTCGTTATGCTACCGCTGAATCTAATAGCTCTGATCGTCTCATATGTACGCCCGCAAGATCGATCATGAGGCCCATTGGACTTGATTGACGCGTGGGACACAGCTTGATGATATTGCAGATCTGGCGCGAGTCTGCAGGACTTGTCGAGTGCTCCACTACATGACCCTCCCCCAACTTTACTCTCAAGTCACGCTACGTTCTTATGCGCACATTCGATATGGCCCAGACGAACGACCGGAGGGTTGTGGCAGCGCGAGCCCGCTCGCAATGGGACTGAATGGTCTAATCAGTAGGAATCTCGCGGGCCTAGTGCGGTCTCTGAAGATAAGTGGAGAGTGGAAGGAATATGATTCGGAGGAGTTCGCAAGGGTCGGGAGGATATCAGATAATTCAATGATGCTGAACATGGTCGTGCGGATGGCGGTTGAGAAAATGGAGAAGCTGGAGTCTTTCAGGTACACTGCTACTGTACCTGCTGCGGGCTTACGTCTCTGCTGATGTCCAGCCAGCTGGGAGCTCAATACCAAGATGCTTCAAACCGTATATCACGGTCTGGCGCAACGACCGACACTATCCTCATTGACTATCAAATTTCCCTCGACACGTCTTCCCCGACCGGTGTTTCTGATACCACCAATACCCCATCTGCAAAACCTCAAAGTCACTGATATCGATCCTCTATGCTACCCCGACGACATATCGCTTCTCGTTCTCGGCTCAAAAAACTTGCGCGACTTGAGGCTTCATTGGAGTCCGCGGATGCGTGACGAGCTTGAGCTAAGCGTCCAGCTCAATTCGTACTTCGGGAGGTGTATGGCTGCAGGATATAAGATTCCCGTGCAACATATCGCATTTAAGAACTTATACGCCCAGCAGACCGAAGACTTCGAGAAGATTTTCGACGCAGAAAGGATTCGAGGAGTGACTATGATCAACACCATGGCGGGTGCTGGTGACGGCGCCGAGACCACCTTTGTGGACGACACCTGGCGTATGAAACCACCCAAGTTTCTTCAGAATATTAAGTCGATGAGACAAGACAGGTGGTCCAGGGTACACTGTAAAATGCTTGGAAAACTTACAGGGCTGGAAAGCCTTTACTTGCTTGACTCGAAGAAGGACACAAGAGAACAATCGAATGGGACAGTGAACGGGGCTCGATCTCAGGGTGCATCTCCGGCTACACCGACTACTCCGGCGAGTGCCAGCGGTTCCGCTGCCAACATGTCTCTTGGCCGAGACTACATCGAGGTCCTTTCAACGAATCATGGACAAACTCTGCGTCAGCTGCTATTAGCCGCACACTGGAGACTCGGGCCCGACGACATTGCCAAACTCGTTCGAAGCTGCCCCAATCTGGAGCAGCTAGGGCTTGGCATCGAGAAATCCGACTTCGACCTCTTTCGTCTCTTGGTTCCTTTCCTCCCTAAACTGTTTGCACTCAGGATCCTGGAGAAACCGGATTCGTCCGCATTCTGCGAGGAACTGAAAGCACACGGTGATGCAGTACATGAAAACAGCACATCGCAGAGCCTATCTAAACCTGAGTATCGCGCCTTAAGGTGGGTGGGCATCTACGATATGGTCTTCAGGGTCGGCAAGCTTCTTCCGCTGGGCGACGTCAGGAATGGCGAGGCATTGTTTACGAGGGTAGTCAAGAGGGTCTCCTCGGATGTTGTGCAGGATATCGAAATCTGGGGACTGGATTCATTGGAGATATAGGTGTTTGGGCGTAATAGCTTCTGGCAGTCAAAGCGTGTATACCCCATTCTGGTCTCAGGTCTCATGACTCTGCAAGGTGACGATGCAATGAACGAAACGATCAGCTGCCTCTGGAGGCTCGTTCTCCGCTTCTCTGTTTAGCCATACGAGTATTCAGTTGGAAGGGTGTCTGCAGGTGTTCACACTACCTCATGCATCACGAGCGGCTATCTCAGTACTGCATGTTGTTTGTTATTGATATCCACTAAAAAAGATCTCACACTACCTTGGATGTTGGTGTTGTAACATAACGTTAACCGTCGAAGCTTTCGGCATTCTTGCCTTTATGAGCGTAAGTCAACCTTTGATGTGCATGCGCCGAGAGGAGGACACTACCTAAGACTCTGCAAAAGCCGTGTCGATCACCGATCACCCATCACCGATCACCGATCACCGTTGCAGCTTCAAGGATGCCAATGTTCAACAGCTAACATTCAACGCGTTGCAGAGCAAAGGCAAGGATGCAATCCAACCCAATTATATCACACCAGCCGTCCACTCTGATCTTCTGAGACGGGTACGGCAGCACACTCTTAGGTACCTACCCTAAGGCACCATGTACAATATTACCTCAGCCGTCTTGACATGTTCAAGGTACGTACGAACACATCGTGAGCGCTGTACTCCACACGCCTCAATGTATGTGTTCTATTCATATTCATATGCATGCATCTAATGTCGTCATTTGTTTCTCGGGATGGGGCTGGGGCAGTCTGCCGTGAACATTACCGACCCCACTGTACTGTATCTCACGTTTGGAGGAATCCTTCAGCACATGCCATCATTGGCCTTAATTTCGTTCCAGCTTCCCGTCTCACTCAGCTCGGTGCGACCCGGGCTTTATGTCATCAAATCCTTAATCTCTTGTCATGTCTCTCATTTCGAGCTTCTATTAAAGTTGATCTTGTACCCGTAGCAGTTATGGCTTCTGCAGTATCATCCTCCTTGAGCTGTGGTCCTACGTAACCATGACGTTTCTCGGCGGCCTTGCGAACTTTGTCAGTATTGCCGCTGTTGTGGTAGCCGCTGAAGACGCATGTGAGTAGCTTTGGCTCGAGAACAGCTTCCGGACGTTGACAGTGTGCTACAGTATTGCCCTTCGTCTTCCACCCGTTACCTCTTGGCTCCATCAAACCTCATGGATGGTCAGTGGTTCGAGCAATCTCTTAGGATCGTACTGACCGCCGATAGGTTTGGGGACCAGATGGTACTGATGGCAGATGGCCTGGCCGGCCACGAGCATGACTTCTACCGCTACGTCAAATCGAGCCCATGGCTCGGGGGAAATGAGGAATACAGTTCGCTGAACGAAGGTTTTCCGTATTGGTTCAACGGACTCGTCCCCTTAGCATACGGACTTGATGATGAGCGGCTCAAGACGCAAGTTCTGTCAGCTGCTGATTACATTATCAATCACGCCGCTCCTGACGGCTGGATCGGACCCGAAAACTCTACGAAAACTCGCAATTTCTGGGCCCGTTATCCCGCCTTCTTAGGGCTGACCCAGCTTGTAGAGGCCGATCCGAGTCAAGCTTCGACAATCATACCCGCCATGCATAAATTCTTCGGTCTCATGCACTCGATGCTCGCCGACAACTACACCGGCTACATCACGCATCCTGGCGACGTGTTTGATGCGCAGTGGGGAAGGGCTAGGTTTCAAGATATGATGATCACGTTGCAGTGGATGTACGAAAATTACCCGGAGAACAACACTCAAATCTTGCTGGACAATATGAAGTACCTCAACGATAAAGCCTTCGATTGGGCTGCTTGGTATAATCCGGAAACGTTCATCAAACAAGACCTGGATACCGTTCCGCTCCATATAACTGTAGAAAACTTTCAATTCGAGCATGGGGTGAACGCTGGACAAGGCTCGTTACCCTGGTGCGGTCTCATATAGGTATATAGCAGCTAACCAGACTTCCCGCATAGGCTTGAAGGCGCCGAGTGTCGTCCGCCGATTTACTCATAATGACACCTTACTGGAGAGTGCTCGCTCGGGAGTCCGTCTTACATTTGGGTATCACGGGGCAGCGTCAGGCAACATTCTCGCAGACGAGCGACTGGTTGGTCTTGGGCCTAACAGAGGCTCGGAGCTGTGCACTGCCGTGGAGACGGTACGGATTTTCCGAATCTCCTCCAGATACTTCAAGCTGATAATTTGCCAGATGTACTCGTTGAGCTATCTCTATCAGACAATGGGCGACAACAACTTCGCCGACCGATGCGAACTGGCAGCGTTCAATGCCTTGCCTGTAATGGTGGGTAACGTCAGGCTTCGGATGTAGTCGCTATGCTAACTGAGCTATAGATGGCGCCAGACTGGTGGGCACACCAGGTGAGTTATGATTAGCATACCTACATTGGAACCATTAATAACAGTTGACGTGGAACAAGTACGTGGCAGAACCTAATTCACCATACTCCCGGAAACTCACCGATGGCCATCCGCCATTTTGGAACGTCAACCCATTAGGTCAAACATACGGCCTTGAGCCAAACTATCCATGTTGTACAGTGAACCACCCTCAGGGGTATCCCAAGTTCTTGTCCGCTTCTTTTGTTGGGATTGGTTCGAACGGTCTAGGACATGCCTTGCTGAGTCCGGCCAAAGTTTCGACCAATCTTGCAAGCGGTAACAAGGTCAGTGTAAGCTGTGACACGACGTACCCGTTTGGAGGCACCCTCGTCTACACAATCAGTGCTGATCAAGCATTCGACTTCTACATCCGGGTTCCCGGATGGTACGTGTCAGGATCCTCTTCGATATCTATAGGTGGTCAGAGCCAGAGCCTCTCCCCGGATGCTTCCACCGGCATGCACAAGGTTTCCGTGCCAGCCGGTCACAGCACTATTACCTATACCCTCGGCGCAAACATTGTCGTCCAGCCAAGAGCAAACGACACGGTGGCCATCACGTACGGGGCGCTGCTTTACGCCCTCGAGATCGGGGAGTCGACGACCGTAAAGCCCGCGCAAGACTGGTCGAAACAGACGGCCTACCCAGATGGCTATGCGCCACCTCAGGCGCACGACTACGTCATCGAGAATGCAACCGTCTGGAGTGTAGCCATTGATCCTTCCACGTTGAAGGTACAGCATGGGAACTCGACGGACGCAACGACGTTACCGAACCCGATCTTCACCCTCGGCGCATCGCCGATCAGCATGAGCGTGCGGGCGTGCGAGATTGCCTGGCCGTTGTGGGCGGGCCTTCCCGATATCCCACCCAAGGTGGCGGACAGGAAATGCTTGGGGACGTCTTTCGAGGCTCGGTTGATCCCTTATGGGGCTGCAAAATTGCATATGGCTGAGTTTCCGACGTTGGATCTCGGCGGACAATGATGATGCGTTACTTGCGTATAATTTAGGGTAGATATATATGAAGCAATGATTGAATGTCCGAATGCGCGCCTACGAGTACGTGTGTAGTCCACTTTCCGGTATCCAGCAAGCACGATCGACGGGACTGTGACGGCTCCTGTGCTGACTGCCTACGTCGAAGTCGTATCTTGTCTCCCCCTTGACTCTCGTCCACCCAGATTTGGGATAAGTCAGGTTTAGCAATCAATAGGCGAAGAAAGAAAGGAAAGACAATTCTCTGATTTGTAGGCTGGAAAAAAGGGGTCAATTGACCAGCGATTGCCACCTTTCTAGAAGTTAGTGTTCATTTGATACACATCTTCACGTTTGTATGACTTTTCTCCCGCCTCTGGAGGTTTTCTGGGCGGGTGCTCCCATGTTTGCGTCTCTTCTTCCTTGTCTGTCTGAACACAGTCGCCCACGTTCTAGTGGGGTCACCTTTACCAGGTCGAGTTCATCAGTTTTCAGCGGAGTTGATTGTCGCAAATAATGTACTCGTGTACCTAGTACCTAGTCTGAGATCTCGGTAGTGGTACGCTAAACTTTAACCCCTTAAGGTATATCGTACCCTTGCCCACTCAAATTATCACCTTGCTGTGTGTATGTACAGTATTCGAACCACTAGCAGTAAACACCAAAGGAGATAGGCATTGGGCGGACGGGAGCGCCTTTGATTCAGAGATGTCTACCACCCTGGAGCCCTTCCCAAGCTTACCGTCTAGCCATTCGGCGGCCTCAAGGATCAGCCCGCGATCAACAGACAAGATACCGCGACCGAGAAGGAAATCAAGTGGATTGGGCGCAGATATCAGAGGAGACACGAGTGCACCGGCGGTGTCCACATTAGAACCTCGGCCGACAATCATCTCTCCACCACTGACCCCAGTATGTGGACTCCCAGGTTCACCGCAGTCCCGCTGCTGATGATTTGCCAATCCACAGCGAAATTCCCAATCCGAGATCTCGAAACCCTACTCGAAACGACGAAAAGCGCGAGGCCTACTCCGACGATGGAAAGACCTCTCTTTCCGCCACACCTGGGTAAATCCTCTCGTCCTCATGACCGTCATCCTCGCCTTGTACGCAATCAATCCCACGCCCTCAAACCCCCTGCACAGCGCCATCTTCATTTCGTACCGTCAACCTCGAAAGGCACTCTCTTTACCCTCGGACCCAGTATATTATGGCAAAGGACCCCGTGATCTCGCCTTTGTGGCCTTTTATATCGTCGTCCTCTCCTTCGCCCGCGAATTTCTCATGCAGCGCCTCATCCGCCCAATGGCAATTGCCTGTGGAATCCGAGGTCGAGCGAAACAGTCCCGCTTCATGGAGCAGGTCTATACGGCCATGTACTTTGCCGTCTTCGTGCCGTTTGGGTTATACGTCATGAGTCGGACGCCGGTCTGGTATTTCAACACGACCGGCATGTTTGAGGGATACCCACACAAAACACTGGAATGGGACTTCAAAGCATACTACTTGCTCCAAACGAGCTACTGGGCACAACAGATGATCGTTCTGATGTTGCAGTTGGAGAAACCGAGAAAAGACTTCAAGGAGCTGGTTGGACATCACATCATCACATTGACGCTCATAGGACTGAGCTACCGATTCCATTTCACGCATATGGGTCTCGCGGTCTACATCACGCACGACGTCAGCGACTTTTTCCTGGCCGTAAGTTCCTCCCTCTATTTCTGTCCCCCTCCCTTCAGGTAAACCCAAACATCCTCTCTAACATGACCGACCGGCAGACGTCCAAGACCCTCAACTACCTCGACCACTGGATCGTCGGCCCGTATTTCGCCTTCTTCATCTTCGTCTGGGTATACGCCCGACACTATCTCAACCTCCGCATCCTCTATGCCAACTTGACCGAATTCCGCACCGTCGGCCCCTTCACGTTGAACTGGGAAGAGGAACAATACAAATGCGGCCTCTCCCAATTCCTCTCTTTCGTTCTCTTGGCCAGTCTGCAGGCCATCAATCTCTTCTGGTTGTATCTGATTATGAGGATTGCGAAGAATTATCTGAGTCAGAGCTTCTTCGTGGATGTTAGGAGTGACGATGAGGATGAGGAAGACGAGGAAGACGAGGAAGACGACAGCGAGGTTGACGAGGCGAGGGAAGAGAAACGGAAGGCGAAAGGCACGGAAAACTCGAATGTGTTGGTCAATGGTGCCCCAGTGGTTGGGAGCAGTGCGGCGAGGAAGGAAGGCGAAAGCTTCGCGGATGCAGTCACGGATGAGCGGAAAAAGGACTTGTAAGGGCTACTGTAGATATTCTTCCCTTTCTTTCTTTCATGACATGTATTATAATTACAGTACCTTCGAAAGGGACGTGCATCAGCTTTAACAGCTTAGGCTCGGACCAGCTTGTCCTTTCAACTTGGGTTGTAAGATATTCCAAAATGATGGTCGAATGTTGATATAAGGCTCCGCTTACTCGGGACATTTGGTACCACCACCGAGCTGTTTACGGTCGTATCTCTCCTTGAGGCAAGCACAGGATCATTCAAATGTCAATCGCAAAGCCGTGATTCGTCAGTGACACAATTGAGCTCACGGGTCTTCTCTCTTTCCCAGCGAATTTGCACAGTCAGCCAAAGCCATCAGTACCTGAAGGAACAAACATCGGCGAAACAATTTTCCGTGGAGTAGTTCACGATGCCGGACCAAGCTTGTTGTTTCAAACCTTTTGATTATGTTAGCAAACACAGTCAACACACAGAGGGCACTGGCCGAATGAAGACCTCAACTTACCCACCAAATGTCCAAGAGCCAAGCATCGGTTCAAAGTGGCAGCTCGACGTACGCGGAGTGGAACGGCGCCCGGCGTGAGAGGCCATGGTTACTCCCATCCGTGAGCATGCGCGTACCAAGCTGCAGCATGTGCAGTGAACTGTCAGAAAACGTGCTGCTACGATGCTAATTTAGAGTAGAACCGCAAACTTCGGCATCTTCAAGGCGTTTGCCTACGAAATCTGACCTTGTCTCAGGTGCCAAGTCGATCGCGGGGAAAGACAATAGATGATGAGTCTCTACCGTCTGCGTTCATGTCACCGGCGAAGCTGGTGGCTCAGCGCGAGACACACAGACTTGAGCACTCTAGATCTTCAAGCGATATTAAGTCTCCACCACCAAAGGAAGTCTACTCGAGGAAAGAATCACTCAATGAATCGATGCATGCCTCGGCAGAGACACGACCCCCAATCGGCAGGCTGCGGAGGAGAAGCACGCTCAATTGGACTGGAGCGAGTCCGGCGGTCAGACAAAAGAAACTCGAGGACGTGACGGGAAGCAGGATGGCGGACACTTGGTTTTCGTTACACTGCAGGGGCGTTGATGAACCAATTTACGTGAGCGAGACGGTTGAGAGAGCTATGAACCCAGACTTCCGATTCTTCGACATCCACGCGTGGGGCCCGTTAGTGACTCGCATGGACGAGGTGACTGTCCGGTTCTGGGCGAAGACCGAGCTTATGAACGACTACCGATTGCTCATTGAGCTTGACTTACATCTTGGGTCTTTGCAATTCATTGGTAGATCGGTATGCGTCTCTCACAATGTCACACGGAGCAAGTGAAGCTGAAATTGGAGAACAGCTGGAGAGCTTCCACCATCCGTTGCCATCGAACTGCATAGTCTTCTACCTATCGGATGGGGTGTACACCGCTTTCACGGACTTGCCAGCCCAAGAACCAGCACCATCGTCGCTCAAGTCTTCGCGGGGCCTCGGTCATCATGTCCAGCCAACATCGTCGTTTGATGCTCTGATGCGTTTGGCAAATCTTGACGACTGCATTCAGGATGCCCTGGCCACGCGTGAGAAACTTGCTTCGCAAATCAGTACGATCTTACAAGAGAATCACGACTCTCTAAATACAGTCAACGAATCAAGCCAGTCGAAAGAGTCTCTCGCGTACGTCCAGCGCTCAGTAACCGCAGAGAGGAAGCAACTCCGAGCAGCGACGACAAGACGTAGCGAACTCCAAGCCAGTCTCCAAGCCAGACGTCAAGCCATGCATGGAGGCGCCGAAATCCAGCAAAAAGCCCAGGATTATCTGAGCGGAGCTCAGGGTAAGCTCAAAGAATGCCACGCCCTCGTTTCCCAAAATCACGAGGAGATTCAAGGCCAAATCCAACGCATCTGCGAAGACATCTCACGAATATACCCCATCGACCCCATAGCACACAAACCTTTGCTCTTCTCGATCCGCGCCCTCCCACTACCAAACTCGAACTACTCCGATACCACCGCCGACGACGACGCCGCTATCGATGCCGCCCTCGGCTTTGTCTCCCACCTCGTCTACCTCCTCTCCTTTTACCTCTCCGTGCCTCTTCCCTACCCGATCCAACCGTACGCCTCACAGTCTTTCATCAAGGACCCCATCTCCATCCTCTTACCGACCCAACGCACCTTTCCCCTCCATCGCAAATCCAGCCTCACGTATCGATTCGACTACGCTGTTTTCTTGCTCAACAAGAATATTGAGCTCCTAATGGCGAGGCAGGGGCTGAAGATGTTAGATGTCCGACATACGTTGCCGAATCTCAAGTACTTGCTTTATGTTTTGACGGCGGGGAGAAAGGAGGTGCCTGGAAGAAAGGCCGGCGGCGTGAGGGGCTTGTTGGGGGGAGCGGATGGGATCGAGACCCCAATGTTGATGTCGAGGAGCGAAAGTCAAGATAGTGTCCATGCCGGTGACGAGTCACGGATACGAACGATCTTGGAGAAGGATGAAAAGGGCAAGGTGAAGGGTGCTTCGCTTTCCGCTTCTCGCTTGATGACGGGTACCTTGACGGCGACAGGGCTGGAAGTGTCATCGTCATCAATTTACTAGGTGTAGCTCGGTCTACAACCATGATTGTCGAGGTCATGTTGAGCTAGCAGAATTGTAGGTGGTAGAATTGTCGGTTACGAGTATATCCTGCAGGCCTTCTGGGCATCCTCTTGTGACGATGCTGTAACAAGTTAGGTACTAAAACGAAGTCAGTATAACTGTAAGCAGTGATGTTCTGATTTATAGGGTAATACTGTATGAGTGACCATATTCAGAGGAGCCATGGTACCTTAGGGCTGGCTCCGTAGTGCCTTAGGTAAGGGAAGTAGTGTGCTTACGTAAGCGCCGACTTGAAAAGCGGCATTCAAACTCGCGCCCTCATATGGCCCCAGCGGGAGGGCCAAAGGTCCGGAGCAATTAGAGATGAGCTCTTAGATATGAGTTTGGATAGTGTGTATGACCATGCAACTACGAAGTAATATTGTCCAATACATATTGTCGCACCGCATGCGATCGCCTGTCAATCCAGCGCTTATCCAAACAGTCGGGAACGGCCACAATTGACCAATCGGTCGTCGCGCTGACGCGGCGGAAACATCGCCATGACTCGGAGCGATGATGCAGGTGTGCGGCACGAGGTTTTATCTGTAATTCGTCCGGGTGCTATACACCTCCTTCGATTTCCTGCGCCGCCCACGAACAGGACGTGCAATTACGAAGCTTGAGCATGAGCAGGACGAGGGAAATCTCCTTCGTTGAAGACTCACCTTACATCGTGCTCCCAGCGCCAGTCTCTGAGCTTGGATCACTCCTCTGGTGACCGGTCCCTCCTGAATACGATCAGATTTTGAGATCTGCTTCTAGGAGTGTGTACGGGTGCACCGTCAGGGGTAGTTCCAAACTTCAGGATGGATATGAATGCGCCACAGCAGCAGCATTATCGCACGGAGAATCCAGGACAGAGGTCCGAAGATCGGTCAAGAGACGAACGGAGTCAGAGGAATGAAGTAAATCCGGCGAACAATCCAAGGTACTCATATATGGACAGCCCGGACGAGCTAGACGTGCCATTGTTCTTCTCCTCGGCGGACCCTAGATCCCAGACATCTCGCTCGGAGAATCTACCTACGAAACCACAAGCGCCACCACATTCTCCTTACCCAGTGGAGAAAGCTTCAATAGATCCAACACTATCCCCATACAACTTCCCGCCTCCACAAGAGACGCACCCTGCGCACTTGGCCCCGTATGCCAATCCTGCGCCGTTCCCAGACACATACAATGCCTTGAGATCATCCCAAGCTCCTCCTCCATCAAGCCAAATACCGTCGAGAGGTCAGCTTGTGTCTCCTACGTTAGTGTCTACCATTGCAGACAATACGGACGAGGCTGCAACTGGAGCAGGAATGTTAGCCGAGACCGGTCCAAACACACGGGAATCTCAATGGAGTCTACCCCAGGCTATGCACGCTCCTATATACAACCCAGACTCATTGAGTGGGCCCAACGGCGTAGCAGCTGCCAACCACCAGCCAGGACAATCTGTGCACCCCAACATGGAACTCAACAATGGGCAGTGGAGGCATGGCTTGTGTGGATGTGAGACATCAATATGTGCTCTTGGAATCTGCTGCCCCTGTATGTTATACGGCAAGACGGAATATCGCCTTTCTCGACGGGCGGCAAAGAAGGATCCCACCGACCTACTGGGCTACACCACGTGCAACGGCGCATGCGGTCTGATGGCCGTAGCGTGTGGGCTTCAGTGTCAGTGGATTGCTTGTCTATGTCTAATCTGTTTATTGACTGACCGAGATACAGGGGTTCTGGCAGCAATAGAGCGTACACGAATCCGCAAAGCATTCTCCTTGGAAGGAAGCATTGGGTCCGATTGCCTTACTTCCCTCTGTTGTTGCTGCTGTGTCCTGATGCAGAACGAGCGCGAAGTTCGAGATCGGGAAGAGTCGATAAGAAGGTACGCTGGCCCCGCGAGGGGGCCCGGCACCGAAGCCTATTTGGTTCCTGGCACCATGGTGTATGCGCCGCCGCCGCGATAAGGGAATGTTATATCTCGGCTGCCGTGACCGATAATGTGCACTTGACCTTAACAGCCAGGCGAGCAAGTACGCAGTTTGCTGAACAGCAAAAACTCGTCGCAGCCAGAGACGCCCAAGGACGAAGGGTGATTCCACTTGTGGCTTAGATTAAGAGACAATATTCACCGAGCTTGGTATCCATCGCCGCGATGAAATCGTCTGCAACGTGGTGTGGGTCCAAATTCAGACATGGATGGGCCTAGGTGAAATCCAGTCTAGCGGACAAACATACCAAGGTACCCGTACGGCCTGCGTCGAGGATCAAGAGAGAGCGGGGCAACCGGTGGCAGGATTGGAAAGATAGCTTTCCTACGAAGTCTCACTGCTCAGCTCCGCGAACGGCTCGTCGTCGACCCTGACAACGAGCGAGGTCCAGCTGGCTGCTTCGAACGCGTGGAAGGTGGAGAAAGGGTTCAAACATTTGAAGCTGAGATGGTTTGCGTCAGAGATCCCGGCAATTGTACAGACTCTGGCTTCGAAGCTGCGAATGGTCCAGAATTCCAAGCGTTCACCCGTCTGTCGCGATCGACCTAGGCGGCTTTTTTCCCATCAGTTGCGCTTGTTGCAGCATAAGACAGGCTAGACCAGCACCTTGGTTGTTTCTGTTCACCGCTTGCTTTCCTAACTTGCTGATACGCTTCTGCTGTTGCCAAGCCACTGTCTAAAACCGTTCACCTTCGTTGTTTTGGTGGAAACCTTCACGATGCTTCTCTAATTTCTTATAAGCGCTGGGTTTTGCTGTCCCCTTCCGTGAAACTTGTACTATTCTCGCAGTATCGCTTCGTTTTCCGAGGAGGGAGCCTGAGTTCCTCTGTATGAATACAGCCCAACCTACTTTGGTATATATCAAGCAATACAGGGGAGACAGGTAACCCGACAGCTAGATATTCTCATTGATTGAATCATATACAATCGGCAACATCGGCGTTGTCTTAGTATCAGCCACAATAGAAGACGTGAAACCATCACGCTCCAACACCAGCCCGTGCCCTGGAGAATACTTCTAAGTAGACATTTACACTTCTATAGCGAACATCATCTACAACGCAGCCACCGCCCCAGCTCTCGACTCCACCTCCCCTACTTCAGCCATCGGATCAGGCGCCGTATACCGATCCGTCCTCAGATCCGCATGCACCACACTGGCCGGCCACGTCTGCGCGAACTGCGCATCCAGTATATTCGACCACGCGATCCTGACACCCTGCCCGCCGCTTCCCCCCTTCTCCCCCTCTGCCACAACCTTCCCCTTACTCCCATCCCGCTCCCCATCCCTGTTCACCGCCCCACCCTTCCTCCTCCCCTTCCCCTCTCCCCCAACCCTCCCCTCCCCCCCTTCCCCAACCTCCCCCTGCCTCAACAACACAGCCGCCATATCCGCCACGCTATTCGCCTTCTGATCCATCAGCACCCTCGCCCTCCCCTTCCTCCCCATCAGCGTCCCCTTATTCTTCCCCTCCGTCCGCGTGATCGCCGCCAGCGGATACGCCGTCTCGTGCAGCTTGCGGAACTCGCGCAGCTTCCGGTACGCGGTCAGGCCGAGCGAGGGTGAAGGAAAGGTCAGCGTCGCGAGCGGCAGCCAGAGGTCTTTGCGGAGTGTTGCGGGGATCGTCTTTTTGCCGAGGTTGGGGAGTTGGCGGAGGGAGGCGTTGTTCTGTGGGGAGGGGGGTGGGTGGTTAGTTGGATTTGGGGGGGTAGGGGTTGGGGACTGGGGAGGGGAGGGGGAAGGGAGGGTACGTTTAGGGCGCGGGTTAGGGAGTAGATGACTTGGTTGGTGCGGATGTTGTTGTACACGAAGATGTGCTGGCCGTGGTGTTGCGCCGCTCGGGCAGCTTGTTGGACCATAGTGCGGGGTGGTTGACGTTTTAATTTAGGAGGTTTGGTGGGTTATTGTTCATCAATGTGGGTGGGACTCGGAGTCGTTCTAATGTTCGGGTTCTTTGCTGGTTGTCGATGAATGCACATCAGGTTCGCGTGGATTGCCGTAATGCTTTCACCCCGACATACAGGATTCAGACGCCACTGTCTACTCAATGCGCGACGAATTCAAGTGTAAAGTCAGAGAAGCTGATGCAGTCTATTCCCGTTCGTTCGTTACTGATGTATTCTAGTCTAGTCTTCGGCTTTTCATGTATTACTAACGAGCAGTTCAAGGACCGACAGCTTCCAGATTCCAGCGCTGAAATTCCCACCCGTCCTCACGTAAGACAAGAGTCTTCAACCTCTCGAGAATCGGTGGTGAATACGTCAGTACTAGGTACCTTATCGCATCATATATCTCGACAATGCCAATCTCCCGATGCATCATCATGGCCATAATGTCGTCTATCCGCGTATCGTCGTCTCCGCTCCTATCCCAACGACAAATCATTTCCTCACCATCGTGAGACCTGTCGATGACGTTGAGCACGAGACTCCCGACTTCGATCCTTCGCTCATCCTTCTCGCACGATGAGAATTTCGGCCCACGGGTCAAGAAGCGCTTCAGCAGTGCCCACAGACACCGGATCATCGGATCGCAACCATCAGGATCAGCCTCCCGCTTAGACATCAGCCCTCCGCCAATTCCCTCCGGGTTCCGGGCCCGCCGAACATCAACCTCGAGCACGTTGATGCCCTCGGACAGGACAGGTACGGAAAGCCAGGTTGGATAGATCCATCCCTCCCCGTACAGCATGCAGTCCAGCTTGTAACGTAGACGTCCAGACTTCTTCAGCCGCGCAATAGAGGCCGCGAACTCGGCGTGGATTTGGCGGTTGATAAGGAGCAGAGCGGCGCTGGAGATGTGGACGGTCTGGGGGAAGTATACGCTGCAGCCGTGGAAGATCTCTTCGCAGGATTGTCGCCGCTCTCCGCTGTCGGCGGGCGATGAGGGTGGAGCATCGTCGGGTGCGTTGAGCACGAAGTTGTAGATGATATCGCGCAGCTCGAGGCTTAGAGCGAGGAAGTTGGGCATGTTGGATGTGATTGATTATAGGGATGCTGTGCTGAGAGTTGACGATGTCGAGGTTATCTTGCTTTGACAGAATGGCGTTGTAGTAATGGTAGGGCTGCTTGCTTTCTCTGCTTCAGGCGATATTTTCGAAGCATTTCGTGGCAGCCTGATAGACGGAGAATTGTTGTGCTTATGGCAGTGAGTCTGACCGAATGGAACACACGCTGGGTTAGGCCAGCAGCCAACGATGTAAGTTGTGGTATGTAAGGGCGCGGCGTAGCAGCAGGCCGGTGCCAAGCCTGCGACAAGTTTCGGGTCTAAGAATCATTGTTTGACTACTTGTACGGATGCTAGGATTGAATCCTCAAGGCTCTCATACGGTCTTGAGCAATTCATCAAATTTCAATCATGGAACGTTGACGCGGTCGATGTTGTGAGGATCCAAAGAAAGATCTTGAGGGCATAGACCATTTGCAATTTTGGGTACATTATCAAAGCAAGATTGAGCGGACCAACTCTGTACAAACACAACCACAGGGGTAACTTGAAAGTTGCCGAGTCAAACAATATATGTCTTCCGCTTCCTTTTATTTCTACGAGCAAGATCAGTAAGACTGTCGACTGGTCAGGTTCTTGGGCAGGCGGAGAGTCTTACCTGGGGCCGAAAAGGATCAACGGTACCCTTTGATTTGGACGTTTCTGGAGTGCCTTCACCCTTCGTGCTCTTCTCATGGTTGGTGGTGATGTCGGTTGAGTGCTTGGTGTCGCTGTTGCTAATGCCTTCTTGCTTGCCGGACTGCTGGTTCTGACTCAGAACCGGCTTGGATGCGGCAGCCTAGCCTTACTCAGCAAGCGTTCAAGGAAGTCGGGCCGAGCAGAGGAACAATATTGAAGGCATGGAGGGACAATCCGATACACCACTAAAAATAGTGACGTAGGTGGACTGGTACGAACCTTGTCTTTATGGCTTCCTTCAGCATCTCTCATGGGCTCGTTATCAGCCACACCCTGGCGCATGCCGGCATCACTTTCGATCTTCTTTTTGTTCCCGCCCTTGGCATCTGGAATATGCTTCCTTATGTCCCCCGTTCCGCCGTCTTTAGTAGCTCCCTTGAACTGAACTCCTTCCACATCGCCGCCGGGTCCGGTCCTATGCTCTACGTTCTTTGAGAACTCGTCGTCCGAGGTATCGGGAGTGTCCTGGTGCTCTCCTTCCCCACCATCGGAATCCTCTGACCCTTCGGAGTCGTTATCTTTTTTATGATCTCCGGCGTTCTGCGGCACAGGTTTATCTGGAGCCTCATCGCCCTTTAGCTCGCTATCATGGTCTCCTTCCCCTTCCGAGGATGCTTCTGCTGCATTCTCGCCCTCAGGAGCCTCTTCTTGTTCCTCATGTTCCTCAGGTTCCTCATGCTCGTTATGCTCCTCGTGCTCCTCATGTTCTCCGTGACCTTCATCGCCGTGTCCATGCTCGTGACCCTTTTTCGCACTAGGCTGCAGCAGATACGCACAAGAGGGCACTGTGACCGTAACGGCACCGATGAGCCTGCATTATAGATTCATCAACTCAAGCAGTGTTAGACACCATCCAGATTGCGTCAGCACTCACCACGGCAGGTCACCCCCAGATTTCTTCGTTTCATGACCACCATGACTGGCATAAGTCCTTCGTCCGATCTGGCGACAAGACCTTATGCGCCCCGCCGGTCGAGAAACTCTTGCAGCAGGAGTTCGCAGTACTGCTCGGAAGACATTGGCTCTTGGCAAAATCATTTCGTTGAACTTTTGAAAATAGATTAAGCCACCAATGCCCAATTGACAATCCAATTAATGACCGACACTAGAAGTTTGGTCCTACTCAGTTCCTATATGGAAAGGTGAAGCTATGCCGAGGACAGAATGATGAGGTTGGAGTATCGGTTACACTAAGTAAAGGGTCTCATTGGAGGACGGCGGAGCTCAAGCTTTTGGCAGCGTCACTCCTGCGTCACCGGGCTTCATGGTCAACCGTACATCATCCCAGCACCATTGCCCTATCAGAAAGCGTTACAATTACTATTCCCGTAACTTACAGTGTCAAAGGAGCTGAAGAGCGGAACGGCACAGGCACAGGCACAGGCAGAGGCACAGACACGGGCACAGGCACAGGATATCGCGCGTTGGCTTGGTCTGAGTCTTTGTAGCTTTTTCCCTGTGCATTGTGTTAGGACTCACGTAGACATGGTAAGGTTCCCATCAGTACAAATTGTACCTTATGCAATTCACGCAGTTGCTTAGACTGATTTGATCAAATATCTACCTTACGGACTTTCACTTCACCCTTGGCAACGAATCTCACTTTCTGAGTAGTCCAAAGATGCTTCAGTCTTGAACATTTCGGTGAAGTAGTCGGCCTTTACTCATCATCATGACGGGCGCCATCCCTCCAAACCCCACTTCACAGAGCGTGTCAGCGCTTCTGCCGAAGCTGCAAGATGCAGACTCCGACTTTCGCTACATGTCGCTCAACGACCTCTTTAATATTCTGAGTATTGGGCATCAAGGTTTCCTTCAGAATGACTACGCCACTTGTGCAAAGACTGTCGACGGGCTTCTGAAAACATTAGACGACCAGAACGGCGAGGTCCAGAATCTTGCCATCAAGTGGTATCATACCCAAAAGTCCCCTACTCCCACGGGCTTTTGCAGGGCTGACCATTAGCTACTGGCAGTTTAGGACCGTTGGTGCTCAAAGTACCTGCAGAGATACTGCCGCACCTCATAGAGAAATTGTCAACTCTCACCATCCAAAACTCTGTTGACAACTCTATCACTGCCACCGCCCTCCGAACTGTCGTGACAAGCTTCCCACGTCCGATACCTGGATTGCCTCCCTCAAAGGCATGCCAGGATGCGTACTCCGCGATCAGCAAAGTTCTCATTCCTCGATTGGTTGGTTACGTAGTCATTCCACATGGCATCAAGAATCTTCCGCTACCACCACGCGGTTTGCTTCAGGCTGATCCCGAGAGCGGGATAGATAGCGATGCTATTGATGTTCTGACGGAAGTCGCCAGATGCTTTGGACCCATGCTTCAGGAGTTGGAGGTTCGGGCTTTGCAGAAGACATTGACTGAAATCCTAGACGATATCAAGGCGGGTTCCGTGGTCAAGAAAAAGACTGTGGTGGCAATATCCATTCTAGCAGCCTATTTCTCCGACGGATTACTCAGCGCCTTTGTCTCCGAGCTCATCGAGAGCTTCCGAAGTGCACACCTGACGATAGCCAAGCGTCGGCTACTCGTCACCACAGGGGGGTCCTTGGCTAGATCTATTCCGCAAAAGTTCGGCCGGTACTTGAAAACGATGGCGCCCTTTGTGCTGAGTGTCCTCAGCGAACAAGAACTGGAGGATGCTATGGAAGATGTGGCGAATGCTGGCGAATCTAATCCCCAAGTTGAAGAACTCCGAGAGGCTGCCTTGGTAGCTTTAGAAGGGTTTCTTGCCTCCTGTAGTCATGATATGCGACCCTACACACGAGACTCGATCGACGCTGCGCTCCGCTATGTCAAGTACGATCCTAACGTAGCCAATGAAGACGACGAAGAAATGAGCGGGATACAGAATCTTGATGATGATGATGACTTCGAAGGAAACCAAGGTGAGGAAGAAGATGAGGATTTTGAGGAAGAGGATGCAATCAGTGACGACGATGACGTGAGTTGGAAGGTACGACGCTGTGCGGCGAAAGTCATCTACACCATCATATCTACAAGAGGAAGCGGTGATCTTTTGGAGGACGGGACGCTGTATCTAAAGATCGCTCCTGTGCTTGTTAGTCGCTTCAAGGAGCGCGAGGAGAACGTAAGGCTGGAGATCTTAGCGACACTGGGCAGTCTGGTCCGCAAGACTGGGGAGAACTTGGAGCTTTCTACAACCACCTTCATCGAGAACAATGCTCACTCGGGCTTCAATATACCTCTATCTCGTAAGCGGAGAAGAGGCGGCAGCGACGCGAGCATGTTTGACACGCAGGCTGCCGTGTCTCTTTCGGCCGGTGCTACCTCGCCAGTAACACCTTCTTCCCCAAATTCAGGTCCTCGCGCCGATCTTGCGAAACTGAGCCCCGTACTTTTAGACGGAATTGCAAAACTCCTCAAGGGTAGCTCCAGTCACACCAAGCAAGCTGTCGTGTCTCTATTGAAGGATGTGGTTAAGGTTCAGCATGGCGGTATCTCGGAATATCTCAATCGGATCATTGGTCCCCTGATTGACGCCATTGAGACGTTAAATACCCATACCGGTGGCTCCACTGCGGTTCCGACTGGCACTGTCGGAAGTGCAACAGGCAGTAATCTCCGAACCGAGTCGTTGGCACTTGTGAGCACCATAGTCGAGACCCATACATCAAGCGTACTGTTACCGTATTTCGACAGAGTCGTCCCTGGTGTGGTGAGTGCTGTCCAGGATAAGTATTACAAGGTGTCAAGTGAAGCACTTGGTGCGGCTGAGCAATTAGTAAAAGCCATCACACCGCCTCGGTCATCATTCGTGGATGAAAAGCATCGAGCGCTTCTCGGGAACCTTTACCAAGCCATTCTGGATCGGGTCACAGCTAACGACGCCGATCTTGAGGTTCGACAGCGAGCGATTCATGCCCTTGGCGTGTTGTTGGCACGTACCTCCGGACAAGAAGGTGCTAGACTTATTCCGTTGCCAGAACGAATAAGTGCCCTGGATATTCTGCGCGACCGTCTGAACAATGAAATAACCCGTCTCTCTGCCGTCAGGGCCATTGACACCGTGGCTGCTCTAGCGTCGGACAAGAAAGACTTCAAGCCTGTGTGGGTTCGAACCGTGTCTCTAGAGCTTGGTGCGCAGCTACGCAAGGCCGACCGAACACTCCGAGGCACAAGTCTAGGGGCCTTGAAGAACTTGACGGTGAATCCAGCCGGACATGCCAATCTGGATGATAAGACGACTCTCGCTTTGGTTGACGTACTGATCCCTGTTCTGAACACTAACGACCTGCACCTGCTTGGTCTTGCTCTCGTTATCCTTGCCAGATTAGTGCAGGGGAACGCGAAGATAGTGGTCAATGGCGAGTTGAACACGGCTCTATGTGCTGTCGTCCTCGCCCCTTTGAGCGGGGCTGTCTTAGATGCGTTTCTTATCTTACTCAGGTCTATTGGGGAGTATGGTGTTGGAAAGCCTTTGATGCAAGGCTTACTAAAAGAAGTCGGCGTTGCTGGAGACCCTGCCGTGGTCGGTAAAGCGATTGCGAACCTCCTAGTTTCTGGAGGCTCTTCGGTCGGTGTCAGCGTTGATGATTTTATTGCTGAACTTCGGACCGCTCAAGATGATCAGCGGAAATGTCTTGCATTGTCTGTTTTGGGGGAAGGTGGCTTGCGCATGGGCGAGTCATCCCCATTACGGCCGGCGTTGTTCATGTCCCATTTTAAGTCGAAGTCGGATCTTGTACCACTGGCCGCTGCCGTTGCGCTCGGGCGTGCAGGAGCAGGCAATGTTGGCAAATTCCTTCCTGTCATCCTTACAGCCATGGACGATGGGAGCAATTCGCAATACCTGCTGTTACACTCGATCAAGGAGATTTTGCAATATTCTAATGACACTCACGCAAGTGTGACGAGGCACTCACAACAGCTTTGGGATAAGGTTCTTGCCGCTTCGCAAACGGAAGATAACAGGGCAGTAGGCGCTGAATGCCTGGGTCGACTGACAATGGTCGATCCTAAAACTTACCTTCCATTGTTGAAAGTGAGTGATACCGAGACTCGGCTCCGTTTATGCTAACCTATCCTTCCTTCCAGGACTATCTGCAAAATCCCAGCGCGTCAGTGCGTGGAATGGTGATTCAAGCCATGCGGTACACGTTTGCAGACAGTGACGAGACCTTCGACTACGTTCTGAAGCCAGTCGTCATTGGTACGCTTACGACTATGTTGAACGACTCGGACTTGGAGAATCGACGCCTAGCATTGACTGCTCTGAACTCGGCCACACATAACAAGCCAGAAATCATTTTACCGCACTTACATCAACTACTACCGCTAGTGATGAAGGAATCCGTGGTTCGACCAGAGCTTGTGCGTGAGGTTCAGATGGGCCCTTTCAAGCACAAAGTCGACGACGGACTTGAGGTTCGCAAGGTAAATCTTGAACACACCACCACGCAATGTCGACCGATCAATACTGAATACGTGTATAGAGTGCCTATGAGACTCTTTACGCGCTTCTGGAGAATGCCTTCTCCCGCATCAACATCGTTGACTTCTTCGATCGAGTCGTTGCCGGGCTCGGAGATGAGCACGATATCCGCGTGCTATGTAACCTCATGTTGACGAAGCTTATCATCTTGAACCCTGAAGAGACTGTACGGCGACTGGATGCAATCGCGGAACGGTTTCGAGCCATTTTGTCCTTTAAACCGAAAGAAAACGCAGTGAAGCAGGAAATCGAAAAGGCTCACGAGGCTTCGAAAGGGGTTCTAAAAGTCTCTGTGCAACTAAACAACGCCTTCCCCGCCGCAGTCGGGCCTGCGGCTTCTGGGCAACATCAGACATGGAAGAGCTACTGGGAGTGGGTAAAGAAGGATTACAATACTCAAATTCATTCGATCGAGCAGGAAGTCCGGAGTCAAAGTATCTAAGAGAAAAAGTCCAAGGTCTACATGTTTCCCGGAAATGGGGACGACGAAGACCATGGTCAGCGTGCATTGTCTGCATTTGGGTGCATGATGAATGCGTAGGAGCGTTGCATAGTTCATATAATATTCAACTCACAGCAAAATGTGTCATGTGTCCGTTCCCACCCCTATCAATTGAACTCATCAAAGAGCAATCAACAAGCTTTGTGACATCCAACTGTGTGTCCAGTATAGGATGCGTGCGGAGACCAATTATTCATGTCAGATAGGCAACGAGTTGAAGGCAATAGCTCGCGATGAAAGGCAGGTCCAACAACCTGGTGCCCGCCATGACTAATCTTTATCAGCTTGGACGGTGTGATCGTCTATTCGAGACGAGCAGGGAGCATGACTGGCTCTGAGATCTCATATATGAACGGACTCAACTACACCCCAGTGCGTTGGACAGAAGGGGCATCCAAAAGACTAATCTTATTGCCATCGTCACGAAAACTCCACTCTATTTTGGGAATCAGTGTTAGAGCCACGAGCACACGATCTCTCTTATTGGAGGATACCTGTGACTGGTATAAGGCTTGGTTCGAGCTAAGAAGCCCTAAATTTAAGGGTATCTATACGATCACCGATTTGACTAACACTCAAGGGCTTCAAAACACCCGTCTTCATTGATGCAGTCCTATGTAATTTGAGGACTTTGAATACCTGACAGCAAATCCCTTCAACATGTTTTTGATTTTGATTTCCCCAAGAGCTTTTGACACATCTGGATGGGACATATAAGTCATGATCTCGGTCAACGATGTTGTCGTCTTTTCGAGTCCATTGAACATCTCCCACCAAAGTGTTTCAAGGTCTAGAGCATCGAAATTGCAGACAGTTAGTCGTCTCTCTCGCCATCCTTCCCCAACGGAAAGAAGTATGGGTCAATAGCCAACAAGGAGCGTTTCTCACCAAACAGAGGACCTACCACAGGATTTGGGCGGCCATGTAAGTGCCCTACGCCACTCCGCTCCGCCTATCGTCCTCTTGACTCTCAACTAACATCCTGGTTCAACTGAAAGTCGGTAGGGCGTGGGATCTTACAATCACCGGACGAGGATCGAGCGATGGGTATGTCTCGATCATGCATTTAGTCCGCAGAAACTCTCTCGCGACAGTGGTGTACTCACGATGTCAAGCCCCATGGTGGGTAGCGCTGGAAGTTGACTAAGCAAGGTGCGAGGCTCTGGGACACGCCCAGAACTTCCTTCTATATCGAGGCCATGGCAGGGGAAGACGCCACTACGATGATACAGAGGCAGAAAGTCCCTCTCATCGTCACCACCAACAAAGTCATGGTCATGGCCATGACTACGACCATGGCCACCATCGCGAGGACAGAGCAAGGCGTGATCGGCTTGAACGACAGCGCCGTTACCGCCGCCATTGCCGCCAGCACAAAGAGGGTGCGATGCGGGAGGCGTATATCCACGACACCACATCTTCGCCGATAAGAATTAGCCCATCGAGAGCACCCCAACATCATAGGGACTAGGAATTGGCAGCTTGGGAGCACCAGCCAGGTAAACTTCTACCCGGGCTTCTTGTCCTGCCTGGCAAGATACTTATATCGCACCCAACTATGTCGACGCAACCATGAGTGTCGTCAACAGCGCCATCGCTGCGAACAATGACCTCCCCCTTAAGAGTATAACCGAGGTAAGCACACATCCTCTCGCTGTCTGCATAAAGTCTCCAACGTCCACAGCTCAGCCCGCATTTCCTCTCCGACGACACTTCAACGAATACAGCCTCGACAACCGTGATTCCTTCACGCACCGTCCGTCCCGCCGCCACCCGTTCCCCCTTCTCGACATCATAGCCTAGCTGACGCACCCGCACCTCCACCCAACCATGCGCCTTCCCGTTCTTTCGACGACTGCGGTCTCGACGATAGCGACCTCTTCAATCCCCACCGTCAAGGTCCGCTTTCACCATATCCACGTCCCTGGCCAGCTCGCCCCCCTCTCCGCCACCAAGCCCTAGCTCACGCTCTCGCGCCTGCACCTGCCCACCTGCCCGCCGCCGTGGTGCACGTTCTCACGATTCTGATTTCTCAAACCTTCTCCGAGAGGGATGTTACTTCGTGCCAATAACAGGCTACATTCTATCACCTTATAATATTACCTGGTAATGCAACTTCGGGCCGCCGGGGTTCAAGGCAGTGCAGATGCTTTACCTTACCGATACGACCTCGGGATAATAATAATCCGGTCCATGTAGTCAATCAACATCGGACTGTCCTGTCACGAGTCATGTACTGTACCTTAGTCACGCGGCTCGAACTGTTTGCAGGTGACCAAAGCCGCTTGCGGCCTGAACCTGAATCCTACCGTACCTACCTTAAGTGTACAATTCTCGGTGCTCTCATCTCACGCGGAACCGACAGTTTGGGTCTGGTACTCGGGCATTTGCACAATCTCGATGTGAGGAGAGAGAAGTGAGAAGAGAGTTTTAACCTTAGCAGCTTATCTGATCGGCACTACGAATTACCTTGCCGTGATGCAGCTCAGCGAGCTGCGAGCCCCGATTGATGCCACACCACGGGGAGCTTAGTAAGGTAGCTTACTTGAGTTTAGCGTACTTCGCAAGCGGGGAAGTCACCCCCGATATTTCCGTAAAGGTAAGGTATACCCTAAGGTATAGCTTGATCGGGTTATTATTCTACCGCGAAGCCCTTAGCCTATCAACGTCTTGCGTTGGTGGTGAGCTGGAGGGATTGGTGTTGACCGCATTGACACAAGTCCGAGTACGAGCACGAGCATGAGCACGAGCATGAGCACGAGCACGAGCACGAACACGCAACCCCTCATTCTTTCTTCTGTCCTCCTTACCTTATAATTTCTTAAATACTCCTTTGCTATCTCTAGCTCCTATCAACTTCACTTCTTCTTCCCTCTCTTTCTTCTTCAGTGCTGAGGATGCTGTAACATAGCTGCAATACATACATCACAGCAGGAACATACGTTAAACTCATACCTGATTCTGCTTTCTTCTCCTTCTCATTACCTAGTATCATTACAATGGCGGTTGGTAACATCTACCTCATCGCGGCCATCGCCATCATCGGCGGTGGTTTGTTCGGCTTTGATATCTCATCCATGTCGGCCATCATCGGCACTCCGCAGTATCTATGCTACTTCAATCAAGGCCCTCTCGGTCCTCCCTACACCCAGGACAAAACATGTTCCGGTCCTCGTCCAAACGTCCAGGGCGGTATCACTGCCTCGATGGCCGCCGGTTCCTGGCTCGGTGCTCTGATCTCGGGTTTCATCTCGGATATCATGGGTCGAAAGAAGGCCATCATGATTGGGGCGGTCATCTGGTGAGCGTAACGCATTGTTGGTGGCATGGACGATGACTGAGAATTTGGTTTAGGTGCATTGGCTCGACATTGGTCTGTGCTTCCGTCAACATCGGCATGTTGATCGTCGGCCGTATCATCAATGGCCTATGCGTGGGCATTTGCTCGGCCCAAGTGCCTGTCTACATCTCGGAACTGGCTCCTCCGACCAAGCGTGGCCGGCTGGTCGGCGGTCAGCAATGGGCGATCACTTGGGGTATCTTGATCATGTTCTAGTATGTCCCAAAAGTACATCTTTCCTGGTCCAACCCCTAACGTTTCCATAGCATCTCCTACGGTTGCTCATTCATCAACGGGACCGCCGCCTTCCGCGTCCCATGGGGCCTCCAGATGATTCCTGCCATCATCCTCTTCATTGGGATGTTGTTTCTACCGGAATCACCACGTTGGCTGGCTCGCAAGGACCGATGGGAAGATTGCCATGCCGTCCTGACACTCGTTCACGGTCACGGTGACCCGAACTCGCCTTTCGTCATGCGCGAGTTGCAGGACATCAAAGACATGTGTGAATTCGAACGGAACAACTCCGACGTCACCTACCTCGAGCTGCTCAAACCGAACATGATCAATCGCACCCATATTGGTATCTTCACGCAAATCTGGTCTCAGCTGACGGGAATGAACGTGATAAGTATGTCCGGTTCGAAACGTCTCTCGTTGAAAGCATGACTGACCGGCATGATCAAGTGTACTACATCACCTACGTTTTCCGCATGGCCGGCCTCTCGGGAAATAACCTTCTCACGTCCTCGTCGATCGACTTCGTCATCAACGTAGTCATGACGGTACCGGCACTTCTCTTCGTCGACCGCTGGGGCCGTCGTCCGACGCTTCTCGTGGGCGCTGCCCTGATGATGACCTGGCAATTTGCCGTCGGTGGACTCCTTGCCTCGCGTGGGACGTACGCGGGCCCACAGGGAGTCGACGGTATCCCGGAAGCATCCTATTCCATCACCGGTCCCGCTTCCAAGGCGGTCATCGCCTGCTCCTACCTCTTCGTCGCCTCCTACGCACCCACCTGGGGTCCAGTCAGCTGGATTTATCCGCCCGAGCTATATCCTCTCCGAGTTCGTGGCAAGGCAGTGGCACTCGCCACGTCCGCGAATTGGGCTTTCAACTTCGCCCTCGGTTACTTCGTGCCACCGGCGTTTGTCAACATCCAATGGAGGGCATATATGATTTTCGGTTGCTTCTGTGCCGCCATGTTCATCCACGTCTACTTCATGTTTCCCGAGACGGCGGGAAAGACTCTCGAAGAGGTTGAGGGACTCTTCACCGATCCGGCAGGGCCAAGGCATATCGGCACCCCTGCCTGGAAGACTCATATCAGCACCAAACGTACAGCGCTTCTCGAGCGAGGCGAGGATGTGGAGAAGAACACGGCGTATCACGAGGACAGCAGTCCAGACCGGACTCCTGCGCCGACGATGCATCACAGAGATTGATCGAGGTCTTTCTCCTTTTATTTCTGGTTTCCTTTGATGTCAATTGAAGCGACGGAACTGGCTTGGACAGCAATGCTTTGAACTGGTGCTACCTTGGCTCTAAAATTGAATGGTGCTATGGGCTCTGGAATGATTACGCTGTAAAATTTGAACGACGAGTGCTTCAGAAGTGTTACATAATTCCAAAGATTGTATAGACCGTTTCATGAGAACCAAACGCTTCTGATGATCAGCTGATGATTCCCGACGTACTGTAATCATTGCCTTGCCCTCATGTGGAGGGAACCTCGCCACCATAAGGTTCTTCTGAGTCGATAACTTATCTCTTTCCCGTCATCCTTGTGCCTTAAGCTGCGATCGACATTTCGAATCTGAACCTGTGTGAACATTGAGACGAATCTCTTCCTCTCTTCCGTAGATGACACTCCTGTGTAGCTGGTTTCTCTGGGTCACCGTAATCGGATTCGATCGGGCGTAACCATCGCAAAGAGCTGCGCGCTTTCCATCGGTGAAGCCGTTACAAACCGAAGCCCTTTGTTGCAATATCATACGGAATCTTGCATTCCAATGTCTTTGGATGAGTCCGTCGGCTTTCCCACCGGCCCAGTTCTGAATGGTGTAGCTACAATTTCAAGCCTCGGCCTTCCAACCCCTAACCACAAGCGTACATATCAGGTATGTGGCTCTCTTTGCTGACAACCCTGCTTCCATATGGCTGAAACCCTACGCAGGCATGCATTCCATGTCGGCGACGAAAGGTCCGGTGCGACCTGGGACCGGTGGACAACCCTGCCGATCCACCTTGCGCCAGATGCCGGCGTGAGGGCAAAGACTGCCATTTCTCGGCCACCCGTCGGAAACGGACTGTTGGCGAGGATGACGAGCTCGTCCAAGACGACTACACCGCCCGAAACGGCCGGAAGAGGTTGATGTTCGGCGAGCGCGGCGAAAACGATTCTTCTGAAGGTTTGCACCGCGCGGGCTCCTTCGGCGACGATACTGGCGTGTCGTATGCTGACGTTTCGCCGTCCATCGCTGCTCACTCTCAACTCTCGAGTACTGCAGATGGTCAATCACAATCGCCAAGGACTGCTGCCTCCCTAGGTTACGCTTCACTTTCCCAGCACCGGTCTAGTGACAGTCGCAATACCCAAGCGGCCCCCCCCTACAGTCATGACAGTGCCATGTTTCACACTGCGCTCTCCCGTCAAGAGCCACAACACGTTACAAATGAAACGGCGGCGGAGTTTCTTTCCAAAGAGATCAATGGCCCGGGGGACGCGCTTCACTTACTGTTCGAGGCTGCCGGTAGGACAGGTGATCTGAATCGTCATAGCATCGACCGCAACACCAAGCCGGTCAAATCCTCGAGCCCGACGAACACGACCTCGCATCTCACAACAACTCCCGGTGGACCCAAGCCAGGAGTAGACTTCGTGGACCCTGCGATCACGGCTAAGCCTACCAGAAGCGATGACTATCATACCAGAGCAGTGCCGGGTTTCCACGAGGCGATACAGGCCTGGTCCAGGCTTCGGTTCGTTCGCGCAGGATGGTTCACTGCCCGAGAGGCGATGTTGTATATTGAATAGTACGCATTACTTTGGTGAATAAGATATGAGACGTCGCCGTTAACCTGCGATTTTACCAGTTTCTACAAATTCTTAGCACCTTTGACACCAATATATCCGCCAGACTTCCGAACTCCCTCTACGCATACACGCCTTCTGTCCGAGGAACCGGTCCTTGCAGTCACTTTCTTGACCATCGCTTCTCGATACATGAAGCTTGATGGGCTTGGCGGAACTTCCAGGTCTTTTACCATCCATGAAATGCTGTGGCCATATTTACGAGGGATGATTGAACGATTGGTCTGGGGTCAAGAGCAGTTTGGCGGAGGATTTTGTGGTGCTGGTGCAGAATATGCGACGCTCCCTGCCGGTCTCAAACCTGGGGGGCTTCGGACCGTAGGCACCGTCGAAAGGTTGGTGGACATTGACTCGCTGATACACTGACCTTTCATGCATATGTCTGATTGGTTGGCACTGCAGTCTTCTTCTTCTGACAGAATGGCATCCGCGAGCACTACATTTCCCTCCTAGCCATGAAGAGAACGAGATTCTCGTTTCAGCGGCGGAAACTGGGAGCAACAGTTATACTGCTGACCAAGCCACTGCTGGCCATACGGGGGGCTCAGAGGGTCGTCCCGCATTGTCAGACTGGCTAGAGCCGGCGTGGAGATCGGACCGGATGTGTTGGATGTTACTCTTCGCCGCTCTGGGCCTTGCGTTCGAGCTGGGTATGTTTGACGGAATGGACAGAACCTCTCCCTACGGGTCTGAGACTGCCCACACCGTCGGTAATGGAGCATCTGATCCTTTGCGAGTAAGCCGTGTACGGCGCTTACTGTTCATATATGTCACCCAAACCGCTGGTAGATTGAATTGGACTTCTCCATTACCCAGGTACATGACCGATTCGACATTCTTCAAAACACCTGGTTACATGGCCCATGAAGCCAAGGAAACGCTACGACACCGTTCTCAGGGCTCAGGACAATTCGGAGCCCCTGACACCACCAATTGGATTTCGAAGCAGGATATGCTCATGGATAAAGTACACTCAAGCTGGATGGAAATCACCACTCTCATGAAAAGGGCCAATGAGCTATTGTTTCCGTCCAGAGAGCAGACGAGAGAAACGATCCGAAGTGGACGGTACTTGAGCTTGCTCGAGACTTTCCAGCCATTGCTGCGAGGATGGCGGTCAGACTTTGATAAACTTGACAGTAGGTTAGAACTTGGGTCAGTCGAGCAGAGCGCTAATGGAATAAATCAGTCCCAAACCACATGACCTACATCCTCCTCATCGAATACGAGTATTCACGTAAGTTGATGTAGTATCGACTTGGTGCGGTCATGGCTGATACTCTGGACTTGTAGGTCTCTACATAAACTCCCTAGCCCTTCAAGCCGTTGTCGAACGTTGGACCAGCACTGCGGGCGACAGCGCGCAGCGTAACCGTGCACTTTCCATCAGAGGTGGCGTTCCTAACGGCATCGTTTCGATGGCTACGCTTCTAGATCTTTATCGTGGCAACGAAGAATACATCGGCGAAGTCATCCAAGCAAGTCGGAACATTCTGCGAGTAGTAGTCGACGGTCTCCTTCCAGACGATTACCTGAAGCACACTCCGGTACGGACGTACTTCCGCGTCCTATCTGCCGCCATGTTCCTACTCAAGGTCCATCAAACTCCCATCTGCAAAAAGACTGACTCACTGCTGACGATCTTCCCAGACATTCGCCCTCGGCGCCAAAGAAGACGACGTCGCCGTCTCCCTAAGCCTCATGGACCGGACCATCAACGCCCTGCGTAAATGCGTCGTCGACGACGTCCACTTGAGCATCCGCATCGCCGACCTCCTCGACACCCTCACCTCCAGCATCCGCACCAAATTCGTCCGTCTAGCAGCCAACAACAATAATAACCCAAGCAACAACTACAACGGTCCAAGCCGCGGCCGTACCCCAATGCCAACGACCAGCGCCGACCACTCCCCGCGGCCCAATGCCCAAGACCAAAGCTCTACTCCGTACATGAACCCCGGCAACACCAACGGCAGCAGCAATCCATACGCGTACAACAGCGGCTTCGCCGGCCGTCCCGCAGCCGACGCCCTCGCCGGCATCGCCACCGAATCCATCGACCCGACGGACACGACCGTCATCTTCATGCCGCCTCCCGACTTCTCCTCCAGCAACGCTTACTACGACACCTCCACCACCAACAACAATACCAACATCAACAACGAAGCCAACACCACCCCTTTTCCCGATGACGGGGGAACCGGCTCCGGCGGATACATGCCTGACTGGCTCGCGCTCCCGCTCGATCCGCTCCTCAACGTCAACGTCAACGTCAACGTCAACAGTTCCGGTACCGCTCCCGGCAGTGGTGCCGGTGGATTCGCGCAAGGAGGAGGAGGGGGAGGAGCAGGAGGAGGAGGTGGTGGCGGTGGCGGCGCGTTCTTTGGTCCGGATGTGGCGAATTTCGACATGTTGGATATTTTGCTGAATGATTGTTTTGAATTTGAGGGGAGAGGGTGGAGATAGCGGAGGGACGGAATGTCGAAAGGGGATACTGGTACGATTTTCACGAATACATTAACGGTCCAGGTATATATTTGGAGTGGCTCATATGGCGTCCGTCATGTGGCGGCTACGGTACGCTTACATTGGACCGAGATTTCTGTACTGCTTAGCGGTGAGCGAGGGAGCGCTGATGTCGCAGCCAGACATATGTTTGTGACTAGAGAATGTATACTAAGATCTTCCTCTATTCGGGTGCTGCATTCTGCAAGAAGTACCCGGCGCCATATTACAGACTGGGCATCCAATATGTACTTGAAGTGCATCTTACTACGGGAGTGAAACTGCCTCTGTCCTTTTTGTTCTATCCATGCAATCGACACCACGAGCGCGAGCGCAAGGACGAGACTTCACATCGCCCGCCATGCCATGGCCATGCCCGTTCTATACACCCCCAACTCCTCCCCACCCAGACCTGTCGAGCAGCTTCCTCCCTGACCTCAGCCGCAGTCCTCTTTTCTATCCTCTCTCCCCTCTCACTTCCTTAGAAGTATGGCTAGTCGCATGCTCACTCACCGCCTGCTCCTGCTCCTACACTTCTCGTCTTTGCTTTCCCCGGCTGCTTCCAGCGTCCTCCCCTCCGCAGCTTCCATCCTCTCCGCCTTCCCCCCTCAATCGCTGGCCACCTCTGCTTCTCTCACCTCTTCAGGAGCTTTTCGAGATACTCCGTTCCGCCAGCTCGCTTCGCTATCAGCGCTCCTGCGCAGGTCTTTCTTCCTGCCTATTCCCTCTCTAGCTCCCTCTTCGTCTACTCCACCCGCTGCGATTGCATCGGAGCGTTTTCCATCGTGATCGGATAGTCAGAAAATTGATCGTAGACACGCCACCTTTGGTTTGGTCGTCGCAACGTGGCTCCTGCCCCAGAACGATCGCTCTTGATGATGCTGTATGGCCCCCCTAAGTGCCCCCTTGGCATGGTTGGGATTCTTACCTTTACGCTGATGCCGACATGAAATTGGATGCAGGGGGTTGAGGATCACCTCACCAGCAACAATATGGACCCTGTTCCGTTTTCTGGCGAGGATGTCGACAGATGGACCACTGTCGGTGGGCCAAGACGTGATTCAGTTACGGTCGAGATCTTGCTGCAACTTGTACTCTTGTTATTAACATTTGCCACCCTGGTTGTGAATCTGGTTGGGCAAACTTCACGTTCATGCGGCGTTTCAGACAAAAGCAGAGGCGTTAGGATTGGCCCTGAGATTCGTAACTTGAATTATGTTTCATAAAGTTGTAGAGCCGTTACTCTTTAGCTAAGAGATAGTGACAAATGGAACGCTCTGAAGAGGAAGACCTGAGAGGAAAGCTCCCTGTTATGGACCTCATACTTTCTGGCGTCCACATCTATAGAAGTATCCGCTCCCGACTATACTTCCCGACCTTCTTGCTCTTCAATCTCCCGATATCCCTACGACTCCGCTTCTGAATCTCTCCACCAGCACCGACCTTCGTCAACGGTACCGCCTGCGGAGCTTTGAGACTCAGCGGTAGCAAGCGGGTGTCTACAGTATCAAGCGACAATGTGACAGGTTTCGCCATCGCCGTCGTATCCTTGGCCTTTGAAGGGATCGCACGAGCACCGGCGGCCACGGACTTCCCGTACAGGAGCATCTGGGTAAAGGTTCCGGCGAGATAAGCGGCCTCTTGGACGCCTTGTAGCACGGCGGAGATCTCGGCGATCATTAATTCGAGCATGTCTGCTTTATCTTCCGAGTTGTCGAATGCGGACGACGCGCCGAGAAACCATCCGCCCATGCCGATGCTGTCGATTGCGCAGTTGATTAGGGTGGTGAGCATGTGGAGCGTGTCATGGTACTCTTCGTGGTTGTATAGGTCTGATGGAAACTCCGGGTCCGAGGTCCAGCCTCCGAGACTGAGCTCGATTCGTAGCTCCTCAACAAGGCAGATTATGTCGGATCCATTGAGCTGTTTCCTCAAGGCGTTCGTGATCGTGGAGGCAGGGAACGAGTATAATTTCCTCAAAGTTGCCCAGAGGGCATGCCGGGGAATTGAAGACAGATTGCGATGCTTTGGGGGAAGGTCATCCCCCGGGGTGACAACGCCGCACTGTTTAACGTCCTCCCCATCACCGGTAACGTACTCTCCTTCACCGTTCGCGAGCAGCCTCCCATTAGTCCGTTCTTTAGTGTCAAGAATGTGCAGCAGGAATTTGACCAAATGCGCAAGCTCTTCAGCGTCAAGGTAAACAAAGCTCTTGAGTAAAAACATCATTGTCATGAGGCTTGGATCGTATACCATAAGCGCTTCGGTCAATGCCCCCGTCGCAAGGGCAGGAGGAGCGATAGACTGGTTCTGATGCCGAAGAGCAAGCTCGATGTTGCTGGCGCAAAAGTGTCCAGAATGCACGAGCCAAAGGTAGAGCTTCGATGGAAAGAAAACAATCTTGAGGTTAGAAGCTGCACCAACACTGCTAGTGGCGCTACGGCCCGGTTGCCTCTCGTCATCCGCGAATGAAAACATCTTCCCAAGAACATATAGAACCTTGCCCCTATGCGCTAAATCAGGCGGGATTTGGTCATTGCTGGTTTGCCGACCGGGTAGTGATTTGACTGGTGATGTTTTTGATTTCTTCTTGTTCTGGTTTAGGTCCGACTCCGAGAGGTCCGAACTTGTGTCAGCAGCCCAACCGAAATCCTCCGCTACACCGAGCTCCAAAAACATGGCTGTCTCAAAGACATCCATTCGTTCCTCAGTGGCGTCATCGTCAAGCTTTACCATCATTTCTTCCCAATGCGTATCATGCACTGTACGTGAAGGGAGCGGGCTGCCCAGCCGACAAGATATTATGCTAGGAATTTTCGACTGCGCCACAGGTTCTCGTAGTCCTCTGCCAATCGAATCAATCAAGAGCCCATCTCTCTTCCTCTTGCGCTGGCCCCCAAGAGCAGATTGTGGGAGAGTTATCTGGAACGCTAGGAGATCATTCTTATCGCTCATGGCAACGGCCAGACCAAGCTGGGGAGAGTATGATAATAACCGAATCGGATTTGTCTTGGCACCCGCAAGTGCAGACGTAGTCTCAGAAGCGTTGGTGTTGCTTAGAGACCGATGAGCTTGGACCGAGCGATAAGTCGTATCATAAATAGCAAGGGATGTCGACGTCGCCGTAAGGATGGACGAAGAAGATAGTCTTAAGAAAGAAGTCACGCTGTTTTGACCTACACGCACGTAGCTCGAGAGCTTCGGTATCGTCCCCGACAGGTCATAAATCCTCAAGTCCTTACCCGAGCCGTGGTAAAACGTACCACTAGAGGCATGCAGTAGGATCTGAGACGATTTCTGAGGCAATGACTCGGGATCAGACGGCTCTGGGAGCAATACACTTTGCATGTGCTGCAGGGATGGACTTGTACTCAAGAAGCCTCCGGTATTTCGGTTTGAACGGCTTCCATGTAATGCAAAAATATGTAACGTCAGTGGTGTCGCCTTTGAAGAGCCGTGTTCCTGAGAAGTCGTGACAAGGAATAGAACGGTAGCATGGCCATTTATTTCTCCGGTTGGAATGTCAGTTCCTAACATAGCCCGCAAGTCAGCTCGTCCCTTGAGGAGGCCCTTTCCAGCTGTCTCGGCATCAATCAAACTTGAGTATTCGACTTGGAAGGTTGCAGTCGAAGTCAGTGCAACGTCGTCTGCAGGAATCAGCGAAGCGACGCTGGTACACCACTTTTCCGCACGGAGGTCGCCGGATAAGGACCGTATTTCTCCATCTTGATGCACTGCAATGATATCTGACACGTCCTTGCTTTTCGAGACAGGATCCCAGGATGGTATGACGTCAAGAAAAACTACGGGCTGGCTCGTCTCGGGGATCGGAAAGGACACCGTGCTCGCACCAGGAACTGTTGATGAAGACGGCTCCGCTCTTTCTCTCCCACCATTGTCGGAGAATAGCTGGATCCGAGCTCTCGATTCCACAACAGAGCAGTAAGTGTATGTTTGTGCTCGCTGCGATTTCTCTGACTTTCGGCGGATGCAGCACGCTGGACACGTAAATTTGGACTGGGGCGATAGCGCATGCGAGGTTCTCAGTCTAGGTGATTGAACCTGCAATCCGCTTTAGCTGACCGCACAGCATAAGATAGTAGAAGAATAATTCTCACATCATATTCGTTTATGGACTCTCCATCAGTAGCTATTGCAATCTCATTCCGCTTCCTCTTCTTTGACCCCACTAGACTGTAGATATTGCTGATGAAGGTTGTGCCATTGATTGGGTCGAGAGGCTGTGGTAGGTGCGCGATGGGGTATGGAGTCTGGATCAAGGTAGTATGGTTGGCCATGATCAAAGAAATTTACTGCTGTGCGCAGCATGCATTAATTGACAATGTTTTGATCTTCTTCTTTAGCTAAGTTACTCCCACAATCCGAAGGGAAACATGCAAATGTTGTTAGTCTGACGGCAAATCCCGTCCGTCGAACTAAGACGTTAATTGAGTGACGCGAAATCCGACGCGACCTCACCTTGTAGTGACACGGACTTGATTGACCTCTCTCAGAAATATTAGCCTCCACCCACAGATCCGTCGGAATCCAATCAATACGAAGGCAGTGCAGAACCTCATTTCAGCTGGAGCTCAGAGTTGATTTGAAGTTTTCTTTAGTGGTTCGATGGTCAGCCTGGGTCACTTATGATGAGGGTCTTCTAGTGATGACTTCAACTTGAATGGCTGCTCTTGCGACCATCAATATCGGAATGAGCCTCGGTGCGCGCCGGGGAGTTCATCCATTCTTCGAAAGGAACAGATGTAAGGTTCAGATTCCATCTGCTTCAACAGACGACTGATATTTGATCATGGAGGTCCTGTAAAATCCTCTAACGCCTCGCGTCAAGCCTCAAGCTCCTGTGAGCCACCGGCAGTCTCTTGCAATGATGAGAAAACACCTAGCACGCCAACGACCGTCGCTCCCATGTCACTGCAAATCGTCCTGGCCAAAAGTCCAACTGACCCTGTAACTCACTCAAACAATGAAAGTCTCGAAAACTCGAGCCCTCCCACAACCCAACAAGATGGTCATGGATTTGTGTCGGAAAACAATCCCAAGCGGTTGTCGAGTGAGGGTAATGCTAAGCAGACGGAACAATCCGTGCAAGTGAATAAGGCAGAGGTAGCAAGCCTGGATGTCGACCTCAACTCCTCTCGAAACAAGCGGCGGAAATTGTCACTTCCTAAAGTATCCGACGTGGCATCAGAGGATTACTTGACGGCTTGGTTTGTACAACTGCAGGAAGCAGCTTACGGGCAGGCAGGTCCAACTAGTTCAGCTCAGTCCAGCCCCACGGACGAATGTCAAACAGTAAAAACGGAGACACAACATCTACCATCAAGTGCGCAAGATCCAAAAACTCATGGGGTGGAGGAACAAGGTGCTGTTACAGATGTGTCCACGCCTAAAGCCGGTAGCTCAGAGGTGCCTTCTGCGCAGCGCTCACCTTCGAGGAAGAAGATGCTTAGACTCAGAGCTGATGGTAGGCTGTCGTCGCCGAAGTCGAGAAACAGACTTGGCGGTAACTCAAAAGATACGAAAAGCTATGGAAAGCTGAAAACGTCGGGGAACCACAAGGTCGTCGTGATCCAGTATGGAACACATGGAGATTCAAGAAATGAGATAGGTCAAAAGATACACGCCATCTTAGGGGGGGATGTGAAAGGTCAAGGTCTTGTGGCTGAAACACCAATTGTACCGTCTCAGCTTGCAAAGACAGCTCCTTCAGGTCCGCCGAAGCCAACACATCCGTTTTTCCTGGGAATTGTACCCTTAAAGCAGGCCAGCGGCGTAAAAGCCTTGATCGAATCTAGAGGCACTAGTATAAGCACAGCTGGTTCAGACAGCGAGCATGATTTGCGTGTGAGCCCGAGGAAACCAAGACCAGCAATCGAGAACAAACGTCAAGCGGATACCTCCCCTAGGTCGGCTGGCTCTGAGATTGATATAGTGAGTCGAGGCATGGCCGGAGCATTTAGAAACCCTGGAGGGGTCGAACCCGCATGGCCGTCTAAGGATGCAATGCACATAAGAGGCCTTGAAAGATCCAGAAATGATGCTTCGATTCGCCAAAAGACCCAGATCAAGCTGAAAGGCTCTATGGTCCGCGTTCCTAGGGACGAAGACGTAGTCTTACTATTAGCGTCCCAGCTTCCGATCGGAGAACGGAGAGATATGGCAGAGAGAAGTAATGCGCCGTATGTACTACGTATGCCTCAGAGGGAGGTAATGACGGGCACACAGCTTCAAGCACTCAGTTGTCGGGAGGTTTCTACTAGACTGCATGCCTCCCATCATGCAAGTGCTGTGGAGTTCCGACAGCGCGCTGATCTGAGGAGCAATAATACCCATCCAGCTGTCTCTCGGCTTTTCTCGGAGATTCCGCCCTCTTTGACTGCCTTTGACAGGGCTCAATGTGAACCGTACGCATGGGTTCAAAAGTACGCACCAAAGCGAGCAGAAGAAGTTCTACAACCAGGACGTGAAGCATTACTCCTGAGGGACTGGTTGCGCAACTTAACCATTGAGTCTACGGATTCTACCGGAGCCGACGGCCAGCCATTTCGCGCACCATCCGCTTCAACGAAAAGACCAATACGCGACTATAGTGGCCCGCAGACGGCGAGAAGGCGAAAGCGGCGGAAAAGGATTGAGTTGCTTGATGGCTTTGTTGTTTCGAGCGATGACGAAAGTAACGAGATGGACGAACTGACGGGCCCTGAGGACGAGGAAGATGATCTCATACGCAGTAGCGGCTACACGCAGAAGAGAACAGTAGTCAGGACAGGCGATATAAGAGACTCTTTTAAATCACCAGGTGCTGCGTCAAGACCTTCCAATGCGGTCTTGATAAGCGGGCCCCATGGATGCGGGAAGACAGCTGCCGTATATGCCGCGGCGAAGGAGCTTGATTTCGAGATTTTCGAATTAAATCCTGGCAGCAAAAGAAGCGGCAAAGATATCATGGATAAGGTGGGCGATATGGCCCAGAATCATCTGGTACACCATGCTTCTGAGAGAGACGAGGGTCATGAGGGTGGCTTTACGGACACGGATAAAACTTCCAATCGAGGTAACCTAGCTCAGGGGAGGCCAATTACGGAATTGTTCGCCAAGTTGAAGGGTAAGGCCAAAACGAAAGCGCTAGCAAGTCATGGAGACCTCAAGCCCGGGTTAACACCCGATACGAAGCCGAAGCAACAGGCGAAGCCGAAACAATCATTTATCTTGCTTGAAGAGGTCGACATCCTATTCGATGAGGACAAGCAATTCTGGGCCACTGTGCTTGGGTTGATTGCACAGTCCAAGCGCCCTGTCATCATGACGTGTAACGACGAGAGCCTGGTTCCCCTGAACCAGATGTCTCTCCATGCTATATTTCGATTTGTGCAACCTGCCTGCGACCCTGCCGCTGACTACCTGCTCCTATTAGCTGCTAGCGAGGGCCACTTACTTGGACGTAGTGCTGTTCTCGCACTTTACAGATCTAAAGATCTCGACCTCCGAGCGTCCATCATGGAAATGGAGTTCTGGTGTCAAATGGCAATAGGGGATAAGAAAGGTGGCCTGGAGTGGATGCTGGAGCACTGGCCTGCAGCCAACGATTCCGGTGATCCTGACCGACGATTGCGTGTTGTTAGCAAAGACACGTATCTGAAAGGCATGGGATGGTTCAATCGGGATAATGCTTGTGAACAAGAGATGCCTTCGAAAGAGAGGACCGTTGAGCTGTTGCTTCAAGCTTGGCAGAATTGGGGTATAGGCACCGAGGACTTGGCAAGGTGTGAAGATAAGAATGTGTGCTCTATGGAACATCCGGCGGATAGGGATGGCCTTCGGAAAGCACCTTCAAGAGCTCTCCAAGATTATGATACATATGCAGATGCCACCAGTGCTACCGATCTCTTTGGTAGCCCTGGCTTACGGACGGGAAATCAGGTATGTAAGTACTCTTACGGAGTTGAGATTTATTAATATGTACAGGCGTTTCTCGACCCTACGCAGCCTGGAATTTCGGAAAAAGTGCGCGGAAGTTTCGTCGAAGGGTACACCTTTATCCAAAGCGACATCCTCGTCGAACATGGTGAGCTTAGCACTGTGTTGGCAACGTACACCCAAGGTCTCGCACGCTGCGCTCTTTCAACTGCCAGCAGCCCCATGCGTGACACGAGCATAATGGAAGACCGTCTGATAAGCTACGTCGCTGATGGTAAGGCTAGCGATCATGCAAGTCGGAGCTTGACACGCATGGATCTTGCAGCTGCCTTTGATACGTTAGCGGAACCTGCAAAGAGAAATCTAAACCAGCCGGCAGGATTACTATTGTCGGATTTTGACCGAAGTACGTCCTTGCTCGTCGAAGACTTGGCACCATACGTACGCTCCATTATAGCATACGATCTGCGCCTAGAAGAAGAGCGGCTTCGACTGAGCAATCTCCTCTCACAACGGGGTCGAGATGGAAAGCGAATAAGGACAACACGGGCGAGTCGAGCAGCGCTGGAGGGCGGCAGTAAAGCACACACACGTCGTGAGAGATGGCTTCCCACGGGGACAAATGCCGCTTTGGTGCTGCGGACAGGCGGGCAAGGGTGGCAAGATGTTGTTGCAGAATACAGGTTGCAAGGAGCTGGCGATGGCGATGACGAGGATGCTGGTACTAAATCTGAGGTATCCCGGCGCTCTTCCTTGGATAACACAACTGCTGGGGACATCTGAAGGATGATGCTGGCTTGAGCCTATGATTCAGTATCCTTATTTACATCCTTAGAGCAAGGTGATGATAGTGACCAGCGTTTTGCATATCCACACACACGTTGACTTAGCCCATATCTACTAGGGCATCATGTTTATATATTTACCGGCTTGTTGATGCCCAAAGATGGTTATATAATCATTTACGGTCATGCCTGTTAACAATTACCCGTTCTTAGTTTAGTTGGTTATAACATTCGGCTGTAATAGAAGTTCATTGGAACCGAAGGGTCCCCGGTTCGACTCCGGGAGAACGGAATAGTTTTTACTTTTTTAATGCTCACTGGTGAGACGATCAGATCTAGCTGGAGGTCGAGAGGGTGATTGATATTCGGCGCTCTAAAGATTATTTTGGTTCCAGTCTGGTGGTGGCAGCTGTGATCGTGGACCGGGAGGAAAAGGTGCATAAGGATTGGACGGAGCTGACTAACGAGAACGTTGTGACTCTTGAGCGTGAGAATATCCCAATTGCCACCTTCTAGGAACGATTTGACTGGTACTGAGTCTCAGCATAGAGTCTCAGCATAGTCTCTCGACGCTTGGGTAAAGTTTCGAGTCAGCCTCAGCTGCCGTCTTCGCCGCTCGATCATGTCCTTGTTCGGAAGCTCACCCATTGAGTCTGAAGCAGCCAATGCAACATCGCATGCACACCAGAAATCACTTTTCGAGGAGGAACCCACCCCTGGAGCTGCATCGAACGCGTCACTGTTTGATGATGATACAAACGGCAATGCGGCTTCCCCATGGGACTTTTCAACTCCGAAGAAAGCAGCGACGGGCGACTTAGTCAAGAAGCTGCTACCTGCTTCGGATGTACCTGAGAGTTACATCGATGCCTACGATCTCATTCTGGATTCGGGTGATAGATTTGGAGCTGGCATGAGCTTGAACGGCGTAAAGAAGTTGCTCACATTAAGTGATCTCAAGGCGGAGGACCAAGCAAGGATACTCGATCTTGTGATACCCAGCGGTCAAGAACCTTCTGCTGGTCTCGGAAGAACTGAGTTCAATGTATTGATTGCGTTAATTGGACTCGGGAGGGAAAACGAAGACATCACGCTGGACGGAGTTGACGAACGAAGGAAGAGTGGGTGAACCCGCACTGTTCGGTCGGAGCGTACCGTTAATGTGTGGCATAGACCTCCCCGAACCCCACTTACCTTACATTCAGCAACTCAAACAATCAGATGCACCAAAAAACCAGAGTGTTGGTGCAGAACAACAGCGCGCTACGACCCCTTCACCTGCCAAGCCTGCGCCGACAGCACACTCCACACCAAAGCCGCGAATGTTGCGAAGGGAATCGCTGGATACACCAGAGGCAGATCCTTGGGCGAGTCCGGCAACTCAAAAGGTTCGCACACAAAGAGTCAGTAATGACGCCACGCCTTTCAACGGGGTGACAGCGGCACAACCAATCAGCAATGGCCAGACCGCTCCCTCAAGAACGACGAGTGCTTTCACCACGCACTCCGACGAAGCAGTCCAGAAACCTACGAACAGAGAATCATCTAGGGAAGCTCTGTCCGGTGGTACCGCTGACGATTGGGGCTCTTATGGTCATTCCTCCGGTGGGATGTTCGGCAATCCTGAGCAGCCCGCTCTAGGTGCGGAAGGCTTTGGAGCTTCCGGTAACGAGGTGGGACGTGCAACAAATGCGGGCGCCTTGGGCCGAACCATCGGCGGGGGTAGGACAACCGGCCGGGGCGTGGAAGAAAATATAACGATCACAGCGTTGCCAGATAAGGAAGGGATGTTCATGTTTCAGCATCGGAACTACGAGGTTAAGAGTCCTCGAAGGGGTAGTACTGTTGTCAGGAGATACAGCGATTTTGTATGGCTTTTGGACTGCTTGCATAAAAGGTACCCTTTCAGGCAGCTTCCGTTACTCCCGCCCAAGCGAGTCGCAGGTATGTGCACACAGCCTCTTGAGGCACTTGTTCTATCTTGAACTCTTTACTAAGGACGACTTCGGTTCAGTCAATGGGCGGCACCTTTCTTCGGACGTAGCTTTTATCGAGAAAAGAAGACGAGGTCTCGCTCGGTTTACCAATGCATTGGTCAGGCATCCTATATTGAACCAGGAGCAGCTAGTCGTTATGTTTCTTACGGTGCCTACGGTGAGAAGATAATTTCGATTCAAAGTGTGGTCAAGCTGATTGTGCGCTGCAGGAATTGGCAGTTTGGCGAAAGCAGGCTACCATCTCAGTCCAGGAGGAATTCACCGGCAAATCGCTTCCACCAATGCTGGAAGACTCTTTCCCTGCGAACCTTCCCGATGTCTTTGACACTGTCCGAGCAGGTATCCGCCAATCCGTGGAAGCCTATATAAACTTATGTAGTTTACTGGAACGGTTGACGAAGCGAACTCATGGCGTTGCGGCGGACACTCTTCGGTTCTCCCTCGCACTGCAAGCGCTGACCGAGACTTCCAAGGACACCTATGCCATCGACACGAACGATGTACCCCTACTGAATGAGGGTATTCTGTCAACAGCCAAGCATCTATCTACCAGCCAAAGCCTCCTCGTTGATGAGGCTCGTGCATGGGATGATGGGGTAGTGGAAGGTTTTAAAAGACAACGGGACACTCTTGTCAGCATGCGAGATATGTTTGATCGTCGAGATCGGCTTGACAGGGACAACATCCCGCAACTGGAGAAACGAATAGAGAGCAATCAAAGCAAATTGACTGGGCTGAAAGGCAGACCGGACGGGACCGTCAAACCCGGGGAGGTGGAGAGGGTGGAGCAAGCCATTATCACGGTGAGACATGCATTTAAATGATGGCGGTATGCAACAAGCTTACAGGCCTCGCAGGACAAGGAGTCGATCGTCTCACAGCACGCACGAGGTGTGTTTATCAAGGAGTGCATTCGGGACGAGATCATCTACTTCCAGCAATCACAGTATCATGTCAGCAAGCTGCACATAGACTGGAGTCAGGAGAGGGTCAAATATGCTGAGCTGCAAGCCGACAACTGGCGAGTGCTCGGCGAAGAGGTGGAAGGAATGCCGCTCGGGGAGTAAAATCTTGCCAACTGCTCTCGTATACACTGCACATCTCTGTTCGTTTTGTTCTATTCTCTGCATCGTGAGGAAAGGACCATCGTTTGTACCTTAGACTACGTCGGTTTTTCAGCGAAGTCTGATCACTTGGGTCAATGGACTGTAATGGGAAACGCGGGTTTCTCAAAGGCCCTCGGTCGAAGAGACGTAGTCAGTAGCGAGCGTACATGCATTTCTTCTCTACTGGACAGCTGTCTTGAAGGCACTCGTATCAATCTCTCGAGTCTCAACACTAAGGTAGAAGGTTATCCTATCCGTCCCTGGTCCGAGCTTGGGGCTAGCATGAGGCTCTCAACTTTTAGCGTTGCCGCCATAAGCGCTATCCCGGGGCAGCTCAGCCTCATAGATATATGACGAAACGTATGTCACACCTTCGAGGTAGATTTCTGATTTCGTTATAGAGACACCTAATCGTCGCCTCAGACTCTAGTTACCCTCCAACTTTTTACGCGTTTCGCCATGCCACCAGCCAAGAGTACAGCAGCCCAGAAGAGCGCAATCGCCCAGTTCGTCAGCTTCACATCGACCAAGGAAAGCGTTGCTGCGCGGGTGAGTCCCTTCCTCTCCTCGCATTGTCCGGTTTCATTTCAGATGTAGCCTGAATGGGTATGGACTACTTGGGTTTAGTCTCTTACTTCGTGGCTTGAGTATGGGCTGATAACGGTCAATCACTAGCATCTGAAATCCCACAACTGGAACATTGAAGAAGCTGTTGACTCGTATGTATGACCTTTTCTTTCGTCCGCTACCGGCAAAAAGTCTGTCCCGGGATGACGCCATGCTCGGGAAGCCATGGAGATTATGCCGCAATCGACCATACTACGCCAGCCCCCATGAGTGCCCAGGAACAGGTGGCTTTGGACATTTAGACCTATACGCTACCTGGCCGACAGGGTCAAGAGGGAGAAGATCGATGCGGAAATATACAACACATAGAGTGGTTTCATTCCCCCAAATCGGCTCCCAGCCCTGACCTAGATCCGTGAGAGGGTCATGTCGAAGCGATGTCACGATTTGGAGAAGTAAAACGTGCTGCTCCTGGCCACAGAATATATGCGAGTGATTGTCGATAACAACTCCGAACAATGCGGAATGCAAACAAGAGGAGCTGGCTAAGAAGTTTTGATGGGGCGGGCTTAAGACTCAGACGGGAAATGAATGATCTTCGGAATTCCCTAGCAGTGTATCAATAGACCTGATATCGAATCTAGACGCAATTTTCTTACAGCCCTTCCGCATAACCCGAACGTTCGCTGGCTTCTCGGAGTACGACCGAGCTGCGGCAAATACATTTGAAAGTGTATACACCCTGCAATTCAGTTTCGACGACCTTCGGCGCTTCACGTGGCTATGCTAGTCTATTGCATGTGTTCTTTCAGAGCGACGGCGCTACTGCGAGCGCTACTGCGATGTAACGGCTTTGAAGGTCATTTTAAGAAGACAAGCTTTGGATTCTGCCACCACCGATCCGAGCCCTGCGAAAACATAGTGAACCGTTTTAGGCGTTTCACCATCACCCTCAAGTCTGCAACTCTAGGACGAGCTATAGATCCCGCAAAACTTAGACAGACGTCACCAGGAGTCTCCATCAACAGAAGTCCAACTGTTCATCGTGACTGTTCTTTTCGATCGGTGATACGAGATGTGCATAATGCTGGTGCTCTGTTCTGGGAAGCGGCAAGGCATACCGTGCACGCTACCTCATCTACAGGAGGCGGAATACAGGAAGTCGTCGCTACTTTTTCGGGTCCAGGCGTTTAAACTCAATGGGCGTATATCCGAACTCATGTCTGTCGAAGGAGGACTGACGTTGATGAGTGACTACCAATGGCGGTCAAGCTCGGCGAACCCGACTTTCTGCGTGTATGGAGTTGCACGAATCTTCCAGCACATTGCTGTAGAGTACTCTCACTAGCAGCGGCTTGATCGACTACTATCTAAGCTCAATGAAGCTGAGATCAAGTATGCAAATGGTATCGCAATCACCAATATCCATACGCTTGTCTTCCACGTTAAGAGAATCACCACGAGAATCGTCTTCAAAGTCGACGTTGGGTTTCCAATCAAGGGTCATCATCTTATATCTCCATAGTACCTTGTAGGGAAACTTACCCCTTCAGTCAACGAGAGTCGCAAACGGTCAACTGATGAAGGAATCCGAGTAACGGAGTTCTTGACATGTCGGGAGGGGTTTTGAGCTCCTGTATAGGCCACAAACCGTTGGAAAGCTACCCCGTTAAGAACCGGTGTGTTTACCCATGGGCGTAAAGTGCGCAAACTGAGAGCGAACTAGTGAACAAGAGATGCACAATGACCAGACCGACGTGAGAGTTACTACACGGTCACTTAGCTACCTGCACTTAGTTTGCAAAGCCTCTGACGGCATTGATGCGAATCATCTCAGGCAGTTCGATAAGCACTGCTCGACACCCGCAACAGCTATTGGCTATCTCAACAACCTGACTACAACTTCTTCGCCACCTCGACAGCTGAAGGGCCCACGCGTGATGGCACTCTTGGTTCGGGCATGAGACATGGCGTTCTCCCATGAGCTGAACAGCATCATCCTCCCTGTGCGTGTAGCTGGGATTGGATATGAGAAATACCATCGGGGACCGAGCGCAAACATCAGCAATCAATCTACCCTTGGAATCAGATCACAACAGCGCGGCCGTTTATGCTGTTTGTAACGAAGCTTTGGTGAGTGGCGGTGGCTAACATCAAATTGTTCGGACAGATACTTTCAAGTCTCCAATGGGTCCGTAGGCAACTCGAGTCAAACCACCGCCGTAAACAAGATCTTCGACAAATATCGAGGTAAAATCAGATTGTAGGAGATAATCTAACTGCGTTAACGTCTTCAATGCAGATTCACCGGCTCACAATCCTGACACTATCGGTGTTGAAGGCTCGATGCGGTATATGGCTGATTTACATGTCGACCTCGATGATGTAGCAACATTGGCTATCGCCGAAGCCTTGTCCTCGCCTACGATGGGAGAGTTCAACAGGGAGGGCTTTGTCCAGGGCTGGAAATCATCAAAGTAAGCGGGTCATCGAGTCTGGTGGAAGTAGTTTAAGCTGTTAACCTCATCTGTAGCGCAGACACATTACCCAAGCAACAAGCAGCCGTCGCAAGTTTTCGAACTAGACTCACAACCGATCCCAACTTTTTCAAACGCGTTTACAAACACACATTTCTCATCGCACGAACACCCGGACAGAAGGCCGTCGCTTTAGACGCTGCGATCGAGTTCTGGCGATTGCTATTCAGTCCTCCATCCGTCAGTTGGAATACAGCGACGACGCCGTGGCTGGACTTGTGGATTGAGTATCTAGAAAGGAAGTGGAAGAAGACCGTCAACAAAGACATGTGGGAGCAAACATTGGCCTTCTCTCAGAAGAGTTTAAAAGACGAGACGATGAGCTGGTGGAGTGAAGATGGAGCATGGCCAGGGGTCCTCGATGAATTCGTGCTTTATGTCAATGAGAGGAAGGGCGACGAGGGGAAGATGGATGTCGAGTGATGCGAAGTGATGCCGAGTCATGCTGACGAGATTGATTTGATTTGTATGTCGCATAGCCCAGGCGCAATAGATCGTGACTTCTGCCCATCAACCGATGTTCGCGTTCTAGGTCTTCTCACTACCTCGAGCACCTCCAGTGTTCCATCCATTCTTACTCGTTTGGATACCTATCGACGCAGTTTGGTGCCATTTGCCGGTAGCATTGCTGACATTATCCGCTACTGATGTGACGAGGGATGATTGACAAGGCAGTTTATTTGGAGACCGAGGGTCTAGATCTAGTAGCTTGCAGCGACTCGGTCGATGACCAGGCTACCTATGTATCTCCACACTTCTTCCCGCTCGCCTATGTCTTAATTCCAGCAAGCCATACGATGAGGCTACAGAGCCCCGTGCTGGACCGAGCATGTCTGAAAGCACTTTACATACAGTACATTTGGTATCCACCATGCGTCGAATGATCGACACCCTCGCGGGCCTTTGATTGTTATGCATATAAGCTCACATACCTGAGCTTAAGTCCTCAACTTAGCTTACCCACCCATGACGCCGCATCGCCTCACAGCCACTTACCTTGAACCACTATTTAGCTTAGGATTTTCCCCCACTTCTACATAAGGTAGATAAGGTAGCAATTCACTCATGACATGCGATATGGTAGCACCAGTCGCGCTGCCGAGCAAGACTCCAAGACAGTCAACATGAGAGGTGTTCTTGTTGAAAAGATCGGCAGCCTCATCCAGACTTGTCGATGGCATTAAGAAGCCATCTCCATCACCGGCTCAAATCGGGTCATGAAGTCCATCACAATCGCTATCATGATTGCCAAGCTTACTTTCTTCGCAGGAAAGGCTCTGACAAATATCTCCATCCGAGGCGAGAAGTACTCTGCCACCATAGATACCCAGTGAGTTGAGGGCCCATCTGAGTAGACCTACTCGTCCATTGCAAACAGGTCAACCTTGAAAGCGCCACACGGCTATAAGATGCCGTCAGATCGATCTGGGAGCACGGGGAAAACGGATTGACCGACGGCCAATCAGAACGTCGAGTCGTACATCCCAACGATCGTCAGTCTCTTTGGAGCGGGCAAAGTGGTCCTGCACGACCTTGAACTGGTCGGCATCACCCAAACCACATGCAGCCATGTAAGAGGCGACATAATATTGATTCATAAGGCTCCGGTAGGTTCAGTAAAGACATAGTCAGCGTAAAGGCGTCACAGTTGGAAATGAGACAATTGTGCAGCGGTAATTCCCAAGGGAGAACAATACTCTGAGGAGAAAGGGTAAAAGAACGAGTGCTGATTATACCCTACCCACTCAAGTTCATCCTCAATAGCTCCCTCGCTACCCACTGCTGAAAAGTGCCTGTTGACCATCCTGCCAGACATCTCAACGCGCATAATAATTTGTACATCCCATGCAGTGACCCTGTATCCCCAACACTCAGTTTTCCTATCACCTCGATGTGATCCTCGCAGTCTCGCGCGAAGAGGAGGCTCCACTGGTCCAATTTGGCGAGAAGCAGAGGAAGGGTGATTGTCGAGACGGGCTTGGCGTCTCCAGCCGTGGACAAACCCCCGATACGATCCATGCTCTGCTGGAAACTTCGGGTCCGCGCAAAGTACGCTGAAGACCACATGGCTAGCTGCACCTTGCCCTCCTCTTCGGATCCTTGAACTTTGGTCTCGATAGAGACGGCACACGGCTTGAAACGCACAGGATCGTACCTGGTCTGGTTGATTGTCTGAAGCCCGTACGGCTGAGTGGGGAGGAGTTCCCGCATGGACGCCCACATAGCGTCGGAGGGAACGATGTTGATGGAGTAATCGACAAGTTTGGAGGAGAGGGTGTTGCCGCTAAGGTGCTTGGCAGTGAGTTCAGGACAGATGCGTGCGGTGGTGCTAGAAGGATGATGTTAGAACGTGTTTGATTTTGAAGTGGAGTGATGCTTGCTGTACATATTATGGTGTCTCACGCCAGGAATGTCCCTCAATGCCAACCGGAGAATGCGGCTGTGAACTTCGTCATTCCAGGCGGCTTCAGACGCACCCTCGCCATTGCAGAGGACAGTAGCATCGCAGATCTCAAGTATTTCCCTCAGATCATGTTCTGCTTCAGCTTCATTGACGGCAATATCACTCTTGATCGTCCACGGCCGCATTGGCTCAGCCCTTCCGCCAAGTTTGGCGACCTTGTCCTAAGGAACGTCAGAACGGATTGGACGAAGGTAGCACGACCATGAGGGGTACTTGCCTTGATTGCCGCCGGTACGATCCCGATTCCATCGCTGATATCCTTGAGCTGCTGATACAGGTCTGCAACGTCCAGCGGAAGTTCCTTGAAGGTATTCTGGAACTTGGTCGGTTTATGCGTGAGCTGAAGGTCGGACATGCCCTTGACAGGGCTCCGGGAACGTTTTGTATTCAAACTTTCCCTGGAGGCTATAGGGAACGAGGCGGCAGAAGATTGCAATTGAGAGTCATGTCTGGCTGCTGATGATCCAACACCGATGCTTTCAAGCTCGACGCTGAGGTCAGATAATGCCTTGCGTGCTTGAAACTCAGGCACAGTGCCTGATTGTAGCTCCGGAGTGTTTTCCTTTGTGCCATCGAACCCAGTCAGGTTTTGCTGCCCTGCTCTTCTATCGGTTCTGCTCTTGCCAGACGCCCCAGAATGCGACGGCGGTCTCGGTGTTGCCAGCTCTTGCTCATCCTCCTGCTCAACCTCTTCTTCTGCTGCAGCAGCGAATGGTTTCCCATCCAAAGGCATGAACTTTTCCTGGCCCATCTTCTTCCTCGGCGACTTCCTGAGATTCATCTTCTGGGCTTCATTCACGTCGATGACCGCGAGGCCGTGGCACTGTATCCTGGATCTCCAAATTGGCTCTGGTGAACATGTGCGCTTCTTTGCAGTCGACCGACCCGAAGCAGAGGGTTGAGGAGTAGGTAGAGGACAAACTCCAGAGCATTTAGGCAACGGTGACGAGTTCCATGGGACGCAGTTACCGTTCTCTGGGACGCAGTTGCCTTGTTCAACGTCGAGGTCTCGGAGCCAGGCCTCGATAACGTGGCTTGGGAGCATTTGAGAAGTTCGAAAGGTACCTCAGAGATAAGGTAATTGATATGGAGGCGACCAAGACAGATGAGATGCAGGATTATGTGTGTGTTCTGTGTCCATGTGCAGGGCAAAACAACTTAGAGCGTTTGTTTTGGCTTCGTCGCTTGGGAGGAGTATTTCCCTATTACGAACGTACTAGGTAGTATTACCTGGTACCTTAAGGTACCTACCTTAGAAGTTGGTGCCCGATACCCGTAGACCACAATACTATAATCACAGACCACTATTTTAATACTTGTAGACCACACCTAATCAGGAACCACATACAGGGTGTTGACACGCCGGAAAGAAAGTCACATTTTTAGTGCACTAAGGGCTTGGCATACATATTTCCACTAATCTAAATTAGGCCTTAGTCAGTATAATTTGCCACTGATTTGCCACCAATGTATTCGGGCACCTAGAAGTTATGGGGGATCAGTAGCTAAGCGAGGGCCAGATAAGGTAAGTGTCACCGGTCAGTGAGGCAATACATATTGATTATTAATACCTTAGGTAAGGCGTCATGGCCAGGTCTATAAGGTATCAGCTGGATTCATAAAAGTATATACCCTCATTATTGTTGATTATATCCTTCATATTGGTCTGGCCCTTTCTACCAAAAGAATGAGACAGTAGTCTCAAGAACAGCTCAAAGATTGGAGGGATAGCCGTTCCGACAATAATAATGCAAACGTGCAGCAAAGTGAATGACATCATTCATCCTTCATCATTCATCATGCATGCCGGAATGAAGCTCGACTCATCTAAATATAGAGTCCTGGAGGGTCGGAGTGAGGGGACGGCTGATGTTTCAATTCACTTTGCTCTTACACTTGGCTAGTCGGAGCAGTCCCACCATATGTACCTCACTTTCAACGCAACATGACTTCCGTCAAGGATAACGGTGTTGTCGAATACGACCATGTTGATGACCCCGAGCAGCAGGCACGCCTTGGATCAACAGCCCCGCCAGTGGAAGGGAACGGGAATGGGACCAGCAACAACGAGAAGAGTGTAACTCCTGAGCGCGCAGATGGCAAAATCGAACTCAAGGAGGGAGACTGCTACGATAAGTTGGGCTTTGGCTTCCCCAGCTGGAAGAAATGGGCCATCCTCGGCGTCATCTTCTTGGTCCAGGTCTCGATGAATCTGAACGCAAGCTTGTACGGAAACGCCAACGATCTCCTGGCGAACCAATTCGGAATCAGCAAGCAAGCAGCCCGGGTGGGACAGATGATCTTCCTTATCGCCTATGCTTTCGGATGTGAACTCTGGGCGCCGTGGAGTGAGGAACTGGGACGCCGGTGGGTCTTGCAGGCTAGTCTGTTTCTCGTGAACATCTGGCAGATACCCTGTGCCTTGGCACCAAACTTCGGAACCATCGTCGTTGCGCGCTTCCTTGGCGGTCTCTCTTCCGCAGGCGGTTCGGTCACCTTAGGTATGTTTAACCAATATAGGTCGCTTTTGCTGCAACAGCTAACAGTTGATTGCCCTCTCATAAGGCATGGTGGCCGACATGTGGGACTCGGACGAACAGCAGTATGCCGTGGCCTTCATTGTGCTTTCCTCCGTGGGTGGGTCGGTCGTCGGTCCTATCATTGGCGGCTTCATCCAGGAATATCTCGCCTGGCAGTGGAACTTCTGGATCCAACTCATCGTCGGTGTCTTCGTCCAAGTCCTTCACTTGATCACCGTGCCGGAGACGCGTGCAACCATTATGATTGACAAAGAGGCCAAACGAAGACGCAAGGCAGGGGAGACCAATATCTATGGTCCGGGCGAGCTCAAGGAGAAACGGCTAAATTTCAAGGAAGTACTCAAGATCTGGACACGCCCATTCGAGATGTTTGTGCGGGAGCCGATTGTGCTCTGCCTTTCCTTACTCAGCGGCTTCAGCGACGCCCTCATCTTCACATTTCTCGAGTCCTTTTCGCCCGTGTACAAGCAATGGGGCTTCAGTACCCCGCAGATCGGCCTTGCTTTCATCCCGTAAGCGCACGACTGCGTGACAGGATCTGAGAACTTTGCTCTTCCGCTGACATTGCTCAATAGAATCGCGATTGGTTACTTCATCGCCTATTTCTCGTTCTTTCCCGTCATCCATAGGCACCGACAGATCCGGAGGAAGGACCCCAATGCCCTCCAACCTGAAGCGAGGTTGTGGTGGCTTCTCTTCAGTATGTCCCTCAGCGCGGAGCCTGAATTGATTATTGATGGGAGAGGCTGACCGGCCCACTAGCTGCACCACTTGAAGCTATTGGACTGTTTGGCTTCGCATGGACGAGCCTGGGTCCTCCTCGCGTCCACTGGATTGCTCCGATGATTTTCTCGTGTCTTGTCGGGATTGCCAATGTGAGTGATCGTACTATCTCATTTCTGCGCAGAAAGCAAAGGGGGCAAAGCTAAACCCTCGCAGTATGCTATCTACATGGCTACGATCGACTACATGATCGCCAGCTACGGACCTTATTCGGCATCGGCAACGGGTGGCAATGGCCTGGCGAGAGATTTCCTCGCAGGCATCGCTGCCATGTACGCCACTCCGAGTGAGTAGTAGCGGTCAATGCTCCATATAACGATGTACTGACGTCCTCATCATAGTGTTCTCCAACATTGGCAAGACCCACCCGCTCGAGAATGCTTCAACGGTGCTGGCCTGCCTTGCAGTTGTCGTCACGATCCCGATCTACATCTTTTACTGGAAAGGACCGGCGATTCGCAAGAGGTCCAAGTTTGCTCAGACGCTCGCCAGCGACAACCAGTCAAAGGGCGGTCGAGCGGCAAAGTAAAGACGGACAGAATTGTGCGGACGTGTGCTGGGGGACTTAGACTTCGATTTCTTATTGTGATTTGAAGGCTATCAAGATATTGAGATTTCTACATGCTAGGTGTGCACTAAATTAAACACTGTAGTGCCCGGAGGCGTGAGCCTGATCCTAGGTCAGGCTAAGTACAATTGTCAGTTCTAGGATAGAAAACGTGTATTCCGGGAAGAGGAACATACATGACGGTTCTGTGTAATCTTTTGATACTCTATGGTGATGATAGATCAAAGTGATCGGATAAGCCCGTTGGGCTTCAATAATCAATGGACTTTGCAGGGCTTTGCGCTGAACCAGAGGAGTTACAAAGGTGGGTGTATACTATGTCACATTATTCCTTGGCCCCAACTTCACCGTCCTCATTGGGCTCATCACTCGCTAGCATGGCGTATATGAAGGAATTCTGGAATGAACTGGTAAAAGCCAAAGAGGTATACTGCTATCAAAGACATCGAGCATAGATATTGTCGCCAGCATCCTGCCCCGACGAAATTGGAAGGCACTGATATGGTAAGAGTGACGCTTCCCTGGCTGTATAATCTCAAGCACGTCAATTTCTGATTATGTAGTTGTTCATGATTCCGGTTGCGGTTCGTCTGGCTTCCTGCCATATATGATGCGACTGAGCGGGAGAATGAAAGTCACGTTATTAGCTTGGTTAGACCAGGGCGGCGTAATCTTGGTTGCTAAGACGAGGGCCGGAAAAGAGACGGTGGAAAGTGGCACCTACATGTTCCAATAAGCATGAAGCCTTGTATTCATGATATCCGTCCTCGCGCCCGCGCAAAGGACTTGCACCTCCTCCTTACTCCATCCCAGAAACCTCGTCAACGGCGCCAGAGCAAACGCCTCCAACACCTGCGACGTGTTTTCTTGGCTGAACAGACCGATCTTCTTCATGTGTTCATCCTTGGGCCATGTGTTGATGGGCCACTTGAGCAGGGATTCTTGCACGTCGACGAAGCCCGCCGCCAGCATGCGCTCTTTGTGCTTTAAGGCGGCATCCAGGGGCCGGCCAGCGCACCTGAAGCCCTGGAGGACGAGTGACCACCACTCGGCCAGCCGGCACGAGGGTGGGTCAGCAGTGAAGGTGTCGTCATCACAACAGAGGCTCTCGACGTCCTGCAGCTCGAGGTAGCCGTTCGGCCGCGTCCAGGTGAAGGCGTTGCTGATGAAGGCCGGCCAGTCATGGAAGGAGCCAACCATCATACGTGAATGGATCAGATCAAACTTTTGCCGGTAATGCCAGGTGTCTTCAATGTCGTCGACCAAAAACTGCACGTTTGGGGGGATCCAGGTTGGTTGGATGGGGCTGAGGTCGATGCCAACAACCTGCGCGGTTGTCAATTAATTTCTCAGCCAGCTGGAGGGTACAGCCTCGATAGGCGTATACTTGAGATTCGGGATGCTCGTCACCTGGTTGCGGGGTTGTAGTTAGCCGTCAAGGTTGTTTGGTTCAACAGTCACAAGAGTACAACATACCGAAGTCTATCGCCCAGATACCTGTCCCGGTGCCAACGTCGAGGCAGTTATGGACAACCTTGACCGGCGCGAGATTCAGCTTCCCCTTTAGGCTTATTTCAAAAAGCGCGTTCTGCAGGTCTTCATGAGACGTAAGCGAGGGCGAGTCACAGAGAAAACAGCTGATGACGCTCACCAAGCCTGTCCTGCTCCGTCTGTAGAAAGGTTGAAGTAAGCCACAAGAGGGTTCACAACCAAGGAAGCCAATCATACTTCGTCGTTTGGTGCATTATATTCTATCATGAACACTAATCAGCCTTGTCGCTGCAGGGGACGAACAACAAAAGTTTGGTAGATGCGGGAGTGTAGAGAAGGGGAACAGACTTCCTTCTCTGTAGGAATGATAAGTCCTCCCATTCTCTTGACGATAGTGCGCTATGCTTGATGCCAATGACACGGTCCACGTCGACCTATCCCAAGGTCCAATGATTCAGCAGCAAGACCTGGGATGGGGTGTGTTACAGTCACACCACTCACTCCGAAGTGTCCGAATAGCTTGAGTCGTCGGCATTCTTTGCACACTGCCATCAGCCATATGGAGCGAAGAGTGTCAAGATAAGGGCAAAGTTGCTTACGCCGATGGCAGGATGCGACAGAGGCTCTGCTGGAGTCGGCTGTACTGAAGGTTCGATAGCGCCATCGTTGGCGTGCGGCTGCCCTTCTCCCTCTGGGCCTTTTCGAACTTGGGTGGCCTCGACCTTGGTGTTTGTGCTCGGCACGGCTGCCATGGTGTGCGCTCAAGTTGCAACGAAGACTGAATGAGCGAAAGGTGTCCGACAAGATGTTGCTTGACAAGGTGGTGCTTTATAAGGAGAGGTTTGGTTCCCGGGGCGCCAGCTAGTTAGCCACCTTACTGTTTTTCGGGTAACCATTATCGCTCTGTTCACTGTTACCTAAGGGGCACAGTAATTCGTATGCTCCGACTACTTGTGGGCTGTAAGGATTGTGATTGATATACATACTTCGTAGATTGATATCGATTGATATTGGTTGATACCCTTAGCTGTGGGGCGAGCGGGCCACCACTCTACTGTAGGCGATGCCGGGCCGTCCCTAGCGCGCGTGTTCGCAGGGTCTAGGAGGCTTGATCCGATGTTTGCAGCTACTCGTGCAGGTACCCTAATGTAAGTTACAGGGTAGGATGCATCACGTAACCCACATGCAGCCATGTAAGAGGAGGGGCAGGAGGAGGATGAGGAGGAAGAAGAGAGGATGAGGAGGAGGTGGGGAGGGGAGAAGGTGTTGGTGATATGAGCACATGCCAGAGATTCGACAAGACCTACTCCAGCAGCTCTTCGATGGGCTGCCCACGAACATTGCACACAAGGACATCCCGAGTGCTTACAGTCCATTTGGTCAGTCCCGGTCACCCATCATTAGTGCTGTTCCTGCTGCTCCTGCTGCTGCCAGCACCTGTGTCCTGTAACACCTCCCAGTAACACTAGGTGCGGAACTCTGATACAGTGCTGAACCAGCTCTCCCACAAGCAAACTGCTGTATCGCATCCCTCAACCACACGATGACGCTGCTGGGGATGCTCGCCGCCGTGCGCTGGTACTTTGTCGATATTGCTCTCTTGGCCTACGCCGCAAAGCTTTACCGTGAGGCCCGTAAGCTGAAAGAATTCAAGGGTCCATTTGGCACGTCTGTCAGCAAACTCTGGATGGTCAAGGCTAGCGTGAGCAGAAGAACGCATCTGGAATTGTTCGATGTGAACGAGAGATACGGTCAGTCGTAGGTCTTGATGCCATGCTTCTTTGACATGTGTCACCTCCTCCCTGCCGTAATCTTCGTGTATCATGCTTCGTCTGCTTCTTGCCCTGCGTGGAGACTCGACGAACCCGACTTACAGTTTGTGTCACAGGCTCTGTCGCTCGCATAGGACCCAATGACCTGCTCACCAGCTCACCTGAGCTCCTCATTCGGATGAACGCCGCCAGATCCCCATACACCAAAAGCGACTGGTACAAAGGTGTTAGGGTTCAACCGGGTCATGACAACCTCTTCACCATGCGCGACGAGAAGCACCACAACCTGCGGAGGTCCCAGTTGGCTGCAGGTGTATGTCCTCATCGAGTGGTCACACCCTAATATATCCAATTACTGAAGTACTGAAGTACTCCGGCAAAGAAAACCCGTCCCTTGAAAAATCCATCGACACCCAAGTGATGAACCTGGTACAACTGATCCGCGCGAAATACATTTCCACCAACTCATCTCTGAGGCCATTGGATTTGGCACGGAAGGCGCAGTACTTCACGCTCGACACCATCACCGATATCGCCTTTGGACAAGCGTTCGGCGATCTGGTGCGAGATGAGGATGTGCACAAACACATCCAGTCCACCGAGGAGATGCTGGAAGTTCTCACTCTCTTGACCGTTTTCCCTACCTTACAGGACCTTCTGTCGAACGAGTGGATCGCCAAATTGTGCTTTCCCTCCGACACGGACAGCACCGGTATTGGGAGACTAATTGCGTGAGTTTACATCCCCCTTGTCCAACCCCGAAAATAGCTCGTACCAGGCGGATCGATTGGCTTTTTCAGATGCTAACAAAAGCAAATTCCTCCCCAGCATCGCCACACAGCTTGTAGCCAAGCGCTTCGGCCCCAAAGCTGTCAGATACCCGGACATGCTCGACTCCTTCATCCGACACGGCCTCAAGGAAGACGAGCTGGTGTCGGAATCGCTGTTACAAATCGTTGCCGGCTCCGACACGTCTGCGACCGCCATCCGCGCCACCATGCTCTTCCTTATGACCCACCCGGCCACGTACCGCACCCTGCAGAATGAAATCGACGCCGCCATCGCCGCCGGCAAGGTTTCCAGCCCCGTCGTCGAGACCTTTCAGGCCCAGAAGCTGTCATACCTACAGGCCGTCATCAGGGAGGGCATCCGTATTTGGCCACCTGTTACGGGGTTATTGTCCAAGGTCACCCCACCGGAAGGAGACACGGTCGAGTTGGACGGCAAGACCATCTTCCTGCCCGGTAACACCAATATCGGCTATTGCGCGTGGGGCGTCCATTATAGCAAAGAAGTCTTCGGCGAGGACGCGCACGTGTTTCGGCCAGAGAGATGGTTGGTGGAGCAGAGCGATGAAAAATTGGGCCGCATGCAGCGAACTGCGGAGCTGGTCTGGGGTTATGGCAAGTATCAGTGTCTGGGGAAGAATGTGGCGATGATTGAGCTGAATAAGGTGTTTTTTGAGGTAGTGCTTCCCTCGCCCTCCTTCCTGTTTTCAACCATCAAGCACTGTGTTGCTTCTTGGGTCTGAAACCGGGCTAACCCATGCCGGCTCTTTCGACAATACAGCTCCTCCGCAACTTTGACTTCTCACTCGTCGACCCCACCACGCCGTGGAAGAGCAAGAACGTTGGCCTGTGGAAGCAGTCGCAACTGTGGGTCCGTGTTACGGAGCGCAATCGCACTTCTTGATCATTTGCTTGTGGGCCCAACACAGATCTAGGTTGACGCTGTTGAGATGTCGAACTTCAAGCAATCACGGTACATAAAAGATGTGATGAGGTGGGACAGGTTGTCTTAGTCTGCACTCGGTTTGCTACTATGGGTACAACAAAGACAGACGAAGTCAGGGATGATGTGTGTGTTTGTGCAGTGCGCAGTCCCATATCGTCTAGCCAGAATTGGAGCTTGTAACGTTGTTGTGCCTTCATTGCTTGGCAAGAGGGGAGTTTTACAAAGGCTCGACTATCCTTTGCACCGATGATGCCCTCATCTGAGACAGGTGTTTGTACGAAGTCTACCAGAACTACCGTACCTACCTGGATTACCCACTTATTGAAGACCCCCACACATACCTATTTTAAGGTAAAAGCCTGAAGGTACCTAGGTAGGTTTGCTACTCCTATACCTGGTAGTGTCTGAATCTGGGGGTGGCCCAGTAAGTTTTGTGATCGTATAAGGTAGGTAAGGTAGGAAGCCTGATGCGATCGATCCTTCTGCATTGAGACAAGTACTTACCTTTCAGACACCAGTATTGAGAATAGGGCTAGGCCGGTTGGGTTTGTGAGCGCTGCCCGAAAACTATATAATTCGAACACCCCTTCTGTTTTCTTTCCTCTTCGTCTTCTTCTTCCCCTTCATCTTCGTCTTCTCCTTCATCTTCTCTTGCTCTCCAAACAGCTCATAGTCAGAAACTGATCCAAGATGGATCGTCGCGAGAGTGCCTCGACAGCAAGCACCGGGGCTCCTCCGGTGTCATCAGCGAAGCGTCACCACATCTCCAGTGACGAGACTGACCCCGCATCCATCGGCAATGATGTCGCCGACCGCGCCATATCCAAACCACCACAATCACCGCCACCGCCATCGCCACCGCGTCCACGCAAGACGGCCAATGCAGACAAAGAAGACTCCGAAGATGAGGGCCGCCGCAATGCCTGAAGGACGCCCATATCATCTGATCCTTTTCCCTTGGGCCCAATGCGCACCTTCACAATTGAGTGCAATCACCCCCTCATGAAGTGCTGGGCTCCACTGCATGATGCAATCCGAGCTGCGCTGGAGCAGCAGTCCCCTCTCCATCATTGATGCGCAATTGAAGTCTATCGGCGACGACACACCATCCAATTGAGCCCAGAAGGCACCGACGACACCACTGTCCTGATGATGATTAATCAAGATTCAGATGAGGGTCACCAAGCTGCCCTCCTAGAGAGCATTAAAGCGATTGGTAATGAACATGGACAATCCACATTGCAGATCAAGGTACTTGAGGATTTCATTACTTGGGGGTGACCTGGGCGATGCATCCGCACCAGAGTGAAGCAATCATGGGCTCAAGCATCGGTGTTCTTGGGCTGGACTGTTCCAGTGGGACGCTGGCAGGCTACTTAACCGTTCAGTCACCCTCCACCAAGGAGGAGAGTTTAATGCGCCGGCGCGGATTAGTAGTCACTCGCAAGCACTGCGAGACATACCAGCGGCTACTGGCCAAGATAGACGCCTTCGATTGCAGGGTCGGCCATGTGTGGGCTACCTCAGGGTATCGGGTGGCGGCCTCCGGGTGCACACTTGATTAGGGCCTTGTCCGGGTTGACAAAGAACGAGTAGGTACCAATGATATAAAGTCCACACAACACATATCCCAGATATCACAAAGAAAGTTTGAGAAGACTGATCTGTTAAAATATACTCAGTTACTGAATCTTAAGCATTCTCGCATTGCTTTTGAACTGGGCGGCAAGATGATGAGGACAACAGCTACAATGAGTCTTGATGATGACCTGATTCTGTATGATAAGGTCTCTGAGATGACATGCGAAAGACTCAGCGCCATCAAGTCCTCAATTCAGTGGCCTGAGCGAAAAGGTGTGACAACTGAGTGTGTTGTTACTGCACAGGACGGCCTGGCCTTTGCTCTATTGGGCGACTCTGGTAGTTTTGTGCTGAATCAAACTGGTGCCTTGGTGGGCTTGCTGATTGCCGGTGTGGACGGCAGAGGAACGGGCTATGTGACTCCCATTCAGGAGATTTGGGAAGATGTCAGAACGCGGACTGGGCATGAAATTGAGTTGGACTGATTGCTCTACTTGTTGTTAGAGTAGATAAATAAAGACTTTCTTCACTCAGTAGTCAATCAGCCACAACCATAGAGACCATGTAGTCAGTCAGGCTCTTCTCATCTTCATGAATACTCAGAGTACTTTCCCAGTGGTTCAACCTGTAGAAAGAGTGCCTTCTTCTTAGTAGTGACGATAGAATGGAAGCAATCACTGTACATGTCAAATAGGCTGGGTCCACAGGTTGCCTACAGGTCACGCGGGTCCCGTTGGGTCAGGGTCGGGTGTGGGTTGGGTGCACTTTTCGGGACCTAGGGTCGGGTGGTATGGCAAGGTGGGGATGCGCACAGGAGAACCGTCGATACGAGGGAGGAAGGTGCGTGGTATGTAAGATGATCCTGGCCAAGCTTGCTCGATACAGAGGGTCGAGGAGGAGTCTGGATTAATGCACGCAGTAAAGATGTTTCAAAGCCCTAACCTTGGATTAGTGTGTTGATTTGATAGATTGGTGATGATTGAGATGTAAGGTGATTAAGAGTGTTAGTTGGCTTTGGCTTTGGCTTTGGTTGTGGCATTAGCTTTGGTGACCGAAGCACCAAACTTCACTTTAGCACTTTGAGGTTTTTCTTTTAGGGGAGATCATGGCCCGACTGAGAGGAGATCGATACGAGAGGTTAATCATATGATATTGCAATTCTCAGCGGGCCTACTCCGCAGGGTAGCGTGCCGTGTATCAAGGTGCATGTACTAGTACCGGAGGCAGGAAATCTGCTATAAGATTGCAATGTTGATGGAGATCGGTTGATGAATTCCGGGAGAAGGCTAGTCGATCATTCAATCTAGTGGGGGAGACAAGAAGCTTGTGTTCTTGTGGATTTCCAAATGAACTGACACTACCTTGTGTGAAGCACTCCCGGTGGACTTTGAAAGCGGATAGCTACAAAAGTGTGACCGTGGGATACAGTCACTGCTTTGGACCAAACTTCCACAGGAGCCCCTTTCCGACTCAAATCATCTGCTCCCGGCACGAGGGAAAGCCTTCCATGCGAGCCCCTCTGACTGCGACTCTTCTAACTCCCCGCACGGTGCAGTCGACCTTTGTCATGCCGTTTTCAAACGTAGCTCCTAACAGACTCATGCATATCAAAATCATTGACGACCCTGATCAAGCCTGGCTCCTCCTCCTTCTGCGCCTCCTCGACAGAGAGTAAGTCACCGCGCGTCGACAGCGCCTGTGTCGACCTCCCTGTTCTACCGCCAATCATGGTCCGCATGCCCGTCAGCGTCGCGCCTGGAATGCCCGGCAGCGAGTAATGCTCGTCCGGGATCGTATCCCCGAACTCGTCGACCCTGCGCTGCTTCTTACGATTGGCCATGTTCCTCCTGTACGAAGACAGCCAGGAGGGCTCGTAGCGCTTCTTGTTCTTTCCTTCTTGTTCGAGCGTCTTGATGCGGTAGAGCGAGCGAAAGGCGGTCAGCGAGACGACCGTCACCGCGACGCTGGCCTCGATGATCTGTCAGAAGAGGTTCCACTGGACGTCGATCGCGGTGCCGGTGTTGCCGTCGATGGTCTCGCCCGTCGAGCGCAGGAGGCAGATGGCGAACATGCAAACGGAGAGGCAGAGGAAGGTGTTGAGGAGGATCTTTTGGCGGAGCCGGATCTTGACTTTCCAGAGGAGGCTAATGGGGACGGCGACGACTGCGGGAGGAGGAAGGAGGATATTCAGCATTGTGGAGAATTGTAGAGGGAGAACTGTTTTACGTACTGAGGAGATCAGTGAGCATGTTCAGGGCGTTTGCGAGCTGCGAGATGGCGATTGTTCTTGTGAAGCCTGGTCCTTGGGCGCATTGGACTGGGCATGATCGATCAGAACAATGCGGAATTGAGGATTAGATAAGATATGTCCGGGTACTCACTCGAGGAAACGCCGAAATGCGGACAGGAGATAAAGATGCTACAAATACAAAAAATGCCCGAAAGAACGACGATGCCCACGGTCACCGTCCAGTAAGTCAAGAGGGCTCTCAGCTGATCAGTCAGCTGGCGGAAGAAGAGCAGGAAAGACATCTTGACGGTGAAGATGGTGACCCAGCACATGACCTCGGTGGAGAAGGCCAGCTGCTGATAGGTAAGGATATGGTTCACAAAGTCCGGAGCCATGACCTCCTGCAGCACCAGCTCGCCCGGGCCCAGGATCAGGAACATGTCGAAGTAAATATCCTCAAACATGACGATGGTGAAGGTGAAAGCAGCGATCAGGGACGAGCAGCCGAACAGGAGGGCGTAGTCATCGGCGAACAGGCGCTTCTGGTAACGGAACCGGATGGTGAGCCGGCCGACGGTCGCGAGCATGGCTGCGGTGAAGAGCACCGAAACAGCTGCCTGTTGTGCTTCAGCGTCGTGCAGGCTTTGGAGGTTCTGGAGGAACAGACCTTGTAGGCAACGTGATGGACCCGGCCATAGTCGCCGTCCATATTACTGAATGATCGAATGCAAGCTATCCAGGACCGAAAGGAGAGATGCTGGTGCAGACGTTGGATGATGGGCAGTTGGCCCTCTCAAAGGATGATAATTCTCCTGACGGGGGAGCATCTTAGATACGTGGCAGTAATGCGCCGTACTGGTTCTAATCAAGGCCGAGGGACATCATCTCGCACCCACCATCATTCGTCTCTTACACTGCACATAAGAGCGCACCTTGAAATAGAAAGAAGCTGGGGCAGGCTGATATCGCATGCGAGAGGACTCACGGGTCAAACCTTGGTGGAAGCGGCTGCATGATGATAGCCATTGATAGATTGCCCAAGCTGGCAGCTTTCCTGCATTAGTCTCTTGCTTGTGGGCTTTTCGACACTGACACCACATTCCTTAAGGTAAGGCTCTCAACCGGGGGTGAACCAGACTTCCAGGTTGATAAGCTTGGTTCGAAGAGGCAGAGAAAGGCAGTCACCCTCAAACATACCTCAGGGTACCTTAGCCGTTTCACGGAATATCATAAGCCATCTCACGGGCCCCTCAACACGAGATACCGACTGCATATGGCCCGAAACGAAGAAAGTAGCACTTCTGTTAACTTCGTCTGCGAGTGGAGACTACATGAACTGCATGTGTTGGTTCTCGTAGAGGACCATCCTGGGGTGCTGCAGCCCAGGCGAAGGACAAGGCCGGCCAACGGACTGAGATCGATGCAAATGATGTTGCTTGTTCAGGGTTAGGGTTAGGGTTAGGGTTAGGGTTAGGGTTAGGGTTAGGGTTAGGGTTAGGGTTAGGGTTAGGGTTAGGGTTAGGGTTAGGGTTAGGGTTAGGGT
>JAABUJ010000590.1_pt1 | contig 67965 bp, 69 predicted proteins | sample 5559131 | NCBI WGS metagenome assembly JAABUJ01 (sample SAMN10711875, study PRJNA513366) | rock metagenome | isolation source: Antarctica rocks | place: Antarctica: Victoria Land, Mt New Zealand nord | collected 2016-01-07 | reverse complement strand
ATCCTCACAATGTTGAGTTCTTTCCTTAGCCTTAGTCTTTGGTTTTTAGGTAGTCACCTGTTGACTTAGAAATCAAGACCTTCCCACAAACCTCTCATTCCTTCAGACTTCACAATCTATATTCTGTGATGATGAAGAATTGCAATGCAGAGTTTTTACTGATGAGAATCTTTAAAATATTCTTTGTAACTGTAATGTTGTGTTGTACTGTGTTCATAATTCATCATAAAGCTTTCAGATCAGCTATAATTTAAATTGTTTTAAATTAATTCAGAACTCTTTCTGTGAAGTTTTGAACAGATTTGACAAAGAATTCAATGTAAATTTATTGAAAAATCTTTTTAAACTTATCTTTCTTGATCTTTGAGTTCATAAAGATCTGAAGTTGAGTTACTTTATGTTTCAATTGAGTGACATGCTCTGATAAAGAAAAGAATTGCACACTCACTGCTGATCATAAAGATTCTGACATTGTGATCTATATCAAGTTATAAAGTGCAATGAGAAGAGTTACTGACTAGATTTTGAGCTTATTTGATGCAGTTCTGATGAAGTTATTCTGAAAATTTGTTTTGAGCTAGAGGAGGTGTTTTTGTTGTTGCACGCCTGCATAGAATAAAAAGTTACCTAGCTACCTACCTGCCGTTAGTATCTTGTCCCATCAACTTTGATCAAACATCACAATAGTAGGTTAATGGTTTCGCAACGCTATTGACAGCCCATCACACAATAACAATGGCAAGTATGCGTTGCCCCCTACACATGGGAAATGTGGTATGGCTCATAAATGCAGAATTAGCGACGCTGTTAGTGTACTCTGATCCTCCTGGTAGTTTTGTAACTTTAACACTAAACCGAGTAAGGTACAGGTGTCATCACTGCGGGCTCATTTGATTTTGATCATTGTTGTTGATTGTTGTTTTGAGATCATGGTTCCTTGGCATATCTTATCACAAATGGAAGCAAGGCGTGGGTTCAAAGCGGGCGAGAAAGCCACCTTGACTGGTGCTTAAATATCAACTTGACAGAACGATAGCTTTTCCGTGCAGTGGAGCACCGTACCTACAGTTTGCCCTGCATGTCAAGTGGCCTGGCTCATACCTCACCTTGAAAGAAAACAAGATGGTTGTTGAGATCACATCCGACTCTGATCTTCCAAAGTCTTTGAATACGCCAACCAAGCAACAAAAGAAGGCGCGCCAGTTGGCGTCCTCACACGCCGGAATTCCCGCCATAAAGGCCCGGGGTGCATATCCTAAAGGATTCTTCAGCAGGACCGTCCTCGTAGAACTCCAGGATGGCGAAGAGGTCGTCATACAGTTCCGTCCCGAGCGCCTGGACATAGAGCCATTCGAACTCGCCCGAAAATTCCTTGGTCCGGTGGTCCCCGAGATCAAGCCCCTCCAAGACGAAGAGCTGGACCGTGAAGGGATCTGGGCTTACTGGATGACTCGCATGCCGGGCAAGACTTGGCTTGAGGGTTTCCGAGGCAAAGATCCAACATATTTGGTCACCATTAATCGGTCACTCGGTCGAATTCTCTCTCGAGGTTTTGTTGCGGACAACAGCGAGCAGGTTGTCGAACGACAACTTCGTCCCCACCTAAACTTGATTCTGACTTCCAAGGACGATCAAGTCCGCCGCTTTCACGATACAGCGGCCGATCTCCTTGGAAAGCTAGACCAGCTCAAGATGCTACCGCTCTTTATTTCTCACTTTGACTTGAACGAGGTCAATGTCATGATAGACGACGATTGCGAGGTTTCGGGCATCATCGACTGGGAACTGTCGGTCCCTCTTCCATTCGGCATGGGCTTTTTGCCGCATTCACACTACTGCCGGCGAATTCTCCGAAGGAAAATTCTACATGCCGCCCGACTTTGAGAATGCAGAGAAAGGATTCTGGCAAGAGATCTACGATGGGGTCCCGGAGTCTGTCCGCAAGTTACTCGACACCGATCCAGATGCGGTGCAGACTGCCGTCATGCTGGGGACACTACTGGATGCCTTTCAGCTTGACGAGGGTAAGCTCGGGGACCGTCACAATCATGTAGTCCTCGAAGCTCTGCCAAAGTTCTTCAGCTATCGCATTCCGTTCCTTCGGGGCTCGGATCCACCATATTCGAAATAACTGAGCAGCACTAGCTCGGGGGCGACAGCTTTATAACCTAGGAACTTTGGTTTGGTCGTTCGACTTGAATATAACTACTTGACTCAGTACTCCTCAGGAGGCTGCCAGTGCCAAGAAAGCCATGTTGCAACTTCTGGAGGACATAAGTAAGCATGAACTGCTCCTTATGTGCCTAAGATGCAGCATCAGTGCACAGCATCTCAGCACCACAGTCAGACTGAATCAGTGATGTCTTTGACGGCACAATCTTGCTCAGCTGCTACAGAATTGAATTCCCTACAACACCGCCCTGCATCACACGATCTTTTCTAAACCTTCCCAAACCCTCCATTCCCCCACTCGCTCTCTTTCCGTACCTTCTCCCTCAGAACCCCCCTCAGCACCTTCCCCGCGGCATTCCTTGATATCCGCTCCACCAACCGCACCCCGGCAAGCGCCTTGTACCGCGCTACCCGCTCCCCAACCCACCGCATCAACTCCTTTTTCTGCTCCTCCTCCTCCTCCCTCTCGTCCTGTACCGCCGCCCGATCTCCTCCTTCGTCCGCTTCCCCCTCCGCCTCCGCCTCCGCCTCCGCCCGTGTCCGCAGCACCACCAACGCAACCGGCACCTCCCTTCCTCGGCTCCCATCCGGCGCCCCCACGACCGCGGCATCCGCGACGCGCGGATGCGCCAGCAGCACCCTCTCCAGCTCCGCGGGCGCCACCTGCCAGCCGCCGGTCCCCTTGATGACATCCTTGAGCCGGTCGAGATGGTGTAGGTGTCGGTGGTGCCGCCGCCGGCGCCGCTGGGGTCATGGTTGAGGGTGGCAAGATCGCCGGTGCGCAGCCAGCGTCCGGGCCGGTCGGCGGCGAAGGCGGCGGCGGTGGCGGGCGAGTGTTGTGGGATATAATAAAGGAAGGGGTGTGGGGTGTGCACGAGGAGCTCGCCTGGGGTGTTGGGGGCGGTGATTGGTGTGGAGGAGCGTGGGTCGATGAGGAGGAGGCCAACGGGGAGGGGAAGGGAGGGGTCGCTTGGGGACTTGGGGCGAGCGGGCGGGGAGGAAGAGGGAGAGGGAGCGGGGAGGAGGGAGGAGAGTCTGGAGAAGAGCGAGGAGAAGGAATTTGGCAGCTGTAAGTATGGTGTTGGCTGCGGTAATTACGTTTTCCGGGATTGCTGCCATCGGACGCTGACGACGGAGTCCAGGGTGTGCTGGCGATCCAGCCGACTTCTGTCAGCCCGTATACCTGGATCAGACGGGCTCGGGCCGGCAGGAGTGGTTTGAACCGGGTGGCAACCGACGTGGTGAGCGAGGCGCCGGCCGAAACCACCTCGCGCAGTGACGGAAGGACGGCAGGCTGATTGCACGCAAGGGAGGCGAGGTCAACCAGCATCGACGGTACGACCGGGATGTCGGTGATCTGGTACGCTCGAATCGCATCTACGTACGCCGGGACGGAGAATCGGCTGAGGAGGTATGTCGGAGTCCCACAACGAAGCGCGGCGACGTGAACGAGCGGGCCAGCAAAGGGGTGAGGAAGTGGGAGAGCAACGAGGCGATGGATGCCGTATGGCTTTTGCTCGCAATCCTGTTGGGTATACGCCCCGTTGGCCATGAACTAGGAATGCGACACGGCCGCGTACTTGGGCATCCCGCTGGTGCCAGAAGTTTGGTATAGCATAGCTAAAGTCGTCGCGGCTTGCTCTTCGGTGAGTGGAGACCAGTCATGATCCCCGTGCTGAAGGAGAGGAGTCCAGGATGGTACACCACTGCGAGCCTCTGTTTCGAGTGGATCATCGAGAAGATAGATATTCGAAGCACGGATTCCACAAGCTGCCGAAACCCTCGATATCATACCAAGAAGCGAAGACTCTGTGATAATGTACTTTGCCGAGCACTTCAAGAGGAAGTCCTGGAGCTCGCTCTCGGTGTGCCTCGGGTTCCCTCCAACGACAACGCCTCGAGCGCGGATGGCGGCAAGAACAAATATCGGATAGATAATCTATAGACATCAGATCGGCTCTATGTTCAGTAGTGAAGATCCTGGCAGACGAAACCAACCTCAGCGTGGCCGCCGCTAGACGTGTGCTTTGGTCCATGGTAAGGGAGTTGGAAGGGTGAAACTGAGTCCAGATGCAAGGGACTATGTCAGGGGCTTGGAGTACCAGATGAGCGGCAACGAGTTGTGGAGTATGACGACGCCGCGGTACCATGTGAAACCGTGAGCATATAGATTTGTGACTACATCGGCGTGGATAATGCCGACATGCGTGACCAGATTGATTGTTGATCCCAATTGCGACGTATCCGCTCACTAGAAACCAGTCGTCCATTTCTTGCGAAAACTACCTCGAGAGACGGAGTGAGTGGGACGAGTAGAGGAAGAATAAGCTGGCGAGACTATATGGCATGTGACTGGCTCGTGCTTTTCGCGAGCGCTCCGCAATTCATGCGTTCCATATGCGGCAATTGTTTGCTTTCATTGAGGTAGTTGAGAGGAGGACTACATTCTGAGCCAGGCCGCCTACTTGCATGCTCAATTAAGATGGGCCACAATTTTGTTTTCTCGGTTACCCAGAGCCAGGCCTCTAGTGTTGAAATTGCTCCAACTGCTTGTGCGTCCACTCCCAAAGCTCCTTTGCCAACTCCTCACTAGAAGACTCCTTGGTATGCTCACCCAGCTTCCCCACGGGCTCATAGTACGCTCCGTTGAGCACGTCTTCCTTTTTGGTCGTGGCGGCCCAACATGGATTGTAGACGCCCTGTTCTGGCGATATCATCCTGCCAATATTCGTCACATACACGAGACACCGGTTCAAGAAGCCCAGGTTCGAAACCAGCCCTGTGTTGATCACCCCAGGGTGCACGGACACAGATATCACAGCAGGATACCGCCGCGCCAGCTCCGCGGCATAGAGCACGTTTGCAAGCTTGCTCTGCCCATACCGGTACCACGCGGATGCCATGCCGTACTCCTGCGTCGTCCGCAGGTCCTCGAACACGATCCCGCCCTTGGGCGGCATCTTCATGCCAAGCGAGGTGAGCGACACAATACGTGCGTCGCCCTCGCGCTCAGCCGTCTGTTCCAGGACGGGCATGAGTAGCTTGATGAGCAGTGCGTGCGCGAGATGGTTCACGCCGAATTGCACCTCGTAGCCGTCGTGGGTCAGCCCCGCGGGGGCGGCCATGATGCCGCAGTTGCACACGAGCACATCGAGGCGGGCTGCGCCGAAGCGGCGAGCGGCCGCCTCGACCGAGATGAGCGAGGTGAAGTCGCACTTGAGGAAGGTCAGCCGGGTTCGCGGGGCGACGGCCTTGGCTTCGTCGATGAGCGTGGTGGCGCTGCCCGCATTACGGCCGGTGAAATAGATGTGCTCTGGGCCGTGCTTTGCGAGAGTTAGGATGGTCTCTTTGCCAAGTCCGGCGGTTCCTGTACGGGCGTATAAGCGACCTACAGTAGTGGTGGTGGGAAAGATAGGAAATAGAGTCTCAGGGGTTCATCCCTCCACTAACGAAGACGACTTTGCCAGACAGGTCAGGAATGTCCCTGGCAGGGTCGAAGACCTTGCTCGCCATAGCGTTGATGAGTGGAACAACAACCGTCTCTGGAGCTGTCTGTGGAGCTTTGAGCTTTTCTGGAGATGTGAGCTTTTGTTGAGAGACAACTGAAGCTTCATGTGTCTCGTCTCTGCCTTGTGAGTGATGCTTGATACCAGGTGCCTCCCGGCGGCGGGTTCATCCGCCGCTGTCTGACACTGGGGTATCTCAAAGGTACAGATTCTCCTTCAGGTATTTATAGGATAAGACCTACTAGGTTCGGAGGGATATTGTACCCTGTGTACGAAGTACCTAGGTACTAAACAAGGGACTCGTAGGGCTTGATTACTAAGGTACAGGGCATGAACCTACCTTACCTAAGGTAGGTAAGGTACCAGGTCGGTACTATTGTGAAAGCCATCGCCAAAAGAGGGATCTCCCGAAATTCCCTGCCGTGCACTTTTGTGCTCGACTACAGTAACTCCATCACCAATAATATGCGTTTCCGTCTGTTCCCTCTTTTGCTGAGTTACCCTCTGTCTCATCGGCCTGGTTAATTGTTGCTTCATCTCCCAGCGAGCATCAGACGTCCATCACCAAAAGCTTTTTGGCCTCAGCCAGCTGGCGATACACACTACCATCTCTGCGATTGTGGAACTCATCTTTTTCAAAATGTCACCGACTTGTGGGGCACGAATAGCAGCGACCATTATCACTGATTTGAGGTTTACACGTCAATTAGATTTACAATGGACAATGTTGAGTCTATGGGTGCGGCGGTTTGGATGTTGCCAGCCAGTCTACCGCCGCTTTTATCGACGGTTCTCGCTTTACTTCTCATTCTAAATTTTGGGATATTGACAAGGTCCAAGAAGCAGAAATACGCCGCAGCACCGTTTGCGTGTGTTGGCATAACTCTGTCTGCCGCCAGAGAGCGAATCCGGAACAATGCTCGGGAGATGCTTCGCGAGGGCTACAAGGAAGCATGTCCTCTGCCAACACCCTTGGTAGCCCCTCGCTGATCCCTAGAAGTTCAAAGGATATCCCTCCTACATTCCAACTCCGATAGGCGAGCGCTTGATGATCGCGAGCGAATATGTCGAAGACTTGAAGACTGCGCCTGTTCATGAGATAGACTTTGTGGGCACATTCTTTGAAGTAGAGTCATCATAGAGCCGTTCGAGAGATCTTCAGTTTGCTCGAAGGGAAATATACAACCATGGGCAGCAGATCATCCTTACATCCCCGAACAAGCCGATGGCGATGGAGCCATTTCGGTCTCCCACCTACTACACCTCTACACTACCTCATTGCGCTCCTTCACACTTTTATGGTATTCCCTCGGTGCTCCCCTGGTGCCCTCTGCTCCATCATTGCTCTCCCGTGCTCCCTTGTTGCTGCCACTTAAGCGGTTCTGCTCCCTGTCCTAATCTAAGACGGCGATCTTCAATTTTAAGTTTGCTCGATATATAATATATTACTTTGATCGGTTGTTACTGGGAATCTGTGGCTTCTGATTCATTTCGATGCCATTGGGCGACGAAGACCACGGAAAAATTTGAAGCGATATGACTAAGGAGCCCCCTCCATTAAGATAGTCTGGATGGACGGCATCAAGCGACCGGATTGTCCAGGAACTTAGCGTCCCAACCGCATCGCCCAGCTCGTCCTGCCGACAAAGATGTGCATGAAATTGAGATTCGTTCCGACATCCAGCATCCAGCCACCGCCCCACCCCAGCACAACTCGCCCACCCTACCAGCCCGACGGAGGCGGAATCCCCCAAACCGGGAAATCCTCGCTTCCGCCCTGACTAACATTCGCCCGCATCGAGTTCCCAGCATCCGCATACACCCCGTGCCGGCCCCACTCACACCCCAACTCCTCCTCCGTCAGCGAAAGACGGCCCCTCGGATCGCGGACCGGGTGAAAGGGCGTCAGAGCGGCCAGGACGGCGGTCGTCAGCTCGCACGCGAAATCCGCGCTCTCCTCGAAACAAGGTCGGAAGGTGTCGACGCGGATGCGCATGCGACAGACGGCGAAGGCGGCCAGGTCGACGGTGAACCGGCGCAGCACCGACGTCGCCGGCGCGTTGTTGAGCACGTAGACGATCTGCCCCGGCGCGAGGTAGGTGTTTGCGCGTCGGAGGCCGCGGCGGATGGCGTCGAGGACGCAGTCTTGAAGGTCGGGCATCTGCAGCTTGTCCGCGAGGACGAAGAGTTGAAGGTGGATGAGCGGGGCGGCTGTGGTGGTGCGCGTGTTGTCGCTGCTGCTGCTGCTGCTGCTGTTGTTGTTGTTGCTGCTGCGGAGGTGTTCGCGCGTCAGGGGGTCGATGGTGCCTTTGTAGATCCAGCGGACGACGAGGTCGAAGACTTCGGGCGCGTCATCCACCATGCTGAGGGTGGATGAGGCGGCTTCCATGAAGGGCCCGCAAAAGGCCGCGCGGAAGAAGGCTGAGCGGTGGCAGAGCAGCGTCTTGTGCACTTGATATTGCTTACGAGACGCGCCTACGTATATGTCCACCAAGCCGCCGGCGAGGAGCCTGAGCGTGTTAGTGTGGCGGTCGCGCAGAGATGCGTGGCTCGTTACGTACTCGCAAAAGTCCCTGGAGGGTTCCGCAGTGGGAGACATTCTATCGATTCGGGAGGTCGCGTGGGAGATATCGTAAGATTCCGAAGATCGCTGCAAGTTATAGATCTCGACGTGGTATCGCCGTGTTTCTAAAACGTTTGTGGTTTGTGGGCGGTTGGAGATGTAAGGTGGTAGGGCTAACATAGGTATGCTTAGTCGCCGACACTTCGCTCGACACGTAAGTTTTGACACGGAAAGGATTAGACCTTGAATATGCGTGATCTTCCCCTTCTAGAAACCTAGGGATGAAATCCTATGCAGAGGATGTCCGATGCCTTATGGTGAACTTGAGCAAAACCCGGCCTTGTTGAGTTGCTGAAGAGACGGTTCACAAAGAAACGTACGGAGTTCAGAGGGTTGCATCCTTTTCCTATCAACCAACAGTGAATTTTGCTTAGCATGTATGGCCGTACATGACCAACAGACCTAGATTGGTATCGAAACAACGTTTGTGTTAACAGGGAAAGCTGAAGCGCAGCACAGCCATATATGAGCCGGAGCGCCCAATATGTGTTGAGATAAGTCTAATCGACATGCTTAACTCGAGCGTGATAGCGGACCCATTCAAGGAATTCAGCTGTATCTGAAATTGCAGAAATCGAGAAAAGCTCTTGCAGACAATACCGCATCTAGATCCCATGGAACGCCAGCGCTATGCCAAGAATGTGCGCCACATGTAGCCCGCCCTAGTATACAGTATTCTTCTCACGGCCTGTGGACGTATCCTAATTCTTCTCCAGAAACTCCTTCGCCTCGTTCACTTTGGTAGCAAGGTACGGGCTTCCTCCGCGATCTGGATGGTTGAGCAGCATCAGCTGTCTGTGGTTCTTCCGAATCTTTTCTTTCGTGAGATTCCGTTCGCTGTAGTGAAAGAGAAAAGGTCAACTATAAATGACCTGGCAACCCAGACCCGGTGTGTCAAGATTTGGGAAGGCAGTGAACCGCACCTCAGCTGTAATATGAGAGCAGCTTCCCTCCGATTCATCCGAGACTCAAATCCGCCCTTGTAGAATGCCTTGCCCAGCGCTCCCACGGCTCCCGCGCCACTCTTGTATCTTCGCATTGCTAACAGCCCGGCGCGACCCTAACGATCCAGTCATCAGCTTGAATTTGCGAATCTTGCGTAGGGTATGGCCATACCAAAAACGCAGCGGCGGCGACTCCAACGCCTACTGCTATTACCGTAGCCATACCTCACTGTAGAGATCAGAAGTTTCTCTCCCGGACGCCCCGACCCGGAACCTCGGAAATAGTTTACAGTAATGGATCGTCGCTCGGATTGAATGCGAAATATTCAAGTGGTGGCGGCAAGGTTATTTCTACCCTTGCGGCTCTGCGGAGCAAAAGATCCCTGACGTTCGGCTCGGTAAAACTCCACGGCGAAAGCCCTACATATCAAATTTCTCCAACTCAGCGACTTAATATTGTTGACCCACAACCCGAAGTTCAGCACACGACGAATCATCATGAGGTAGCCGAGAGCTTTCGGTTGATATTTTATATAAAAGCTCACCTGTCACAGGATCGAAACGTGTTATTTCTGCTCGCAGCCATGTTACCCATCCAAAGGTATGCGCTCGCTCGCTCGCTCGCCAGTCCGCCGCCAAGAGCAGCAACAATCTCACAGGATCACACAGGAATCACCTTTGTGCGAAACGACGCCCGCCTGTTCCGATTCTGCAGGAGTAAATGTCACAAAAACGTACGAACTCGTCCCCACCCCGCCCCACTTTCCTGCCAACGCTGTACTAACTCACTCCGCTCCCAGTTCAAAATGAAGCGCAACCCCCGCAAGGTCCGCGCCTCCCGCCTCCACAATCTCCCTCTTCCCTCCCCCCCCTCGCAACACCAACTAACACCCCCCTTCCCCCCCACAGCTGAAATGGACCAAAGCCTTCCGCAAATCCGCCGGCAAAGAGATGCTCGTCGACACGACGCTCACGTTCGCGGCCCGACGCAACGTGCCCGTGCGCTACAACCGCGACCTCGTCGCCACCACGCTCAAGGCCATGCAGCGCGTGGCTGAGATCCGGGCTCGGCGCGAGCGCGTCTTCTATCGGAAGCGCATGGAGGGCAACAAGGAGAGGGCCAAGGCCGCGGACCGGAAGCTGGTGGCGGAGAACGAGCATCTGTTGCCGAGGGTTAGGGCGTCGGAGAGGATGGCGGAAGAGGGGGTGGAGAAGGTGGTGGTGTTGGAGGAGCGGGCGGTGGAGGTGCCGGCGCAGAAGGCGAAGGTTAAGGCGAAGAGGAGGTTATTGGTTGGTGGGGGTGTGGAGGGGGAGATGGAGGTCGATTGAGGTGTCGCGCTGTTGTTGGGCTTTTGCGGGGTGGGGAGTGGTCTGGCGTTTTAGTGGGGGTGGGAAAAGGGATGTTCTGGCAATTGACCACAGATTCATCCAATAAAACACATAGCATTTCTTATCGCTCGCGTTCGCCGGGACCGTGCAACGCTCATGAGTACAGAAGCCATCAGGAATCCTTGAGACTCCAGCATCGCCGAGCCTCGCGCCGAACGATCACAAGCCACTAGCCAATCCTTTACCCCTTCCGCCGTCCCCACCTCTCACTCATCCCCCACCTCCACCATCCGTCCCCCGCCCCTCCTCAAATACGCCCCCTCCGGTCTCCTCAACCCCATCTCCACATTCCTCCTCACCATCTCCCCAATCCTCTCCCTCCGTCTCTCCCTCTCCCTTTCCTTTTCCTCTTTCCCCTGCTCGACAGACCCTTTCCCTTCCCCATCGCCGCCCCCAACCGGAAAAGACCGCGCATTGAAATTCCCCGCGCCCCCACGCCCGTAATATGCCGGCTCCGCCACCGACGCCGACGGCGAGGCAGCGGACGTTGCCGGAGCGCGAGCGGGCGTGGCCTCGTCCGCAGCTGCGCTCGAGCCGGACGTGGAGGTGGGGAGGCCCGGAGCGTCGTAGGAACCGGTAGCGCTCAACTCCCGCGGTGAATACCAGTTCCCCGCCCCGCCGCGTCCCGAGTGCGCGTATTCCGCCTGCGCCTGCGCCTGCGCCTGTCCCTGGTCCTGTGCCGAGACGGGTTGAGTTGTTGAGGGGGAGGTTTGCGATTCGAGGTCCTGGAACAGGGAGTTTCATGTAAGTGACGGCGTGTGGGAAGCGATGGTGTAGGGTATCTAGATGGATGTGGTGGTGCGGCAGTGATGAAGATAGGGAGGAGTGGGAGGGAGTGTGGGCTTACGTCTGTGGGGGAGGAGAGGGAGGAGTGGTTTGTGCTGGGTTCTTGGAGAGGTTGTGGATGGGTCAGGTAGTTTCCGGCGCCGCCGCGGCCGATTCGGAGGTAAGGTTCTGGTGTTGTCATATTGGCTTCAGTGAAGAGAATGTTGAGGAATGGGCTTGTCTGGGTTTCGGTGCGGTTGACGTCTTGTCTTCGAACTGGTTGGTTGAGGTTGATGCATGCGGACTGTCCCGAAGCCGTGGTCTAAGTTTAGGGTTGGCTCGAGTTGTTGCTTTCCACTGTCTACGTCAACGGCTCGCCAAGTAGCTGTTCAACGCCGATTTGGTGAGACATGTCGCGAGGACATTTGGAGGAGACGACTATGATGGTAAGGATGCAGCCTCCAAAGCATTTCTCCTCTGTTCTATGTCTCGCCATACAACTGTACAAACAACATCGAAACAACAACTCCGCAATCCACTCTCTAACCCGCATCATCATCTCCCACCCAACTTCTCCGCCCTATCCACAAACCCCTCAACCAACCTCCTAAATTCCTCCCTCTCCTCCATCGGCAAAACATGGCCCCTCCCCTCGAAAACAACCCTCGTCATCCCCCCCTCCTCTCCACCCAACTCCCTCACCAACACCTCCGCATGCGGCACCGTGATCATCTGATCGACATCCCCATGCACAACCTGCACCCTCGCCCTCCCCACCCGATCCCCCAACTCCCGCAACTGCCCCGCGCTCTTGTGATGCCACCCCGCCGCGATGGCCTGCAGCGTGAACCCCGTGCGCGTAAACCCCAGCGTGTCTTGACGCTTGCGGAGTTCCTGCGCCGCGAACCGGTCGCCGTTGGTGGGGAAGGCGCCGTTGGCGTCGGGTAAGGCGAGCCAGGCGGGGCTGAAGAGTCGCGCTTTCACCTCGGCCAGTTGAATGTCGGGGTCTTTGGGGAGGCTGGCGGGGGAGGAGTTAGCTTTCGTTGAGTTGGGGGGGGACGAGGTGAGGGGGGAGAGGCAGCGGACAAGAGGTTGATGCGGTTTCGGAGGTTTTCGACGAAGCCCTAGGTGCGATGTCAGGGGTTGGATGGCTTCCGACAGATGGGAAGAGGAGTGGACGGACGACTGTGTTGACGAGTCGGGCTGCCGTTGAGAGTAACGTCAACGATCCGATTCTCTCCGGTATTAGGAGTGCCTGGACAATTGGGTTAACAGCCACCCATATATCAACGTAGGGGTAAAGGGATGGGGCATACCAGCTCCTGCGCGATCATGCCTCCCATGCTGATTCCGATAATGTGCAGCTGCCTCTCGTCGGTCCAGCCGAGGTAGTCCAGCACTTCGAAGGTGTCCATGGCCATTTCGAACGTCGAGTACCTCATCCACGGCTTGTCTGACTCACCCATGCCGCGGTTGTCGAGAATCAGGCATGTGTATTTAGAGGCTTGATCGTGCCCGAAGTCTTTGGTTTGGCGCTGCCATGCGGTTTTGAAGGAGCCTAAGCCCATGATCCACTGCGAGTGGGGGGGTTTTGATTTCAGTGCTGGCTGCGAGTGAAACAAGAATCTCGCTGACACGATAAAGACAAAGTAAGGAGACTCGGTTCTTGTTTACGTTCACAATGTGTGAGACTCAGGCAACGAACGGGAAACTCATCACAAGAGCTATCAAGAGGTATATAAATTGAACAATGAGATTGAAGGGAGAGCACACCACAAGATGTATGGGTCCATGCCCGTGGACCTCATACGCAATGTCCAACGGCCCTCCTCGACCTTCCGCAACGGCGACTTTGCCCTTCTTCGTCGGTGGAAGGTTCCATGTCACATGCTCGAATTCGGGATGCTGAATTAATTCCGCCGCGGTCAATGGAGGCCTATTGCTTTCAAATTAGCATGCTGGATGATGAAGACGGGGTGGCGCACATTTAGGTAGCTGATGGGTTGCCAAGCGAATTTTGAGGACGTTCTGATACCGGTAGTAGCTCTGTGACTGCAATAAATATAGGGTTGTACCGGAGGGCGTATCTTCCTGCAATGGTCCTATTTACAAACCTCGGTCGGAATTGATTGCACTAGATACGGTAAGATACAGGTAACTCCCGATGTGCGAAGTTAGTTAGTTGCAGATCATCGAATAATCGGGCTCCTTAGGTGCATGTGTTTGACCACTTCTTCCCGCCTTAATTAACGCAGTCCTATAAGGTATCTGTACTAACTACTTTAGGTATTGTTCTAGCGGTCAACTTAACGTTACCTAGTATAGCTTACCGTACTTAGTAGAAATGCATTGTAGAAATGCATTGGTAATACTCATCATACTGTATCATCGCTGAATCAATCACTATCACCTCGAGACTGTAACTATTGTACCTTTATGCCTACAAGCTGTCAATCATGAGCTATCAACTTACCTTGACCGACCACATACCAAGTCCACCATAAGACTTACTCCATGGTCTACGATTCAGCTACATATATCGATTTTCACACGCAATGGAGCCTCCTTCGCCCCAGAACGATGATTCCGGCTTCGAACTACCGCAACTATTGAACCCTCCACCTCAGATATTCGGTGGATTCAACATGGATGGGCCAGCGATCGCGCCGCAATTGCCAGGACCTATCTTCACAGAAGACCAGACTCAACTGAGCGTCGAGGAGACCAATGAAGCGAAGAGGAGAAGGATCGCCAGGGTAGATCATCACTCATAGATGCAGCTCGGTGGATCCGGCCGGCTAATCCGCTATAACTTAGGCTTGCGATATGTGCCGAAAGAAGAAGATCAAATGTGACGGGAAGATGCCGGCGTGTACGCATTGCATCAACTACAAGACGGAGTGCATCTTCACCCAGGTCGAGAAGAAGCGAAATCCTCCGAAAGGGTAACTTAGACGAACTGGCGCGTCGCAGTCGGGTACCCGCTAAATTGCTTACTAGGGCAAAATACATCGAGGGTCTTGAGAATCGTTTAGGTCGCATGGAGTCGCTTCTCAAACTTTCGGGTCTGCTCTCGGATGAAGATAACCTTGGTACGTTGGAGAAGCGGCTGGCCGACAAGGCAGTTCGCAATGGAGATACCCCCTCTAGGTCTTCAAACAGATCGGCTTCGGCCAACCCACCACGAGCTTCGACGGAGTCTCATCACAACACGCCGAGGGCAGAGGTCAACTCGAGTCCGCGAAGCTCCATGGCTTCTCCAGAGTCACATAGAGCAGGTGAAGAGGAAGTGGAAGCGCTATCAGACATGATGTGCTCATTGGTTACAAACAATTGCGGTGAAACAAGATATATTGGTCGGTCCAGTCATCAGATTGCCAATCATCTCCTGACACTCTTTAGGATCATCGTCAGGCTTCTCAATCTTCTCCCCGAAAGGGATCCAGTGGGTAAATGAAAAGACAGGGGATAATTCATTTCAGGACATGATATCGTCGGCGTCCGTGGACGACAACAAATGGGTTTATTGGAAGCCCGAGATCTTCAGTGACCTTTTCATGCGCCGCACGTTCCATCCTTTACCCCCACGAGACGAAGCTCTGTCTTTGCTGAAGGACTACTTTGAGAATTTCAATTGCATGTTCCCACTATTCCACGAGCCCACCTTCATGCACCTTGTCAACAAACATTATACAAGAGATCCGTACGAGGGTTCGGGCTGGTGGGCGAGTCTGAACATTGCGCTCGCAATCGCTCACAGACTACGAGTGATGAGTAATCTAGTGCCTCAAGAAGAGGACCAAAAGGGTTGGGCCTATCTCAAGAATGCCCTTGGCGTTCTCACTGAGCTTACCATGCGCAATACCGACCTCCTCAGCGTTCAAGCTTTGCTCGGGATGGTAAGCGTCTGGCGTGTGCGAATGCCGCCGCGCATACTAATGCTGGACTCTTAGGCTTTGTTTCTACAAGGGACTCCCAACCCTCAGCCATCCTTCTTCCTTGTTGCGGCTGCCATCCGCCTCTCTCATAGTATCGGCCTTCACAAACGAGGATCAGGGTTCAACTTGAATTCAGTCGAGATAGAACAACGGAAACGTGTCTTCTGGATTGCGTATCTGCTGGACAAGGAGTAGGTTCACCGTGGGTATATTCTCGACTAAGCAGTTAACATGCTGCAGTATCTGCCTTCGGTCCGGTAGGCCACCAGCTCAGGATGACGATGACATGAACGTCGAGCTGCCGAGCGAGGATCCACCAGACAACATCGGCAACATACCACTTGCGGATGGGAAAGGCAAGACCAACCTCTTCAGACTCATGTGCACTTTTGCTATCATCGAGAGCAAGGTCTACAAGCAACTGTACTCTACAAAGGCATCCAAACAGTCTGACGGTGAGCTTCTCAACACCATCGGGGAGCTCGACCGAGAGTTGGAAGATTGGAAAGACGGCATTCCTATTGACTTCAGACCTGAGCATGAGATCAAAGCCTCACACACTCCTCTCATTCTCCACATTGTTGTCCTTCATTTCGCCTACTATAATTGTCTCACCACGATACATCGCATGTCCGTCCATCATGGTTATTGGACGAGTAGGCTGTCGAATTTTGCCATTCAGGGACTCAATGCTCGACCGCTCAACCCTCGCGTTTTCTCCTCCGCAGTGCTATGTGTACAGGCAGCCCGAGCGTCCATACACCTCATCAAGTACATACCGCAAGGCGATTACGCTTGTGTCTGGTACAATATCCTTGTTCTACACCAGCATGATACTTGGCTGACGATCTCTAGGCTGATCCTCTACTTCCCAGTGTCGGCCTTGGTGACACTTTTCGCTAATATCCTGCAAAACCCGCAAGATGCCAGGGCCCGGCAAGATATAAAGCTGATGAACCAAGTCGTCAACTTCCTTGCAATGTTGACCTCCGATGAGGAGACTGGTGGCGTAAGGCGTATGTTGGGTGTCTGCTCCGAGTTTGAGCGGATAGCGAAGGTTGTTGTCGACAAAGCAGACAAGGAATCTCATTCGAGGAGGAAGCGCAAGAACAACGAAGGGAAGGAGGAGCCCAAACCACGGCAACCATCGATTCAGCCGCAAGCTGCAGCCTTGTCCACACCAGGCACCGCTTCAACACCGGCAAGTGTCTTCACGCCTAGCTTCAGCAATGATGGTCTCGCCCCGTCCTTCAACCATACTTTGAACGGCTTCACCCTTCCCAGGAACGGAGATATCCCCCTGATGCCTGATTACAGTTCCGGCGAGTTCACTAACATGCTCACGCCAAATGCCCTAGGTCCACCTTTCACGGAAATTCCGCAGTTTTCTAACAACGACGGTTCTCCGTTGAATATGGGTTCCTTCCAACAGCCATTTGTTCCACAAGATTTGTGGCAAATGCCAATGACTCTAGAGTGGGACTGGGCAGAGATGACCGGAATGAGCTATCCTCCGTTCGACCCTGGCGACACGCAACAGCCATCAAATGGTTAGCTGTAAACATGTAACTGACAAGTATATCATGCGTGATGATTATGACTGATAGCGGAGACGAGACGGAGTACACTCCCAGGTATGGTTCGGGTCGAAGGTTTGATATCTCAGCTCTGGGCGTCCTGTGATGGAGAAAGAGGCGCATGGAAAAAGGAATGGGAAGTGGATTCACAGGGGCCACACAAGCGGTACAGAACTTGAAGCACGGCATTGTATTCTAGAGCGTGAAATATCGCCCCTCAGCCATGAGATTGTGATATTCAAAATCAAACATGGAGACATGCCTGAGACTCGTACATATGGTATCGTCGATATCTCCCAGGCGGCCACTACCAGTGTGTAAGTGTGGATGAGTCAGCCGCCGGCGCAACCACTAAATACACCATCAAAAATGAGGTGCGGTAACGAATATCCCGAACCATCCACTCGTCATACGTTTGACCCCAGTGTCGCCGCCCTGATCCGCCCTCGTCTTCCTGAGCCACAACCTCCATAAAGCAACCGTTGGGGATTTCTCAAGGAGCAGAGACTCCCGAAAGGCCGAGCCAACAACCTTTCGCTGGTTAAACGTTGCCTGCACCCTCGATCATGACAACACTTCTAAGGCGGTCCGGTAACCTAGCAAGACTATCAAAGTCAAGCCTAGAAAGCGCTGCTCGGACAAATCTACAGTATACTGGCTGTTCGCCTACCCGTCTTTCGCGGTTCGCAGCGTACAAATCACGGACCTACGCCACTGTAAATCCGGGTGACCCTAAGGAGCCCAAGGATAACAAGGATGGAACCCCAGAGGAGGAGGGAAAAGGGAAGACGGTAGCAGGGAAAGATGACGGCTCTCCGGGGAAGGCACCTCAAGGCTTCGAGTCTTTCTACAACAGGTCCAGTCCACTCTCACAATCGCCACAGAATGGCAAGGACACCCCTCCTAATCCGTCCGAAAGCGCGGCCAAGTTGACTGCGGAGGAGCAAAAGTCAATAGATGGTTTACTGTCGACTCTCAAGAAGGGTTTACCCTCGGGGCAGGCTAAGGAAATCGAGAAGGCTTTCGACCTGATCAAGCGCGAGGGTATACCTTTGGAGATGCGAGAGGTTATGGACAGCGTGAAAAGTGGCAAGTCGATGAATCTGGCAACGGCGGCGAAGCTCGTTCGCTTGACATCGCAAATGGCTCTAAAGGCAGCCGAGAAGACTATAGGGGCAGAGTCTGGGAAAGGCGAGGATGGTGCAAAGACGGGGCAGGCCGACCGAGCTGCGTTCAATTCATCTCAATCCAAGCAGGGTGGCGAGCAGAAGAAGTCTGGGAGCCAGGACAATATGAAGGTACCAGAGTTCAAAGTCGATACCGGTACCTTTCTCATCTCAGGTTTCGTCGCCTATCTGTTATATCGCATGATGGTCCCTGGAGAGAACTCAAGGGAAATCACGTGGCAGGAATTCAGGACTACCTTCTTCGACAAAGGGCTGGTCGAGAAGCTGACTGTCGTAAACCGCCACCGTGTCCGAGTCGACCTCCACCGCGAGACGATGTCTCAAATGTATCCAGAATCGCCCGCCACACAAAACAATTTTCATTACTACTTTAGTATTGGGTCCGTGGAAGCTTTCGAACGCAGGCTAGATGATGCGCAACGAGAGCTTAATATACCAAGCTCCGAACGGATACCGGTCGCTTATACGGACGAGATCTCCTGGGTTTCAACGCTACTCTCCTTCGGTCCTACATTGCTGCTTATTGGCTCTGTTTTCTGGCTTTCAAGACGTGCTTCGAGTGGTGCCGGCGGCCAAAGCGGTATCTTCGGGATTGGCAAAAGTCGGGCGAAGAAATTCAATCACGAGAGCGACGTCAAGGTAAAATTCAAGGACGTCGCTGGGATGGATGAAGCCAAGCAAGAAATCATGGAGTTTGTCAGCTTTCTCAAGGAGCCGGGACAGTATCAGAGGTTAGGTGCCAAGATCCCTCGTGGGGCCATTCTGTCAGGCCCTCCAGGAACGGGTAAAACTCTACTAGCCAAGGCTACGGCCGGCGAGTCACAAGTCCCATTTTTCAGCGTAAGCGGTTCAGAGTTCGTCGAGATGTTCGTCGGCGTGGGTCCTTCGAGAGTACGAGACTTGTTTGCGAATGCGAGGAAGAATACGCCATGTATCATTTTCATTGACGAAATAGATGCTATCGGCAAGTCACGGGCAAAACAAAATTTTGGCGGCGGCAACGACGAGAGAGAATCAACGCTTAATCAGATCTTAACTGAAATGGATGGCTTCAACACGTCGGAGCAGGTTGTAGTCCTTGCGGGCACCAACAGACCAGACGTTCTCGACAAGGCTTTGATGCGTCCAGGAAGGTTCGACAGGCATATTGCTATCGACAAGCCTACCATGGACGGACGAAAACAGATCTTCCTCGTACATCTCGGGAAGATTGTCACTAATGAGAATATGGAGTACCTGACCGGAAGACTCGCGGCACTCACACCAGGCTTCTCGGGCGCAGACATCGCAAATTGTGTCAACGAAGCTGCACTGATCGGTACGTATACCATACATTCATATTTGATACTATGGCTAACTACATATAGCTGCGCGGACGAACGCTCAGTCAGTCGCGATGATTCATTTCGAGCAAGCCATCGAGCGTGTCGTTGGTGGCTTGGAAAAGAAGTCTCTCGTCCTCAGTCCGGAAGAGAAGAAGACGGTGGCGTATCACGAAGCCGGCCACGCCATCTGCGGCTGGTTCTTCAAATACGCCGATCCGCTCCTCAAGGTCTCCATCATTCCTCGCGGTCAAGGCGCACTCGGTTATGCGCAATACCTACCCGCCGGAGAGACATACCTCTTGAACGTCCACCAACTCATGGATCGCATGGCCATGACGCTGGCCGGCCGTGTCTCCGAGGAGCTCCACTTCGACACCGTCACCAGCGGCGCGAGCGACGACTTCAACAAAGTGACGCGAATGGCCACCGCCATGGTGACGAAGTGGGGCATGTCCAACAAAGTCGGCCACCTGTACTTTGAAGACGACGAGCAGAAGCTGCACAAGCCCTTCAGCGAAGAAACGGCGCGCAACATCGACCACGAAGTGCGGCGCATCGTCGAGGAGGCCTACAAGCAATGCAAAGACCTCCTCGTCGAGAAGAAGGCGCAGATCGGCCTGGTGGCCGAGGAGCTGTTGAGCAAGGAGGTGCTGGGTCGAGACGATCTCGTTCGGATACTAGGCAAGCGACCGTTCGAGGACAACAAGGAGTTCGCAAAGTACTTTGACGGCTCCGGCGGTTTGGGCAAGAGCGCGCCTCCGCCGCCGCCTACCGAACAGTCTTCCGATAACCCGCCCGAGGTTCCCAGTCCCGTGTGATCGGGTCGCGTCGGGGGGGTTCTGTATTTCTAAAGTCTATAGCGGTTGATTTGTTTCGCGTGTGAATAAAGGCCGGGTTTTGTCCATAGACGATGGCGTATTGTATGTAGGAAAGGGTCCTATCGCTCAACTAAGCTATTCTATCATCTCATGACACATACATACCGTACCTTGGTAACAAGGGTTCTGTGTAGCATACCAAACATTTCTTCGAACAGGTAGGTACTGGATTTGTACTGTAGGTAGATCGTCAGATCATCCACAGGGCCTGCGATTGGTCTTTTACCCAGGACATCACCACTGGGCTCTGAGATGGTCAACCTGCTACTTGTTTCGGGAGCCGGCTTCTTTCGCGCTTTGGGTGAGGTCGGCGCCTTGCTTTTCGGGGGTTATCTATATCCAACCGCAGGACCACGTCTGAATTCCTCCGAGACTGTTTCACATCTGATCTGCACCAACATAAGGTACCCAACATACATGATATTTACATATACGGAGGTACTCTGCAGAAATGCAATATTAACTTCATTTGCGTGACGGCAACACACGGTGTTGGAAGAAGGGCCCCGACGCTGTTCGAGGTAAAGAACTAGTCTTTTCTAGAGGGAATGCTTGGCTTGTCAGATGCGAGTTTCAGTTTCAGAGTTCATTGGAAATGTTCTTACCGAGGAAGCCACCAACATTCCTGGCCTTCCTTTTCTTCACCTTAAAGGTACTCAGACTGCAAAGAATCTATTGAATGCATGATGGCAATTCGTATTCGGTTCAATCACCATTCTATGATATCTTGAGAAGTAAGGATGTCCATGTGGTACGCAACGGTTCACAATCTGCTGTGGAAGGGGGTCTTGATGTGGTTGTCAACTACCTACGACCAGCGTCGACATGAGAGAGCAGAATGTCCCTAGGCGCTTAATCTACCGTACATTGGAAACGCGGTGCCTGATGAGACGTGCCTTTTCCGGGTCAGAACGACCTCCGTGAGCCCTCGTGGTCGTGTCATATGAAGCAAGGGTTGACATCGCCGGCGCCTCCTCCGACCTTCCTGAATGTTGGTCCTTATACTTCATCGGTCAATGCTCCGCTATGGCAGCTTTTTCCTTTGTCAATTGTCAGAAATCTGCTGACGGCAGTATCATTCATTCTGTGGACATTATTTTCTTCTATCTTTTCAATCGTCGAAGAGCTAGCTCTTCACTTTCCACTGGTGGCAACAACGGCTGCCCGATCTCTACGCCTTCATTCTTAGAACTGTCTCCCTTCCGCAAATATCACTGTTCGAATCTTAATTTGTCATATACGTGCATACAGCTGTGGGACTCCGGAATCAAGTCCGCAAATTGGGTTTTAAAATTGGTGGTGGTGAGTCTCTCGGCGTGGCCGAATACCCCTTGCGTCCATAATCACGCACTCAACCACATTGGTCCATGGTAGTGGTACAGGGCTGATACCTGCCTATGCAGAGCTCCTGGAATGGACTTGAACGTGGCACGACGGTAAATTCATCAGATGAGGTGCAAGAATGGGGTGGGACTGATGTTGAGTTTAAAAGCCTACAGCTTTGTCTACCCATTGGCTATGACTGTCCTCGACCGGGCCGTTTTCCTGGGCCGGTGACTTTTCCACAGTACAACCTTGTCACAACGCCGGCCATGGCAGCGCCGTTGAATTTGACCGGCCGAGAGACAAGGTCCTCTGGTGCCAGATCTGAGTCTCTCACGTCCCTGGCCGCGAGATACTGTCCCGATAGCTTTCAGCCTCGCGCTGAGAAGTTTTCGGTTGCAACATCCTGGAACAGCCCGGATCTAATGTACTCTCAGTGTCAGTACTCTCCTCCACAGTCGAGGCAGACCGACATCTTGCCCTACACGTGGGTTGGAGACGGTGAGATCCTTTCTGTTCTTGCAAATCATGATACTGATGAATACCGGCAGCATCGATCCAGAAGGGTCCGCATGAGCTCCATGATCTTAATAGGTTTGATGCGGGTCTCAGTCATTTCGAACAAGAGACTTTTTCTACCGACGGCGATGACCCTATCAATTTCAGCAGTCACTCGATTCAGGACCTGAGCGCCAGTCCTTTCAATCTGAGACGAAATGTCACACGGAGATCATCGTTATCGACCTTCTCGATATCGAGTACTGAACCAATCACGGAGGCCTTGGAACCATCCGCCCTCTCCAGGCTACCGCTGCACTTAGCAGACTATACCACTGGAATCTCGAACCAGTCACCAACAAGCATTGCTTCACCAATGCAAGCCACTACTGGATCGCAGCGGTATCGAATTCGGGCCGGGAGTCACTCGCGGGCTTCGTCATCTGCTCGCCCAAGCTATCGCACCACACCTTACTCGTTTGATGGCGTGCCGAGTAAGCCGTGGTCTTCTGTCTCATGTTCTACGATACCGTCACGTCGGAACTCTCCCTTGACTAATCAGATCTGGGAAGATTCACAATATCAGCTATCAGATACCCCAACTTATTGCCCGTCATCTGATCTACCCACGTCTAGTATCTCTTCCAGTGATAATCCAGCAGTCACTGCCTCAACTTCATGTCTACATCACGATTCAGCTGCATTTCTTTCATTGTACCAAAATTCGTTATCGAATCCACAAGCAGCAATTTCATCTTCCTCACAAGGGTTTTCCAATACGGTCCAGAGCACGTTAGACGCCCAAGACATCTACGCCAGTTACTACTCTAATCTCGACCATCCACCGGACCTCTTCGCTCCCTTACTCGATGACCAGGAGAGTCCCCCGCCAGAAGACATGAAGCCTAGCGACCCCGACCTCTTCCCGCGTGAGCAAGAAGTTCGCTTCGAGGTGGACCTCTACACACCGCGGTGGGTCCGGGGTCACGGCAACAAGCGCGAGGGTTGGTGCGGGATCTGCAAGCCCGGGCGTTGGCTCGTACTCAAAAACTCGGCCTTTTGGTATGACAAAAGCTTTACGCATGGAGTCAGCGCTGCGACAGGGACCGCATTCGAAGGACCGAAGAAGACGAGATGCGCCGACAGGGACCCGGACGTCTGGGAAGGACTTTGCCCGAGCTGTGGGGAGTGGATCGCGCTGATCAGTAGCAAAAAGAAGGGGACCACTTGGTTCAGGCATGCTTACAAGGTACGCTGTCCCAATTACAGAAAGCGGAAACCTGACGTTCCAACTAATCACCCTTAGTGCCATACACATCTCAAGGTCAAAGACGTGCCCAAAAAGCGTCGAGAAACCCGCCACGGCAAGCGCCCGAGTTCCGCGTCAAAGGTCGAAGCGGTTACGCCTGCCATGTCAACCCCAGGCCAGTACTGATGTCTGTCATGACACAAGATGAACACCATGTCGCCGAATTAGTTGAGTTCGGCGACGATCTGACAGTGACCTTGTGGATACCGAACGTGCTGTTAGCCGGCGCCTCGGAACGTCGGTCTTCTTTTGCTTCTCTCTCTGATCTTCCCGTGACCTTCTTTCTAAACGATTTTGACGATTCTGATCTGAGCTCTGGCAATTAGCCATAGGGACGGAGTAGACTTGATGTGTATTTCTGTGACTGGTCTGGTGTTACGGCTTGATCGTCGGCTTTGAACCGGGGTTATAGCTCGGCCGTGTAGCTTAGAATTTTGCGGTAGTTAGAATCCAGGAAACTCTGCTGTAAACGGCCCATTGTTCTGGCTTTGTCACGGTGTCGTGGTTGTGGTAGTCCCTCCCCCTAGCATACTGCAACACAAAATAAAGCAATATGTCTCTACTCTCGACGAAACCACTGCAGCAGTTGAAAGATGAGACAAACGTCGGTATTGTTGTACTCATGATCATGTCATGCCAGATTACCGTAAGGCTAAGGCAGAAGTAATGGATCATTGTCGATCCCAACTCCCACTCATAATCATCTGAGGAGAGGTACTGCTCTTCAGGGGTTGACTATAAGGCTGACCCTTATGTGCAGAGAACTATACAGGTAGATCGATCGTTGATAGGACCAGAGTGGTGACGCGACCTATATTCACTCACCACCCTATCATACTGGACCGTCATGCATATTTTTGGTTTGTTTGATGTCCGTTCCTAAGGGTCTGCTCCACCAGTCAGAACAGTCGGAATATTCACGGCCTGGAAGGTTCGAGAAACAGAGCAATCTGACGGGCAAATCAGCCAGACCCCCCAGTACGCCTAGCACTGTCGCTAGGAAGCGCCCCGGGATACCCAAAAAAAGTGAGTACGCTTTGATAGAGAAATAACTTGACTTACTGATCATGAACACAGGAGGATAGGATTTGAAAGTTGTGTCTAAGTTAACTGAGCAGCAGAGATCAAAGCAGGGGAAAGCCGGGTGTGCAATACGACTGATCGGAACAATTCACAGCCCAGCCAAGCCCGGGACAGCCAGCAGCCGCACCGCACTCAAAAAAAGGTTCGCGAAGCATCGATTAACATTGACTCTAATGGTTCTTCCGAACCTTTTCACCAGAGCCTCTGCGAAGAAGAAGAAAGAACAACCTAACACTAGCAACGACAAGGAAGACCTTGCAGGCAACCACCACACCTTCGACTCTCCGCCGCCATCACCCACCAAAAAGTCACCCACCAAATCTACGAGGGATCGAGATTCATCCAGACCTGTTTCCCCACGTTCCAGTTCCAGTCGGACTTACTCGAAAGCCTCCAATTCACCCCGCTACACTTACGACCGTTCTTCTCACCCGCTCAATCTCCCACCTCACGAGCTGCGCAGACTGTCGGCTCTGTCCGCGATGAGTGATCCTTCGACTCCCATGGAAATGGACCAAGACGAGGAAGGACCGGCATCCTCACTTCCGTCAAGTCCTCCCCCCGCAATGTCTCCTGTGCCGGTCTCAGGCGCCAACGGGATCAACGGTGTAAATGGTTTGAATGATGACGGCAGTCCGATTCCACCTCCACACAAGGTTCCTACCAGTCCACCACCGCAACTTCAGCCTCAGCCTCAGCCTCCGCCTCCGCCGAAGCCGACTGTCGATGCGGAAGCGTGTAAGGCCGCAGGGAACAAGTTCTTCAAGGCAAAGGATTATGCCAAGGCTATCAAGGAGTATTCCAAAGGTAGGGATAACTCTTCTTATTACGAGAGCTTAGCTACAGCAGCTTTGGAAGCACCGATGGCTAACACGTCGTACAATCAACAGCCATCGAAGCGGATCCGCAATCATCTACATATCTTTCAAATCGCTCGGCCGCCTTGATTTCAGCAAATCGGTACAATGAAGCTCTTGAAGATGCAAAACTCGCAAATGAACTCGAACCAAACAACTCCAAAATCCTACACCGATTAGCACGAATATACACCAACCTCGGCCGACCGTCCGAAGCGCTCGACATCTACTCACAAATGCAACCTCCAGTATCGGCAAAAGACAAGGCACCTGCCGTCATGATGCAAACGCACATCAAGCAAGCAGAAGATGCTTTAAGGGAGGGCACGACCGGTTCAATGGCATTGCATGCCCTCGACCAAGCTGACAAAGGGCTAGGGACAGGGGTGGATAGGCCAAGGAAATGGAAGCTCATGCGGGGTGAGGGGTATCTAAAGATGGGAAACGTCAATGCCTTGGGAGACGCTCAGAATGTGGCCATGTCGTTATTACGGAACAATAACCAAGATCCAGAAGCGTTGGTGCTGCGGGGGAGAGCGCTGTATGCACAGGGTGACAACGAGAAGGCGATTCAGCATTTCCGGCAGGCATTGAACTGCGATCCGGATTTCAAGGATGCGGTCAAGTACTTGAGAATGGTGCAGAAATTAGATCGGATGAAAGAGGAGGGCAATAAGGCTTTCAAGGGGGGCAGATATCAAGAGGCGCTGAACATGTATTCGCAGGCTTTGGAGGTAGATGCGCAAAACAAGGGGACGAACTCGAAGATTCTGCAAAATAGGGCTATGGCTTCGATACGGGTTAGTCTTTATTCGTTGTCCCGGACTTCCTGAAGTTAAATACTAACCACCGTGACCGAACAGCTGAAAGAGTACAAAGCGGCCATCGCCGACTGCGCCCGTGCCCTTGAGCTCGACCCAACATACACCAAAGCACGCAAAACCAAGGCGAAAGCGCTCGGGGAGTCAGGGAACTGGGACGACGCCGTACGAGAATACAAAGCCATTGCCGAATCCAACCCCTCGGAACCAGGCATCCAAAAGGAAGTCCGCAACGCCGAGCTAGAGTTGAAGAAGAGCAAGCGAAAAGACTACTACAAGATCCTAGGCGTGGAGAAAGACGCCACGGACAACGACATCAAAAAAGCGTACCGCAAACTCGCCATCATCCACCACCCGGACAAGAACCCGGACGACGAAGAAGCGGCGGAGAAGTTCAAGGAGATAGGAGAGGCTTATGAGACGTTGAGTGATTCACAGTACGTTCAATTCCCCACCCCTTATCCCTGTTCGGGGGTATGGTTGCTGATCACACAACCGTTCCATCAATAGAAAGCGCCAACGCTACGACTCCGGCGAAGACTTGATCGACCCATCGGAGATGTTCGCCAACATGGGTGGCGGAATGGGCGGCTTCCCGATGGGTGGTGGCGGCGGCAGTGTCAACATCGACCCGGAAATGCTCTTCAACATGATGGGCGGTGGTGGCGGCGGTGGCGGCGGCTTCCGCTTCTCGACTGGGGGCGGAGGTGGTGGGAGTCCGTTCGGTGCCGCGGGCATGGGCGGTGGGTCGAGGGGGAGGGCGCCAGGGGGGTTTCCGTCTGGGTTTTCGTTCTAGGTGGCGATTTACGTGGTCAGGAGGCGGGGAAGATCGAGATGGGGGAGGAGAGGAAGGCTGCGGTGTGGACGTACGGGTTGGTATGAGGGTCGTTCGGTCGTCGTGGAGTGTCGTGTTGTCTGTGTCGGCGGGTCACGATTGGAGTGCGCTGTTCTTCTATCCTCCTCCCATTCCTTTTCCGTTCGGTTTGGTTCGATTCCCTCTCCACGGAAACTCCGCACCGCACGAACAAGGTGGTCATTGCAGGCGTTTCCTTCTACATACTTACTACACCGTCGTCGAGGTCAGGGTACGGTACGTAACGTCGCGTTAGAAATAAGAAGCTCGAGTGTCCCCAGATAGAAAATCCTACACGGTCGAACCTCTGTGTGCGCATGTACCTTATGTATCTGTCTTACAATACCATGTCCGCCACATCCCTCCCTACCTTACACACGAATACTTTACTTACCACCCCACCCGACCTGACTCGACTGATATCCCCACCGTCACGATCACAATTAGGTAGGTACAAATAGGTAGGCAGGTGTTGTTGTGCTGTTGCGCCGGGGCGTTCGGGTTTGTGAGTGATGAAGGGATGTGGTGGGGTGATGATAGGTCGGGTTGGACTGACTGGGGTTGAGATGGGATGGGATGAGATGGGTGTGAGCGCAGGAGGGGGATGTCGGATGTATTACGGTGTCTTACGCGTCAGGGGATAGGGCGAGGGAGAAGGCCTTCGGTTTAGGGGGGGGGATGGATGGGCTCGGTGAGGGCTGGAGGACAAGGGTTGGAGATCTAGATTGTCATTGAGGCATTGTCATGGAAAGACACGTGAAAGGTCTGTATTTAAATCGACGTCTGTGATTTCTGACACTGTCGAAAATAGCGAGGTGAATCTCTCCCTCGCTGATGACGCTGATGTATGTCCAAATCGACGGGTTGCGAACATTCCACATTATCACAAGCCCCCTTACCTCACCCACCTCCCCGGCAACGAACATATTTGTAAATGCTAACCCCACCCCAAGCCTTCGAGGACGGATTTCGTCTCATTCACCGCCATGCCGCCGACACCCAAAGCGCGGACCTGGGTGCCTCGCCGCAACCTCTGCAAGCCAACCGCGACCTTCCAGCCCTCTGTCTCCTGCAAAACAAAGACGTAGCGTTTTCCCTCCTGATCTCTGATGCTCGCGCGCAGGACATGCAAGCCCATCCGATCGCCGCTCTGTTCGGGCGCCAAAAACGCATTAGGCCTACCACTGCACTTGGACTTGCAAAGACGCAGCAGATTGGCGAGGAAGGCATCCGACTCCTCGCTGGTGGGCAGCTTGGTCGACGTCTTCCCGCCACCGAAAAGACTGGGACGCGTGGGGGTGCGAGCAGAAGCAGAAGTGGAGCCAGAACTCGCTCCGCACGGGGGACACCATACCTCGACGAGTTTCAGGGTCCACGCTTTGATATCCCATTCGCGCTGGGGGACGCCGCGGACGTCGTCGTCGATGAAGAGGCCTTCGGTCGTGATGCGCAGGATCAGGCCGTCCGTGACGGTGCCGACGCCCGAGACGAGTTGCGCGGTGGGGAGCTTGGGGAAGGTGTTGTTGAAGGAGTAGACGGCTTTGATGACGATCTTGTCGGGGTCCTTGGTGTGGTATGGTCCGCGGTGGGAGGGCGGGGGTGTCGTTCGAGAGGTGGACTGGGAGGCGGCGTAGGATGATTCGGAACACATGGATGAGGCCGAGTTGGCTTTATGTACAGGTCGTTTCAGCTTGTCGTATGGTCGGTATGAGTATGAAGATGCCTCGTCGGCCGCCGTACTGGCGGTGGGCTGTTGGTGTTGCTTAGTGGGTGAGGTGGCTGCTTGTTCCTTGTTTCTCTGTTGGATCCTCTCGCGGTATTCTCTAACTCTCTTTTCTCGAGCTTCCCTTTCCCGAGCGTCCTTTTCTCTCGCTTCCTTCTCGCGCGCTTCTCTCTCACGAGCTTCTCTTTCACGAGCTTCTTTCTCCTGGGCTTCTTTTTCCCGAGATTCTTTCTCCCGAGCCTTTCTTTCCCTGGCTTCCTGTGCTTCCGCTTCTCTGAGTCGAGCTTCCTTCTCTTCAGCCTCCTTGGCGCGAGCTTGCCATTGCCGGAGTTCCTCTTCTCGTGCTAACCTCTCTTGCGTTTCTCTCTCCCTCTGCCGGATCCTTTCCATTTCTTCCTCTTCTCTCTTCTTACGAAGCTCCTCACTCCTCGTCCGTTCCTCTTCCTTTTTCCTTGTCTCCGCCCTGGCCTTCTCCCAGCCACTCCTTGCATTGCCAGCGCCCGCTGTCCCGCTTGATGGACCAGTGTTTGCTCTTTGCCACGAAGGTTTCGGCGGGGCACGTGCTCCAGCTCCACTAGGCATCGGACCACCTGCTCCTCCCGGCATCGATCCCGGAGGCTGACCTCCTGGACCACTTCCACCAGCATATTGGCTACCCGTGCCACCTGTTGTATTTCCACTCCCTTGCTGACTCCCAGTACTCCCTTCTCCGGGTCCGCCCGTTTCCATTTGCGTCTTTCCCCACGCCCATCCCGCAACTCCTACTCCTACCATTAACATCACCACTCCCATACCACCCGTCGTTATGATCGTCGCAAACCAATCTCTAAAGATCGGCGCTACTATTGACCAGATAGCCACCGCGAAGAGAGTGCACCCCACACCAGCTAGGAAACTGTTGCGATGTGGTTGGAGCGAAGGTAGGTAGAGGAAGCCGGAGCCGGACGAATGAGGTGGGATGATGAAGATGTCATAGTTCCCTGGTGGCAGGCCCGAAGCTTTTGCGCCAGCACCGCTGCCATGGGGTGGGGGAGGCGGCGGCGGTGGGTTCATACTGTAGAAGTGTCCAGGCTACAGTCGTGGATGTGTGACTTTGCAGAGGAACCTCCTTGCAATCTCACAAGAACGTCTCCGGACCTTTTGGTTTGTAGCTAGAGCTTCTGCAAGCGTCTATGTCGTAACTGGGGAAGTTGCCATTTCCGCTTCATGGTATAGCAAAGTTGACGCTGCGCCAGAGCTGTTCCGTCTGAGCTCTTACGCTGCTTGTTAGAGGATTTTGAATTTAGTAGGATAGCATCAACTGATGTCGCATGTCAGACACGTAGATGCTGCAGCTTTATTGATCTTGAACAGTGAATTGGCGCCCGTGCGGTGTGTGTCGGTGTCACGAAGAAGTTTTCGTTGCGGTGTTATGATACTCAAGATGGTCAAAGCGCCGGAGGAAGGAACCCTGGTCGATCCAATCTCTCTATTTCAGGTTCTCTCCCGCTCCCGCTCTCCGGAACGTCAATGTCTCATGATATCAACGGCGGAGCTGCAGAAGGATTAGGCACACGATATCAAGGTCTTCTAAACCATAATTATTGTACGGGTTTGTGGACATGGCTCTGAGGCATTTAAGGGAAGGTTCTTCCTTGACCACGTCGCGTGCAGTCTACCATGCATGACAATGACAGCCAATACGACGTTGATATGCAGTCTTCAGGATGTCATAGGTGAAGCAGAGATCCAAGCGTTTGGCTAGGGGCAATTATTAATGCAGGCGGGTTGGACTCAACGAATCGCTATATCAGTGTGACAATGGGTGCAGCATATAGTACCTACTGTAGAAGGGTGGGATGGGTTCCACGCGCTTACGGGAGGAATCGTCCGATGATTTCTGAGAGATGTTTACCTTGACTTGATAGATATCAGTAGATGCAGCGTCGAGGAAGTTATTTATATACACCACCAGCAATGGTGATATTTATATTACTGTACACTCTTCTCTCACCGCTTCGAGTGCCGCGTTGTTGTTTATCAACAACCAATCGGCAGTTACCAGGGTATTACGTAGCTGCTGATATCAGCCGGCCTTGGCAGGCGTGTACCGGAATATTGTTTATGCGTTTCGGCCCTAACGTCCGTTAGCAAAGTTGACAGTCAACCTTACTCGAACGGAGTAAGATTAACAGAACCAATGCTTCTTCGACGGCGTGTTCAGTATCAATGTTTCATAGGATGATATCATGACCAGGAATACTCTAACGATAGCTCGAATTGGTCTCATCTCTAACGGATTTGGGTTGGGTCCTCGATGAGCAATGCTAAGGAGTTTCGGCGATGCTTGATGAGTTCGAGCTGACGGAGCACTTGCCAATACGTCGTGACAGCGACCCGGATTCCTTGCCTCGTTCAAGAGCTTCAGTTGGAATGCCGATACCCGCTCGAGCAGAGGCATCAGATTTTCCATATGTAGACACTGAGAACTCGGCACTTGAAACAGGACTTGACCGCCGCACCGTGCTGAAGCTTGATCTCATCCTACTGCCTTTTGTATCGCTTTTGTTCCTTCTCAACTCCCTTGACCGCTCCAATGTTGGAAATGCGGAGACCGCCAATTTCACGAAAGATGTGGGTCTCCAGCCCCAAGATCTCAATACCGCTGTTGCCTGCTTCTTTGCTTTCTTTGTGATCCTGCAACCTGTCGGAGCGGCGGTTGGGAGAAGATATGGCATGGCCAAAGTGGTACCATCTTGCATGGCCTTATGGGGTATCTGCACGGCAGCACACGTGTTGATCAGGAAGAAGTGGGAGCTAATTACTGTACGGATTTTGATTGGGATTTTAGAAGGTAAGAGGTTCTATGTGATATTTCCTGATTCTTTGCCCGCCCCGCGTCAGGAGCTGCGTCCTTAGTATTACGGGTTTCGATGAGTATGCTTGGTCTTGTTCTCGGGTGTGAGTGATCACCGTGGTGTTTCGTGATTCTTCTTAGCAAGATAACGAAAGTTGGACCTGGTCCACAAGGGGTATCTAGATGGGTTTATTGTCATGAGGCATCTTTCTCTTCTCGTGGAACGTTTTGGCTTGTTCGTGAACCACACAAAGTGAAGGACTACTGACAGTCTCCGAAGCTGGCTTCTATCCTACCACGGTGTCTTACCTGTCGTTGTTCTACACACGCTATGAGTTTGCTCGGCGACTTGGGTTCTTCTACGGACAATACGCCGTTGCTGGAGCGTTAGGAGGAGTCCTATCCTATGCAGTATTCTCTGCATACCCTTCCGACGATGATCAGGCACAGCATCCTTCAAAGAAGTTCGGGGTCGAAGGCAATATCAAAGCCAAGTGGAGACCGTGGCAGGTGCTGTTCCTCCTGGAAGGAGTATTGACAATCTTCGTCGCACTCCTCGGGCTCTTGTGGCTTCCTCGAAGTGCGCAGAGTGCTTGGTTTCTGCGCGCGAGCGAACGTCAATGGGCCGAACATAGAGTATTGAGGGACAGAGAGGCAGTCGGACCCATTACCTCATCACCATCGAAGAGTGGAAGCTTATCGCAAGACCCCGACGATGAAGATAATGAAGTAGGCCCAGAACTTGCATCTGATAGTGACGCGAATGAAGAGCAATCGCACCATCTCCTACACAATGCCAGCAATCCGCATGCCACTTCGGACCAGCAGCATCAAGCTAGCACATCCTCAATCACCGTCATCACTTCAGATAAAGGACTCAATCGTGTTGACATCCTAGAGGCCTTCAGCGACTGGAAAATCTGGTACCTCCTCATCATCAACATCTGCTCCAGCATCCCAGCAATGGCCTTCTCCGTCTTCCTTCCCCTCGTCGTCAAAGGCCTCGGCGTCGACCCCATCCGCGCTAACCTCCTCACCGCCCCGCCCTTCATCACCGGTGCCCTCACGCTCTGGCTCTTCGCCTGGTGGAGCGACAAGACGCACGAACGCATCCTCCCCATCCTCTACGGCCTCGCCATCAACCTGCTCGGCCTCACCGCCACCGTCACCCTCCCGGAGTCCGCCTACCGCGCCCGCTACGCCAGCCTCTGCGTCCTGCTGGCCGGCAGCTTCGTCGCGAGCCCGCTGACCGTCGCCTGGCTGGCCGGCAACATCGAGGAACCGGGCAAACGCGCCATCGTCCTCGGCATCAACGGCTGGGGCAATCTCGCCGGTCTCTTCTCCGCCTTGCTGTTCGCCCCTCGATACGCGCCGCACTATCGGGTCCCTTTCTACGCCACCTTCGTCTGCGTGCTGTTCTCCTTTCACGGATACGTCGCTTTTCGCGCGTTGCTGCGGCGCGAGAACCGGCTTCGCGCGCAGACGCTGGCGTCGTGGTCCGTCGAGGAGGTCGGGCGCGAGAGGAGGTTCGGGGCGGGCCCTTTTCGGCGGAAGAGAGGCTTGTTGGATCTTCTGGGATTCTCGGGCGTTGCGGATCGGATCGATAGGTGGAACTTGGGTGCTAGAATGATGGACTTGGGCCGTGCGAGTGATGGAAGGGAAGAACGGTGGGGAAGGAGAGGGGATGACCGACTTACGTTTGTGTATGGTCTGTGACACCGTGCCGTGTCGTGCCATTTTTCGCATTACCTTTTTCCACTTGATCATGATACCCTTCTTGCACTCTACGCCTTCTACTTTTTATCTGGTGGCTTTTGGTGGCGAGGGAGTTGATGAGTTTGCCACCGGTACGCTGCGAGGTAGTCGATCCACCCTACGAACTGAATCGGCGACATACCATACGTGCACTCATGCATGTCCTGACCTCAGGAAAGGAAAGGAATCTTGACTCTTTTCGGATGTGCGGTATACTTATTGTGCCTGGTACTGGAATGACTGCACTTGTTCACTTATTCCACGAAGACCGTACAGTACAAGGACGACTACTACATGCTACCGACAAAGTACTGTACCATGTGCAGTTGAGTCACAAATCAAAACCCATGCCTGCCTATCTGAAACCAACCTTACCATCAAAGCTCTCGCAAAGCTTTACATCCATCAAATCAAGCAATTGAACTCTCACGATTCATACAAGAACGCAGAGCTTCCGTCCGAGAAAGAGAGGATGTTATGTGCAGGTAAAGGACTTGAAAGGATTCAGACTGATTTTCTCTACTGTCGCCGATTCATACTATCCTATCATCTCCAATCTTAAATTCCAACGATCAAGAGAAAAGGAAATTCAAAAGCGAGCGCCTCCCGGCCCTGTCCAGTCCTTTCCAGCTCAATTCCAACCTCGTAGATCCAACCAGTCCATTCACGCCATGCTAAGCAGGGTAATTCCACCTGAGGTCGTTATTCCACTCCCTCTGATCCAATCCCATCCCATCCCGTCCCGTCCGTTATCAATCCCCAACCAAGTCCATACTCCCACTCGAGCTCCGAAACCGAATCTTGCCATGCCCATGCCCCCTAACAGCAACCAAACGCCTCCAACCCCCGTCATCCCTCTCGTCTCGGATGAGCCTCACCCCATCCCAATCGACATCGAAGTCCCCACTACTCGTCTTCGCCTCAATGCCGCCCTCCCACGCATCCGGAAAGCGCAGTCGGAGGTCGCCGGACTCTGCATCGTGCTCCGAGGACAGGGCACGCATGGGCCTATCCCGGAGGGGCGCTGTGAGAGAATCGAGGACGCGCAGGCGCATATCGCCGGACTGCGTGATGGTGCGGATAGTGGAGGCGGCGCCGGCGTCGCCGTACGGAGCGAGGGTGACGTCGACGGAGCCGCTGCTGGAGCGCAGGGAGGTGTAGGTGCCGTGGAGGTAGTTGCCGCGGATGGCGCCGGAGCTGGTGCGGAGGGCGACGCGGTAGTCGCGGTTTGGGAGGGAGCTCGCGGCGAGGCCGACGGGGTAGTGGGCTCCGATGCGGCCGGAGGAGGTGGTGGCGGTGAAGCGGGCTGGTTCGGTCGGGGCGGAGTCGGCGGCGGGTTGCGGGGCGACGCGGACGTCGATGGCGCCGGATTCGGTGTGCACGGAGAGGAGGTCGTAGAGCGGGTAGGTGCCGTGGATGGAGCCGCTGCTTGTTCGGATGATGGTTTCGCGGGAGCGGTTGGTGGGGAGGGGAGGGCACATGTGGATGGAGCCGTGGGAGGAGGTGATGATGGTCGTGTTGTGGATGGTGTACCTGACGTCGGGGTAGTATTGTATTGCTAGATTCTGGGTGTCGATGGACATGCTGCGGAGAGACAGACCAGGAGGAATCCAGATCGTCGCGATGATTGATAGACATGGGTCCTGCAGACCAGCCGCGTCACTTGGTGTCTTGATACTGAAAGTACTCTCTGACTTTTGCAACTCCATAAAGTCCAGCAGGCTTGGCTCGGAGACATGGATCTCGAGATCCACACGGATGTTGGGTTCTAGGTCATTCACTGCTGGTCGAACACGAACTTCGCCCAAGGTTCGGACATGGCCATACGCTGCCGTTCTACGGTCTTCCTCAGATGCTCTCTCGAGGAATTGAAAATCCAATGGATTGTCAAACAGGAAAGAAGTGACCTCGCCATGTGTTGCCGAAAAACACAAGTCCGCAACAGGTGGAAGACAGGTCTCGTCAAGCTTAGGAGTTACAGGGTCTCTGGTACGGTCCTTGGAGATGGTTAGCCAGATAATATAGATCATGCCCTGAGGGTTTCACCTTTCTCGTCATTATGCTACCAAAGAAGTATATTATCAAACAAACGCAGACCACTGATGCCCCTATAACGAGGAGCAATCTTGCTAATAATCCTAAAGAACGGCGGAGATCCACACGACTTCGTCTTGGTTGCTGTCCGCATACGTCGCCGAGACAAACGGCATCCACCGGGACGCTCATGCTTTGCTGTCCATGGTACTGAAGGGGCCGCTCAGACCGCCATGCTACTCTCGAACCGTATCGGCCACCGCTTTTGCTCTCATCGAAGGCTCCGCTGTTGTCCTGTGACAGATACGATGAGTTGCCAGTAGCACTTAAGTTCGCCGGCGGGCCAGAGGGGAGCAACGGCGAGTGCTCTGAGTATTGCTCGCTTTGCATCTCCGGCAAGAGAGGTCCCGTCGAAGGTGGCCTCGCGGTGCAGGAAGCCGGACTCTGCCATTGTCGGGTTTCCGGGGTCCTTGCAGCATCATCTAATCCCGGCTAGGTGTTGTGACTTGAACTTCCCAAGGGTTGCGTCCGACTCCTGTGGCCCGCACTGTCGCCTTCGGGACGGCTATACAGGGCATCTACATCTCTATCTGCTGGGGCAGAGCTTTGCAGCAGAATAGTAGAAGGCACATCCTGAGGAATGTGTGACCGTTGATTGAAGCTTCCATCGGCGGGACTCAAGTCAATAGTGAAGCTCTCGACATCAATGTCGGCGTTAGGTTGACCTGGAGTTGAGGGCATGTTACATAACGTTGTCGCCCAACTTCAGAGGGCGCGGTTGCCGTTCACAATGGATCCGATGCCAACATGAAGATCAGTGGAGACATTACTGCTCCAGTGTATTGTTGCTTTTGCTTTTTGTTGTAGAATGCTTTCTCACCCGATCCATTGATACTCTCAAATTCTCGATACCCCTCTTCAAATCCACGAAATAGTCATCTAACCCAATGAAGCGTCTCGAATACTGATGTGAGTGGATTTATCTATACAACCTTGGCTATACAGAATCTCCACCCAGCATTTTACTCGGCTTCTGAGCTCAATCCCATACTAATATAGTGAAGCCCTAAAGCAACAATTGCCCCCACTGTCTCCCTACCTCCCCTACCTCCAACGCGACCTCCGCCACCTCGAGCACAAATGGCCCCACAGCACTTACGCCCACCTTCCATCCTGACAACAGATCCTGCCTCAACCGCCTTAACAGCTAGAGCACACCTTTCCGCCCGTCCATTTACCTTCTGCTAACATGCAAATCTCCACGCAACACATCTCCACACGGAAACGTGACGTCCCCCACCATTCCACCTACGAAGACGGCCTTCCCACCCGCTCACACAGTGCAGCCGTGACATGCGTGCTGCGCCGCGGCGCGAGTCGAGAAGTTCACGTAGGCGTCTGCGTCGACGCCGCGGAGGGCGGAGGTCTTCAAGGGCGGCGGTGTTGGCCGCTGCGTCGCCGTTCAGCGTGACGGTCGTGAAAGGGCCCTGCTGTGTCGCCGAACGCAGACATGGGGCTTACTGACGCAGCGGGGTTCCGCCCGGTAGCGATGACCCGTGTTCAATCGCCAGCATTACCGCGACGGCCGCGCCGCCGAAGAAGCCGGTGCCTGGCGCGGCGGCAACCTCGTCGCTGGCCCTGACGCTTATATCTAATGGACCGCCGAAGGGAACGAGGCACATCAGAGTGAGGTGGTGGTGGTGCACGGAGTAGCGCATCTGGTGCAGAAGAAAGTCTTCGTTGAGGGTGGAGATGTTCTCAAGCAAGGCTTCGACGTAATCAGCAAAGGTGCCGTTACGCCAAGGGCCGTACATGAGTTTCCACGCTTCGGGTTTAGAGCTGGCCCAGGAGGCGCATCAGAATGGTGACATTGGAGTCGTCGCGGGCTTGAATTTGGGTGTCGCAGATTTCGAGTTGGCCTTTTGGGTAAGTTCGAAGGAGAGAGGCTTGTCGGAAGTGGTGTGGACAATTGCTCGGATGGGTCGCCACGGTGGGGTGTCTTCAAATGATCTGATCCAGTGGTAGGCAGTTGGGAACTGGTATCTCGCACGCCACAAAATGTGGCAACGTAGGATTGGGGAGCTAGAGCAGTCATACTCGTGGGAAGCTCCCGATGTTGACGCAGTCAATGTGTCTTGGGATCAGAGAACGGGAACATCAGCGAGACATGTCATGACAACTATAACGCAGCATACGCCCATACTACGCTTGAAGCATATGGGCGGGATAGTGCAATGTCGTTGAAGTGGATCGTTTTAGTATAGAGGTAGGTATTTCTTGCAAAGCGCGCTGCGTTGGTTCAGGAAGGTTGGGCCATAGGTTTCCTTCGGTTCGACATTGAGTCCGCATCAAAAAACCACTTCCATGCTCGATACCAAGCAACCATTGGCCAGTGAAGTCTTGTTGGAATACAATGTCCTCCCAGCCCGAACAACCACGTTTGAGATGTGTTGTTCCGCCAAACGCCATATCATCAATCGCAGAACTAACCACAGCCATACTCCTTCCCGATGATTGCAGACAACCGTTAGTCCTTGTTGATTCTTCTCCAGATATCGTTCTCGACTTGACTAGCTTTCTCTCCTGCAGACTTTGCCCAGCTCTTCGCAGTATCCCATAATGACAACCCCTCGCCATCGTGAACGCCATTATTATAACTGGAACCCACACTATACCCAAGGGACGGAGACTCATTGCGTTGATTGTACTGCTGAGCTGATGCGTAGGGATTCTGGACGTAGCCAGGGGGATGCTCAAAGCTTGGTCTCCTTGGGTCCGCACCAACTCCCTGAACTCCTAACGGGGCTGTATGTGTAGGTGGCGCCTGAGCATGAGATTGCGTCCCAAACATCGGGTTCGGACTAGAATACGGGTATGAAGGTACGTTGGTTGTTGATGTTGTAGATCCAGGCGGTTGTCCGAAGCTGTGTGATGCCGGCGGAGGTATAGAAGCTTGCGGTGGATAAGATCGCGTCGGTGCTGGAGAGCGCTCTCGGGTGTAATATTCAGCCGGTTGAGGCTTCTCCCCGGCCTTTGGTGGGGGTGGCAGACTCGTGGTTGTGCTATATGTGCGCGTAAAAGGAGAAGGGGTCGGCCCTGGTTGCGGAGCGGGCGGCCCGTCATAACTAGAGGTCGTTGATGTCATGGTCGGAGTGGCAGTTGGTTGCTGCGCAGGTCTGGACACAGATGAGGTTGGAGCTGGAGTTGGTGCTTGGCCCGGGGCAGCCTGACGATAGGACGGCTGGTAAGTGGAAGATGAGGTCGTAGTGGTCGTAGGAGTGGAAGAATTTCTTGCTGGAGCTGCAGAGAGCGGCTGCCCTTCGGAAGACACTGTCTGAGGCGTAATACCACTGGGCTTTGCGGCAGTGATTGGACTGGAAGTATGGATTGTAATGCCTGACATCTTGACTACAACAAGCAAGGAAATACTGTTTATAGTGCAGGGACGAATTCAATAGACTTTGTTGCTGGTGTGAAAACCTCAGCCAAATCAGACAGGGTAAGATGTTGAATGCGGAGTATCTGGCTCGCGGATTACGGAGTTCAGGCTCGTAGTATGGAGGGTATTGTTGTGGTGGATCGAAACATGACACGTCTTCTTGAACGTTATAGTACTGGACATTGCTGCTATGTTCGGCAAAGCTTCTTTTAACGCGCGCTTATCTTGTAGTCGCGTGTGAAGGTACAGCTTGGAATGCGCTTCTACCTTACTCGGGTTACTTTCATCAAGGCCAGGTACGCTACACGTTTATGTGCATTATCCACCTTCAATACGAAGTATGCTACCTCCGCATCACTCTTTACAAAATGGACCTGTTGCCATCGTGAACGCATTGCCGCAACAGGTGAAAGTGAGGACAAGTGGAGTGGGACAGCGCAGGCCAATGAAGTACAATTAGGGAATTGCTAGGCAGTAAAGTACAGCAGTGTCAGAGACATCCCCTCCTCTACACCACATCAAGCTTCAAACCCACCACATCTTCCATCGAACCTCAGTCTACACACCCTCCGCCCTACACACACGCACTTCTCTCCACCGATCTCAACACTCTTGCTTTGATGAAGATCCTTTAACCGGATCCACCCTTGAAGGCTTTGCCGAACATGAGTAATTGCGCCTGGTCATAGATGGAGAGCACACCAGCGCCAGCTACACCACGGAGAATGTTGGCACCAGCACCCTTGAAGAGGGACTTGACACCTTCCCGCGCGATGATCTGTCGGCCAGCATCCATGGATGACTTGTACTTAACAGCCTACACGATTGAAAATTAGTGCTTGCAAACACAGTTGGACCTAGACCAATGGATAATGTGGACTCACCTCGCCGGAAGTCATCATCATACGCCTACGGATAGTGTCGAGCGGGTAGGAAGCGATACCGGCACCGGTGGTAACGGTCCAGCCGAGAAGGAAGGAAGCCAAGAAGTTACCCTCAAGAGGACCGACGAGAAGGACGGGTTTGATCGAGTCGTACATGCCGAAGTACAGACCACGGTAGACGACAATACCAACCACGGAGGGACCGAAACCACGGTACAGACCAGCAACACCGTCGCTAGCTAAGGTCTTCTTGTAGACATCGACTAAACCGTTGAATTGACGGTCCCCACCACCCTTGGCGGCCTTGGCGTCATTGGCAAGGCGAGTACGGGCGTAATCCAATGAGTACACGAACAGGAGGGAAGTAGCACCGGCAGCCTGAAGATACCAATCAGCCGCAGACCATAACAACCAACAATGTCATACGTACACCACCCGACGCCAAGTTACCCATCATCCACTTCGCATAGCCATCTCGCTCCTTCCTGTATGCGAACATTGACTTGTAGGTGTCGCGGAAGGCGAAGTTGAGCGCCTGGGTGGGGAAGTAACGGATGACGTTGGCGGTGTTACCTCTCCACAGCGCAACGATACCCTCGGCACCGGCCGTACGACGGAAGCAGTCGGCGATACCGTTGTATCTACGGTCCAGACGTCCAGATTTGAGCATTTCATCCTGATCAGGAAAGTCCGGTTAGTTGTGCACTCTAATAGCAGGCACATGACAGATCAAGCTAGATCAGATGAAGGAAGGATTGAGAATGAAGCACGTGAAACTCCCCAGCTCCAATGAAGCTGGAGGGATGGACTTGATAGCAACAAAATCTGCGAATTTCTGACTGAGTGCACAGTAGATCGTATACATGCGAAGTATGGATGGTTCGAATACGCCTCAGTGCTATTGAGACTGGGTAGACATGCTTACCTGATTTTGAATGAGAAGCTTGACGCGCTCGATGGGTGCAGCTGCGGTTTTCGAGACGGCAGCAGAGACACCACCCACTAGATACGGTTGTCAGTATTGAACGAAATCTACAGGCGTGCGCAACTGTCGAAGTGGGAACAATTGGGCTGGATTCTCTCCACAGTCCAAAGATGATTCCATAAAATAAGGTGAACATACTCAAGAAGTCAACCACGAAGCCCTGTAGTGCAGAATGTATTAGCCAGAAAGACCTCAGATTATTGATCATCAACACCGATGATAGTCTGAGCAGAAGCCAATCGAGACATCGTAAAGCTCTGCATTGCTTGGCAGGCTCGCGCGACTCTCGAATGATGAATTGACTTGGTTGAAGCTCGATCGATTGCGATGAAGTCGGTCGGACGTGGACGAGCTTACCGGCATGCCCATGAAGGACTTCTTGCCCTGAATCACATCTCCGTCAACCATCTTGACGGCGATTCAATACCAAGTACTAAAGAAGAGAAGTAAAGTGAAGGATTGAGTGGAGAGTTTGATGTTGGTCGTCGAGGTCTTCAACGGGGTGATAAGAAGTAAAGCACAAGGTGAATTTGGGTCGCAGAAAGATGCAGCAAGAACTTGCAAAGGGAGCAATGGACGCTAAAAATTTCTGGTTGGCGAGATCACGTTCTTGGCATCCGGGGCCCGGAATGACCCGAGCACAAATGAACCACTTTCTCCCACCCAAATTTCCTCGGAGAGCCCTAGGTTATTACTGTTACTGTTTACCTACCTTTTGATTCTACCCCAACATGTTACGCGGTCTACAACCATCGTCGCTGGTCCAATTTTTCTAGATTTGTACATACCTACCGTACTCCCATAAGTATGAGCGTTGTACCGAGCTTTATGCGGAGGCACTATCCGAAGCTCGAGTAGAAGAAACGTCATCAAGGATCTACAGCACTACCTATAGAGCTGTGGAATTAGGTTGCCCACTAACACATTCGTGGATGGATTGTGTGAAGGCATTAGGGTACTCCGTTGTCAAGAGTAGCTTAAGCAGAAGTGACCTTCTAGAAAAACAGTGTCAAAGCTTGTCGACTTCGTTGGCAACTCCTTGCCAAGCTCTATTGCGATGTAATGGTTGTCTCGACACATCGTAGGAAGCGCCCACCAGTCAGAAACCATCAAGGCGAACCTGAAAGATCCTCCAAGGAACTGCACTACGAGTCAAAAGCACCTCTGGAGTACCTTCTAATCTGGTCATCTTGAGCTTGACGATGAGAATCCTCAGTAGTAGACAGGTTACATTTATCTAAAGCTTCTCGAGCTCCACACGTAACATCATAATAGACGATATAAACCATCTCGCGCCTGTCTAGTGATCGATCGCCATGTAACGGCAACAGCACAGGTATGTTGAGATCCCACTCAAGAGATGAAAGGCCACCGATCTCTATGCGTCTTCTGTTGTACTCTTGTTCTTCTTGGACCTTTTTCTTCTCTTCGTGCCACCGGGAGGATTGGCCATCCCATCTCCATTGACATGTGCAACCATTGGCCGTTGCTCCTGAGATGGAAGCATGTCGGCAAAGTTTGACTGTGGCCCTTCCTCGCTTCCGAACGTCTCTTTCCTCCATTGCCGTAACCTGGCCTTCTTTCCAAGTTTCTTTTTATCTTTCCTCTTCTTTTCTGCGTCTCGAAATGCGGCCATCTTCTTGAGCCCTGCAAATTGGTTGAGTTGACTGTCAGAGGCCATGAGTATATCCCGCGCCGTCAGGCCGTAAGTCAACGGCGATGTCTCTCGATACCTAAAATGGCCGGCGTGCTTGGATCTGGCAGGGGCGACGGCGTCTGCAAAGTTCACGCTCTCGTCGACGAGCTCTTCGATCCTCTTTCGTTCCTTCTTGGCATCTTTCTTACGGTCAAGCCTCTCTTGTACGCGGCTAGCCTTTTCGAGCTTGGTATTGGTCCTTGCCACAGAAGTTTCATCGTGTCCCACACTGCTCGACCCCGGACTATCTTGGGGCTTGGAGTCAAGGTCTTCATCGGATAACGTAAATGGAGGCTTCTCTTTTGCTTCCTTATCTTCATCTTGAAAGTCTGGAACGAGGTCTTTGATGTCGATATCCTCGGCCCATTTCGGCTTTTTAGTCTTTGTTCGTTTCTTGGCCTCATGACTCTCGCGGTCCTCTCCATCTTCAACATCTTCTTCAGCATAATAAGAAGTACCGAATCTCTCATTCATCTCCTTTTCCCATCGATCATCATCCCAGTCGGTTTCGATAAGATTTCTCCAATCGTCCTCCCTGATGATATCTCTCCTAAATCCAGCAGCCTCCTTGATCTTTCTGACCTTCTCTGCGACCTCCTCAATCTTGAGCTTTCGCAAACGCGCTATCTCCGCTTCACGCTCCTTGTTCTCCGCCTCTTTTTTGGAACGCTGGACATCCCGTACTTTTTTCCTACTGTTCGGTTCTTCTCTGCGGACCGAGTATTTAGCTGCCGCATCTCGGCCGTGAGACAAAAGCTTCTCATTTGCTCGGGTTGGATCTTCGAAGCGGAAATTATACGCCACTTCGAATGCTTCTGCTCTTTCGACCTCATCCTCGTCATCCGATTCGAAAGGCTGGAAACGCGAAGAAGCAGTTGGAACCCACGCGCGCGCCGACATGAAGCTCGACAGGTATTGCTCCGGATCCTGGTGGGCCGACTCAACGTCCAGATTCGCAAGTATGTGCCTCTCCGCCGGGCGTTCATCATTACCGGCCGCTATCCCAGGTAAAGTTCTAGGTATCAGAAAGCCGCCATCCTCCCCATTTTTGCCTTCATCAGAGTCGTCGTCTGACGTAGAGCCAGAGGTTTTGTCAGCCGTAGCTGCATGCATTTCTTTGACGATAGTCTTCTTAAGATCATCTTGACTCCGGACGTAGGTTTTCGGTAGATCCTCGTCGTCATTCTCGCTAGTCTCATCGCCGATGCCCTCCAGGAGGTTCTTTCTATGGTAATCCCGTAGATACATTGGTCGCTCCTTATCCTTGCTTGGCGCCGTATCTCCATTTTCTGCATCAATCTGGGAGTAGAAGGTAACAGACTCGTCATACACCCGAGGGTCCCTGGCTCGGATTGCTTGCAGCGTGGCCGAGATTTCTGCATCTAAGGCTTCAGTGGCTAAAAGCCCATCATCATCCTCGTCTTCGGAGTCTGAGGTTGAGCCATCGGAAACAGAAGCCTGATCTTCCGACTCATCGCTTCCTCTTTTACGTTTGAAGGGCGTGGAGACCTTGCCAAACTTTTCTTCCACTGTATGAACAATAGGGTGTCAGCCCAACTACTCGGTAAGTGATAACCTTGGAGCACTTACGTCTGTGTAATTCTTCCCTCTTCTTGTTGTGCTCAAAACGGCGAGCGTAGTCTTCGTTCACTCTAAAAATGGGCTTTGCTGCTGAGTCTCCTTGAAGATTAAGGGACACTCCATTGGATTGATCAACATCAGTATCATCTTCAGACATGTCATCGTCGAGTAAGGTCTTTGCCGCCGCGTCGGGGGTGTTGATATCTGTCCGCCTAGACCGAGTCCCATTGCTCAAGCCGAGACGCTCCGTTCCCTTAGGTGTCCTACTGCCCATGATGATCACCACTACACCAAGAATTATACGACCGGCAGTTCCGTGCAGTGTATACAGTATTGGTGGAGGTCAGTAGTGTTTGAAATACCGCTACTTCGTAAATCTTCAACTCCTTAAGTAGAGAGCGGAATTTGCCGAGCGCAGCCAACGCTTAAATCCGAATGACGAAGCTATTCGCGGATTCATACTGACTAGATCTTTTACAGCAGTAAGTGTGGATGAGCTCCGGCATATCGAAGTGCGATGTGGTCACTGCTGCTTGACTAGCCAAGACCTCTGCTGAAAAGCCATCATGGCTGAGCTCCATTATCAAACTTCAGCCGTCCCCGTTGCGAAGACCATCAACCTCATGTGAGTTCGAATTTATGGCACACTCCTCCGGAGATGCTAATACATGGCTTTTGAAGTCCCGTTGGTCTCAAGGAAGCTGCGCTTGACTCGCCTACCTTCCGAGCTACAGCTGTACATTTCTCGGAACAGATAGACGCAATCGAGAAATGGCTAGACGCCTATGTGAGGTCGACCAGCAAGATAGTGTACGAAATTTCCGCGCTCGAGAGCCTTGTGAACGGCTTTCTGGCCCAGTCCGTCCCTCCCAACCATGTATCCGAGGCCGTACTGGATCATGATTATACCCTACTCGCATTGAAAAGATATAATGAGGGTGCCAGGGAGTTTTGGTCTTACACTATTTCTGGTATGAAGAGGATGGAGCCCATAATAGTGGAACCTATACGGGGGTTCTTGCAGGGTGATCTTCGAAGTTTCAAAGTATAGCCAGTTGATCAATAAGTCCAGCTATTACCGAAAGCTGAGTGTTTGATGTAGGACACTCGTCGGATTCTAGAACATTCGCAGAAGCAGTTCGATCATCTCCAAGCCAGATACTCTGCGCAAGCAAAAACGAAGGAACCCTCTTCTCTGCGGGAGGACGCATTCCAGCTTCATGAGTCCCGGAAGACGTATCTGAAGGCCTCGATGGACTTTTGCGTACTTGCGCCGCAGCTTAGAACGGCCCTTGACATACTCCTTGTAAAGGTTTTCTCTGATCAGTGGAGGGATATGAGACGCTCGCGCGAGATCTCCGCTGGGAGTGCCGAGAAATGGGGCACTGAAATGGAAAGAATCCGAGGATGGAGTAACGAACTGACGACTGGAGAGAGGGCACTCAAGCGTGAACTATTAGCCGCAAGACGGCAGATTGAAGAACGTGCCGAAGTAGCGACTCGTCCATCGCGGGAACTGGAAGAATATTCAATGTCTACCGTGCCATACCGTGGGTCCAGGGGTCCATCCGTGACCAACTTACAATCTCCCGCCAAGTTACCTTCGCCTAGATCTGAAAGGCAGGGCTGGCTCAATCAGAGAACCTTGACTGGGAAACCCACCCGGACCTCCTGGGTTCGCCGATGGTTCTTTGTCAAGAATGGTATCTTTGGTTGGCTGAATCAAGGTGGACGGTCAGGAGGTGTCGAAGAAAGCGAGAGGATCGGAGTCTTACTGTGTAGTGTAAGGCCTGCGCCTCAGGAAGAGCGCCGCTTTTGCTTCGAGGTGAAGACAAAGGACAATAGCATATTATTACAAGCCGAGACGCAGCATGAGCTTACAGAGTGGGTAGAAATATTCGAGGTAGCAAAACAGAGAGCGTTGGAAGACCCCACTAGCACCGAATCCCCGACTACAGCTGGACCACGACCCCAGGACCCTGCATTCGCCATCACACCACCAAGCGCGCCAGAGTTTGCAGCCAGCACTGCGGACTCCTTGGGCCAAATCAATGAGGACTCGGGTGGAATTGGCTTTGATAGAAGTGCGACTTTACCAGTGCCTGACAAAGACGGAAATAGAAGTAGCTTCGATGTGAGCAGTTCGCGCCGGTCTACGCTTGTTGAAAGAGACGGTGAGAGTAGCAGCCGAGACCATGCCTCGAGAATCATTCAGAAACTGGATCTACACCGTAAATCTACCCCTAGCGCCCAGTTGACAGGCAACGGACCTTCCCCGTTAAGTCCGGGTCTGTCAGGGGGCGGTATCGCCAGTCTGATATCTGCGAGTCACAACGTTCTTCCTGTTGGGCCTGGAACGCCCTCCTTACAACCTGGTTCAGATACCGGAGCTAACAAGATAGGATTCGGCAATGCTCGGGATCCATCACCAAGCACTCTAGCTCCGTCAACTTTGGCTAATCCTCCAGCTCCTACAAACTTGAGCAGAGCAGCTGTTATCGTTAATGGAGAACGGGGCGTTGGTGTGGGGCGCACGGATGCGACGGGCGGTATGCCTAGTGGTATCATGGCCAATCTTTGGGGTAGTTCCAACTGGGGTTACATGAACAGATTAGAGAAGGGTGAACTCAAGCCTCCGTTTGATCAGCCAAACCGGAGAGTGTCCAATCATCCCAGTCCAATGACTCGTCCTTTAGATACTCCACCTATTGCCTCATCATCAACTGCGGACTCTCAGGACGCCGCAACTGCCGGGCTTGACTCTACAGCGTCAGCACAAACATCTGTAACACCACAGGAGTTTCCCAATTACTACCCTGTGCAATTGAAGACTCAAGACGCTCAGTTTCGTTTGCTCTTTCCTAATGTACGACGAGAAGAAAAGCTCGTGCTTGTCTTTAAGGCTACATGGAACCCAAATGAGCAGGAAGAGTTTCCCGGCAGGATCTATGTCACCGCCAAGGATTTATTTTTCTACAGTCATCATTTTGGACTTGTGTTGATAACGAGTGTGGGCCTCTCTTCCATCTCCGAGGTGACAGCTGCTTCTGGGAGAGATTGCGACTTCCTGTTCTTACACCTGAGGGAAGGAGCCGAAAGGAACGGCTTCAACCGCATCACGGTCAAGACATTTCTGGAACCCTTACGCTTACTACAACGACGACTCAATTTTCTTGTTCATAATTGCAATTCCGATGACCCGCTAGACTTGGAAGCTATTATGAAAGCCTTGATTAGGCTGGAACATGAAGAGCCAGGGCAAAGTCCAGATTTAGAGAGCTGGGAAGATGTCTCTTACGGTACGCCCGCAGAAGATGTATCGAATCTTGGACGCAGAGTTTCTCAGAAGGCAGGCCGAGATCTGCGCGCAAACATCCGTGTCGATCGGGGTCTGTACGGCGACGTCAGCAAGTTCGGCGAAGGCAAGGAGGTCGCAAAGTTCAAGCTGCCTGCTCAACCTGTAATCTACACCCCACAAGGGATGAAAAGGATAGCAGTTGAAAAGCAATTCGAAATAAGTCCGAAGGCTCTCTTTCATGTTATGTTTGGAGACAAAAGCGCTGTCTGGCAGCTTCTCTACCACGAACGCCGGGCTCAACGTAAGTCGAGTTGTCTTGACTTTTGCTAGGACGAAACTAATGGGTAGAAGATGTCAAGCAGGGACCCTGGCTTCGTCAAGATCAAGGTCATATGAGGAGAGAATTTGAGTATGCTGTCAACTCCCCGGACATACTTGGTGAGTAGATGTGGCTTGTTGTTTGATCCAACCAGTTCGAGCTAGAGCAGCTTCCGCTCCGGCTTTCTTGACAACGACAACTAACATTTCCTAGGCCGTAACAAGCAAGCAAATATCGTGGACTATCAGATAATCGATGTTCTCAATGATCACCTGTGTTATGTCGTAACAGACAAGAAGACACCTTGGCACCTTCCCAAGCAGAACGACTTCATGCTCGTTACCAAGGTCGTGATAACCCACGTTGCCAAGTCAAGGTGTAAAATGGTAATCTACACCAGAGTTGACTGGTCCAAGCCTCCAACAATCACACGAGGTACGCAATACAGACGTCTGCTCGTAGGGCGACGGTCACTCACTGACTGCTATCAGGGTTCATCGAGACACGAGCTCTGGAAGACCTGGAACTGGACGCCCTTGACCTTGCAGATGTCATCACCGATCAGGTCAGGCGACTCGGCGCTCAGAGCCGGACGAAGAAAGCCATCCACATCTTCGGCCACGTCGGGCAGCAAACACAGGTCTCTCAAATCGCTACCGACTATTCCACCCTTCCCCCGCCATCACGACGACCCATGAAGCAGCGTACAATGGCCCGCTTGTTCCTGGCGTTGTTCTATTCCCTCGCGGAGAGGGTTCTATCGCGCGTCATGAGCTGGACTTTAGCCCTCATCAAGTGGACCTGGAAAACCTCGAGTGCCAACAGCATCATTCTGAGTCTTCTAGCGTTCAGCATCCTCACCAACCTCTTCTACTCGTCTCGAGATACGTCTGAATGGTGGCACGAACGGAACGCGGGCAAGTTCATGAGCAGGGTCGGCGTGGGCCCTAACCTGATAATGAGCAAAGCCGTTTACATGAGAGACATTGACGAAGTCGTCTCAAACCATACGCCGGCAGCTCTTGGTGAGTACGATGGTAATCCGTGGTATGCCCACCCCAGCCACTACTACGCATCCACCCACCCCCCACTGACGAGGTCAAGCTACACCACCTTCCTGGACACCGCAACCCTAACCGACACCGACTCCCCGCACCCCCCACCCACCACCTCCCCCCCAACCACCTCCACTGCCCGCCGCCTCCAGCGCACCCGCCAGACCCTCGCCTCCTACCGCCACGATCTCCTCGTCGCCATGCGCGTTGTCAACTCCGTCGAACGCGAAATGTTGCGCGCCGAGTGGGAGAATTGGCTCCTGGATGAAAACAATAGGTGCAGACAGGTGGGGAGGATGTTACAGGTCCGAGACAGAGACGGAGACAGTTATCAGACGATCGGACATTCTGCCTCGCCCGGCACAAGTGGAGGTGCAGATGGGGCACAGCAGGCTATGGATGGGGATGGGCGCACTCGTCTTGATGAGGTGAGGGAGTGGTATGAGGGGTATTGTGGTAGTTGTCGGAGGGAGCGGGGTAGGGTCTTTGCGGTTGGCGGTGAGTGAGGTTGGGTTTCTTTGGTGGGGTGGGTTGTGTTCGAGTTGGTGTAGTGTAGGATAGCATGGCATGGCATGGTGTGTCTCGAGGTGTAGACACTGCTTATCAGGGTTGTATTTGTAAGACATACAATGTCGCTCACGAACCATATTTACCCGGATCTGGTTGTTCTCGTTCGCACAGCATATAGGCCTAGGCTACAATTCGAATTCTACCGTCCTGTACCAACAAGGTAAATGGATCATATTGACGCCTCTTACTCTTCCGAAACAAGACCTCCTTACCTCATTCTGTGTAGCTGAGCTCTGCTTATGCGAGTGTTTGGGTGTCAAATCCATGCGTGTAATGAAAGTGAATGGAGGTGAGAACCTCAAAGGTGCACCATTGGCTGGTCTGATGTCTTCAGATGAATTTGAGTAAGAACATAGCTATTGGGACCCAAAAGATGGTGATCATGCCTGAATAGGGTGAAGTTAGAGGAAATTCTGACAGAGGCTCACAGCGGTTCTGATGTGCAACTTGATCATCAAATTTGGGTATAGGGGCAAAAGACTAATCGAGCCATCTCGAGGTGGTTGATTTGAATGTGGTAGAACACAGCTTTAGTCATTTTCAAGGCAACATTGTCACTTGCTTGGACCTTTTCGTTTGAAATTGACATCTTCTCTCTACTCAAGAAGACTTCTCATCCAGTTGCACCTCACTATATGTATGTAAAAGGCTCAAACGGGGAAGCCTAATCTAGGCTGCTTGAACACCGTAGTCATTTGTTCTCCTATGACTCTTGCGCTCGACAAGAATAATTACCTGTCCATCTCAGGTCCCATTTTCCACGGTTGATTACCTGCTGAGGAAGTAAGGTAGTTTCTGTAGATTTACTCACCGAGAGCCAAACTCCCGATTCGGCGAAGTAAGAAGTAGCGGTAGCCGGCGTGATAGCAGAGAGGCAGGATTGGTTGCAGAAGGTCTCGCACAGCGCCGTTTTTGCTCAAACGGTGGCTTTGTCCCTCTCCATCCAGAGACCAAACCGCGTCCACTTCGGCGGCCTTTGAGCCAGCGTTATTCAAAGAGGAAACACATCTTGGAGTCCACCAGAGTTCTACCGAACGCCTTTCCCATCGTCGAGACGCCAGAGATCTCCATCAACGCATGGAGTCATCGAACGAAACTTCGCCCCCCATAAACCCCGCCTTCGGGTTCTGGCACCGCGAGTCCTCCGCATACTCTGGAGACCCTGGACAAGTTCCAGCCTGGGCGTCGTGGCTCCGGCATACGGTCAACAAGCCGAAAGGACTTACCTCAGGAGCACCGATCCGCAAATTCAGCGGCAGAGGATGAGCCCTGGTGCACGATACTGGGGGAGTACGTCAACAAGGTCGTCGGAGGGCGGCACAGATCTTCCGCCTACCGTCTTGGGGAAGACATTAGGAATGCGGGTTTCGGCGAGAGCAGTGCCAACGAGATGTTTTCGGCGCGAAACGGTCTCATGCTGTACTGTGACGTGGAGGAGAAGTCTGATAAGGTTCTGATCATCATAGTTCCCGGCAGTCCTGTATCCGGACGATGGAAGACTCGCGTACTGGATAACTCGATTTGAAAGGAGATCGTCGGTCAATGGACCTATGGTTCGGTCGATAATCGAGAATTTGTCTTCAGGCGCAGTGCTCGGCCTGCCGCATGATACTTATACTGACACTATACCACCACCGTGATGAAGATGGCTCTCAAATCGCAGCCGGTTCCAGGAGATGAGCAGGAACTGCTGCGCCACGCCGGGCAAAATATATCCGGCAGAACATGGCGATAGCCTTGGCGGAAAGAATTGGACAAATCCGTTCCGGAAGACGAGTTGCAAGAACATGCCATTCCGGAGCCATGAACACGTACTTTGGCGACAAAGTGGCCGCCATGGTCGTTATGGATGCGGTAGAAGGCAACTCCACAAAGGCCAGATATGACCCCGAGCCTTCCTAGTCACGTTGTCACTCTTCTAGTCCACGATAGATACCGGACGATCATTAGCAATAGTAAAGTGCTGGGCCCCAAATCTTTTAATCTGATCATGATTTCAATTTGCGGCGGTTAATCAATGCTTCAAAATGCTCAATGGGACGAGCCAGCACGACCTCCAAGCTAGAACCCACAGGAGGAGTAGTTGACCTTCATCGATCGTCCGAGGCGTCTACCGTCTTGCACGCAGGACAGTTGATAAGCCCACAGTAGACGCAACGGTATGCGGCGTTTTCGGATATAGGTAGGGCATTGGAATCGCCTGTTGTGCTATCAGCTTTGACATTGACTGGCTGCGATGCCCCTAGTTCTCCACCCTCAACCTTGGCGCCATCCCCTAGTAGCTCTTCTGCTCGGACCTCTTTCCAACACCTGTGACACTCGGCCCTCCCGCCCAAAAACGCGTGAGGGCCCGGAACGACTCTGTGCCAGTAATGCCGCTGACAATTCCAGGGATCGTTGATGGCATCGCTTGGTTCATCCCCGAAATCGAGTCCACTCGCCGCCCACTCTTCGGCTTCTGCATCGAGATCCTCCATCCCCGGCCCTTCCGCGTCGCTGCCACCACTCTCGTCACCGTCTTCTCGCGCTTCGTCGGCATCCCTTTCGCTCCCTTCGGCACACCCCACGTCTTCGCATCGGTCAATGGGCTTCAGACAGTCCCAACACCATTGCGCGCCACATCGACAGCGGATGTGCGAGCAGCCATACATGCGCTTCACCGCGGTTCGGCATTTGGGACACCGCTTGACTTTCCACCTCCTCAGCAGCGCTGCCAGCCCGGGATCTAGGTCGTCCGCACTACACGGCCGTTGCGGGTGTTTTAGTTGCTTGCAAGATACGCAAATTTGTGCGGCACACTGAGGACACGACATTGTTGGAGGAGACTGGGAGATGGGAGTGCATTCACTTGAGAGTGGAGTCCGTGGAGGGGTGTGAATCTCCATTCGGATGCCTGTGGCAAAGACGACCGTCTGGCTTGGCGTCTGCCGCTCGGTCTCGAGAGCTTCTCCTTTTTCTTCAGAGTCGTCGTGGCGTGGCTGTGAAAGGGTCAGAGAAATGGCTGCAGGAATGAGCCTGGCAGGAATGAAAGCCGAGCAAGTCGGAACCGGACAATAGACGCGGTGTGATGAGCTCCGCTCCTCGAATTTCGCCCTGTACAAGTCCGCCTCTTGCTGCGATAGATACGGAAGTACAATGGAAAGGTGAATGATCTGACAACATCTTGCCGGCATGAGCGACTCGTCCTTGCAGGCCTTGAGGAACATGGACTTCAGGCAGGAGATGCAGTAAGGGTTTTGGCACACGCGGCAGGGGTGTATGGCGACGTCCTTGGTCGGGTCTCCGCAGATGTTGCACTCAGACTTCTTCGGTTGAACTCGATTGTTGTTCATCTCACTGTTAAGCGGAGGCTGAGCTAAGACGGTCTCGGGTCCGTGGGCAGATGTGCCAACGACTGACCTGTGAGCTTCCATGTTACGTCCTTGGCCAGGCGTACGTTGATGTGTGCTGTCCCGAGCAGGATGGTTGATGTTATATCTGTCATTATCGCGTGTCTTGTCCAGCTTCAGCTTCAGCCGACATGTTGAAAGCATGCAGCCCATCTTTGCGGCATTGCACTCCCTTTAGTCAGTGAAGTAGAGCAGTAGATAAGATTGATGATCAAAGTGAAGTAGACATCTCTCAGCTCCCTTTAAGTGTGCATTGAGACGGCTGGAGGAAGCGAGTCATAGCCTAGAGTCATTGTGTTGGTTCAAGTTCAAGGATTGACGGAGTCCACATCAATACTTTATTCGATGACTGACATTCAGCTATTGATGGTTGACCAATACAAGCATCAAGCATGTGTCAAAGGTTCAGGATTCAATCTAGCTACACGCCAAGTTCGAAATCATGCCAGCGAGGGAGTGGATCAGTGGGTGCCTGATATGCAATGCGGCTACCTTACATAAGCAGATTTCCATTGCATGTACTGTCAAGATCTGAGCGGCGGGCACACAAGGTTATGAATGTAAGCAAGTAAGGGAACTCGGTGGTGAGAAAGAAATCGGGATTCGCATCAGTAAGGTAAGGTACTGGAAATAGGTATGGTCCTGAATATCAGAATCCTGAAGATGAAGCGTCATAAGGTATTTTCGTTATCTTTGATGTGTTCCAATAAGTCAGTCTAACCTAAATGATAATAATGAAAATAATAACTTAACTACTAAAAATAACATATCTGATAGGGCTACGAAGTAAGCAACGTGGCCATCAAACCTTGATCACCGCCGCGGGAGACCTTTTTCCCGAAGTGGAAGGTCAAGGAAAGGATGAAGGGAAGGTGGAAGCGATGGCTTCTCACGCTTCCAAATCTTCCCTCCCCGGAGAAGCCCGCTCCTCTACGTCACTCCCTCCACTCCACGCCACCACACGCCACGCCACGCCACGCCACGCCACGCCACGCCACGCCACGCCACCGACATGCCTTTACCTACTGTACGGTACCGTAGGGTAAGGCACCTGGTAGGTTGGTAGGGATCAGGATCTGATGCCTCACTTTTCAAGTCGGAGATGGTGAGATTACTACAAAGTACAAAGAGAATTCCCATCAAGGGTGGAGCATCGTGCGGAAAGTAAGGTATTCGCTCTCATCCTTTCATCCTTTCACCCTTTTACCCTTTTACCCTTTCACCCGTTGACCTTCCATCGTCGGGCCGTGCATACTAATTCTATCTGGGTAGACTGTAATTCGTATGCTGGCTGTACCTTGCCTCCTATATGCTGTAAGCTATGCAGGTGCTGTCAGACACGAGTCTACCTTACTCGACCATGAAGTAGGTAATCAAACCAGATCCCTCCCTTCTCTTACGATCCCTTCTCTTACGATCCCTTCTACAGTACCTGATGTTGCTTCGTACCAAGGTAATTGCAGTATCTACTGATATCACCTTCCAATATCATCCATCGTGACATCCCTGGCCGTGTGGTGGCCGCCGTTGGTTCCGTTCGCCGGTGGCCGGTGGCCGTTGGCCGTTGGCCGTTCGTCCGAGTGTACTTCGTACAGAACAGAAGAAAACGTGTGAACCTTACCTTACCTTACCTGACCTTACCTGACCTTACCTGACCTAACCTTGACCCTGTGCGAACCCTGAGCAACAACCTGGAAAGTCCTACCTTATTTCACTATCATTGACCAGTGCTGATCATCGGAATCGCCTCCGCAAAGCAAAGAAAAAGAAGGGTTTCCTTCTCTGCCTTAAGGTACAATGTAAGCCCACCCTACTGGGCTGGCCTAACTCTTTCCAGTCAGATCTCGAATGGAAATCTGGAAACCACCCCATGTCATCACTGCCAATGCCTGCCCTTGAAGCTGCGTCATCTCGAGCCTCGCATCTTCATTTTCTTTCTCTAGCTTCGATAATTCTCCCTCGACTCCCTGTCATGTGCTTGCGGCGAAGTGACTTTCGTCAATTACAATTACCATGTGGAGCAGCCGTCACTCCAGAAGGATTTCTTTCGAGCGTCAGTCGAGAGGTCCGCAAAACATCTCGTAGCACGTTTGGAGATGTCCAATGCCCATCAGTCGCCTTCACAGACTCCACCGATCCATCCGGACTCCCAGGCGATGCTGCTTTCGCGCCAGGCCCGAAACGACCCCCTCAACTTGAATGAGTATGTGATGTCCGACTCGAGGCATCCACCACTCGACGCCTTACTGCAAAGCTCCCAGTCGACATACCAATCCGCCAACGCCACGGTTGTGCCACGATTACCATATTCGCTCTTTCCTTCTCCGTTGCGGATTACTCCACGGGATGTCGAATCGACCTTGGACACATCCAGCACCGTTAAAATGGCTTCGCCAACCGATCGCCGAGGGTCACTCGACTGGAGAGGAACAGGGTCATTTTCTGAGGTTCTCGATAGTCGCGGCTCGGCTGAACCGATCTCCGTTCACTGTCGAGCAAGTATCAGCACCACGGTTTCCACATACCTCGTGGGTCGGACTGGAAGCGTCGGCGAGTCCAGCGAGACCAGCCGCACAAGCTCGAGGGACCCTGCAGGGCTACGCCCGGACGGGAGCCGTGCAGTTCATGATAGCAGTTTCGACGATAATAATTATGCCTACCATCTATATTCGGATAATAAAGAGTCGAGAGACCAGCCGCCGCCGTGGAGCGAACTCAAGACGAAAGCCGGCAAAGAGCGTAAACGTCTTCCTCTGGCTTGTATAGCCTGTCGACGGAAAAAGATCCGTTGTTCCGGCGAGAAGCCCGCGTGCAAGCACTGTCTCCGATCACGGATCCCGTGCGTGTACAAGGTGACGGCAAGAAAGGCGGCGCCCAGGACGGATTACATGGCTATGCTGGATAAAAGACTGAGGAGGATGGAGGACAGAGTCATCAAGATCATCCCGAAGGACGACACCAGAGATCTCACGGCGATCGGAAGAGCAGCCGTCAAGCCTGCCCCTGCAGGACCTTCGACGAAGGCTCATGGAAGTAAGAAAAGAGCCGCAGAGGAGGTGTTCGGTGGCGAACTAGACGAGTGGTCCAGTACGGACGTGCATCGAGCCGCCAGACCACCCGACCATCCTCCCAAAGTTCAGGACGTAGAGGAGAGTCGGTTGTTGACGGACGGTGCAAACCATCTGCCCGCAAAGGACATTCAGGAACACTTGGCGGAAGTTTTCTTCGACTACCTTTATGGTCAATCATATCACCTTTTACATAAGCCAAGCTTCATGAGCAGGTTACGGTAAATCTCATTCTCATAAAAGCATGCGTATTCGCGAAGGCTGACTTTTGTCTAGGGCTGGAACCGTTCCCCCGGTTCTGATCCTTGCGGTATGCGCCGTTTCCGCGCGGTTTTCGACCCATCCTCAAGTGGCTTCGGAGCCTGCTTTCCTTCGAGGAGAATGCTGGGCTGCGCCAGCGAGGGAGATCGCCTTGGACAGATACGACCAACCCAATATCACTATCTTGACCGTTCTCCTTTTACTCGGGCTACACGAGTTTGGCACATGTCAGGGTGGGAGGAGCTGGATGCTTGGTGGAATGGCGATGCGCATGGCGTATGCGCTGCAGCTTCATCGTGAACTGGATCGTGACCCAAGCGGTCGAGAGGACGACGGTAGCTTGAAGCTTAGCTTCACGGACCGAGAGATTCGACGAAGAACCATGTGGTCCTGCTTCCTCATGGATCGCTTCAATTCCTCGGGAACGGAACGACCTACCTTCGCTAACGAAGAATATATCCATGTGCGGTTACCCGTCAAGGAAGCCCTGTTCCAAAGGGAGCTCCCCGGATCTACGGAAGGATTGGATGGCGATATCTCCCACCTGGTCCCCCCAGAGTCAGGGCAGGTATCGTTTCAGGACAACATGGGAGTTGCGGCGTATATGATTCGCATCATCGCTCTGTGGGGGAGGGTTATCAGATATCTCAATCTCGGCGGGAAAGAAAGGGACCCGCATCCGTTATGGTCTCCCGATTCACAGTTTACCTTGCTGAAGACACAAGTGGACAATTTCTCGTCCTCGCTACCCACGTCCTTGCGCTACACGGACGACAATCTGCGCAACCACGCTGCTGAACGTCTCGCCAACCAATTCCTCTTCATGCACATTTGCTACCACCAAATAATTTTGTTCATGCATCGTTTCGCGATCCCTTCTGCGTCATGTGGACACACTGCTAAGGAGATGCCGCAGTCGGTCGTCGGGGACGCCTTGACCGTCGCGCTGGATGCAGCAAAGCAAATCTCTCATATCATCACTGTAGCCGAGAGTTATCGAATGGTGGCACCTTTCGCCGGCTATTGCGCCTTTCTATCGAGTACCGTCCATATATGGGGCATCTTCTCGAAGAATTCTCAACTGGAGGCTTCGTCCAAGCGCGACCTTGCCCACAACGTCAAGTACTTGACTAAGATGAAAAAGTACTGGGGTATGTTTCATTTCATGACCGAAAGCTTGAAAGACATCTACCGTCAGCATGCCGATGCAGCATCGAAAGGTACCAGTTCCAAGCAAATAACACATGCAGCCGGTGTTTTCCAGTACGGTGACTGGTTCACCAAATATCCGCATGGTGTTTCGAGGATGGATTATGAAGATCCCGCTACAGATGTCAAGAAGGAGTCGGTGGATGTTGCTGTGCTCAGTCAGAAACCAGACTTGCAAAGCGTTGAAGCGTTCTTCGCAAGCGAGTCACCGTCATCTCAGACCGAGCATCAACGCAGACCAACGAATAGTAAATCAAAGTATTCCACGCCTGTCAACAACAACAAGCGTCGAGTCGCTGTCCCTGTGCACAACTACGACACCGAACCGAACGCACATGTGACACAGCAATGGCCAGTGATACCGTTCTCGTCGGCGGAGGCCCCGGGCGACAACGGGGGCATTGAGTCGACATTCCAGCATCCGCACCCCTCTCAAATCTACCAACAGCAACCCCAGTACAGCACCGAGTACGGACAATCCGACTACACGTTGCCTCATCAGCAACACAACATGCTTCCCCAATTCGATCGACATCTCGTCTACGGCGCCTACGCCAGCCCCGACACTACTTCCGCCGCACACACCCTACCGAGCCACGGTCAGAATCACTCGGCGTGGGGCGATATGACCATGAACGGCTTCGTACAAGAACCGACGAGCGCGTGGTTCATGCCCTTTAACATGGAACCACCCGAAATAAGCGGTGAGGATCCTTTCGTCGCTGGTGTCAACGATTTGTATCATATGGGTCCTCCGCCTCCACCTTCTTTGGGCTAGGCGAAGACAACCTAAGCGCTAAAAGCGTGTCTGGATATTGAAGGACGTGCATCTTTCTTCGAGTAATGCTTTTGACAGCGAGAGCAAGGAACAACAGAACTTGACTACCGTTACTGTTTTCGAGAGCAAGAACAAGGAACAACAGAATTTGACTACCGATACGGCAATTCTTCGACCGTGAATTACATTGGGAAGCTTCAGAGCCTGTGTCTACTTTTTCTGGACATATTGGCATCTCGTATAAACAAAGTGTACTATCTTCGACGCCATATTTTCTTCGTCATATACAGCTTTAAGCGGGTACCTGGGGATTGGGAAGGATGGCTTCTTTTTTCCTGTGCTACTGCACCATGTTATTACCGGCGAACGGCTGTACAATATGCTTCGTGCCTCTGTTGGCGAATCTTCTACGTTTTCTGGATGGGGGCGGTGGGACTGTTGGAGAGGATTGTGGAGTCTTTGCCGTCCTCCGTATAGGAATTTGGATTGTGTTTTTTCGGGATGGGAAAGCGAGGCCAACGGGGTGGGAATGTGCTCGTATCAGCCACGTCAGATCTATCAAGCACGACCTCGCGGCCCGGCGTTCGTGCAGCATTGGATCTTGACTGCTCCGTCAGCCTCGACGAGTACATGATGGTAGTTTCTTGGTCGCTATGTATCTTGTAATCTAATACACTTCCATTCCCAATTTCCACCTTACCTGCACCTCGTCCAACGCCAATCGACTCCCACCCAACAACGGAAAGATACAGTCTGCCTCCCTTCCTTTCCCTGCCCTCGAACGTACCTCAATCATCCCACTCCTCGTCCAGCTGATCAATCAGCCTATTCTCATCCTCCCGCTCCTCCGTCCTCCCCCGCTCCCCCCTCCCACCACTCCCGTACGCACCGCCGTCGCCGTTGGCCGAAATGGACAGCTGGCCGTACCCCTGCCGCCGACGGCCGAACAACCGTGACGGGGAGAGCGAAGACGGGACCAGGCGGCCGAGGGACGAGATCAGGATAGTCGCGACGTCCTGCACGTAACGAACCCAAGTCGTCGTCAGAAGAAAGGAGCGGAAAAGAGGAGAATAGAAACACCGGACCGGAACTGGAGACGGAGAAACGCACCTTGACGAAACTCGCAACGCCAGCCCACATGGCATAATTCGGCACCTGGCGCCACCCGCGCTGATGCATGACCGTCCGCTGATAGGCGCACCCGCCGAGGAGGTACACGACGACTGCGATCAGCGCTCTGTTTCATTTCACCCCTTGCCGTCAGCCGTCTGCGTTCCCTCTCGATCCGTCGATCGATCGAGCAACCCAGGGCTAGGGCTGGGATGGAGGGGTTTCGTGTCAGTACTCACATAACGCCAAACACCCCTCCCGGCCCAAGACTCTGGCGCGCATCGCTGACGCCACCGCACGCGGCCGCCGAGCGGACTTCGAAGAAATAGGCGCATTCGTCGGGGCTCACGCCGATGAAGGCCACGGACGCTTGGGGCGCGAGCGGGTCACGGTCGCAGAGGAGGGAGATGAGGGTGGATTTTCGGTGGGTGGGGCTGTTGGGTTTGTGGCGGTCTGAGCCGCCTTTCGGGTTCTTTGAGGGACGGTGCTTTTCGTCATCATCGTCGTCGCGTCTAGGTGATGGCGATGCGGCTCGTTTGGATCTAGGCGGGGAGTCGCAGGGCGAGCCGTCGGTGTAGTTGAGGACGAGTTTGCGGCCGCGGAAGACGGGCGCGGCGGATTGTTGGCTGTTTGTTTTCACGGGGGGTCAACGTCTACTTCTTCCCCGAGGTAAGATCTCGTCGGGGTGGGGTGGCCCGCCCCAGCTGCGTCAGGTACATAGAGTAGCTCACTCACCCAATCGAATACGTCTTCCCATCCAGCTCGTAGTACGCACTGACATTCCTCCACAACCTCCTCTCCACCCCGACCACATCCCTCACCTCCTCAATCACCGGCGCGCAGAAGTTCAGCGTGAAGTTCGCCGCGTAATCGTAGCCTCGCGCGTGCCAGCTTTCCGACCGGTCGTCTTTGTGCGCCTTCTTGCCGTCATGCAGCGGCTGCACGGAGAGCGGGGTCAGGTCGTAGTAGGAGCCGCTGCTGGGCGAGTGGATCGTGCATGGTTTGGGGGATTTCGAGTCCGAGGCGGCGAGCGTGGGGATGGGTAGGGGCAGGAGGGCGAGGAGCGGGGTGAGGTGGATGAGCTGCATTTTTGTCGAGGGGGTGTTGTTGGTGGAGATGGTCGAGGGTTCAGGGTGGTGGGAGATTCCTCGTCTGACCAAGCTGGTGATGATGGGGCTCAGTCGATGAGGACACGGATTGGATTGCGCAGGAGTTGGTAGCTGTTGGTGGCCGCTTGGGTCGCCGTAAATAATTAGTGGCTGCTTTAGGCTTCCGTAGTTGACCCTGCATTAGCTTCCCGTCTTAAGGTCGTCCTGAGCGACATCATCACTGAGCTAACTCAGAAATGTAACACGACCTTCGCAGGACTTGTTGTCTGTACTCTGTTCAATTCATTGGAAAGCCCACTACTTCAACGAGTAAACCAGCATGTCGAAGAGGGAGCGAAAGTCTGTCATGCCTGCTGCGCCGCACGGCTATGAGTTTGGTGGTCCGTAGGTGGCTTCCATCTGGCTCTCCAACTGAGATATCAGCCTGACCGTTCCAGTCTCGGAGCATACGGTATCACGTTCGGCCTGCCATTGGTCTGCTACGCGGCGAGCTTTCTCTGCAATGACGTCTCCGGCTGTCCAGTTCCGTCGATGCTGCACCCGTCGACGTTGACCCTGGCCAAGCTGAAGCAGGAGGTGGGATGGCCGAAGGATGGGATACTTGGATTGGGTAGTTTCGTAGTTACTGGTTATGTGCTGGCATACTATTTCCTCAGTCTGTGCCTGCAAGCTATCCTGCCAGGCGAGGAAGTTGAAGGCGTGCAACTGAAATCTGGAGCGAGACTGCGTTATAGATTCAATGGTATGACTCGTCTGGATTTTGGACCCGACCATCGTCGTAAACTGACGTGTGCCGTAGCTTTCAGCTCAGCTGTGGTCATTATGGGCGTGGCTTTGGCTGGGACAATGCTCCAGGGGTCCGAGTTTCCGCTGTGGACCTTGATCTGGGACAACTACACCCAGATACTGACGGCCAATCTGGGCATTGCCTTTTGCTTGGCCTGTTTTGTCTACGTCCGCAGCTTCTCCGTCCGACCAAAGGATCGGGATCATCGCGAGCTGGCAGCAGGTGGTCATTCGGGTAGTCTCATCTACGACTGGTTCATCGGCCGTGAGCTCAATCCGCGCATCACCCTTCCCTTCTGGGGCGAAGTCGATATCAAGGCCTTTTGCGAGCTCCGGCCGGGCATGCTAGGATGGGTTCTGATGGATCTCGCTTTCATCGCACACCAGTATCACGTTCACGGGTACGTCACTGACAGTATTCTTCTCATCACCGCATTCCAAGCCGTCTACGTGTTTGACGCGCTGTGGATGGAGGCGGCCATCCTGACGACCATGGACATCACGACTGACGGTTTCGGCTTCATGCTTGCCTTTGGCGATCTCGTATGGGTCCCATTCATCTACTCCCTCCAGGCTCGCTATCTCTCCGTTCACCCCGTCCAGCTTGGAGTCTCGGGCACCGTCGCTGTCCTCGCCGTGCAAGGGCTTGGATACTACATTTTCCGCAGCGCCAACAACGAAAAGAACCGCTTCCGCACCAACCCCGACGACCCCCGAGTCGCTCACCTGGACTACATCGAGACGGCGTCGGGCAGCAAGCTCCTCGTCTCCGGCTGGTGGGGCACCGCTCGCCACATTAATTACCTGGGCGACTGGATCATGGCGTGGTCGTATTGCCTGCCGACGGGCATCGCCGGCTATCTCGTCCAGCGCTCTTCGCCAGCACCCATCTCAGACGGTCAGTCGCCGGTCGACGGCAGTTTCGTCGGAGGCGCGGCAACCAAGACGGAAGTGGTGCAGGGCGAGGCACGTGGGTGGGGCATGATCTTTACATATTTCTATGTGCTTTACTTCGCCGTGCTGTTGATCCATCGCGAGATGAGGGATGAGGAGAAGTGCATGCGCAAGTACGGGAAGGATTGGGAGAAGTATCGGAAGAGAGTGCCGTGGAGGATCTTGCCGGGTGTTTGTTGATGAGTATTCGACGCGGAAGCAGTTCGGTTACGTGGGGTCGCATCTCTTGCGATCGAGCCGTTCTCTGCGCGTACTTTGCTTGCTCCGGGCAAGAGGCTTTCAGAGTTTTGAGGGCTCACTCCAGAGCTTGAAACATGGTCGTTTTGAGTCCTATCTGTATCACGTATCTCTATCTCGTACGCGTTGGCGATGGATGGTGTTGGCGATGCATTTGCCTTTCCACACCGCGACGGTGACTCATATCTTATAACGTGATGCTCAAGTCGAAGCGGTGGGAACACGTCGCGTTCATAAGGTATAGTCTGAACTTGAAACATCCGGGGCGTCAAGCGATGTGCAAGCCATCCTGCAGCCACCGTCCTAGAGTACCTTATCAAGGTAGGGTCTGTCGAAGGGGCCTTTAAGGCCGGTATCATGTATTATGGTGCGTTTGTTCGCGAAGGCCGAGGCACAATTGAGCTGGCCTTCTCCGTAACCTCTGCTAACCTCACGATCAACTAATTATTTTGGAAAGCTATCCTACCTAATCCATCCTTGCGCAGCTGAGGGTAAGGTACTTCGTACACTTTTCCGCCACTTTGCTATATCGCCACGAGCGGATTCGTACAGCTAACCATCTTAGGTATCGGTGTACAGGTATAGAGAATGACTCGCCCGAGAGTCGCGCCTGCATAGAGGCGCAGTGAGTGCATAAAATCCAAGGTACTGTACGACGAGTACCGTAGGTGGTGCATAAGATACAGGGAGGGTGGAGTAGACGCCCTTGGGAATTGGAGAAAGCCATCTTCCAGGACTTCAAACCTGAATCTGAATCTGAACTTGATCTTGAACTGAACCTCAACATGAAACATGAAAAAAGATGGGGCTCAACGCTATCAAGGTTAAGGGATCGTTATCGATTGACTGATAGGCAATCGGCTCAGTCCCATGGATCTGGGAACAACAACGATGGGAAACTCCGTAAATTACAGTACAAGGCCTTGTACTGTATCATGAGGCGCCGAGATGTATAAATTACCGTCTGGTAAATATGCTGTAAGATTACATGAACGGAAGTACGATGAGGTTGACTCGGGTACGCGTCGAATTCCATGCGGCATGTTCCAGTTGCTATTTACAGAGAGCAGAAATGACGCAGAGCACAGTACCTTAGAAACTTGATCTTCTGCTGCCGGACTTGTCTGTAAGTTACGTGTCAGCGTCGTAAGGTAGATTCCAGCCTCGGCATATTACTAATCATCTCTCTCTTCTTCGTTTTCTCAGAGGCGAACTCCGTTAGCAACAATGCTGAGGGCTGAGCCGCGACAGCACACCACGGCACAGCCTCATCATGGGAACACGCAATGAAGATTGAAGCCTGAAGAAATGCCATCATGTACTGATCACGCGTGGGTTTCCGGCGCGTGCTTTTACAGGTAAGGTATTCAATTCTGTATAATACTCGTAATCACATGATGATTAGGAATATCCAATCAGCGCCCACAGCAGGGATCTGACCTCAAGTGTCACTTTCACTTTTCACTTTCCATTCGCACCGTAAAGCGGTCAGCGAATCTGCACCTCGAAGCCTTCCAAGCACGACACACCCTCAGCTGCGAACCCTGGAACTTGACCCGGCTAACATGGATCCGTTCCTCAACAGCCTGCAACGACTGGTCATGAAGAGTTGGTGACAGCATCCACCTCAACGCCATCCGAAGGCATGGCCGGAAAAGAGAGTAGAGTTACTCACGGGGCTCAAGCACAGAATGCCGAAAAGCTTCTGCTCGAAAAGAGTAGTATCTCCGTCTGGCCTGGCCGGTGCTCTGCGGTACTCTCCATCTCCATCTGTACAAAAGTGGCCCGTTGATAGCTGGCATCACGGTGTTGAGTCGTTGTGGAAGGATGACTTCGGCGAATATGCAGTACAGACAAGCAGTTCCAGCAAGGAATCAGAGGATTGAATACAGCAGTCGCTTGCCTGTTTCTGTCGACATTAGGTACCCATGTTGCCACCTCTGAGGCACATACGGGTACATGCAAGTCATTTAAGATCCACTCGGCAACACCGTGCTTAGGCCTCCTCATGGTCCACCGCCGCAATGGTGAACAGACCTCTGTTGCTTTGAGCTTACAGGTGTTCTGTCTCTCTAGACATCAAGCTTGTCTTTCAGTCAACCCGCCACTACGATCGAGCGCGGGCGTAATCTCAACAAGCTGAGCATAGCGTCATATCAATCTCAGGTTTCACGAACCAGAGCAGCAAGAGGCATCAAAAGACAGATGGACATGACATAGATTAATATTGCAACAGATATCGACAACGACTTCTACTTTACGAATTACTCCTTACACGATCAGGACCCACTAAGAAGTCAGGTCGGGGATGCCTTGGGGAAGTAGCTGCATGCACGAGGACCAGTGCAGCTTTCCTTACTTTGCGAAGTACCAACGATAGAATACCTTACCTGACGCACTCATACCGCCCCTTCTCAATACTGCCTCGTTCCGTAATGCGATGTGCAGCCGGGGATGGATGGGCTACGTTCTCCCTGGCTGGGCCTCGAAGGCGGCCGCATGGACTCGCCGGCTGCAGCTTGTTGACCGAAAGAGCCAGCGCCTTGAATATCATTCCTGACTTAAGTTACTCCAGCGTACGAGTATTCGCTGTAAGTTTACTCGAGGAAACAGAGGCAATGATATTACTACCTTGAACTTGCAAGCAGGGCACCTGGGCCCTGAACAATACAGCTCTGATACCATAACTTACCATACAGCAATACTGACCAGGTATGGTAATATACTTTACTTCGCCTCGCCTACCTTACCTAAGGTAGGCACTTTGCCCGTTCCGCCGCCGCCGCCCGAGTCATAGGGACTTGAAATCATAAAGACTTACCTTTAAGAGCAACCGTCTCTCCTCAACCCCCACCACCTTCTTCGGCATTACCCTACCTTCTCTCGCTCTCTCCTCTCTTCCTCTACACCCTCTTATTATCCCGCTACCTTTGTCCGCTTTTACTTTTTTCTAGTCTTCTTCATCTTCTTACATCCCGCAAGCTGTGATCAAGGCGCGCAAACTAATTCCCTTGTCTTGGGGCCGCCGTCCTACCTCAACCCACTTGCGTGACACTCTTGTTTTTCTCCACTTCTCTTCTTCAAGCAACACATCGAATACAATCCAAATCATCTGTCGACCACACATCTATATACCACTGTCATGCCCACGATATTATTACCGGCGTCCGCCGCCGCATTTGCGCCTCGATCACCGCCGAATGTCGTGTTGAATACAAAGGTGGATCCATGGTTGACGGCCACTCTGAAACGGATAAACCGGATCAAACGACCGCTGAACAGCGTGCCACAACATTTCAGGTGCCTCACCGAAACCTTGTCGTCGCCGTCGGCCATATGGACTCTCTGTTCGATCATGTTGCCCAAGGCACCCGACTCGGAGCTCCGGAAAGACTCGAACCCGCTGATCGAAGCCTTGTTCAACTATCAGCTCATCCACATCGAGGCTTACGTCGTCCATGTCGATATGGTTTCGCAGAATGAAGTCGCATTCAAGCTGACACCTGAGACGATCGAATCGCTGGTCGAATATCACAAAGACATTTACTCGGTCGACACCGCCGCCAATACCTGGAACTGGTCCGAAAAGGAAGTCCAACTCAAGAAACTGCAGGAAAATTTCGTTCAAGCCGCCAACAAGTTCGTTTACCGTACGAACGCTATAGCACTGGAAGGCTTGGAGGAAGACGGGGCCGGTGAGCTCTTGTGTGGAAGGAGTGACGAAGTGAAGAACGCCATCATGGGCTTGTTCCTCCCTTTACTCCCACCACCACCGAGGATCGTCGACGTCGTCCTTCCTGCTCCACTTCTACCGAGCTCGTCGGGTGCGGAGAACTGGTGGCAGCCAACGCTACCTCCTCCACATCCGACGGCGATGGATTCCTGGAAGGTGCTCCCCTCCAGTCCTAGTGCAACCTCGTCGGCAGATTCACACTCTTCGATGTGGGCTGCCATGGGCTTGAATGAGATTCAGCTTCCGTCTCCGACGCCGTCGTACAGTCAGCCATACACCACTGCTGGATACAGTGCTCCGCAATACTACAGCGCGCCCATGATGTCCGCACCCATCCCGCAGCTTCCGATGCCGAGTATGCTTTTGCAGCAGCAATGCAGCACGAGTGCCGGCTTCGGTGGCTTTGGTTGGGACCGGTATCAGGAATATACCCTGCCGTACGGAACCACCATGTAGCAATCACCGCGGCATTACCCCGACTCTGGCAGTGGGGGCAATTAAACCTGGAACAGCTCTTCAGGTTGACGTGGCAGACATTCAGCATGGGGTTCCCTCCGGTGTTGTGGGACGCTATTGCAGGTGGCATCGGATCGACGATGACGACGAGTGAGCTACCGGGCATCAACCGTGTTTTCCCGACCAGGGTGTATGATCAATTTAGCGGTTTGGATTGGAGCTGGATATCTCTTTCTTTACGTACATCATGTCTGTCTTGAATCTGTGCTGCACCTTTTTAGCGAGCGTTGCTGTCTTTGGTCTCTTCTCACTGCATCACCGGCCGGTCGGTCTACACGTTTCCTTTCGACGATCACTGCTGGGAGGTTTATCTGATTTGCATTTTACGTAAGACGGCTGCAGCCTCACGGCACGGGCGGTTTGTTTCTGCTGGGATATCCGTTACATCTTTTCTGATGTCGTTTTACGGGAGTACGTCCTGCGAGCTTGGCCAGACCAGCTCTGCAACGGCCACACAACCAGTTATCCGGCCACTTTGATATTGATTATCAGCTGGCACCTTGCGGTGGTGGACGATGACGACGACGACGGCGGACATATACACATCTGGCATGTTTGTACTATGTTTTGCTACGCTGGCGCGAGTGGAGGCTGGTACGAGGGGCATGGGATCCGTGTCGAGCTTTTGTCCGTGGCGAAAGCGTCGGGGAGGATCTGTGGTCCTCCTTTGCGGTCTGCTGCTTCCTACGTAACCGGTTGAAGCGAGCTGGGCGTAGTGGATAGGTTCATCTCCTATGCTTCGGGCTGGAGCCGGAGGAGCTCTTCATTGATTGAAGGGAAAAGGATGTTGAATCCGAAGCTGGACTTCTTATAGTACTCTAAACATAATGAAACATGTGAAAACGCTGGATATCTTAAGGTAGTACATATATCTTAGGTAGTCGATCGTTAAGTAATCATTAAGTGATCTTCCTGCATCCCTCCCGCTCGTCGTACGGCATGTATGTAAAGCTCACACATGCCAGCACGTCGTCCGCAGGCCCGCCTTGCCACTATACTCGAAGATGGCATCCGAAACGAGCTTCTCCATCTTTGGATATGGTTGCCCACGCTCCCCTCCCGGATATGGCACATCGAACATGAACCGAGTGCTAGTCGAGAGCTTTTTCCACCAGAAATCGGAGATCTTGTCCTTGCCAAACTTATTCTCAAGAATTTTCTCGAAGTCGGCTGCCTTAACGTCTTTCGCAGGGTCCCAGTTCCGAAAATCAACTATGAATGCCCAGCGGTCGGGCCCCGGCCAAAATTGACACTCCGCCGACTTGACGCCTCGAGGTTCGAGTTGCACTTCAGTTTGTTGATCCAGATTGAGTGGAGGTTCAGTGAAAGACTGAGCTGAATGTTCCAAGGCTTGAACACCTGGTATGACGCCGTCAGGTAAAGACATTCCGCCTAGAGCAGCTGATATCTCAGGGAGCACCAGTACAAGTAGTGTGCGAAGAATGACGGACCACTCCGCTACACGTCATACTGTATCTGTACCAGAAACCCATACAGCTATTCCTAGAATGTTGGCTCCTCGGTTCGCTCAGAACTTTTTGCAACTTTTTTTTGAAAATCACACTCAAATTCAGTGTTTTGATGTTAAAATC
>JAABUJ010000589.1_pt1 | contig 67991 bp, 63 predicted proteins | sample 5559131 | NCBI WGS metagenome assembly JAABUJ01 (sample SAMN10711875, study PRJNA513366) | rock metagenome | isolation source: Antarctica rocks | place: Antarctica: Victoria Land, Mt New Zealand nord | collected 2016-01-07 | reverse complement strand
TACGGTTCAGACTTGCCGCACCCCGGCGGATGGGGGACACTCTCTGGGACGCAGTCGTTGCTGCATGGGCACCCGCGTCCTCTCCATCCGCCGCGAACCGTCACCACCAATATACGAGGGCACCCGGAAGGACGCGAAGAGGGAAAGAGACGAAGAGAAACTGGTTTTCTTCTTCTTTTCTCCTGTTTCCTTCGTGCCTTCGTGGTTCAATCTCCCGCTCCTCCCGTGCCGCTGTGCTTGGCGATGAAGGCGTCAATCAGTTTGCGGGCGATGCTGAGTCCTGGTGGAACGCGGGGCAGCGTGTCATAGCGGAACCATGCCGCTTCCGCGACCTCGTTCGTATCAACGCAAATTTCGCCGCTTGCGTAGGTTGCAGTGAAGCCGACCATCAGGGAGTTCGGGAAAGGCCACGACTGGCTGCCGAAGTAGCGAATATCCTTTACCTCGATGCGGACCTCCTCGCGTAACTCGCGGCGGACGGTCTCTTCGAGCGATTCGCCCGCCTCGACGAAGCCGGCGAGCACGCTGAAGAAGGCGGCGGGGAAGTTCGCGTTGCGTGCCAGCAGCAGTTCGTCGCCCCGCTCGACGGCGACGATCACCGCAGGGGCGATGCGCGGGTAATTGACGAGGCCGCAGTGCGGGCATTCAGTCGCGCGGTCCACCTTGTGGTAGACCGTACGCGTGCCGCAGTGGCCGCAATACTGGTGCGTCCGATCCCACGCGATGATCTGCACCGCCCGCCCGGCGAGAAAGAAGAGATCGTCCGGCAGCCGCCCGTAGAGCGCGCGCAACCCCTCGAACCGCATCCCGTCCGGCGGCTCCGTCACTTTGTCCACCTCGGCGGCAAAGCAATGGTCGCCGTCTAACGTGCCAAGATATTGCGTGCGGAGCGGCGTCATGCCAAGGGACGCACTGTCCGCAACCTGCGGCAATGTCGTGCCGGTATCCGTTTCCTGCACGAGCAGGGCGCTCTCGCGAAAGATCCACCACCACGTCGCCCCGGCCCGTTCCTTCGGCGGCTTGATCCCCGCAATAAACGTGCGCTCCATGACTCCTCCAGTCGAAAGTTGGCGGTCGGCAGTCGGCAAAATCAACAACCGCCGACTACTGACTGCCGACTGCCGACTCGTAGTATGCCACGCGGTCGCGGATTGCGGCGCGTCTTCGCGACGGAGCGGGGATCGTCGTGCGGGTGGAGGGGCGTATGGAGTCGTCCTCCGAAACAGACACGATGCGCGCTGGTACTCGCCTTGCGGTGAGATGAGTGACCGCGCGATCGCTGCACGCGAATTGGCGTGCGGGATGCGTGCGATTGTGAAAGGAACTGTGCTATGGCATCACCGGTACTGACAGGGACGGCCGCAGGTGCGGTTGGGACCGTTGCCCTCAACATCGCCACATATGTGGACATGGTAATGCGCGCCAGACCCGCGAGCAGCGTCCCCGAGAAATTGGTTGGCGTCATCGCGGACAAGGCTGGTATTGACCTCGCAACTGGCACAGGGGACGACGCGAAGGAAAAGGAGAAAAACCGCGAGAGTGGATTGGGGGCGCTGCTCGGCTACGTGAGCGGACTAGGTGTTGCGGCGCTCTATGGCGCGGTACGGCCCCATCTGCGTTGGCTCCCCGTGCCGGTCGCCGGGGTCGTACTCGGCCTCGCCGCGATGGCGGCCAGCGACGTACCGATTGGCATGTCGGGCGTGAGCGACCCGTCTACCTGGGCGCCTGAAGACTGGGCCGCCGACCTCATTCCACACCTCATCTACGGATTGGTGACCGCCATCGCGTACGATGCTTTCGCGAAGTAGCTCGTATCAGTCCGCCGCTGGTCGGTCGTATGCATCTGTGGAGAGCATCGCTTCCAGTTCAGTGATCGGATCGGCGACGGAGGAACGCTGGGAGAGGCGGACGATCAAGGCGAGGCCAACGACGACTTCCGCCGCCGCGATGGTAATGATGAAGAGCGCGACAATTTGTCCTTCGAGGTTGCCCCACCGCCGTGCATAGGCGATCAGGGCGAGGTTCGCCGCGTTGAACATCAGTTCCACGGACATGAAAAGCGTCAGCGGTGTCCGGCGCGATAGGACACCGAATAGCCCCGTCGCAAACAAAAACGCGCTCAGGAGGACATACCCATTCGTCGGCAACATCAGTGACTCTCCCCAAGCAAACCGATTGAACCGCAAATACTGCCCAGAGAGCACCCGAAAGAGCGCGAAGGACGCAAAGAGGAAGGAGAAAGAATCGGCAAATTGAATTTCACCCTTTCTCTCTTTTTGTGTTCTCTACGCCCTTTGCGTCTTTGCGGTTCAATCGGTTTCTCCCTGGCGTTCGTGGCGGCTGAGCATGACGGCGCCGACGGTGGCGGCGAGCAGCAGGGCGGAGACGACTTCGAGCGGGAAGAGATAGTTGGAGAAGAGAGCCGTCCCAACCGCTTCGACACCCGCCGGAACCTTCGGGGCCTCCTTCGGCAGGGTCGCTTGCAGCACCGCCGCGCCGATAATCAGCAGCGCGGCGATACCGAGGCCAATCGCCATGCCACGCTCGCCGAGGAAATTGCCCCGTCTCTCCTCCACATCCGGACCCAAAAGCGTGAGGATGAAGAGGAAGAGCACCATGATGCCGCCCGCATAGAGAAGCAACTGCGCCACCGCCAGGAATTCCGCGCTCAGCGAGAGATACAAAAGCGCGAGGCACACCGTATTGAGCACGAGCGTCAGCGCGATATGCACCGGGTTGCGGAGCGTCACCACCCCCACCGCCGTGATCGCCGCCAGCGCGGCAACAAGCCAGAAAACGACTGTCATCCCTGCTCTCTCCCATTAGAGGTCAAACACTATCCACATCCGATCCTCGATCACTTCCATCTTGCGTGGAGAGTGGACGCGCTCAAAACTCGTACTCGTCGTCTTCGAGACCATCCATGAGGGTTCCTTCCTAGGGGCAATTTCTGCTTCTTCTACTGCCCACTCCTCGGGAGTCATAGCGGCATAGATATCGTTCGCACGCTCCAGCATCCACTCCCGCCGGTTGCGTTCCACCGCGAGGGCGATGATGGTCTCGAACGGACTCATACTCCTGCTCGGCAAGTTCGTACAGTGTCCCCTGGACGTCCTCGGTGATCTGAACCGTTGTGCTGACCATGAGAGGCACCTTTCGATTGCATCCTCATAGTCTACCATCATGCTGCCGCGCCTACTCGCCCGCGTCCACCTGCTTGCGCGGGTCGGGTTCGTTCGGCTTCAGGAGCAGCATTTCCTTAGTGTAGATGAAGTCATCGCGGTCGCTGTCCGCCAGTTCGTACCACGGGCCGAGGACGACCGCCTCGACCGGGCAGGCTTCCTCGCAGTAGCCGCAGAAGATGCAGCGGATCATGTTGATCTCGTACCGCTCGGCGTATCGCTGACCGTGCGAGACGGGGTTGTCCGGATCGTTCTCCGCCGCTTTGACATAGATTGCCTGCGACGGACAGGCGGCGGCACAGAGTTCGCAGCCGATGCACCGCTCCGTCTCGTCTTCGTTGCGCAGGAGCAGGTGCCGCCCGTGGAAGCGGGCCGCGACCTCCTTGCGCTGTTCCGGGTACGAGATCGTCTCCGGCTTGCGCACGAAGTTGCGCAGCGTCGTGCCCATCCCCTTCGCCAGCCCGGCGGCGTCCTGCATCAGGCTCGGTTTCTTCTCGTGTGCCATTGCAACTCCTGGTAGCCAGTCGGCAGTCGGCAGTAGCCAGAACGGAAAAAGTCACCGCCGACTGCCGACGACTGACTACTTGAAAATCCCCACAATCAGCGCCGTGACCATCAGATTGACGATCGCGAGGGGCAGGAGGACATCCCACCCGAGGCGCATCAGCCGATCATAGCGGATGCGCGGCAAGGTTGCGCGCAACCAGATAAAAAGGAAAACGAACAATGCCATCTTGATCGCGAACCAGAGTGGCCCGGAAAGGAACGGCCCCTTCCAGCCGCCGAGAAAGCAAATCGTCGCAATCGCGCTGACCGTCAGCATGTTGACGTACTCTGCGAGGAAGTAGAGCGACCAGCGGAAGCCTGCGTACTCCGTCAGATACCCGGCGACCAGTTCCGTCTCCGCCTCCGGCAGATCAAACGGCGCGCGGTTCACCTCCGCGACCGCGCTGATCAGATAGATCGCGAAAGCGACAGGCAGGACGACGATGTATGGGATCGGCGACTGCCCCGCGACGATTCCCGTCAGCCGCGTCGTCCCGGCGAGCAGCATGACGCTGGCCAGTGCGAGGCCGAGCGGCAGTTCGTACGAGATGATCTGCGCCGTCGAGCGGAGGCTGCCGAGCAATGAATACTTGCTGCCCGATCCCCAGCCGCCGAGCACGATGCCATAGACACCGAGCGAGCTGAAGGCAAGCAGGATCAGCAGCCCGACGCTCACATTCGCAAGCACGAGCGGCACATGATGCCCGCCGACAACGAAGTATGTGCCAATCGGGATGAGCGCGAAGCCCGACACAGCGAGCACGAGCGAGATGATTGGCGCCAGGCGGTAGACGATCCGATCCGCGCCCATCGGTGTGAACTCGCCCTTGAAGACGAGTTTCACCGCATCCGCCAGCGGCTGCAAAAAGCCGAAGGGGCCAACGCGGTTCGGCCCGAGGCGGACTTGGAAGCGCGCGAGCAACCGCCGCTCGATCAGCGTCATGTATGCGGCGGCAGTGACCGCGACGAGCATGACGATCACCGCGCCAGCCAGCGCTTGGAAGAATCCCGTCACGTTCAATCCGCGACCTCCCGTTCAATCGTCTGCATTAACGGCGGCGTCACGCCGTCCAGTTCGGCGTCGGTAACATCGGCGTAGGCTGGGACATTCTGCTGAATCGCCTCCCAGACCTGCTCCGGCGAGGTGACGGGGATCGGCTGGCCAAGCGCGCCCGCCAACTCCTTGACGGCGTACCACGCCGGTTCGGCGCTGCCGGGGAGCGCGGGGCCGCGCCGCAGCCGCTGCACGCGCCCAGCGAAGTTCGTCAGTGTGCCTTCCTCCTCCGTCGCGACCGCGATCGGCAGCACGATGTCTGCCTGTTGCGCCGCCGCCGTCAGATGGCTCGCGAAGACGACAAGCGTTTCGGCGCGATCCACGGGCGGATCGCCGCCGAGGACGATCAACCCGCGCACTCCGGCGGAGCCGTCGAGCATTGCTGTCGCGTCCGCGCCACCGGCGGGGAGGATGCTGAGGTCAATCGCGCCGCGACCATTCGCCGTGCTGACAACAGGGCCACCCGCCGCCGGCATTAACGCGGCGACCGCATCGGCGACCGACGGATCGGCAAGCAGGGCCGGGTCCACGAGCAGCATCCGCTTCTCCGCTGCCTGCCACTCCTTCGCGATCGGTGCAAGATCAACAGGCATGGCCGATGCGATCTCCGGCGTCTTCTCGCCCTGCACCGCTGCTGCCAGCGCGCGGAGAATATTTCCCTCGCCCCGGACGGCGGGCTGAATCCAGGTCGTCGCTTCCTGTGTCAGGCCGGTCGGGCTGGCGTGGACGAGGACGAGATTCGCGCCGCGCTCAACTGCCTTGCGGAGCCGCAGATGGAGCACCGGCACCTCGGCGACCGCGTCTACGCCGACGACGAGGATCATCTCGACCGTGTCTAGATCGGCGATTGCCCCTCGGAAGCCGAGATCGTCCCGCGCCGGGACAGTCGGGCGCGGGTAGTGGTCCAGATTGCCGGTACCGACGACATCACGCATCAGGCGATTGAACAGGAACAATGCCTCGTTCGGCACAGTCGGACTGGCGATACCGCCGATTGCCGCCGCACCATGTGTCGCGCGGATCGCGGTCAGGCGGGTCGCCGCCTCGGTCACCGCCTCCGCCCATGTCGCGGGGACGAGCGCCCCGTCGCGTCGCACCATCGGCATCGTGACGCGGTTCTCACGCGTCGCACCGACCTGCCCGAAGCGGCCGTAGTCGCAGAGCCAGCCATTGTCCACGTCAGGATTGTCACGGCTGCTGACGCGCAGCAATTCGCCGTCCCGCACCGAGAGCGTGACATTGCAGCCCATCGCGCAGCCACCGCAAACACTCGCCGTCAGGTCGAGGTCCCATGGGCGGGCCTGGAAGCGGTACTGACGGCTCGTCAGCGCGCCGACGGGACAGAGTTCGATTGTGTTGCCGGAGAAGATCGAGTCGAATTCCCGCCCCTCCGCAACACCGATCTCACTATGATCCGCCCGTTCCAGCACGACGAGGCTCGAATCGCCGACGATTTCCTCCTGGAAGCGTGTGCAGCGCAGGCACATGATGCATCGCTCGCGGTCGAGGACGATCCGCTCCGAGAGCGGGTACCGCTTGCTGAGATGCCGCTTCTCCTCGCGGAACCGGCTCGTGCCGAGACCCCAGGCGAAGGTAATGTTTTGTAGCGGGCACTCGCCGCCCTTGTCGCAGATCGGGCAATCGAGCGGGTGATTCGCCAGCATGAACTCCAGCACGGACTCGCGCCCCGCCCGCGCCAGTTCATTCTGCGTGTGAATAACCATCCCCGGCGCGACAGGCGTCGTGCAGGCCGCCTGCAAACGCGGCGTCGGCTCGATCTGCACGAGGCAGATGCGGCACGCCCCCACCGGCGTCAGTTTCGGGTGGTAGCAGAAGACCGGAATATCCACCCCGGCCTGCTTCGCCGCCTCCACAATCAGCGTCCCCTTCAGCACCGCCACCGGCACGCCATCTATCGTCAGTTCCACCAATTCCTCAACCATCCAACCCCCGCTTACCAGACGTTAACGCAGAGCACGCAGAGAGCGCAGAGATCACAGAGAAGACAAAAAAGGAGAGAGGGCAACACGTTCGATGCCGCCATCCCGCAATGCTCGGACGTTGAAGTTCAGGATTAATCCAAGTAGATGTCTCGTGATTCTCAGATAGGAAAGCATTTGCGCAACGTGAATAGGCCCGATGGCATCAACGGTCTTCAATTCGACAATGACACTATCGTCCACCAGCCTATCGAGACGCCCTGATCCGACATTGATCCCTTTATCGTCCACGCTTACCTGTACCTGCCTCGTAAACGGGATCGAACGCGACCGCATCTCTACACAAAGCGCTTCTTCATACACGGCCTCCATAAAGCCCGGCCCCAATGTCCGATGAACCTCCATCGCCGCACCAATGATGGCATATGTCAGCGCGCTATCTTCACTTTTTGGCCCACTCGCACCCATTTTCTCTTTCTTCCTCTGCGCGCTCTGCGTTCTCTGTGTCCTCTGCGCTCCATCTTCCCTAAAACGGGATGCAGCCGGGGGGACAGTGGCCGGTGGCGTTGTGAGCATCGAAGTCGGCGCGGAAGTGCTTCATGGCGGACATCAGCGGGGCTGCGGCGGAATCGCCGAGGAGGCAGAGAGAGCGGCCGGGAATGTGGCTGGCGAGATCGTTGACGAGGAACAAATCCTCGTCCGTGCCGCCGTCGCCGGTGACACGCTCAAGGATTTTCAGCATCCAGATCGTGCCCTCGCGGCAGGGCGTGCATTTGCCGCACGACTCGTGCTGATAAAATTCGATGAATCGCGTCACGGCACACGCCATGCAGACCGTCTCATCGAGGATCATCACCGCTCCGGAGCCGAGCATCGAACCCGCCGCGCGGCAGGCGTCGAAGTCCATCACCAGGTCCATCACGTCTCGTCCATCTGGGAGGGTGGCGGGGAGGATCGCCGCCGAACTGCCGCCGGGAATAACCGCCTTGAGTTTCCGCCCCTCGCGCACGCCGCCGCCGTGCGCGACCAGTTCGCGCAGTGTGATACCGAGCGGCAGTTCATAGTTGCCGGGCCGGTTGACGGAGCCGGAGAGTGAGTATACTTTCGGCCCGCAGTTCGGCGCGACGCCAATTGCCGCGTACCACTCCGGGCCGTTCTTGAGGATGAAGGGCACATTTGCCAATGTCTCAGCGTTGTTGATGACGGTCGGGCGACCATAGAGGCCAACGACGGCCGGGAACGGGGGGCGGGAGCGCGGCATTGGGCGCTTGCCTTCGAGCGATTCCAAAAGCGCCGTTTCCTCGCCGCAGATGTACGCGCCCGCGCCCCGAAAGACATCAATTTTCAGATCAATCCCTTTGCCGAAGATGTCCGTGCCGAGGAAACCCGCCTCCTTGGCGTCCGCGATTGCCTGATTGAGCCGTTCGGCGGCTAGGCCGAACTCGCCCCGGCAGTAGATGAAGGAATGCGTCGCGCCAATCGCGTAGGAGGCGATCATCACACCCTCCACGACGATGTGCGGGTCCCACTCCATAATCGCGCGGTTATTGAAGGTGCCCGGCTCACTCTCGTCCGCATTGCAGCAGACATACTTCGGGCCGGGGATATTCGGGACGAAGCCCCACTTCGTGCCGGTGGAGAAGCCCGCTCCGCCCCGTCCGCGCAGGCCGGAGCGCTTCACCCAGTCCGTCACCTCGGCGGGCGTCAGTTCGGTGACGGCACGCTGCCAGCCTGTATAGCCGCCCCGGCTCAGGTAATCGTCCATCTCCCACGCGCCCTCGCGCCCAACGGATGCCGTCAGGAACGGCTCGAATGGCGCGGCGGTCGTCGTTGTTTCTTCAATCATGGAGGCCATCGGTTTACCTACCCCCGGCCCCCTCCCTCGAAGGGAGGGGGTGACTCATATATACGCTTGTAGCATTCCCCTGAACGCCATGATCGCATGGCGGCTCGCTCCCCTTCCTCGTGGGAAGGGGTTAGGGGTCCCGCAATTCCTGCACGAGTTCCGTAATCTTCTCGTCGGTCATCTTCTCGTGGTACGTCGTATTGACACGCAACGCGGGCGCGCCGCCGCAGGCAGCGAGGCATTCGATTGTGCGGAGGAGTGTGACGCTGCCATCCGGCGTCGTTTCGCCGACCGTGATACCCAGTTCCTGCTCCAACCGCGCGAGAACGCGCCTGCTTCCCCACAGCGCGCACGAGAGATTGTCGCAGACCTCGACGATTGCCCTGCCCACCGGCTGCGTGAAGAACATCGTATAGAAGGTGGCGAGGCTGTGAACGTGGTGTGGCGAGACGCCGAGCAGTGCGGCGACTTCCGCCGATGCCTCCGCCGGCACGTAGCCAACCTCGTCCTGCGCCAGCCGCAAGGCATCGAGGATCGCCGATTGCACCTTCGGATACTTCGTCTTCAGCGCGACAATCGCGTCCCGCGTCGCGTCAGAAAGGACTGAGGGGGCGGGCGCATCGAGTGCCCTCTGGGCCGGATGTGCCCCTACGGCTCCCCCTTCCTTGCGGGAAGGGGGTTGGGGGGGTAGGTTCTTCACCGATCCACCTCTCCCATCACCGGATCGAAACTGCCGATGATCGCGACGAGATCGGCGACTAAGCCGCCCTCCGCGCAGGGACCGAGTGCGTGCAGCGACGCGAATGACGGCGCGCGGAAGTGGCAGCGATACGGCCTGCCTGTGCCGTCGGAGAGCAGATAGACGCCGAACTCACCGCGCGGCGACTCGATGCATTGATAGACCTCGCCAATCGGCGGTTTGTACCCCTCCGTCACCAGTTTGAAGTGATGGATCAGCGCCTCCATGCTCCGCTCGATCTCCGCGCGCGGCGGCAGGGCAATCTTGCGGTCGCTCGTCAGGATCGGCCCTTCCGGGAGGCGGTCGAACGCCTGCCGCGCGATCTTGACGCTCTCGCGCATCTCCGCGATGCGCACGAGGTAGCGGGCGTAGACATCGCCTTCCGTCCGCACCGGGACGTTGAACTGATACTGGTCGTAATCCGCGTACGGGTCGTCGCGCCGGAGATCCCAGTCAATGCCGCTTGCCCGCGCGCTCGCCCCGGTCACGCCGAACGCGATAGCATCGTCCGCGCTCAGGACGCCGACGCCAACCGCCCGCTCGCGGAATAGTCCGTTGTTCGTCAGGAGCGACTCGTACTCGTCAATGTGCGCGGGCATCGCCGTGAGTAGTTCGTCACACTTGCGCAGGAACTTCTTCGTCAGATCGTTTGCCAACCCGCCGGGGCGGATGAAACTCGTCATCATCCGCGCGCCGGAGATCTCCTCGAAGAGATCAAGCAACGCCTCGCGCTCGCGGAAACAGTAAAAGAGGGCGCTGAGGGAGCCGAGGTCCACCGCCTGCGTACCGAGCCAGACGAGATGGCTGGCAAGGCGCCCCAACTCACTTAGGAGGATGCGGACTACTCGTGCCCGCTCGGGAATCTCAACCGCCATCAATCGCTCGACGGCGAGCGCGTAGGCGAGGTTCATATTGAGAGGCGAGAGGTAGTCAATGCGGTCGGTCAGTGTGACGACCTGCCAGTAGGTCTTTTCCTCGGCGGTCTTTTCGATGCCGGTGTGGAGATAGCCGATTTCCGGCTGGCACGTAATGACCGTCTCGCCATCCAAGTCGAGCACGAGCCGCAACACGCCGTGCGTGCTCGGATGCTGCGGCCCCAGGTTGATCTTCATTCGCCCAGGAGGAGTCGGCAGTCGGCGGTCGTCAGTCATCGGTTGATCTGATGCCAGTGGTGCCACCGTTGCTTCTGTAGCAACGTTCTGCCGACTGCCGACTGCCGACTGCCGACTGCTCTCCCTACGCATCGGCTTTCCTCCGCTTGCGGGTGATTTCCGCGACGGTGTGCGTGAACTCGACCGGTTCGCCGCCGACACTCATGTCTTTGCGGAGCGGATGGCCGACCCATTCTTCAGCGAGCATGATGCGACGGAGGTCGGGATGCCCAGTGAAGGTGATGCCCATCAGGTCGTAGATTTCGCGCTCGAAGAAATTCGCGCCGGGCCAGAGGGGCACGACCGATGGCACGACCGCCGCATTCTCCGGCACGAAGACGCGCAGCCGCACGCGCACCGCCCCCGGTGGCCGCGCGGCGAGGTGATAGATGATGCCGAAACGGGGCGTACCGGGCGTCATCTGACCAGGCATCGCCACCGGATAGCGGAGGGTGTCAATGGTCGTGATGCCCGACAGGCGCGCGAAGCCGTGCGTCTCCTTCAGCCACGCGACGGTCGCAAAGAGCGCGTCGGCGGCAATGGTCGCGGACGCCTCGCCCCGCTCTTCATCCCACGAAAGCAGTGCGTCGCCGCGCGCTACGAGGGCTTCGTGCAGCGACGGATCGGGCAATGTCATGCCGCCCCCGCCTTGATGCGCGCCTGCAATTTGATAATCGAGTCCATCAGCGCCTCGGGGCGCGGGGGGCAACCGGGGACGTACATATCCACCGGGACAATCTGGTCCACGCCCTGCACGACGGCGTAGTTGTTGAAGATGCCGCCGCAGGAGGCGCAGTCGCCCATCGCAATCACCCATTTCGGGTCCGGCATCTGGTCGTAGAGTTGCCGGAGCACGGGGGCCATCTTGGTTGAGACGCGCCCGGCGACGATCATTAGATCGGCCTGTCGCGGCGAGGCCCGGAAGACCTCCGCGCCGAACCGTGAGACATCATGGGTCGAGCCGGTGGTCGTGATCATCTCAATCGCGCAGCAGGCGAGGCCAAAGGTGAGCGGCCAGAGCGAGTTGGCCCGCCCCCAATCGGCGAGGCGGGTGAGCATGACACCCGGCGCGGCATCCTTGCTGTGTGCTACTCCCATTCGAGACCTCCGCGCTTGCGCGCATACCAGTACCCGAAAAGCAAAATACCCAGGAAGACAAACATCTCCCCGAGCGCATAGGTGCCGAGCGTGCGGTACGTTACCGCCCATGGATAGACAAAGACAGCCTCAACATCGAAGACGAGGAAGAGCAGCGCGACGCGGTAGTAACGCACCGGCAGCCGCTGCCGCCCCGGCGCGGGAACCGGTGCCGCAACGCCGCTCTCATACGGGAGGCTTGTCCCCCGCCGCTTCGGCCCGAGCAGCGCCGAGATGGTGAGGACGGCGATAGCGAAGAGAAAAGCGATCCCCGCGAGGATGAGAAGGCCGAGATAACTTCCTGGCACTGATTCCCCCCGGCCTGGCATGGCAGCCACATGTGACTGCCAACGTCCGAACGATGCTGTTTGTATGATACTGCACAACCGATTGTTTGAAAATGCACAAGCGCGATTTCAGGGCAGAGGGTGGGTCGAATTAGCGCTACACGCTGTTCGTGGGGGTGGTTATCATAATGGCCCGTGGATATTGTGGAGGGAAACACTAACAAAGAATGACAGAACGGGAGCGATCATAGGCGCCGGATGTCTGGCAGGTGGGTGCGGCTTCCTGTTTATCCGTTCGACCGTCACCGCCGAATCGCTCCCGATCCGTCATTGCCCAGTATGACGTGCCAACCTGAAGACAGGCTGAAAGCGGCGTAAAAAGGGTGTAAACCGACCGCAAACCTTCTTCGCAAATGCGGTCGCGCATTACGAGTAGCGACCGATTGTTTGAAAATGCACGAACCTATGCTATGCTCCGGCCCCGTGAGAGAAGGTTTGAACCACGAAACCACGAAGAGCGCGAAGGAGTAGAGAAGAGAAGTAAAGAGGGATGAGAAGAAGCAAAATCTCCTTTTCTTCTCCTGTTCTTCTTCGCGCTCTTCGTGGCTTCGTGGTTAGTAATCCAGCGCGAAGGCGATTGCGGGGTGTGAAGCGGTGGTGAACCTGCTCTGGATCGCGGTGGCGGCGCCGCTCATCAGTTGCCTCGTGTTCGCGATGGCCGGGGAGCGGTTGGGCGAACGCGCAATTGGCGCGATGGCCTGCGTCAGTGTCTTCATCAGTTTCGTCCTCGTCCTGCTTGCCTTCAGCGATCTTGTCGGCCTCGCGGCGGGGGACCGGGTACGCGTTTCCAGCGGGTGGACGTGGCTCGAACTGGGGGATTTCAACCTCCAGGCACGGTTGCTCTTCGATCCGCTCGCCGCCCTGCTCGCGCTGATCGTCACGGGCGTTGGCGGGCTGATTCATGTCTATGCGGTCGGCTACATGGAAGGCGATCCTGGCTACGCCCGCTTCTTCGCCGAACTGAACGGCTTTATCGCCGCGATGCTCCTGCTGACCTTCGCCGACTCCGTGCCGCTCCTTGCGGTCGGCTGGATCGGCGTCGGCATCGCGTCGGCCCTGCTCGTCGCCTTCTGGTACGACCGCGCAGGGACGGTCGCCGCCGGGCGTAAGGCGTTCCTCTATAACATCGTTGGCGACATCGGTCTGATCGTCGCGATGGCGGTCTTCATCCACAAACTCGGTACAGTAGATATGGCGACGATTAACGCGCATGTCGCCAATCTGCCGCAGTCGTGGGCGAGTGTCGCGGTGATCGGGCTGCTGCTGGCGGCGGGCGCGAAGTCGGCGCAGTTGCCGCTCTCCGCCTGGCTGCCGGATGCGATGGCTGGCCCGACGCCTGTTTCGGCGCTGATCCACGCGGCGACGATGGTCGCGGCAGGCATCTACCTGCTCATCCGCCTTTTCCCGGTAATTGACCGGAGCAATCTCAATGGACTGGTCGCGACGATTGGCGCAGTGACCGCGCTCTACGGCGGCTTGTGCGCGCTCGTCCAGCCGAATCTGAAGCGCGTCCTCGCCTACTCGACAGTTTCGCAACTCGGCCTGATGGTCTTCGCGATTGGCATGGACGCGACGGCGGTCGCCGCCTTCCATCTGGCGACGCATGCGGCGTTCAAGGCGGTCCTTTTCCTCGCCGCCGGGTCAGTCATTCATGCGCTGGATGGCGAGGAATTGCTGGATGGCATGGGCGGGCTGGCGCGGCGGCTGCCGCAGACGACGATTGCTTTCGCCATCGGCGCGCTTGCCCTCGCCGGGACGCCGGGGCTGTCCGGCTTCTTCTCCAAAGACGCCATCGTGGATGTCGCCCGCACACATGGTATTCTGCCCTATCTCGCGGCGCTCGCCATCTCCGCCCTGACGGCGGCCTACGCGACGCGCGCCTTCGTCCGCACCTTCCTCGGCCCGGCGAACGCGGCGCACCTCCATCCGCCCGGCCCGGTGATGACCGTGCCACAATGGATTTTGACGATCCTGGCGGTGATTGCTGGATACCTGCCGGTGCAGCGCTTTCTCCTCCCGCGCCTCGGTGGCGAAATCGTCACGATCAAGGCGCAGAGTGCGATTATCAGCACGCTCGTCGCTGTGATCGCGGCGGCAATCACCTGGGCGCTTGTGGCAAACCCGGAGCGACGGCGCAGACTGCTGGCGGGTGGCGCGGGCGTGCAACGATGGCTGCTCGGCGGCATGGGCCTCGATGCCATCGTCAACGTGATCGTCGTCCGCCCAATTGTGACGCTGGCGGATTACGCACAGGGAAGTCCTACCCCCCCAGCCGCCCTCCCGATACGGGAAGGGGGAGAGGGAGGCGGAGCCGCCGCGAATATCCCGTTCCTCGTGCCACTGCGGCATGCGAACCTGCATCGCTACGTCGGTGGGCTGGCAGCGGGCGCGTTCATCCTCGCGATCTATCTGCTGGTACGGGGAACGTGAGGGAAGCAATGACCGTTCCGTACATGATGCTCTCGCCGCTGATCGCGCTGGCGGTGACGGCGGTGCTGCTGCTCACACTCTCGGCGCTCGCGCCCCGGCAGCGGGTTGTGGCGACAGTACTCACGGTGGTTGGGTTGCTTGCCGCGTGTGGGCTGATCCTCTGGGGCTGGCGAGAGACACGGACAACCTTCGGCGGTACGGCGACGGTGGACCCGCTCGCCGTCGCCTTCGGGCTACTCGGTATGGCGACGGTGATTGTTACGGTAGTGCTTTCATTGCCGTATGGAACGAGTGAGCGGTGGGAGAGCGGCGACTACGAGGCGCTACTTCTCTTTGCGGCGGGCGGGATGCTTGTGCTCGCGGTCGCCTCAGACTTGCTCGTGCTGCTGATCGGCATCGAACTGCTCGCGCTGCCGCTCTATCTGCTTGCGGGCTTCCCGCGCGGGCGGGAGACGGCGCTGCGCTACTTCCTGCTCGGCGTCGTCGCGCTGGCGATGCAGGCATACGGTACGGCGCTCGTCTACGGCGCGGTCGGCTCGACGGCGTTCAGCGCCATTGCGTCGGTCGCGGCACAGAAGGGTGGCGGCACGCTGCCGCTCCTGCTCGTCGGGCTGGCGCTCGTCCTGACGGGCCTCGGCTTCAAACTGGCGCTCGTTCCCTTCCATCAGTGGGCGCCGGACGCCTATTCGGGCGCGCCGACGCCAGTGCTTGTCATCCTCGCGGTCGGCACAAAGGTCGCGGTGATCGCGGCGTTCGTGCGGCTACTGTACGGGGCGGCGCCAGGCTTGCAACCGTATTGGGGGCCGATTGTCGCGGCGGTCGCGCTGGTAACGGTGCTCGTTGGGAGCATCGGCGTGCTCTTGCAGCGGGAGATGGGGCGGCTGATCGCCTACTCGGGCATCGCGCAGATCGGTCTCGTTGTCCTCGCCCTGGCGACGGGCAGCGGCGCGGGGGCGCGGGCCGCCTTTCTCGGTCTCGTCGCCTATGCGGCGGCGACGGGCGCGCTCGTTACCGTACTCGGTATGGTCCGTCACCCCGGCAGTGACGGTCGGACGCTTCCCGCACTCAGCGGGCTGATGACGCGCCATCGCGGCGTCGCCTTCGCGCTGATCATTGCGCTCCTCTCGCTCGGCGGTATCCCGCCGACGGCGGGGTTCGCGGGGAAACTGGCTCTGCTCACCGCCGCGCTCAATGGTGTTAACGTGTGGGTCGTCTTTGTCGCCGCCCTCGCCAGCGTCGCGACGGTCGCCGCCTATGTCCGCGTCTTCCTCGCCACGATCAGGATGCAGCCGGATGCACCAGTGGCGACCGTTCGGGCGTCACCGCTGCTCCTTGTCACGCTGATCGCTGTCACGCTCGTCACGATCATCGCGGGCGTTGCGCCGTGGGTGATTGGCTGGTCCGGCAAACTGCTCGGTGGGGGAGGATTTTAAGGTACGCGTTTGTCCCATCACATAATAAACCATGAGATGATTATTCTTGATCCGCCACGGGCTGGGAGAGCAGGTAGCAGCCGCACTCCGGGCGGTGGAAGCGCGGGGCGCGATAATCGGTGACGAGGTAGCCACGCGCGAGGGCATCGGTGAAAGCGGCGCGGGTCGCCAGTCGCCAGGCGAGTGCGTGGGCGGCATCGGTCGCTTTGAGCGCCTGGATATGCGCGGGGATTTCGATGCGGTATCTTTCTAACCCCCCACCTGATCCACGAGCGCCCGGCTTCCCGCCGAGGGAGAGTGGAGAGAGAGGGGAGCCGTCACCGGCCATGCGGAGGAGGTAGGGGGCGTCGAGGGAGTCCGCGCTGACGAGGGGGCCAAAGGTGGCGCTGCTCGCGGCGGTCGCGAGGCGACCGAGAACATGCGGTGCGTCGAGTCGCCATTCGACGAGCAGGCGGTCGCTCGGCAGCCCGGCATTGAGCGCTTCGGGCATCGCGCCGTAGAAGTCCGGCAGATACGTCCGGCTGATGACGCCGAGTTTGGCGAAGTTCAGGTGCGCGTTCGCCGATTCGAGTGGGTCGAAGGTCCACGTCATCAGGCGCAACCCCTGCGCGAGCACGAACATCCGCTGCGCCATCTTCAGCCGCCAGCCGACGCTCCAGCGGCGATATGCCGACAGCACGCCGAGTAGATGTGAGTGGTGGTATGCACCCTCCGCGCCGAAGGCGACGAAACTGAGCGCCATGCCGACCATCTGCCCGCCGTCCCACGCGCCAACAACCGTCCCACCCGCGTGCACGATAGCGCGTAGGATGTCATACGGCACGATTTCGCGCTCGCTTCCTGCCCAGACCGCCATCTGTACGTCTTCGCAGGCATGAAAATCCGCGACCGTTTCGCACATCGCGACGCGGAGGTTGGGTGCGGCCGATACATTCACGAGTTGCCCTCCGCGAAGCGGGCGACGCGCTCCTCATCCACGACGATGCCGAGGCCGGGGGCGTCCGGGTCCATGCGAATGGCGCCGTCGGCGTAGGTCAGGCCAGTGGCGAGGTCTTCGCGCAGCATCACTGGGCCGACGAGGCCATTCGCCACCACGACCTGCCGGGCCAGCGCGACTTGCACGCCCGCCGCCGTCGCGATCGTGCTCTCGACCATCGAGCCAACCATACAGCGTAGCCCGGCCGCCTCGCAGACGGCGATCAGTCGCATCGCCTCGCTGATGCCGCCCGTCTTCATCAGTTTGACATTGATGAGGTCCGCCGCGCGCAATGCCACGATCCGCAGCGCGTCCCGCGCGCCATGGACATCCTCGTCCGCCATCTGCGCGATGCCGGTGGCACGGCGGACGTCCGCCAATCCGGCGAAATCGTCGGCGCGGATCGGCTGCTCGATCCAGATCGGTACGGCGGGCGCGATGGCGGTGATCGCGCGGATCGCCGTCGCGGGGTCGCGCCACCCCTGATTGGCGTCCACCATGAGCGTAACGTCTGGCCCGACCGCCATACGCACGGCCATGATACGGTCTACGTCGTCCTGGAGCCGTGCCGCGCCGACCTTCATCTTGATCTCGCTGTGTCCCGCCGCGACCGCTGCTATCGCTTCTCGCGCCATTATCGCTGGGTCCCCAATCGAGAGCGTCGCGTGCCAGATCAGCGAATCCCGCACCGGGCCGCCGAGCAGCGTCGCGACGGATACTCCCGCGTGCTTGCCTGCGATGTCCCACAAGGCGAGGTCAATCGCCGCTTTCGCGCTCGGCGCGCCCGTCACCAGACCGTCGAGGCGCGCGTGGATCGTCTCACGGGCGAGCGGGTTCTGGTCGCGCAGCAGCGGCAGGAGGTCGTGCCGGAGCATTGCGTGCGTGCTCGCCCAACTCTCGCCCGTCACGTACGGGTCCGGCGTCGCCTCACCCCAGCCGACGAGGCCCGTATCGGTCGTCAGTCGGACGAGGACACTCTCGACATGCGAATAGGTCCCGTACGAAATGATAAACGGCTGAGTCAGCGGCAACCGCACCGCGTAGCACTCGATGTCGGTAATTTTCATCCGCTCATACCCTCCCGACGCAACCCCGGTCCGCGATCACTATGGCCGCCATTCTCATCGGAAACGGTCGGACCAGCAATGCCCTGCCATACCATGTCGCATGCAACATGCCTGAGGATGCAGGCTGGTACACTGCATCGTAAAGGAGATTCACAGTGCCGGGTCCGATAATCGGAATCGGAAACGAAATCGAAACGAAGGAAGGATGGGCGGGAGCATGGCGAAGCAGATCGTGGCAATTGGTGGCGCGGGCCTGTCGGTGGAACCGGACGACCTGTTACTGGAGAAATATATGCTCGGCCTGACGCATGTCGCGTCGCCGAAGATATGTTATATCGGCACGGCGAGTGGCGATTCGCAGATAGGCATTGACCGTTTCTACGATGCTGTCGGGCGGCTTACCTGTCGACCGACCCATCTTGCGCTCTACAAGCCCTCCACGAACAATCTCGCGGGTCTCCTGCTGGCGCAAGACATCATCTATGTTGGCGGTGGTAGTACGAAAAATCTGCTCGCACTCTGGCGTGACTGGGGCGTGGACACGATGATGCGCGATGCGTACGAGCAGGGGATCATCCTCGGTGGCGTCAGCGCCGGTTCGATCTGCTGGTTCGGGCAAGGGACGACGGACTCTCTCTTCGGCCCGCTGACGCCGATTGATTGCCTCGGCTTCCTGCCCGGCAGCAACTCGCCGCACTACGACGGCGAGCCGGAGCGCCGCCCGACGTATCATCGCCTGATCGCCAGCGGCGCAGTCGAGGATGGTTACGCCGCCGATGACGGCGTTGGCCTGCACTTCATTGACGGCAGCCTCCACACGGCAATCAGTTCCCGCCCGAACGCGCGCGCCTACCGCGTCGAACGCCACGGCGACAGCGTGACGGAAACCGAGCTGCCGACGACCTATCTTGGCACGGAGAAGTAGCGAGTAACGAGGGGAGGCTTCATTTCCTTCTCGTTACTCGCTACTCGCTACTCACGTTGCGCTATCAGCGTTATCCTGCCCGTACGTCCCAGACGATCGCTCCTTCGGAGCGCTCGACCGATGCGACCGACGGCATCAGGTTTTCCTGAATCCATGACGCGGAGTCGCCCGTCGGCGCGGTCGCCTGCTCCTGCGACGCATAGGCATTGATCGAGACCACGTCCCGCTCCCCGATTTCGACGGTTCCGGTCTGGACGAAGCCCGGCAGCGCCTCAGCAAGCGGAACCCACCCCGTCTTCACGCGCTCGGTTAAGGTGACGAGGTCCGTGCTCGGATTGAAGTGCCAAACCCCGATGCGGGCATACTTTGCGGCCCCACCGCGTGGGGTGCTGGCGATGGTTGTCTCCCCGACATGGTTTTCGGCCTTGACCAGCGACGATCCCATCTCGGCGCGCACCCATCCAGAGAGGCGTTCGGCGGCCTGCTCCGTCTGCGCCTTGTCTTCCCACACGGAGACGGAGACGAGAGAATCCTCCCCGGTGCGGACGGTGAAATACAGGCGGAAACCGGGCTGCTGGCGGGTCATCGGAACGAGTTCCGCCTTCGCCTTCGTTAGAATAGCATCGAGGGTGCCGGGTTTGACTGTGTACATGCCGATCCGCGCGTAGGTCATTAGTTTTTCCTTCCACTGCTGATAACCGTAATCGTCAGTCCCTGCGTGAAGCGGCGTCCGATCACCTCCATTCGTTCTCTCCGTCCGTCGGCTTTTAAGGGCAACTTCCGATTGTGCCGAAGGTCGTCGTGACGTTGGTGAAGTGATTCCTCTCCATCGTTGGCTGCGGAACACCCGTTGGGGTGACGATGCCATGTTGCGCGTTCGCCAGTGTATTTCCCGCGATCGTGTAATTTGTCACCGGCCCGGACGACCGGATCAGGCTCGTGTCCTGCTGGAGCGCCTTCGACCCCATGCGCACCCGGTTCCCCCGGATGGCAACGGCATCCAGCGTCGGCGCGCACGACCCGCTCACATCAATACCGATGTAGAAGGTACCGACGCCGCTGATCGTGTTATCACTGATCGTTACATGCGAGGCGTAGGCTGAGATGGCCGAGAACATATCCTGCGGCAGCCCGACGGGATTGGTCTTCAGGGGATTGTTGCCGTCGAAGGGATTGATGATTCGATTGTTTCTCACCGTAACGCCCGGCGCCTGAATCTTGATAGCCCGCTTCGCGCAACCGTCGAAGGTGTTGCCCTCAATCGTCAGGTTGGCGAGGGAGGCGTCCTTGGGGTCCTGGATAACGATGCAGTCGCCGTCGTCCTTCGGCCCGACGCCGGAGAAATGGCTGCCCCGGATCGTGATCTCCTTGCTCGTCGTGGACTGGCTGTACGCGGAGATCCAGATGCCCCGCGCGACGTACGATGGATTCCCGCCGGTGATGGCGTTGCTGTAGACCGCGTTGACATTGGCAATGGTGATGGACTCAATGGCGATCTGCTTACTGTCGCCGTCAATCCGAATAGCGGCCGGGGTTTGCGACGCGTCGGCGACCGTCGGCTGTGTGAAGTTCTGGAGGGTATCACGGGCGAGCAGGACATTTTTCGAGCCGGCAACAATCGTCTCGCCGCGGACGACGTGGTTCTCGCCGTCAATCGTTATGCCCGTCATGCCAACGTCGGCCCCCTGCATTTCGATCAGATCGAAGCCCGTTCCGATGGGCTTGATCGTCGCTCGCTCGCCGAGCACCACCGTCTTGCTCGGGATGGTCAGTGCGCCGGGCTTGATGCGGCGGACACTGGGCGGGACGACGAGAATGCCGCCCTCGCTGAGGCTGGCGAGGGCCTGTGTGAAGGCTGCGGTGTCGTCGGTCATGCCATCCCCGGTCGCCCCGAATGCCCGCACATCGGCGCGACGCTCGCCGCGCTCGCCATTCGACGTGGCGGTTGCCAGCTCGCCGAACCAGTACGGCCCGGTTGGCAGTGTGTCCCACGGGTTCGGCAAATTATTCGGCGTGACGTAGACCCAGCCCGCGCGCCGCTCCTTACTGAGCTGGACGATTGTCCGCATCTGCTGCGCGGTCGCGACGTTGTAGACAAGATGCCAGAAGCGGTCAGGGGAGTAGTTGGCGATCCAACTCGGCGCGCTGTAGCTACTCTGGTAGGCGCTCGCGTCGCCCTCGAAGGTGACGATGACATCGGCCGCCGACATGTAGCATTCGTTTGTCTGCGTGCCGGGATGGCAGTGAGAACGGTTCGCTACATCTACGTCAACGGAGGAAGGACGGCAGATGGTGGGACGCTGTATCGGTCGCGTTTCATGGATCCATCGCCGTATCCCTCCCACTGCTTGGCCTCGCTCATATCCCACACCGTCTATAATCTGGCCGTCAGTTGCTCTAATCGGTCTACATAGCCCGCAAGAATATCGAAGGCGGCTTGCACGGGTGCAGGATCGGCCATGTCAACACCGGCGGCGCGTAGGGCGTCAATCGGGAAGGCGGCATCGCCGGTTTTCAGGAAGGTGAGGTAGCGTGCGGCGGCGGATGCGCCCTCCTCCCGCACTTGCCGCGCGAGTGCTGCCGCCGCCGCGATGCCCGTCGCGTATTGAAAGACATAGAAGGGGGAGAAGAGGTGCGAGAAGCGCGCCCATGTCACACCCATGCGCGGCGCGTCCATCTCGACTTCGCCGCCATATCCCTGCCGGTAGAGATCGGCGAGGCGTTCGGTCATTCCCTCGGCGGAGAGCGCCTCCCCACGCTCGACGCGCGTATGGCACTCGAACTCGAAGCGGGCGAGGATCGGCATGGTGAAGAGGTACCGCAGGTGGTTACCCATCCGCTCCTCGATCAGCGCGATCAGAAAGGCGGGGTCGTCGTGCGTGGCGAGTAGGTGCGCGCCGACGAGCGCCTGATGCATGTTGGAGGCCGTTTCCGCCACGAACATGCTGTAGCGCGCGTAGACCATCGGCTGCGTCTGCCAGGTGTAATACGAGTGGAGCGAGTGGCCGAGTTCGTGGGCAAGGGTACTCATGCTGGCCAGTGTGTCGGTGTAGTTCATGCTGATGAAGGGGTGTGCGCCCGGTGCGCCGCTCGAGAACGCGCCGCCGCCCTTGCCGATATTCGCGCCGCGATCCACCCAGCGCTCCGCCGCCCCGCGCCGCACAATACCGACATACTCCTCCCCAAGGGGTGCGAGACCGGCCGCGATCATCGCGACACCGGCCGCGAACGGAACGCGCGGAGCGTCGCGTTGCAGGGGCGCGGTGAGATCCCATTCATGCATTCGGTCGAGTCCGAGCGCCGTGCGGCGGACGGCGAAGTAGCGGTGCCAGGTGGGCAGGTTCTTCCAGACAATATCGAGGAGGTTGTGAAAGACGGTGGTCGGGATCGCGTTCGGCGCGAGTGTCGCTTCGAGTGAGGAGTCGTAGCCCCGCGCGCGGGCAGTAAAAACGTCCCGCTTCACCGCGCCGATCAGCGTCCCCGCGAAGGTGTGTTGCATCCCCCGATAGGCATCGGCGGATCGCTCCCAGGCGGCGCGGCGCACGGCGCGATCCTCGCTGGCGAGCAGTTGTTGGAGGTTGCCGGGCCCGATCCGCGTCGGCTGGTTTGCCGCGCCAGCGATCTCGCCGAAGTCCATGTCCGCGTTCTCCAGTGCGCCGTGGATCGTGCGGAAGGTGTCCGTCACTTCCTGTGCCTGCGCGAGCACCGCCTCGACCTCCGCCGAGCGAACATGCCCGCGTATCCGATCCAGTTTGGCGAAAGAGTGCGCGTAGGTGACGAGATCGGGGACCTCGGCGGCGAAGTGGTCGAGCGTGGCGGGATCGAGAGCGAGGATTTCGGGGCCATAATAGGCGGCGATGCCGTTCGCGCGGGCGCTCAAGCCCTGCGCCCGGCTGGCGAGGGCGGCGTAGGTTGCGTTCGTCACATCCTCCGAGCGGCGCAGGGCGGCATAGACCGCGACCCGTGCCACCGCCGCCATCACCTCATCGCGCAGCCGTAGCGCCGCGAGAAGCGCCGCGCCCGATTCATTGAGCCTGCCCTGATACCGCGCCAGTTCCGGCAAACGGGCGGAGAGGGCATCATACGCTGCTTCCCACGCCGCATCCGAGGCGAAGAGGCTCTCGATGTCCCATCGTTCCTCCTGCCTCACCTCGCTCCGTTTCGGGAGCATCGTCGTCACCATCCTGCCGCCTCCATCCTCTTGCCATAGTGATGTGCATCGCCAACCGGCGCCCATCATCGTACAACATTCCGACGGCGAGGTAGTGGGTCAGTTTGACGAGGTTTCGCTTACAAGGGGAAGAGCGGCTGGTCGCTGTAGGCGGCTTCGGCGAGGGCGGCGTCAATGGCTTCGGTCCATTCCTCGCCCTCCTCGTCGGCGCGGTGCTCGCGCAGGGCGCTGGTCGCGTTGCGGCTGCCAATCTGACCGAGGGCAATAATGGCGGCGATCCGCACGGCAGGATCCTCGTCCTCGAGTCGCCCGATTAGTTCAGGCACCGCCTCGGCCTGACCGAGTTCGCCGAGGGCGCGGACTGCCTCGAAGCGAACATCGCTCTCCTCTGCCTCGATCTCGTCCATCAGTGGCGTAAACCAGCGCGGGTTATAACTGCGGCCCATCGCATGGAGGGCGCTTACCCGGTCTTCCAGATCGCCCCGGTTAGAGAGTTCCGTAATCAATGTTGCGACCGGCTCATCGTTGAATGGGCCGAGCGACTCAATCGCCGGGCGGCGCACCTCAATTGGCTCGTGCAGGTCCTGCGCGGTCACCAGCAAATCGTCGTGCAGCCGGACGGTAAGCGGTTCGGTCAGGCTGCCGATGACAGCGTGCACGGCGAAGGGGCCAAGCGCCTTTGCTGCCGCCTGCCGTACCTCGGCGGACGGGTCCGCGTGCAACAGATCGAGCAGGGCGACGAGGAAATCGGGCGATTCATGCTCCCAGAGCGCACCGATGGCGCGCATCCGCACCTCGGCGTCGGTGTCGCGCATCGCGATCCGCAGCACGCGGGCGAAGTCCAGTTCGACGGTCAGTTCCGCCAAATCGTCCATTGCCCGCACGAGCCGCCGCCGCCGTTCGACGGGCAGCGTCGGCCATGTCTCCCGCACCGCGCCCGATTCGCCGCGCGTCAGGCCGGAAAGGAAGCGGAGCGACCCAAACTTCAGGTTCGGGTCGCGTAGCCGGGCGGCGATGTCGCCTCGTGGCTCATCCACCGGTTCGATGGCGATGTCCGCATCGAGGTCAAGGGGTTCGTCGTCGAGGTCGCCCGCTTCCGATGCTTCTAATTCTTCGAGGAACGCAACATCCGCATCAATCCGCGCGTCCCGCTCTTTGTTTTCCATGGCCAAGTTCCTTGGAGTAGTCAGTAGTCAGTGGTCAGTAGTCAGAGAGATCTGCTTCCGTTCTGACTACTGACCACTGACTACTGACTACTACGTCGTCGGCGAGTAGTAATAGAGGCCGTCCTCTTCGGCGAAGCCGTTGGCGCCGGAGGTGAGGATGGCGCGGAGGGCTTCCGTGGAAGTCGGGCGTTCGATGTTGGCGAGGGCAAAGAGGTCGTCGAACTCGGCGAGGTAGCGCGGGGCACTCGCCTCCCCGACATTCTCGCCGCCCCGCTCGAAGGCAGCCGCAACGACTTTCGCCAGCACGCGGCGATCGCGCGCGTCGAGCGGCTTCATCTGCGCGAGGCGCGGTAGCCGGTGCTCGCTGAGAAGCATCTGATCCCGCGTGGCGCAATAGAAGGTGACGGGTTTGAAGGCGAACTTTCCCTTCTTCTCGTCTACCTGCAACAGTTTCCGTTCCTGCGCGCTCACTTGCAAATACTGAATCCGGTACGTTCCCGCCGTGTCGCCGCACTCGATCGTGAAGAGCGCGCCGGGGACGAGGTTTTCGTGGAAGAACGTGCTGAAGCCGCTGAGGAAGCCGCCCCGGTTGCCGGTCGGGAAACGGATTTCGACATTGAACGTCAGGTAATGCTGCGGCGCTTCGAAGGTCACGACGCCGGTGCGTTGCCCGCGCAGATATGCCTGCGGGAAGAAGCGCGCCAGGTCGCCATCGAGCGGCAGGACGCCGTACTCGTACTCGTAGTAGGTCAGAATGTGTTCAATGTATTCTTCCGCCTCGGCGGATTCCTCACCTACCGGCGTGGGGTAATCGAGGAGCACGCGATAATCCTGCCCGAGATCGGCCGCCTTGCGCTTCTCGGAGCCGATAGTCGGTAAGCCTTCGGTGCTCCACAACCGGCGCTCGGTCGTGCCGACGAACTCGAAATCCTTTTCCGTCGCGAGATGGGCATTGAGCGCGAAGCAGGCTGCCGGGAAATCGGTGTCCGTGCGTCGCTTGCCATAGAGATCAAGCAGCACATCCACATCCGAGAGCGGTTCGCCCCGCTCCTTAATGTAGTCGCTGACGCGGCGCGTGTCGTTGCGGCCGTACGATTGCAGCATCTCCCGCAGAAAGTACTCCGACCCGAAGGAGACAAAGCGTGGGTCGCTCGTCAGCGCCGTTTCCAAGGCGCCGGCCGGAGTGGACGCATCGGCGGCGGCGACAACGACCTCTTCGAGTTCGGCGGCGACTTCGGCCTCGTGCTCGGTGGGCGCGACAGCACTATCGAGCGGCGCTTCGGCCACCGTCTCCTGATGCGCCTCCACTAGCGCCGCGAAGATGGTCGGGGCGGCTTCGTCTTCCTCATCCTCCTCGTCCTCCGCGTCCGCCGGGATGACGATCTCGTTGTACCAGTTCGTATTGATGATCGGGCGTTCCGGGCGCGCCTTCGGCTCGGCGGGCGGTGCGGCGACGGGCTCCGTCAGCCGGTGCAGGAAGGAGTGTGACATCCCTTCCGCGCGCAGGACGGGCGAGAGACCGTCGCGCGTCGTCACGACGATCAGTTCACCGCCCGCATCTTCGAGCACGAAGACCAGCGGGTTCGCGCGCACCGCCGCCTCCACCGCTTTCGCCGCATTCTTCGCGACGAGTTTGCGTGCAGTCGCATAGTCCGCGAGCGCCGCAACCGGCTGTCGGATCGGCAAGCCCGTTTCAAAAAAGCGACCCTGTGACTGCATCACCAGCAGGATTTCCCGCGCGAGCGCCTGCTCCGCCGCGCTGCCAGCCAGCGTCGACGCCTCCACTATCTGTGCCATTCATTCCTCCGGGAGTAGATAGTAGTCAGTAGACAGTTGGAATCGGAGGCAGTTCGCGCCTTTCTTTCCGATCTTTCTGTGTACTATCTACCGGCCACTGGCTACTGATTTCAAGCAATTCCGCGAGCGTCATCGGGCGGCGGCATGCCGCGATTTCCTGGGCGATGCGGTTCAGCGTCTCCGCCGGGACCTGCTGACTGGCGGCCGCGGCCGCGCCTTTACCCTTCGCCGTTTTGATTGCCATCGCGTGTTACCTTCATTTCGTCGCGCATACCACAAACGGGGTGCGAATTCCCCGTCCGCATAGTGTACCGCGACGCGTGGCGAGTAACAAGTAATGAGGAAACTTCCCCACCCATCAGGCTCATTGCTGCATTGTCGGCCGGAATGAGCGCATAATAAAGACGAGAATAACAAATTGGATGCGTGATACGTTCTAAAGAATGACACCAATCTTTCGACAACGGTTTTCGGCGCGTGCGACGCGTTAACGGTCTGAATGATCGGCATGCAAAAGGGGAGGAGAGTATGGCGGCGATGAATCCGATAGTAATCATCGGTGCCGGCCCCTACGGGTTGGCAGCGGCGGCGTATCTGCGAGCGACAGGTGTCGGCGTGCATGTTTTTGGCGAGGCAATGGCCTTCTGGGAGCGGCAGATGCCTGCCGGGATGCTCCTGCGCTCCTATTGGGATGCCTCGCACATCGCCGATCCCGACCACGGTCTAACCCTCGATGCCTACGAGGCGGCATCGCGCATGACAGTGCCGCGTCCGGTGCCGCTGGAGCGTTTTGTCGCCTACGGACAGTGGTTCGGGCAGCAGGTCGCACCTGATCTGGATCAGCGGCAAATCGCGCGCATCGAACCGGGAACGCACGGCTTTCGGCTGATGACGGCGGATGGCGAATTCATCCCTGCCGGTCGGGTCGTCATCGCGACGGGTATCGCGTCATTCGCCCGTCGGCCACTACCGTTTGCCGGTATCGCGCCGACACTGGCATCACATACCGCAGAATGCGGCGACTTCCGCGCCTTTGCCGGGCGGCATGTCGCCGTGATCGGCGGCGGGCAGAGCGCACTCGAATCCGCCGCGTTGCTGCACGAGGCCGGGGCAGACGTCGAGGTGATCGTGCGGGCGGCGGACATCCACTGGCTCCGCTACGGCTCCGGCTCGAAACTGCACGCGGCGCTGCACAGCGACCGAAACCCCGTCAAGCCGCTCCTCTTCCCGGCGTCGGATATCGGCCCGCCAGGACTGAATTACCTCGTGGACAAGCCAGGACTCTTCACAAAGATACCGACGCGCGCCGTGCGGAGCTGTGCCGCCCGACGTGCCATCCGCCCGGCCGGTTCGGGCTGGCTGCGCACCCGCCTGCGCGACGTGCCGATCACGATGGGCACGGCGGTCATCGCCGCGAAAGTCGGTTGCGGCGACCGGCTGCGCCTCGCTCTCAACGACGGCACGATCCGCACGGTAGATCATGCGCTGCTCGCGACCGGCTACGCGGTGGATGTGGCGCGTTATCCCTTTCTGACGCCGGAACTGCTGCGTGGGCTGGACCGGATCGCGGGCTATCCGCGCCTGAATGCCGGGTTCGAGTCCTCCGTGCCGGGGCTGCACTTCCTCGGTGCACCGGCGGCGGAGAGTTTCGGCCCGCTGATGCGCTTCGTCGCGGGGACGGGCTACGCCGCACGCGGTCTCACCCACGCGGTGAAGTTCGCAGTTCGCAGTTCGGAGTTCGAGGTTCGAAGATTCTTCGAACCTCGAACTCCGAACTGCGAACGCTATGAGGACGGCTGTGGTGGGGTATCGGGGGAAACGCCTACTTGATCTCGTTATCACCGTGCCCGCGCTCATCGTGCTGTCACCCGTGATGGTGGCCGTCGCGATGCTCGTTGCGTGGCGAATGGGCCGCCCGGCGCTCTTCAGCCAGGTGCGGCCGGGCCTCGGCGAGCAGCCATTCGCGGTCGATAAGTTCCGCACCATGAAGGAGGCGTGCGACGCGATGGGGCGGCCGCTTCCGGATCGGGACCGGCTGACCGCGCTGGGTCGCTTCCTCCGTGCGACAAGCCTCGACGAGTTGCCGGGGCTGTTCAATGTCATTAAGGGAGAGATGAGCCTCGTGGGGCCGCGCCCGCTGGTGACAAAGTACCTACCGTACTACACCCAGCAGGAGCGGACGCGTTGCGCCGTGCGGCCCGGTATCACTGGCTGGGCGCAGGTCAATGGGCGCAACGATCTGCCGTGGGATCAGCGGCTGGCCTGCGATGCCTGGTACGTCGCGCACTGCTCGCTCGCGCTGGACCTCAGAATCCTCGGCATGACGATTGTGAAAGTGCTGTGCCGCGCGAATGTCCAGGTGGACACAGCGATGAACGAGCCTGATCTGAGCATCGAGCGCCATGACCGCCGCGCGATGGTATGAGCCGGAACGAAATCAATTGAACCGCAAAGGCGCAAAGGACGCAAAGGGATGAAAGAAAAATCAAAGGATATTCTCTTCGTTGCGTCCTTTGCGTCTTTACGCTCTTTGCGGTGATTCGGTTTCGCTTTGCTGACGGGGAGAAACGTGTGAATGTGCTGTTGACGTGTGCGGGGCGGCGTAATTACTTGATTCAGTTCTTCCGCGAGGCGCTCGGCGGGGAGGGGGAGGTCTTCGTGGCGGATGCTTCCATGTATGCGCCCGCACTGCGCGAGGCGGACGAGGCATTCGTCCTACCGCGCCTGGATGACCCGGACTACCTTGACCGGCTCCTTGCCATCTGTCAGGAGCGGCGCGTTGATCTGCTGATTTCGCTCAACGACTATGAACTGCCGCTGCTCGCGCGCCGCCGTGACTGCTTCCGGGCGATAGGTACGCTCCCGGTCATCTCGTCTCCCGCCGTCATCGAGACGTGCTACGACAAGTGGCGCTCGTTCCTCTTCCTCGAAGCGAACGGTATCCCGACCGCGCGCACGTACTGCTCACTCGACACCGCGCTGGACGCCCTCGCCACGGGTGACATCGCCTTTCCGCTCGTCGTCAAGCCACGCTGGGGTAGCGGCTCATGCGGCATCGAGCAGGTGCGGGATACCGAGGAACTCAATCTCGTCTATGCACTGGCGACGAAGCGGCACGCGCATTTCCTGCCCATGGAGATGCGCGCCGCCGATCAGGCGATCCTCATTCAGGAATGGCTCGACGGCGAGGAGTACGGTCTCGATGTGATCAATGATCTGGATGGGCGCTACGCGGGTACGCTCGCCAGGCGCAAACTCCTCATGCGCGCCGGCGAGACTGACCGTGCGCCATGCGGGGTTGGAGCGGCTGGGCGAGCGGCTGAGCGGCGCACTCGGCCACATCGGCAATCTCGATTGCGATCTCTTCGTCTCCGGCGAGACGTGCGCGGTGCTGGAGATGAACCCGCACTTCGGCGGTGGCTACCCCTTCGCGCATGCGGCGGGGGCGAACCTCCCGGCGGCGCTGATCGCTTGGGCGCGCGGCGAAACGCCTGATCCCGCCTGGCTCACCGTTACACCGCACCTGATCGCCGCGAAATGCGACCGCATCGTAGCAATGAGCAAGAGCATGAGCAAGAGCATGAGCAATGAGTTGGGAGTTCGAGGTTCAGAGTTCCGCACACTGCCTACTGCGAACCTCGAACCTCGAACCGCGAACTCCTCATTGCTCATTGCTTCGTCAGAGTAACCCCATACCGCGTTTGGCGTTCGTGAGTGTCGCGTCCGCGATCGGGCGGGCACGGTCCGCGCCCTCTTTGAGAATGCGCTCGACATAGCCCGGTTCGGCGATGATCTCGGCGTAGCGATCCTGCAAGGGGCGCAAACCTTCAATCACCACGTCCGTGAGACTCTTCTTGAACGCACCATATCCTTGCCCGGCAAAGCGCACCTCAATCGTCTCGCGGGATTCCCCGGTGAATGCCTGATAGATCGAGAGCAGGTTGAAGATGCCGGGGCGGTCCTCGTCGAAGACGATCGTGCCGACGCTGTCTGTCGTCGCGCGCTTGATCTTGTCGCGGATCGCGTCCGGGGTGTCAGCGAGCATGATCGCCTTGAAGTTCGTCCCCTCGCTCTTGCTCATTTTCTTCGTTGGATCATCCAGCCCCATGACGCGCGCCGCCACATCGCCGATCCACGGCTCCGGCACCGTGAACATTTCGCCGAAGAGCCGGTTGAAGCGCTCCGCGATGTCGCGCGTCAGTTCGACATGCTGCTTCTGGTCGTCGCCCACCGGGACGCCATTCGTGTGGTAGAGGAGGATGTCCGCCGCCATCAGCATCGGGTAGGCGAGCAGCCCGACCGACGATCTCTCGCGCTGGTCGCCTGCCTTGTCTTTGTACTGCGTCATCCGCTCCGCCCAGCCGAGGGGCGTGAGACAGTTGAAGAGCCACGCGCATTCCGCGTGCGCCGAGACATGACTCTGCACGAAGAGGATGCACTTCGCCGGCGAGAGTCCCGCCGCCATATACGTCGCGGCGAGTTCATGCGTCGCGGTACGAAGCGCCTGCGGGTCCTGCGGGACGGTAATCGCGTGGAGGTCCACGATGCAGAAGACATTGTCGTACGCATCCTGCATTTCCACCCACCGCCGGATCGCGCCGAGATAATTGCCGAGATGCAGCGCTCCACTCGGCTTGATACCGCTAAAAATCCGTGGCTTCACGACATCGCCCGTCATCGGTTTCATTGCTTGGTGTGTTGCGGTCATGTGCCTACCCCCTAACCCCCTCCCGAGACGGGAAGGGGAACCTAATTCGAACATCGCGCCGTGCCATCCCTACGCAATCCCTCCCGTATCGCTCCCCTTCCTGTCTCGGGAAGGGGCCGGGGGTTAGGTCGTCACCAGTTCCCGCGCTGCGAACCCCTGCGTCAGCGCGACGAACGTCTCCATCGCCACTTGGGCGCGGCCGCTGTCTATGCTCTCCGCCGCCCGCACGATACCCGCTGCGATGTCCGGCGCAGCATCGGCGGCGACGAGGGCGGCGGCGGCGTTGAGCAGCACGACATCGCGCGTCGGGCCGGGTTCGCCCGCCAGCACCCGCCGCGTGATGACGACATTCTCCGCCACACTGCCGCCGCGCACCGCCATCGGCGTCGCACGGACGAAACCGAACTGCTCCGGCGTGATCTCGTATGTCACGACATCGCGATCCACATGCACTTCGTGGATCGTCGTCGGGCCGGAGATGCTGATTTCGTCCAGACCCTCTTGCCCATGCACGACCAATGCGTGCTCGACGCCGAGCAGGGCGAAGACGCGCGCCAACTTCGCTGCCAGCGCCGCGTCGCCGACACCCATCAGTTCGTACGGGGCGCGCGCCGGATTGGTCAGCGGGCCGAGCAGGTTGAAGACGGTGCGGATGCCGATGTCGCGCCGCACCGGCCCGGCGTGCTTCATTGCCGGGTGGAACGCCTGCGCGAACATGAAGCCGAACCCAACCTCCCGCACGCATTGCGCCACCTGCTCCGGCGTCTGCTCAATCACGACGCCCAGCCCTTCCAGTACGTCCGCGCTGCCGCAGCGGGAGGTCATCGCGCGGTTGCCGTGTTTCGCCACCGCGACGCCTGCTCCCGCTACGACGAACGCCGCCGTCGTGCTGATATTGAACGTGCCGCTGCCGTCGCCGCCCGTGCCGACGACATCCACGACGGGTATCCCTTCGTCGAGCGTCACGCGGCGGGCATGGCGGCGCATCGTCTCGGCAAACCCCGCGATCTCGCCCTCTGTCTCGCCCCGGATGCGCAGCGCGGTGAGGAACGCGCCGATCTGCGCGGGCGTCGCCTCCCCCGCCATGATCTGGTCCATCACATGCGCCGCCTCGGGCCGCGTGAGGATTTGCCCCTCCACCACACGTGCAATCGCGTCGCGAATCCCCGGTTCCGGTGCGTTACTGCTCATTGGCCTACCCCCTTGCCCCCTCCCCACGGGGGAAGGGGTGACTCGGTTCGGGCATGGCGACCGAACCCCGATGGCCTCTCAATAGGCATGGGCCAGCACCTCCGCGCCATCAGCCATATCGGCCAAACTGGGCGCACATCTGTGCGCCCCTACAGCTCCCCTTCCCCCATGGGGAAGGGGTTGGGGGTTAGGGCCAGCAAGGAAATTCCCCAGCAGTTGGTGTCCATGCTCGGTGAGGATGCTTTCTGGATGGAATTGCACGCCTTCGACGCCAGGGATTTCCCGATGGCGGAAGCCCATCACGAGACCGTCCGCCGTCTCCGCCGTCACTTCGAGCATATCCGGCAGCGTCTTGCGCGCGACGACGAGCGAGTGATAGCGGATCGCCGTGAAGGGCGATGGCAGGCCTCGGAAGACGCCCTGCCCCGTGTGATGGACTGTACTTACTTTGCCGTGCATGAGGTTCGGCGCGCGGACAACCTCGCCACCGTACGCCGCGCCGATTGCCTGATGGCCGAGGCAGACGCCGAGGATCGGCACATGCCCCGCCAGCGCGCGAATCAGCGGCACGCAGATGCCCGCCTCGTTCGGCGTACACGGTCCCGGCGAAAGGACGACCCGCTCCGGCGTCATCGCCACGATCTCCGCCACCGTCGCCGCATCGTTCCGTACCACCGTCACATCCGCGCCCAATTCGCAGAGATATTGATAGAGGTTGTAGGTAAACGAGTCGTAGTTATCAATCAGGACGATCATGGTCGCTCCCTTCGGTCGCTCGGTAGACAGTAGACAGTAGACAGTAGTCAGTGTTCCCGAATCCCTTTCCGGCTATGACTACTGTCTACTCGTCATCTTCCATCGCTTCCGCCATCTCGATGGCGCGGAGGAGCGCGCCCATCTTGTGGTGGCACTCGTGGTATTCTGCCTCGGGGCTGCTGTCCGCGACGACGCCACCGCCCGCCTGCGGATAGGCGATGCCGTCCTTGACGGGCATCGTCCGCAGGGCGAGGGCGAAGTCCATATTGCCGTCGTAGCCGACGTAGCCGAGCGCGCCCGCGTACGGCCCGCGCCGCTCGCGCTCCAACTCCGCGATGATCTCCATCGCCCGGATTTTCGGCGCGCCGGACGCCGTACCCATCGGGAAGCAGGCACGCAGGGCATCAAGGCTCGTGTACTCCGGCTTTAGCCGTCCCTCGACCTCGGAGCAGAGGTGCATGACATGGCTGTACCGCTCGACCTGCATTAGGGAAGAGACGCGCACCGTGCCCGGCTCGGCGATCCGGCCGATGTCGTTGCGTCCGAGGTCCACGAGCATGATGTGTTCCGCGCGCTCCTTCTCGTCGGTGACGAGTTCCTCCGCCAGCGCGCGGTCGTCGTCTTCCGTTTTGCCGCGCGGGCGCGTCCCGGCGAGTGGGTGCGTCGTGATCGTGCCGCCCTCGTTGCGGACGAGCGATTCCGGCGACGACGCGACGATCTGGAAGCCGTCGAGATTGAAGTAGACCATATAGGGTGAGGGGTTGATTGCCCGCAGCGCGCGATAGATCGTGAAGGGCGCGGCGCTCGTCGGGACCGTCAGCCGCTGCGACGGGACGATCTGGATGATGTCACCCGCCGCGATGTACTCCTTTGCCCGCTCGACCACCGCCTCATATTCCACGCGGCTGAAGTTGCCGACCGGCCCGGTCTCGCCCTTCGCGTCGGTGCCGCGCGGTGGAGTAACGACGCCGTTTCGCAACGTGCCGACGAGTCGGTCAATCCGCTCCACCGCTTCATCGTACGCCGCCGTGAGATTGCCGGTGTCGGTATGGACATGTGAGACGACCTTGATCCGCCGCCGCAGATGATCGAAGACGAGCAAGGTATCGGTGAGCATAAAAACGGCGTCCGGCAGATGCAGAACATTCGCAGCGGCCATCGGCACGCGCGGCTCGAAGTACCGGATGCACTCATAGCCGAGATACCCTACCGCACCGCCAAGGAAGCGGGGCAAATCCATCCCCGGCGCGCGGACGGGCGTGTATGGCGTCAGGAAGCCCTGCAACGCCTCCAATGGATCGGTAAAGGGAAAGACCTGCTTGTCGCCCCGCTGATGCGTCGCCGTCAGGACGCCATCGCTCAATCGCACGACGAGGTAAGGATCGCTGCCAATGAACGAGTAGCGCGCCAATCGCTCACCGCCTTCGACGCTCTCCAGCAGGAATGAGTACGGCCCCTGCGCGACCTTCAGATACGCCGTGACGGGCGTCTCCAAATCCGCCATGATCTCGCGGTAGATTGGGACGAGGTTGCCCTCGCCCGCCAGCGCGCATACCTCGTCCAGCGAGGGGTGAACGGACTGAGGACTGAGGACTGAGGACTGAGGGAGGGCGGTTCGAGCACCGCTCCGACGATCCGCTGTCCGCTGCTCACTGCCGACTGCCGACTGCCGACTGCTGACTGCCATCACATGCTCCTTCGGGCTGCCCTACGGGCAAACAAAAACACCCTCATCCCCGCAAGGGACGAAGGCGCTCAAGACGCTCCGTGGTGCCACCCCAATTGGATTGTCCCGCAATGCCTCGGGGCAATCCCACTTGTCAGTACGGGAAGCCGTATCACTGCCGACTGTCTACTGATGACTGCCGACGACGTTTCCGATACCCTGCGCCGTGGTAACGGTAGCGCTGCTCCGGCCCCAACTACTCCGCTCACGCGTTTCGGGGGGCGACTCCCCGGTCCATTCACTCGTCCGCGTCGGCTTCCCGATTCACACCATTCATCGGGATCGCTGCTGTGCCGCGCCAGGACGGTTACTCGTCCGGTTCAACATCATATTGGAGACGATACTAGGGCGTGCCGGGCGGTTTGTCAAGCCGACTTCACGCGCCGCCCCAGGTGAGAAGGAGATCAGTGCCATAAGCGGCGAAGAAACCGAGGAGCACGCCCCACATCGCCAGTTCACGCAACTGGAACCGGCGACCGACATTCAGCAATTCCGCGATCACATAGAAGATTGATCCGGCGGCGAGCGCGAGACAGAGCACGAAGATGGCGTCGGACTTCACGCTATAGCCAAGCATTGTTCCTATAAAGGTCGGGCCGCCGCCAATCAGTCCGGCGAGCGCGAGGAACGCCCACGAGGGGCGCGTGCCTTCTGCGGTCAGCGGTGCGGCGATACCGAATCCTTCGGTCGCGTTGTGCAGCCCAAATCCGACGATCAGGATCGTCGCAAGCCCGATCGCGCCGGAACGGGACGACTGCCCGATGGCAAGCCCCTCCGCAAAGTTATGGACGCCGATGCCAACGGCAATCATCAACGCTAGCTGCGTCGGGGTCGCGCCCGCGAGCCGGGCCTCCGCCGCTGCGGGGCGGATGACTTGCCGCTCGAAGTAGACGAGGCTCAACAGCCCAATGCCGAACCCGCAGACAAAGAGCAGGAGGAGCACGACGAATGGCCTCCCGCTGCCCACTTTCGCCTGATCGAGCGCCGCGTTGATCGGTTCGGTCGCCTTGGTGATGACATCCCAGAGGAGAAAGACGAGGATGCCGATGGTTGTCGCGTTGAGGAGGGCCTGCCAGCGGCGCGAGACATTCTTCAGGCGCGCGATGGGCAGCCCGAGGAAGATCGTCAGGCCGGCAATCGCGCCCAGGAGTGTCGTCGTCATGAACGTCATCGCATCTCCTCGTTCCTCTGCGGTCGCGCCATTGCGACACACAAATCAGCGGCGCCGGAGACCGTAGCATCGGCAAAGGCGATACACCAGCGACATTCTTAGCGTATCCTTCGGGTTTCCTTTTGTCAACCTCTTGTTGCTAAACTTCTATGACGTTTCTGTAGCGAATCTTGGTGCGCGATTCGTCTATCGCCATCACGCAATCATCCGCTCCTTTGGTTTACCCTGCATCGCTTTCTCGTGATCTACCGGTGTCAGCGGCTGCATTCCGAAGCCGAGAATTGGGTATGCGCTTGTGAGGTCATGGCAGCCTGACGGACAATGGGTGTGATGTGCTGGGATGGAGAGAGGAGAAATGGCATGCGACCGGAACTCGTCGTGACTGATTTCGCCGGGACAACGATGCGCGAGGAGGGTGCGGTGCTGGTTGCGTACCGCCGCGCGCTGACTGCATTCGCTATCCCATTCACTGAGGAGGATCTGGCGGCGCGGCGCGGCGCGAGCAAGAAGGCGGTCTTCCGCGAACTCGCCGCCCGCGCCCACGCACCCGCGGCAGTAGCGGAAGTCGCCGAGCGCGCATTGGCAACCTTCGAGGCCACGCTCTCCGACGAGTACACGACCGGCTCGGTGCTCGAAGTGCCCGGCGCGGCGGCGACGATGCACTGCCTCAAGGAGGCGGGGGTAAAGATCGCGTTGACGAGCGGCTTCGACCGTGGCCTTGTGAACCTGCTGATTGGGCGGCTTGGTTGGGAAGGGCTGTTTGATGTGACGCTCGCCAGCAGCGACGTACCGCTGGGCCGCCCCGCCCCGTTTCTGATTTACCGCGCGATGATGGACCTTGGAGTCGAGAAAATTAGGCAGGTCGCGGTCGTTGGTGATACGCCGCTTGATCTGGAAGCGGGAATGAATGCTCGCGCCGGATGGGTGATCGGCGTCCTCAGCGGCGCGCACGGTCTGGAAACTCTCGGCGTGACGCCGCACACGCATCTGCTGCCGAGTATCGCGTCCCTCCCGGCGCTCTTCAATCTGCGCAATTGATCAAGCCTTCTCGTTCGGGCTGCATGGTAGAATCTTTCGGCAGTGATCTTGTTTCGGCCTGACATCCACCCGTCGCCTCAGACGGTGACACCTCATGAAGGGACCTTGCCGATGCCCACATATAACAACCCGTACGGCTGGTGGGGCGGTAAATGGCACCCACCGACGCCGATGTCCGTCGTTCAAATCCTCGATTCCGGCAGCATGGACGCGCGTTTGCTCGCCACCTGCTGGCTGACGGTGGAGCGGCGCGGCTCCGTCCTGATCGCTGCGGACCCGATGCAGGATGCCGGCAAAACGACGACGCTTACCGCGATGCTCGATTTTGTCCCGGAGGAGCACTGGATCTACTTTCCCCACGGCTGGTACGAGGACTGGGCATTCACCGAGGATGAGGGCCTCTTGCCCGACGAGACGGTGATCGCCATCAACGAGTGGTCGGATCATCTCGCCTCCTATATGTGGGGCACGAATATCCGCCGCTGCTTCGATTTGATGGAACAGGGCTATACCGTCCTCACCGCGATGCACGACGACACGGTGGAGGGGGTGCTGGAGCAACTGCGGGATGATGTCGGCGTGCCCGCGCGCCAACTCGGGCACATGACGCTCGTCATCATCCTCCGACTCATCCGCATCGGTGGCCGCATCCATCGCCGGATGGCGACGATGCACTATCTGGAAGCGGATGGGAATGACGCACTGCCGCGCATCCTCCCTGCGATGCGCTGGGACCCGCTGACGGACACGCACGCGCATATGGATGTCTCGGAATATCTCGGCCCGCGTCTCGGCCTGACGGCAGACGAATGCCGCGAAGAACTCGACCGGCGCGCGGATTTCCTTACCGGCCTCTCCGCCACGGGCATCCACGATGTCGGGCAGGTGCGTCAGGCGCTCGCCACCTACCGTCGCGCCTTCCTGACCGGCGAAGACCTCTCCATCGAACCCGGCGATCCCACCCCCGACGGCCGCAACGACGTCTGGGGTTGAGAAACGGAAAACACATGAACCGCAGAGACGCAAAGGACGCAGAGGACACAGAGAAAGAGAAAAAAGGAAGGGTATCACGATCAATACTCCTTTCCCTCTCCGCACCCTCTGCGTCTCTGCGGTTCAATCGGTTCGGTCCCGGCAATGAAGGTACAGGTTGGCGTCGGCGGGGTTGGATGGGATGCATAACGACGCGTTGCCGAACTTCAGTTGGCTGATCGAGCGGCTGCTGGCAGGGATGGGATATCCGCACGCGGCGGCGCTTGCCGCGCTCCAGCGGCTCGGTGTGCGGGCTGTCATCACCCTCACGGAGGAGCCGCTCTCTGCCGTTGCCCTCGCACGGTACGGATTGCGGGCGGCACACCTGCCACTTGTGGATTTCACCGCGCCGACGGTCGCGCAGGTGGTAGCGGCGGTCGAGACGATCAATGGTTTCCTCGATGCCGGATCGCCCGTCGTCGTGCATTGCGGCGCGGGGCTGGGGCGAACGGGGACGATTCTCGCCTGCTACCGTGTCTGGCAGGGCGATGCCGCTGCTGTGGCGATCGCCGAGGTCCGCGCACGGCGGCCCGGTTCCATCGAGACAGTGGAGCAAGAAGCAGTCGTCGCAGCCTACGCGGACGCGCTCGCCCTCCCCGCGCCATGAACGCGATAGATCGGGGAGAGACGAAACCGGATGGGCGCAAAGGGCGCGAAGACGCAGAGGACACAAAGAATACGGCGGAATGATTGAAGGGAGAAAATATTATCGTATGCTATCTCCTCTCCATGGGTAATTTGATTTTTGTTCCTCACAAAGATGGCTCTCACATTACGGCCTTCTCTATTATAGCGTTGATACGGAAATATGCGATGATACGATTTGGGGAATGAGCAAAGTCGTCGCCGTCGCTCCGCGCACGCCTCAGACAAGGTTGATGCGACGGTCATTAATCCCGATGGGCTGAACATCACGATCACGGGCGGCTATGTGTACGCGAACCTGGCGTCGCTCCAGGTTGCCGTTGCTCCCGGCTCCGACACGTCGCTCAAGGTGGGACAGACGGCGCGGTTGCACGCCACGGGCACCTACACGGACGGCTCGACGGGGGATGTGACGGGGCAGGTGCAGTGGTCCTCCGATCATCTGGATGTAGTGAAGGTAGATGCGGCGGGAGTGGTGACGGGGAGTCGCCGGGGTCGGCGACGATCACGGGCAGGTGGCAGTGGAGACGCCGACGCCGGTCGGGATCACGGTGGCGCCTGCGCCCGCGAGTCGGTCGAGCGGGGCGAGCGCGCCTCCGATGGGTGGAAGCACGGGGCGATTCCTGCCCCGATCCCCGTCGGGCGCTGACGCTCGAAGAATCGCACGGAGTTAATTAACCGATGGGCGGCATGCGTACACGTTTTCGTTCGTGTGCGCCACGCCGCGCCATGAGCAATCCCTGAGCACACGCCCCGGCCGACCTCCTTCGCTCTCGGCATTACACCACGAATGCCGTCGAGAAAGACTGCATTGCTATGCAGTAAATAACTGCTCTACCCATATCTCATTTGCCTAATATAAAACATAAGTGAATTCCTCTTAATCGAAATATCTGTATTTTGAAGCGATTATCATCGAGAGATAGATTTTATTCACCTATTGACAGATGTACTGTCCTGACCGTACACTGTACACGACCACTGTGATCGGGGAATGTTCGTCGAGTGATGAGGAAAGGGAGTGCCAACATGAGCGACCGTATCTTCACGGCTGAGGTTTCGCGGCGCGAGGCGATGAAAACGGCGATGAAGGCGGGGGCGTACGCCGCGCCAGTAATCCTGGCAGCCTCCGTTCCGGGAGCGGTCAGTGCCGCAAACGCGATCTCGTTTGGAGGCAGCGGACCGACGATCACGGGAGTTACCCCACCGGGTGGCCCGACAACCGGCGGTACGGTCGTCACCCTCACCGGCACGAATTTCTGTGCCGGAGCAACGATTACCGTCAATGGTGTCACGGCAACGAACGTGACGGTCGTCAATTCGACGACGATCACCTTCACTACCCCCCCCGGAGCCCAGGGAGCAGCCACGATCACCGTGACATGCCCGAATGGCACGGGCACGGGCACCTTCACGTACCATACCATCACAGTGACGGGTGAGGCATATACCGCGAATGCCAGCGTCCTCGGTGTCCTTAGCGTGTCCAAGGTGGGCGATGTTATCCTGCCGCCCGGCGGGTCGAACAACGCGGTGGCGGTAAATCTTCTGCCGACACTCTCCCTCACTGCGGGCGCGAACTCCGCGCTAGACATTTCGACGCCGGGTAATGGGACGGCGCAGAGTCGGGCGACGGTGGCGACCGCGAGCCTCCTTACGGGTGCGCTGACGGCAACCGCGCTCTCGGCGCAGACGACGAGCACATCGAACGGCATCACGGCATCCAGCACGCCCGTGTTCTCCGGCATCGTCACGATCGGGGCGAATACCTTCAATCTCGCGACGACCGCTCAAAACTTCACCGTCCCCGTAGCCCTCCTACCCGTGGGCGTCGCGAGCGTGACGCTGAACCGGGTGGTGACGAATACCACAGGCGCCAACTCTAATCAGACGGTGACGGCGTTGTCTGTGGCACTCACCGGGTTACCGCTGTTGGGCGGCGCGACGACTGTTGACATCGCGGTCGCGACGAGCGGCGTTACCTCTACCTAAGTCGCGGGCGGACGCGCACACGTTGTGCAGCCATTATCACCGTTGCGGTGGGCCGTGCGCGATCCGCACCGACTGAAGCAACGGAGATCCCGATGCCGTGATCCATCTTCGCGGCATCGGGTTCTTCATTTCTCTCATGGGCATACGGCGCAATGCGAGGGGATAGAAATGACGCTCACTCCATCTCGTACAGATGACGAACAGCGCGGCAATGTGGGCGGCACGGTCGTTGCCGTTGCGGCGTCGGACGAACGCCCGCGCAAGAACGATTGCGTGCGCGACGAACTGCTCGCCGATGGCAGCATAGTGCTCTATCACACCTGTCGCAAGCAACTGATAACGCTCAACCCGACGGCGGCGCTCGTCTGGGAATGTTGCGATGGCGCGCACAGTATCGCGATGATCGCAGACGAACTGCGCGACGTCTTCCCGGACGCGCCCAATCCCCAGGCCGATCTTCTTGCGGTGTTGCGAGACCTCCTCGACCAGGCCATGATCGCGGACGATAACCTCTAAACCAACATTCGTCGTCTATGCCGCTATGCCGGACAGCGAATAGCACGCAGCGGCTCCCGTGTGCCGCCTACGGTCACTCGCGTCCGGCAACCGCGTCAACGCGGCTTCGGTATCGGGGCCGGCGTGCCCATCACGGACGGCTCGGGTCGTGGCGACGGCGCCGGATTCGGCGAGGGTCGCGTAGGTCGGGTCGGCATTGTCCGGGTCTCCCGCCATCGGCACGGTGGCAGGCGCGCGCTACTCGAACGTGTTGTCACCGAGTTGGAGCTGACCGCTGATCAATTCGACGGCCAGTAGGCCGTTCGTCACGAGTCCCTATGCCGGGTGGATCAGTTCGATGCGTGCCTTATTGAAGTATTGCACGCGTCGCGTGCCCTGCCCAGGGTTCGTTGGCCCGCTCTCCGAGCAGTCGAGCGCCCCTTCCTGATAGGCTTCCGTCTGCCCTTCACGCGCGGTGGCGAGCGGCCCCAGAAGTTCGGCGTGATCGCTTTACCCGCGACCCATTGCACCTGGAAGGCGGAAGTGGCGAAACCGGCCGCCGCGTCGACACCCGCGAGGGGCGCGGGGACAGGCAGCATCAGCACGCTGCCGAGTAGCGCCCCGAATCCCCATTGCCCTTTCCCTCATCGCTGGAAAGCCGTCGGCTCCTGACAAGCCATATCGTACGATCACCACGGTGCAATGATTGGCACAAGTATCTTGCCTCGTTGGGATAATCGAAGAGGAATCGTTTGTAAAGCCATTCTGAAATGGTTCTTTTTCGATTGATATGTGGATTGGTGTTTTTCCGCTCGGGAGGTGAGTCGGTTCGGCGGACCGTCGAAACGTTCGCCACGGAGTGTTTCACGGTCCATCGAGACGGGGTAACTTCCACGTCCGCCTTCGCTCGGAGGACGCTGGTCACCGCTCGGTCAGGAACGCGTATCAAAGAAAGAGCGCGTTATTTTGACGATTGCCCACGGAATGGCGTCAGACTGTAACCGTGGCTCTCTCTTTCAAGTACCCCAGTACCGGAGTACTTGCGTACCTCGTACGAACTGGGCAATACGAACATGACCTGACCACCGTGACCTTGCAACCGTTTCCCTACGCATCAGGGCATTCGCGGCGTGCTCCGGCGACCTGATACGCGTGTTTGCAGACACATCGTTAGTGGATTCTGGTCGCGCCTCAATTAGGCGCAGACGGCATAACCGTCGAATGCGATGATTCCGAGAGGGTCGCGAAATGCTTTGTGGGCGAATTTCGCGGCCCTTCGCACGCTTGGTCAGCCTGTATCCAGTCGGCCGCCGCGATCTGCTCATGTTTGCGCCATCCCCTTCACTGTTTGACATCCCGAAAGTTGACATAATCCAACCGTCAAGGCATACATCTCGCACAGTCATGTGGTGCATTCGTGCTCTGAGACACCGAACGTAAGAGGGGAACGGCGCGACCAGTCGCTTGGGTGCAAGAAAGGAAAGAATGCGGGAACAGGAGCACACAAAGGTCCAATTGTCGGTTATCCAGATTATCGCCGGAGCGCTCGCCTCGGTCTCTGCCGCAGTGGTCGCCTCGACGTTCGGCCTCAAGGGGACGCTGCTTGGTGCAGCGATGACCAGCATCGTGGCGAGCGTCGGCGGGGCGCTCTACACCCATTCTCTCCACCGCGCGCATGTCCGCATCCGCACGCGCCTCAACCCCCATACCGGCAGAATCGAGCGCATCGTGATCCCGCCCCAGCGTGTTCGGCGGCCCATTCGTTGGGGCATGATGGTCGGTGGTGCAGGGCTTGTCTTTCTCGTCACCATGGGAGCGATCACGGTGATGGAATTGGCGGCACACAAGCCCGTCGCGGTGCTTGTGGGTCACGCTGCACCCAAGCATGGTGGCACCACCGTCGGAGCGCTGATCCAGAGTGCACCGGGGTTGGCGCCGATCGCGATGCCGACGATGCCGACCGGGACGACCGCGGGAAGCGCACTAACGGCGACCCCGAACGGCACGCCACCCACGAGCGCGACACCCGGAGGAACACCGACCGTACCGCTGAATGGAACGCCGAGCATCAGCGCACCGACCCAGGCAGCAGCGAAAACCGTGAGTGCGACGACTGGGGCCCGTTCAGTCACCACGACGCCGACCATCGCCGCCCACACACCGACCGTTTCGGCGCGGATGACGACGACAATGCCAGCGGGCGCGACACCGACGCCGCAGGCCACAGCAGCCAAGTCAATTCTCTCAACGACAGCCCCTATCGCGTCGGCTCAGGCGGTAACTCCAGAGGGCAGTACGCCACATGGAAGTGCATCGCCCTGATGCGTATCGCCTTCTCCATACGCACTGCACCCGCCATCACCTCCGGTCTCGGAGCGCTCACGTCTGACCCATACGCGCTGTGATACCGCTTGGAAGTCCTGTATCTCCTTCCCGATTGCGCGTTGACGCTCTCCGCCTTGCGCGGTAGGATTAAGGGGCCGTGCTGAGGGAACACGCACATGGAACCGCCTGAGAGTGACCGCTTCCGACCATTGGCGGTCGGGAGGCATCCGGTCATCGTTCGCACAGATGGGAGCACAACGGAATGGCAACGGCGCCACAGCCCACGACACTCGGAGCATTGCGCGCGAGCGGCTACCAGGTTCTACCGGTCAAAGCCGAGATGCGCAAGAACCTGATAGACAAAATGCGCAAGGGCGAGGAGTACTTCCCCGGTATCCTCGGCTACGAGGATACGATCCTGCCGCAGATCGAGAATGCCATCCTGTCTGGGCAGGATATTGTCCTGCTCGGCGAGCGCGGGCAGGCGAAGACGCGGCTCGCCCGCTCGCTGATTAATCTCCTCGATCCCGAAGTCCCGTATATTGCTGGGACGGAACTGAACGACAACCCCTACGCGCCGGAGTCCGCGCAAGGCCGGGCGATGGTCGCCGAGATGGGCGACGCAACGCCGATTGACTGGCTGCCGCGCGCCCGCCGCTACGGCGAGAAACTCGCCACGCCGGACACGACGATCGCCGACCTGATTGGCGAGGTGGACCCGATCAAGGTCGCCGAGGGGCGCTACCTCTCCGACGAACTGACGATCCACTACGGCATGGTGCCGCGCACGAACCGGGGTATCTTCTGCATCAACGAACTGCCCGACCTTGCCGAGCGCATTCAGGTCGGCCTCCTCAATATCATGGAGGAGCGCGATGTCCAGATTCGCGGCTACAAGGTGCGGCTCGACCTCGATATGTACATCGTCGTCTCCGCCAACCCGGAGGACTACACGAATCGCGGCCGGATCATCACGCCCCTCAAGGACCGCTTCGGCTCTGAAATCCGCACCCACTACCCGAAGACGATCGAGTACGAGATGGACATCATGGAGCGCGAGCGCAACCAGTTCGCGGAAGACGGCATCGCCGTGGACACGCCGCAGTATATGAAGGAGATCGTTGCCGAACTGACGCATCTCGCGCGCAAGTCGCCGCAGATCTCGCAGAAGTCGGGCGTCTCGGTGCGCGTCTCGATCGCCAACTACGAGAACCTTGTCTCCAGCGCCCTGCGCCGCGCGATCATCCTCGGCGAGGATACCGCCGTACCGCGCATCAGCGACCTGCCCGCCGTCGTCGCCTCCACCGCCGGCAAGATCGAACTGGAAAGCATGGGCGAGATTGACGAGCAGCGCGTCGTCGAACGGCTCGTCCAGCAGGCGACCGCGACGACCTTCGAGCGCCATTTCCGCCTCTCCGAACTGGAAGGCGTCATCCGCTCCTTCGAGAAGGGGATGAGCCTCGATGTCTCGGACGGCATGCCCGCGCGGGATTACCTGCGCCACATGCAGTCCCTCGCCGGAATGGATGCGGCGATCACGAAGCTCGGCGCACCAAACGAACCGGCGCACGTCGCCTCCGCTGTCGAGTTCATCCTCGAAGGCTTGCACCTCAACCGCCGCCTCAACAAGAACCAGGACGGCGCGCGGTATCGGTATCGCGCATAGCGCGAAGAGAGGACTGAGGACTGAGGACTGAGGACTGAGGAAAAACCGCGAAGTGCTCCGCTTCCGCCCTCAGTCCTCATCGCTCAGTCCTCAGTCCTCGGAAAGGAACTTTCCGTGGTCTTCCGCTATAGCAACTGGGATGGCACGCAGAACGTCCATCCGTTCGATGCCGATGATCTGTTGGAGGCGATCTCCGACGACATGATTAAGGATGGCGACCTGCGCCGCGCGCTCGAACGCATCATGAAGCGCGGCGCGGACCTCAGGAGTGGCCGCATGTCCGGCATGCGCGACATGATGGAACGCCTCAAGCAGATGCGCCAGCAGGAACTCTCCCGCTACGATATGGGCTCCGTCCTCGATGACATTCAGCAGAAACTGGACGACATCGTGGATCAGGAGCGCGCCGGCATCCAGAAGCGCCTCGATGACGCGGTGGAGAAGCAGGCGGCAGACAGCGCGCAGCAGGCAGCCGAGGATAGCGAACAGCAATCCGGGGAGCAGGGCGAAGCGCCGGACGATAGCATGCGGAAGATGTTCGAGAATATCGCCAATCGCAAGAATCGCTACCTGGACGACCTGCCGAAGGACCCCGGTGGGAAGATCAAAGGGTTGCAGGACTACGAGTTCATGGACCCCGAGGCGCGGCAGATGTTTCAGGACCTGATGGGCGAGTTGCAGCAGCGGATGCTCGGCAACACCTTCCAGGGGATGATGGACTCGCTCAAGAACATGACGCCCGAAGACATGGCGGCGATGCGCGAGATGGTACGCGACCTCAACGCGATGCTCGAACGCCATCAGCGCGGCGAGGACCCGCAGTTCGCGCAGTTCATGGAGAAGCACGGGCAGTATTTCCCGCCCGGCCTCAACACGATTGACGACCTGATCGAGCATCTCGCCAAGCAGATGGCGCGAATGCAGAACCTCATGAATTCGATGACGCCGGAGCAGCGCGCCCAGTTGCAGGGCGTGATGGACGCCCTGCTGCGCGACGACCGCCTGAAGATTGACCTCGCGCGGCTCGGCGGCAATTTGCAGCAACTCTTCCCGATGGACATGGACGGCTACGGCTTCGGCGGCGACGAGTCGGTCGGCATGGGCGAGGCGCTGGATGTGATGGGCCACATGCAGGGGATGGACGAACTGGAAGCGGACCTCCGCGCCGCCCAGAGCATGGGTGACCTCAACAAGATTGACCGAGAGCAACTGCGCGACCTCCTCGGAGAGGACGCGGCGCAGTCGCTCGACCAGTTGCAGCAACTCGTCAAAACGCTGGAGGACGCAGGCTACCTCGAACGCAAGGGGAGCAAACTTGAAATGACGCCGCGCGGCCTGCGAAAGATCGGCCAGAAGGCGCTGCAAGACATCTTCCAGCAGATGAAGCAGGATCGCTTCGGCAAGCACGATGCCGAGCGGCGCGGCGCGGGTGGCGAGCGGACGGACGAGACGAAACTGTATGAGTTCGGCGATCCCTTCCTGCTCGACCTGCGTGAGACGCTGATGAACGCCATCGAACGGAACGGCGTCGGCTCGCCTGTGCGCATCCAGCCGCAGGACTTCGAAGTCTACCGCACCGAGTTGCAGACCCAGTCCAGCACCGTCCTGATGATTGATATGAGCCGTTCGATGCTCCTGCGGGGCTGCTGGGCGGCGGCGAAAAAGGTTGCGATGGCGCTCGACAGCCTAATTCGCGGCCAGTTCCCGCGTGATCAGTTGCACATCGTCGGCTTCTCCTACCTCGCGCACGAACTCAAGCCGCGCGAGTTGGCGGAGATGGACTGGAGCGAGTACGAGTACGGCACGAACCTCCAGCATGGCCTGATGCTCGCGCGGCAACTGCTTGCACGCCAGCGGGGCGGCAACAAGCAGATCATCGTCATCACGGACGGCGAGCCGACCGCGCACATCGAGGATGGCGAACCGTACTTCTCCTACCCGCCGACCTTCCGCACGATCCAGGAGACGCTCCGCGAGGTCGTCCGCTGCACGAAGGATGGCATTGTCATCAATACCTTTATGCTTGAGCGGGGGAGAAGTTTGATGGAGTTCGTCAACCAGATGACGCAGATCAACAAGGGGCGCGCCTTCTATGCCACGCCGGAACGGCTGGGCGAATACGTCCTTGTGGACTATCTCTCCGGCAAGACGAAGCGGGTTGCCTGATGCATCTTCGACGCCGTGTGTCAGGATATGCGCGGATCGAAGAGTTGCGTCACTGGTTGGTAACTCGTTTGTGACGGAAAGCGTTTGTCATCTGACTCCCTGAGCGCGTCGGCTACCCGAAGGACGGTATATGGCCCCACCCTTGCGCCGCATCGAGACGGTGATCGCGGCCTACGCCGCCAGCCAGCCGGATCATCTCGCCCTGCGCTTCCACGACGAGACATGGACATATGCCGCCCTGTGCAAGGACGCCCGCCGCCGCGCCGCGCTCCTATGCGAGGCGGGGATACAGCCGGGCCGGGAACCCCCGACGGGAGCATCGGCGTCCTCATGCCGTGGGTGGACGTGCGCATTGTGGACGACGACGGGCGTGACGTGCCAGACGGGGAAGCAGGCGAACTGCTCGTGCACTCTCCTGATCTGATGACGGGCTACGTGGGCGACCCGAAGGCAACCGCCGCCGTGTTCCGCGATGGCTGGCTCCGCATGGGTGATCTCGCCCACCGCGACGCAGAGGGCTTCTACTATCTCGCTGGACGGCGGAATCTCCGTATCAATGTCGGCGGTTTCATGGTCTCGTCGGAAGAAGTGGAGGCTGTCGTGCTGCGGCACCCCGGCGTGCGCTGTGGGCGGTGATTGCGAAATGAACATTGCTGTGGATACTACAGACATTCTCCTGAATTGATGGGGAGATTCGTCTGGAGTAGCGGGATGACTATTGGGCGGCTGCGAGGATGGCTGCATTGGTATCGTGCGGGGGTGCGACCGCGCGGGGATTATCGGCCATCGCCCGTGATGGGTGCGCCGCTGCGCTGGTTCTACTTCACGCTGCTCAGGAATCTCCTCCGCCTCTCCCCCCGACCAGTCTGGCGCATACCGGCGGTGGCACTCGCCTGCGTCCGCATGGTCGTGGACGCGGATACCCGCAGGCTCGTGCATGCATTGCTGCCAGCAGTGGGCATCCCTGCGACCCGGCTGACGTACTGGCGGCTGCTGTGGGGGCGCTGTTTTTGGGATGAGGCGGATTTGCTCTTGGCGTTGCAGTCGGAGCGAACCACCCCTGCCTGGGCGCGCACGCAGGTGCGACGCGATGGGACACTGCCGCCGCAGGGCGCGATCCTCGTTGTGCCGCACCAGACGCTGGGGCGTTTTGGGCGGCTGCTCCTCGCAAGTGAGGGGGTGAGGCTTGGCGGGATCACCGGCAAACCGCAGAATGCCGCGCAGGTCGCGCAATCCGATCCAACCTTCCACCATCTCTGGCGACTGAGCCGCATACTGAATGATCGCACCTATCCCGGCGGGGTATTCCATCGGTGGGAAGCGGGGCGGAAGGGATTGCGTCTTCTCCGGGAAGGGGGGTATCTCTCGATTGTTGCCGATGACTTCACCCTCGGCGGAACGGCGCAGTTGCTGCTGGGGCGCGAGTGGTGGCTACCACGCGGGCCGGTTTGGTTCGCCCAACAGAGCGGCAAACCGATCGTCCCATGCATGGTCATCCCGGAACGACATGGGTGGCGGCTCTGGATCGGCGCGCCGGTGGCGGCGACGCCTGAGGCGGTGATCGCCGCGCTCGAAGCGTGTATCTGCCAGGCGCCGGAGAGTTGGAACCGGGTGCTCGCGCTGGCGTGGCTGCGTCACCGCGTGGGGGAGCAATGATGGACGCGCCGACGGCAGTGCGGATCGAAACACTGATAGACGATGCGGCGGCGCGGCGTCCGAATCACCCCGCGTTGATCTTCGGCGCCCGCTCCTGGACCTACGTGCAACTCCGCGTGGAGATGGACCGGCGCGCGGCCGTCCTGGTTGAAGCCGGACTCCAGCCAGGCGAGATCGTCCTTACCACAGAGCCGGTCACCGACCACCTCGCCCTTACCTTCCTCGCCTGCTGCCGCGCCGATCTCACCTTCGTCGCGCTTTCCGCCAAACTGACGCCTGCAGAGGGCACGAAATTGCTTGAGCGTATCGGCCCAGCGATTGTACTGACGGCAACTGGAAGTCCGCACCCCGCGTCCGCAATGGTGCGCTCCGGCCCGCTCGCCCTCCCTGGAGCGTCGAGTGCGGCGGCATACGTCGAGGCGATGCGGCGCTCCGGGGAGGGCGATGCTGAGGCGGTCGCTATCCTCCAAACAACCTCTGGGACGACGGGCGGGATGCCGAAGATCGCCCGCACACCGCATCGCCTCCTGACATGGCGGCGCGCAACGCCATCCTGGTGGGAGAGCGACGACGACGTTTTCTACATCGCGCAGCCGTCACTCTTCATGGTGCGCGGTTTTTGCGAGATGCTCAGTCTCGGCAGCACGATCGTCCTTTCGGACGCCACCAGTCCGGCGCGCATGGAGGCCGAGATGGCGGCGCATCGTGTGACAACGTTGCGTACGGTCCCGGCGGTCATCGGGCTGCTTACCGAGCAGCGCAATCCGTGCCCGGACAGTCTCATCCTGCGCGTCGTGCGGGCGGGGTCAGCGCCATTTCCTCCCGTGCTGCACGACGCGACCGAGCGACGCTACAACGCGACGATTGTGCAGGAGTACGCATCTACCGAAGGAGGCTCGATGCTGGGCACACCGCGCGGTGGCGCGCCGGAGGGCAGCATCGGCAAACCGCATCCGGGCGTGCGGGCGCGCATCGTGGACGAGGAGGGTGATGATCTCCCCGAAGGAGCGACTGGGGAACTGTTGATCCGCTCGCCTGGTCTCATACTCGGCTACCTCGATGACCCAGCTGCTGCGGCTCGTACACTGCGCGACGGCTGGCTCTGGACCGGCGATCTGGCTCGCCGCGATGCCGACGGCTTCTATTTCCTCGAAGGGCGGCGGGCGCTGCGGATTAATGTGGGCGGTTTCAAGGTTTCGCCGGAGGAAGTCGAGGCGGTATTGGGGGCACATCCCGGCGTGCGGGAAGCCGTTGTGCTGGCAATGCCGGACGCGGCGCGCGGCGAAGTGGTTCGAGCGGTGATCGTCCCGAAGGGCACCCCGCCATCCCCCGGCGAACTGCGCCGCTATTGCCGGGAACGGCTGGCGGGGTACAAAGTGCCGCGTCGCTTCGAGTTCCGGGACGAACTGCCCCGCTCCCCGCTTGGCAAAGTGCTGCGCCATAAACTGTAGGCTCCTGGAAGGATCGCCCGCCGATGCCTGACACTCGCCCCATCCGGATCGAAACCCTGATTGCCAACGCTGCGTCACGGCATCCGGCGCGCGCCGCGCTGATCTTCGGCGCGCGCCGCTGGACATACGGGCAACTGTATGCGGAGATGGAGCGGCGCGCGGCGTTGCTGGTTGCGGCCGGTTTGATGCCTGGTGACGTTGTTGTGACTGCTGAACCCGTGTCGGATGACGTCGCCATTGCCTTCCTTGCCTGTTGCCGTGCAGGCCTCGTCATGCTTCCTCTATCACCGAATCTGACCGCCGCCGAATTGGTGCCGATCATTGTACGGAGCGGAGCGAAACGGCTGCTGCGGGCGGTCTCGGTTCTCCATCCGGCCGTACCCGATCTCCCCGTCCTGCCACTCGCGCTGCCGGATGTGCCGCCCGATTCTGCGCCTCGCTGCCCGGAGGCACATGACGCGAATACGGTTGCCTGTCTCCGTACGACATCCGGGACGACGGGCGGGGCGACGAAGCTGGTCGTCTCTTCGCATCACGTGATTACCTGGCGGCACGCGACGCCAGCCTGGGAGGAGGCGTTGGGCGGCGTTTATTATTTTCCGCAGACGACCTTTTTCCCGCTCATGGACTTCTGCACTGTATTTGGCGTCGGTGGAACGATCATCCTTTCCCATGCGACGGAACCGGGTCGCATCGAAATGGAGATAGCATCGCACGGTGCCGCGTCGCTCTGGACGGTGCCCGCTGTTATCCGGTTGCTCGTCGCGCAGTCGCGGCCCTGCCCCGCAGGGCTCAGGCTTCGGGTCGTGCGTACTGGCGCCGCGCCGCTTGCGCCCGATGTCGAGCGGGGGGTGATGGACCGCTACGGCGCGCGGGTCGTGCAGAAGTACGCGACAACGGAGGGCTGCTCGATCATCGGCACGCCGCGTGAGGGTGCGCCGACAGGAAGCATCGGTACGCCCTATTGGGGCGTCGAGACACGCCTTGTAGACATTGGAGGCAGGGATGTATCCGAGGGTGAGACAGGCGAATTGATCGTCCGCTCGCCAGGGGTGATGTATGGCTACCTCGATGACGCGGAAGCGACTGCGGCGGCAGTCCGGGATGGCTGGCTCTGGACGGGTGATCTCGCCCGTCGGGACACCGACGGCTTCTATTTCCTCGAAGGCCGCCGCGCGTTGCGGATCAATGTCGGCGGCTTTAAAGTCGCGCCGGAAGAGGTGGAGGCGGTGCTCATGCAGCATCCTGCCGTCCAGGAAGCCGTCGCGCTCGCGATGCCGGATGCCGGGCGGGGCGAGGTTGTGCGGGCGGTGATCGTCCCCGACGGGGACGCGCCACCGATCAGCGCGCTGCGCCAGTTCTGCCACCAACGGCTGGCGAATTACAAAGTGCCGCGACAGTGGGAGTTCTGTGATGTTCTACCCCGCTCTTCCCTCGGCAAGGTGCTGCGCCATAAATTGTAACTCAGTCTCCGTTCCGCCGCCGATAGCCGTGGTGAGCGGGCGCGCCGATGGTGAAGCGGCCGACGGGGGTGGGCGGCGGCGGGTCGAGCTGCGCGGTGGCGCTCCAGGTGACGCCGCCGCAACTGCCCGTCGGCTGTGCAACTTCCCACGCCCAGCCGAGCGCCGCCTCCACATCGGGGAGGCTGGCGACGCACCGGGCCGTCCGCCACGTTGTCACTTGCCCGGAGAGGTCGGTAACAAGGAGCGCCATCACCCCCGGCGCGACAGCGGGCAGGACGCGAGCGCGCACCGCGCCGCCGTCCCGCAGAACGGGGAAGGGAAGCGCGGGCAGCGTCTCCATCGCGGCATCAGCGGGGACGATCACCACGACTTCGGTGTGCAGCCACGCCAGTTCATCTTGCCGCGCGGCGAAGGAGTGCAGGTATGCGGGGGCATCCGGGTCGTCTGGTGCGAGGAAGAGCAGGAGGCCATACCGCCGCCCGCGCAATCGCGCCGTGTTGTACGGCTTTCCATCCCGGTTCGGCAAGACAAACGGCGGCACAACGGTAATCGGCGGATCGGTCGTCGTGGTCATCCTTGACTCCTTTCGTGGCCGAGATCGTGGGAGGCATGCAGTAGCGGGGAGACAATACGCGGTATGAGAAACCAGTGCAGCAGCCCGCAACGTTCGTGAATTTCCGGCCACGTCTCGATAGTGAGGGCGACGCAGGCGAGGCCCGCTGTCGGTAATCGTATCATTGGTTCCGCGTCCATCCCGCCGGTGAGCAGGCAGATCAATTCCTCCAGACCCGGATTGTGGCCGACGAGCAGCACGGTTTCTTCATCGTCGCAGTCGCGCAGCACATCGAGCAGCGTGTCCACGGAGGCGGCGTAAATACCTGGTTCCGCGATAATCTCGCCGCTATATCCCATTGCCGCCGTGACGAGGCGAGTCGTCTCGCAGGCCCGCACGGCGGTCGAGGTGAGGACGCGATCCGGGATTGCGTCGAGGGCGGCGAGGGCCGTACCCATCCGTGGCGCGTCCGCCTTGCCACGCGGCGCGAGCGGTCGGTCATGGTCCCGCAGGGTATTGTCGCCCCGATCCGATTTGGCGTGTCGCAGCACGAGCAGTGTTTTCGCCATTCCTCATCCCTTCCTCTCTCCATCGCCCATAGATCAAGGAATGTATGAGGCCCGTCTGGCGATGGAGAGGGGAGGGGATTTCGCCTTGAGTGCCGTGATCTTCGCTCAACATCTCATACATCCCGCATTTCTCCCCTCTCCATCGCTGGACGGAACTGACGCATAATGTATCCTCATGGCGATGGAGAGGGGTCGGGGGTGAGGTATACTGGTCGCGTCATGGAGTGTCGCACATCCGCGAGGATTCGTTAATGGACGCCACAACGCCGCGTATTGTCTCACTTCTTCCCAGTGCGACGGAGATCGTCTGTGCGATCGGTCTCGGGAACGCGCTCGTCGGCATCTCGCATGAGTGCGACTGGCCGCCGTTCGTCCGCACGCTGCCGGTCCTGACGCGCGCGGCGATCCCGGCGGGGCTACCGAGCGGAGAGACGGATCGTCTCGTGCGGGAGCGACTGGCACGCGGTGAGGGACTGTATGCGCTCGATGCCGCCGAGTTGCGCGCATTGCAGCCAACGTTGATCGTCACGCAGGCGCTTTGCGAGGTTTGCTCTATCGCTCTGCCCGACGTGTTGCGCGCGGCCCGGACGCTGCCGATGCACCCAGCCGTCCTCTCGCTCGAACCGGGCTGCATCGCGGATATTTTCGGTGACATTGGCCGGGTTGCCAGTGCCGCCGGGGTATCGGAGCGGGCATCATCGGTCGTTGACGGATTGCGGGAACGGCTCGCTGTCGTGCGGCGGGCGGTGGCGGATCGGGAGCGACGGCGAGTCGCGCTCCTCGAATGGCTCGATCCGCCCTTTGTCGCCGGCCATTGGGGGCCGGAGATGATCGCCTGTGCGGGTGGCACGGCCACACTCGGCAGCGTTGGTGAGAAGAGCGCGCACATTGATTGGGAGCAACTACGGGAGGCCGCGCCGGACGTAATCATCGTCGCGCCCTGTGGATACGATGCGAAGCGTGCCTGCGCCGACCTCACCGCTGCCCCGCTCCCGCCGTGGTGGGGCGACCTGCCTGCCGTACGGAATGGGCAGGTTTTTGTGATGGATGGCAATGCCCATATCTCTCGCCCCGGCCCACGCGTCGTGGACGGCACGGAAATCCTCGCCCGCCTGCTTCACCCGGACGCTTTCACGGACGGGTCGCACATCTGCCACCAGCACGCGGCATACGACGCGACGTTGCGGCAATGATTTCCTTCGACCGGGACGGCGTCCGCTTCCATTTCCGTGTCGCCGGAGTGTGTATCCACGATGGGTACGTGTTGTTGCATCGTGCGGATCGGGACGACTTCTGGGCGCTGCCTGGTGGGAGATGCGAAGTCGGCGAATCTTCAGATGCAACGCTGCGTCGGGAGATGGATGAGGAATTGCATGTCACGGTCACGGTCGGACGACTTCTTTGGGTCGTGGAAAACTTCTTCACACTCGCTGGCACGGCCTGTCACGAACTCGCCCTCCTTTATGCGATTGACCTCCCGGAGGGTCACGCATACCTTGACAAAAGACATTCTCATTACGGAGTCGAGGACCAATCCACAGAGGGAGAGTCGTACACATTGATCTACGAGTGGGTTCCGGTTGTGTCATTGCCCGATGTCATCCTTCATCCGGCATTCCTGCGCACCGCATTACGGGACGTACCAGCGGCGACCCGGCATTTCATCCAGCGCGACCCGTAACACGCGAGACTGCGAAAGGAACGTCTGATATGCAGAAAATCTATACCGGGCGCGGCGACGATGGCTACACGAGCCTGATCGGTGGCGCGCGTGTGGCGAAGTACGATCCGCGCCCGGAGGCGTACGGCACGCTTGATGAGGCTTCCGCCGCCCTCGGCCTCGCCCGTGCCACCGCGACGCTGCCCGACGTGCGCGCGGCGATCCTCGAAATGCAGCGCGCCCTCTACCGCCTGATGGCCGAACTGGCAACCATTGAGGGCAAGACCAGCGCCTATGAGATGACCGGGGCGGACATCGCTCGCGTTGAGGAACTGACGAACACCTTTAGCGCGCAAGTACCCGTGCAACGGGAGTTCGTCGTACCCGGCGATACGGTGGCCGGTGCGGCCCTCGATGTCGCACGGACAGTCGTGCGGCGCGGCGAGCGGCTGGTGACCCGCCTTGTCCATGAGGGGCACAACGCGAACCCGTACGTCCTCGGTTTCCTCAACCGCCTTTCCTCTCTGCTCTTCATCCTCGGTCGCGCCGAAGATACGCGCCAGACGGGCCACACTTCAACCGTGGCGAAGGAGGAGTCGGTGGGTTCGTAGGGGCGATTCGTCAATCGCCCGGCTCAGATTTGCCGGCCCCTCTCATCCGCACGCATGTTCGTAATTCTGCCCTACTTCTGCTACACTATCCACCAATGCTGCGGCGATACACTCCTTTCGCACTCAGCACTCGGCACGCGATACTCAGCACTTCTCGGAGGAGCGACGGTATGGACGAAGAGCGAATCCTTTCCAGTGAGGAAGTCGAGGAAGATCTCGACCTCGATGCGACCCTGCGGCCCCGGCGGATCACCGAGTACATCGGGCAGGACAAGGTCAAAGCGAACCTGCAAATCGCCATTGAGGCGGCGCGGGCGCGCGGCGAGGCGCTCGATCACGTCCTCTTCTACGGCCCGCCCGGCCTCGGCAAGACGACGCTCGCCACGATCGTCGCCGCTGAACTCGGTGTCGGTCTGCGCGTCACCTCCGGCCCCGCCATCGAGCGGCCCGGCGACATCGTCTCCATCCTGACGAACCTCAAACAGGGCGATGTCCTCTTTATTGATGAAATTCACCGCCTCGCGCGGCCGATCGAGGAAGTGCTCTACACCGCGATGGAGGATTACGCGGTGGATGTGACGCTCGGCAAGGGGCCATCCGCGCGGACGATGCGCCTCAATCTGCCGCCCTTCACGCTCGTCGGCGCGACCACCCGCCTCGCCCTCCTCACCGCCCCACTACGCGACCGCTTCGGCGCGATTCACCGCCTCGAGTTCTACAACGAGACGGCGATGAACCGGATCATCCGGCGCTCCGCGAAGATACTCGATCTGAAGTTGGAGGCGAACGGCGGCGCGGAGATTGCCCGCCGCTCCCGTGGCACGCCCCGCATCGCGAACCGTCTCCTCAAGCGCGTCCGCGACTACGCACAGGTGCGCGCCGATGGCATTGCGACAGCGGAAGTCGCCCGCAGTGCTCTCGCCATGCTCGACATTGACGAGCTCGGCCTGGACGACACCGACCGCCGTGTCCTGACGACGATTGTTGACAAGTTCGATGGCGGCCCGGTCGGCATCGAAACGATGGCAGCGGCAACGAGCGAGGAGACGGACACGATCATGGATGTCTACGAGCCGTATCTGATCCAGTTGGGGTTCTTGCAGCGCACGCCGCGCGGCCGCATCGCCACCCGCCGCGCCTACCAGCACCTCGGCATCCCCTACCCGGATCGTTTGGCGCAGCAATCCGCCGCCGCGAACGCCTGGCAGAGCGCCCTCCCCGGCCTCACCGACGAGTCCGACCCCGACGCCGAGCGCTGATCAGCGTCGGGGCGACATGCTACACTGCATCCGTAGAAACGGAGGCAACTGATGGCGGATACAAAAGCAATCCCACGGTCTGAAGATGGATCGTTGTGTGAGGAGCGATGGACGAAGGAAGAGGGGGAGCGCCGTATGCGCGACTTACTCGCCAGCTTGTCACCACCTACGCCGATTGAAGAACTTGCTCGTCAACAAGGGGTTCGCCTTCCTCAGCGTTGGGATGATCTACCACGATGGCCGGAAGATGATAGAAAAGCGTGGGACGGATTCGACGACTTCCTCGACGAATTTCGGCGCGGTCAACGCGAACTGGAGCAGCAGAAGCGACGCGAAGATCCGGATATCCCATAAATGCCCGTGATCGTTGTTGATACGAATGTCCTCTCGTATGAGTTGAGACAGGACACACGGGCCGCGTTATACGCGCGCTACATGCGTGATCAATCGCTCGCAATTTCCTTCGCAACGCTCGGCGAATTGCTCTTCGGAGCGAGAAAACGCGGTTGGGATGTACGTCGTCTCCGCGATCTTGACGCTCTATTGCGTCCATATCTTGTGATCAACTCAGATGAAGCAATTTGCCGTATCTGGGCCGAGATTATCTGGGAATGTGAACGAGCAGGCCGGCCGATCTCGGAGAATGACGCATGGATCGCGGCATGTGTGCTCCGTCACGGCGCGTCACTTGTTACGCATAATCGTCGGGACTTTGAGACAGTACCAGGTGTGCAAATCATCTCGGTAGATGCATGAATCTGATCGCAACGCCTGGCAACGACACTCCGCACCGCACCGGTGACTTCTCCTACAATCTGCCGCCCGAACTGATCGCGCAGGAACCGCTCAAGGAGCGGGATGCCTCACGCCTGCTCGTAATGGATCGTCGGACGGGTGCGACGGCGCACGATGTCTTCCGCAATCTCGGCGCGTACCTGCGGCCCGGCGATTTGCTCGTCATGAACGACTCGCGCGTCCGGCCCGCGCGGGTGTGGGCGGTGAAACCGACGGGTGGACGACTGGAATTGCTCATTCTCCGGCCCACGGCGGATGGAGAGTGGGAAACACTCGTCAAGCCCGGTCGCCGCGCCCCCGTCGGCACGCTGTTGATGCTCACCGACCGCGCCGGAAACATCGGGGAGCCGCCGGTGCAGGGTGAGGTGTTGGCGAAAGAGCCGGACGGTGTGATGCGCATCCGCGTGGATGGCCCGCTCGACCCCGCCCTCGCACGGCTCGGCGAGATGCCGCTACCGCCATACATCCATCGCCGCCTGCCGGATACCGACGCTGACCGCTACCAGACGACCTACGCCCATGTCACTGGCTCCGCCGCCGCGCCGACCGCTGGACTTCACTTCACGTCAGCACTAGTTGATGATCTGCGGGCGAATGGCGTTTGCATCGCGACGGTAACGCTCCATGTCGGGCTCGATACCTTCCGCCCTGTCACTGAGGAAGACCCGACCGCGCATCCGATGCACGCCGAGTGGTACACCGCCAGTGCCGAAACCGCTGCTATGATCCTCGAAACAATGCAACGCGGAGGCCGCATCGTCGCGGTCGGGACAACGAGTGTGCGCGTGCTGGAGAGTGTCGCGGCACAGCCAGGCGGCTGGCAGGCGGCGACCGAATGCGGCGCGGAAGGCTGGACGCGCCTCTTCATCCGCCCCGGCTACACCTTCCGCGCCGTGGACGCCCTTATCACGAACTTCCACCTGCCACGCTCGACCCTGCTGATGCTCGTCAGCGCCTTCGCGGGCCGCGAGCACGTCCTCGCCGCCTATGCCGAGGCGGTGCGGGAGCGATACCGCTTCTTCTCCTTCGGCGATGCGTGCCTGATTCTGTGAACCACGGAGGCGCGAAGAGCGCGAAGACGAGAGTTTTTTTATCTCTTCTCCGTGTGCTCTGCGTCCTCTGTGCTCTCTGCGCTTTGTCTTTTGCCTCTTGACGGTCTTGCGGGCGCCTTCTGGGCAGTATTGGCGGTTCACTACTTTCCGGGGAAGTATTCGAGCGCGGTGACGTCGGCGCGTTTGTGGGCGGAGAGTTGTCCGGCGTAAGGGGCGCGGAAGGTGCCGGAGGTTGGGGCGACATCGTTGTAATCGCGGCCAACGGCGACGGTGATGTACTTCAGGCCGGGGATGCAGCCGTTCGTTGGGTCGAAGGGGTGCGCGATGAGCCGCCTCGCGTCCGTTGGATCGGGGAGCAGCGCTTCGACCCAGGCGTGCGTGCCGCCTTCGCCGAGTAGGTGACCGGAGACGTACCGTGCGGGCACTCCGCAGAGGCGGCAAAGCACGAGCATGATATGGGCGTAGTCCTGGCAGACGCCGTGGCCCGCTGCCAGCGCCTCCGCCGCCGGGGTACGCACGCCCGTCACGCCATGCGCGTACGACATCGCGCTATGTACCCACAGATTGATCCTCTCCGCCAGTACCAAATCATCGCCGCCCTCGGCCTGAAGCGTCGCCGCCAGGGAGCGAAGAACGTCATCTGGCATTGTCAGGTCAGTAGATTCGAGGAAAACGGTCTGTAGGGGTGGTTGTCCCTTTGGCGTGACCACCCTCTCCGGAACGGGGACAATCACCGGATCGGCGGTGGCGTCCCGCTCGACGACGATCCAAGCGGTGAATTCGATCTCCCGCTCGACATGTGCAACGAAGAGATTGAGGATACAATTGCCGAAGTCGTCGTGCGTGCGCTCGATCTCGTAGGCGGGCGCGGAGATTTCCAGTTTGTGGGTCACGAGTCGCTGCCCGCCGTACTGTTCCGGTGGGACGATCATCAGCCGCTGGCGAAGGTCGTGAATCTCGCCCGGATAGGCATAGTGCAACCGCTGATGGATGAGATAGGCCGTCTTGCGGACATTCGCCCACGCGACGCCGCGATGGTCAATGATGTCGAGTGACCCGATCTGCGTCTCAATCGTGTCGTGCGGCAATCGTCCCCCCATCCGTTTCGCCTACCGTCGTGGCTTCGACCGGCCCATATTCCGTCTCGTCCGTGACGACATCCGACCAGACGGTCATCTGGCGGAAGTTCGCTGCGCCGTAGGTCGTGACCATCGCGACATCCACGGCGTCCCGCCCGCGCCCGATCGGGATGCGGCCGATGCGCGGTGTGTTGAAGCGCGCGTCGAACGTCCACCAGCGACCACCGAGATAGACCTCGAACCAGGCATGGAAATCCATCGCCGGATAGGGCGGCGGGATGCCGATGTCCGGCATGTAGCCGAAGACGTAGCGCGCCGGAATATTCAGCGCGCGGCAGAAGGTGACGCCGAGGTGCGCGAAGTCCCGGCAGATGCCCCCCCGCGCCTCGTAGACATCCACGGCAGTCGTTAATCCCGTGCTCTTGAGGCCATAGGTGATGTTGTCGTGAATCCAATCGCAAACCGCCTGCACTCGCGCCCAGCCCATCGCCGAACCGCCAAACAACTCCCACGCAGTGTTCGAGAGTGCGTCCGACAAACAGTAGCGGCTTGGCAACGTAAAAATAATCACGTCGTCCGGCAAATCCTCGACCGGATGTTGGATCGCCGCAGTCTCCACCTCATCCGGGTCGCCGGAAATCTCCACGACGGCATCGTACGTCAACGAGGATGGGCCAACGGGCAGCGTCAGCCGCTGGCAGCGGTTGCGGTAGAAGTCGTAATAATCGTGTGTGGGCAGGTCGGGCAGCGGCTTCCACGTCTCGTGTAGGATACGGTGCGGATCGTCGTCCCGCGCCTCCACGAGTAGCACTGCCGCCGCCGGCCATGTCGCCTCGTATAAAAACTCACATCCGACGCGGATGCGCATCATGTGCCCCCACTCCTGTCAGATACCTCAACTGCCGGGCAGCATACCGCATGAACGATGACAGCGAGAAGTGCCTGTTTGCACAACTTTCTGCCAGAAATGTCATGCAAATGCACGAAAACCAACGGAAACCGGGGAGAACCGCAAAGAGCGCAGAGGACGCAAAGAAATACAGGGGCAGCATGCATCTTACAAAATCTCTTTTCCCTCTTTGCGTCTCTGCGGTTCTCCCCGGTTTCCGTCGGCTTCCGTGCCGTTATTTTAGGATGTCCGCCACCGGGATGGCGAGCGCGGGCAGGACGGTTGAGGCGAGGGATTCGCCAGGCCGGGCGGATGCGATGAGGCGATACTGGCCATCGCGCGGATCGGTATGCCGTTCGACCGTCGTGGTGGCGAGATCAACGATCCATGCCTCCGCAATCCCCGCTGCGGCGTAGAGCGGCAGTTTTGTGCCCCGGTCATGAGCGAGGGTCGAATCGGAAACCTCGATGACGAGCAAAATGTCCGCGATGGTCGGGAGAGAACTGATGTACGAACGACGACGCAGGACGGTAAGGTCAGGTTGCGGCATCGTATCGTCCTGCATCTGGATGGGATTCTGCACGCTCACCACCGCATCACGACCGACCATATTATGCAAAAGTTCATCCAATGCAATGACGCAGGCGACATGTCGTGCGCCGATGGGACTCATCTGATAGATCTCCCCCGCGATTAACTCAATCCGCTCGTCTTCGGTGAAGATGCCCACCTCGCCCATACGCTGGTACTCCGCCACCGTGAACCGGCGGCGCATCGTCTCAATCGTCGTTTCTGAAACCGTCTGCGTTGCCACTCATGCCCCTTTTCGCATCACCCGCCAAATATCCGCCTGACGAGAGGATAAGTATAGCCTCTTTACCCTGTTTCGGCGCGCGGTAGCGGTAATTGACGCAAAAAGGGCGACGTAGTACCGTGCGGTTGCATCGGTGAAGCACGCTTTCAGCAACATATCCCGAATCTCATACGGAGGGTTCATCGGACTTGACTCCTGGCGCCGTGCGCTTTGGGTATCGAAGCGTATGGGCGATGAAGAGAGAGATCGGGGCGGGGGTTCGTCGACACGGAGGAGGTCCACACATGGCATCAGACAGTCAGGCACGATATACACGGTTGACGCGGCGGCAGATGCTCGCCGGGATGAGCGCCCTCGGCGCGGCGGCCGTGCTCGCTGCCTGTGGTGGGAGCAGCACGGCGCCGACTGCGACATCGGGGACGCAGGGGACGACCGCGCCGAAAATCGTCGGCACGCCGAACCCGACCGCTATTCCACAGGTCGGTGCAACCGCAGCGGCCCCGGTGGCCGCTGCGGCGGCACAACCGACGACGGGCGCAGCCTCCGCCGCCGCTCCGGCAGTCGCGGGGGCGAAGGGCGGCACGATCAAGTTCCCGCTCGGCTCGGACGGCCCCCTCAACCCGATCGTCGTCCCCGGCAACCTCGCCAGCATCTTCACGAATAAGACCGTCTTCAACGGCCTGATCCGCTTCAACAGCAAGACACTGAACCCTGAAGGCGACCTTGCGGAGAAATGGGAGGTCGCGCCGGACGGCAAGTCCATCACCTTCACGCTCCGGCAGGGCGTCAAGTGGCACGACGGCTAGCCTTTCACGGCGGACGATGTGAAGTTCACCTTCGATACGATGCTCGACCCGAAGATCAACGCGCGCTTCCGCTCGAATATCAAGGGCGTCACCGAGGCGGTCGTCAACAGCCCGCTTTCCGTGACGCTCAAACTGACGACACCGCTCCCATCACTTCCTATCCAACTTGGCTACAATATCCATATGATCCCGAAGCATGTCCTCCAAGGGCAGGACATCAACGCGCCGAAGGACTTTCTCGCCAAGCCGATCGGCACCGGCCCCTTCAAGTTCGTCGAGGCGACCCCGGGCAGCACAATGACCGTTGAGCGGTACGACAACTTCCACTTCGGTGCGCCGCAACTGGACCGCATTACCTTCAAAGTGACGCCGGACATCAACGCGCAACTGGCGCAACTGAAGACAGGCGAACTCGACTTCATGCTGATGGAACCGGATCAGGCGGGGACGGTGAAGAGCGACAACAACATCGTCATCCAGAACGCCTCGCAGGTGAACTACTACTTCATCGCCTACAACGACAAGCGGCCGCTTTTCAGCGACAAACTAGTGCGGCAGGCGCTGACGATGGCGATTGATCGCGAGGCGATTGTCAAGGATGTGCTCGGCGGCGCGGGGCAGATCGCCAACGGGCCGATCAACCCGCTTCTTGCCTGGGCATACACGGACGAGGTCAAGAAACTCTCCTACGACCCGAAAGCGGCTGCCGCGCAACTGGACGCCGCAGGCTGGAAGGCGGGGTCCGATGGCATCCGCGCGAAGGATGGGCAGAAGTTCTCCTTTGAACTGCTCGTGGACAAGGGGAATACGACGCGCGAATCCGTCGCGCAGATCGCGCAGCAGGCATGGAAGGCGATCGGCATTGACGCGAAGATCAACGTGATGGAGTTCAACGCGGCGGTGGCGAAGTTCATCGTGGGCGATTTCGACTCGATCGTCAACTGGTACATCACACCGCCGGACCCGGACGTCTTCGCGTGGTACAGCACGGGCGGGACATCGAACCAATGGAACTACTCCAACCCGCAGGTGGATGATCTCCTGACAAAGGCGCGCTCCGAACTCGATCAGACGAAGTCAGGCGCCTTGTACAAGCAGTTTCTCGGTATCATCGCGGAGGATGAGCCGATCACCTTCCTGTACTATCCACAGGAGATTCGTGGCCTCCGCGCTCGCCTGCAAAACGTCCCCGCTGTTGGCATTCGGGACGCGATTGTCTATGCGTATCAGTGGTCTATCAAGCAATAAAGGACTGAGGACTGCGGGTGCCCTTTGGGCGGCATGAGGACTGAGTGGGGAAAGCCGCCGAATCCTCAGTCTTCATCGCTCAGTCCTCAGTCCTCCCGACGAAGGAGGGTTGATGGTCGCCTATCTCATTCGGCGGGTGGCGCAGTCGGTGATATTGCTGGTGCTTGTGACAGTCGTGACGTTTCTGCTCATCCATAAGGCGCCGGGCGGGCCGAGCATCCTGCTCAGCCCGGACACGCCGCGCGATCAGCAGCAGCAGATCGCCCAGAATCTGGGTCTCAACGATCCCCTGCCGGTGCAATATGCCCGGTGGCTTAAGGGGCTTGTGCGGCTTGATCTTGGCGTCTCCTATACGCAGCAGCGCGATGTCACGGCGGTGATCCGCACGCGCCTCCCCGCGACACTGACGCTCGCTGGGCTGTCGTTCCTGCTCGCGCTCGTCGTCGCCATCCCGCTCGGCATCCTCGCGGCGGTGCGGCGCAACAGCATCTTTGACCATCTCGCCGCCTTTGTCAGCCTCTTCGGCGTCGCCGTGCCGGTCTTCTGGTACGGTCTCCTGCTCATCATCATCTTCGCCGTCTGGCTCCGCGTCCTCCCCTCCGGCGGGTTGGCGGACGATGTGACAACATTCGTGCCGCTCGATCGCATCAAGCATCTCATCCTGCCGACGGTGGTTCTCGGCACGACGGCGATGGCGCAGTTCACGCGCTACATGCGTTCCAGCATGGTCGCGGTACTGGACGATGACTACGTGCGGACCGCCCGTGCGAAAGGCCTGCGCGAGCGCGTCGTCCTCACGCGGCACGCGCTCCGCAACGCGCTGATCCCCGTGGTGACGGTGATGGGCGTCGTTGTGCCCCGCTTGATCGGTGGCGCGGCGATCACCGAGACGGTCTTCTCTTACCCCGGTATGGGGAGCCTCGCGGTGGATTCCGCCCGCCAGCGGGATTATCCAGTCGTGATGGGCGTTACGCTGGTGGTCGCGGTCGTCGTCATCCTCGGCAACTTCGTTACGGACCTGCTCTATGGCTGGCTGGACCCGCGCATCCGCGTGGGCGAAACGCAGGGAGGGTAGCGTGGGATCGGAACCGAATGCGGCGGCGGTCGCGACTGTCCCCGTACGCATCGAGGGGCGACAGGCCCGCAGCGAGTGGCGCGACGGACTGCGCGTAATCGTCCGCAACCGGCTCGCGCTCGCCGCGTTGCTCTTCCTCGTCGCCATCCACCTGATGGCGCTCGCCGCGCCGCTCCTCGCGCCCCAGGACCCGGAGCGAATCGTGATTCGGGACAAACTCCAGCGCCCGAGCGTCCACCACCTGCTCGGAACGGACGAGAATGGCCGCGATGTCCTTTCTCGTCTCATCTACGGCGCGCGCGTGTCACTCATCGTTGGGAGCCTTTCGATGATTCTCTCGGTCGTGCTCGGCACGCTGGCGGGCGCGATCGCGGGCTATCAGGGCGGCATTCTGGACAGCGTGATTATGCGGCTGACCGATGGGATGCTGGCGATCCCGACCTTCTTCCTGACGCTCATTTTCGTGGCGGTCTTCGGGACTTCGATCCGCAACATCATCCTCGTCATCGCCCTGACCAGTTGGATGGTCGTCGCCCGTGTGGTGCGTGGTGAGGTGCTGCGGACGAAGCAGACGGACTTCACGCTCGCCGCACGGGCGCTCGGTGTGCCGTCGGCGCGCATCCTCTTTCGCCACATCATCCCCTGCGCGACGCCCAGCATCATCGTCTCGGCGACGCTTGGTGTGGCGAACGCCATTCTGACGGAATCCGCCCTCTCCTATCTCGGCCTCGGCGTGCAGCCACCGACGCCGACCTGGGGTAATATGCTCGGCTCCGCGCAGGGGTATCTCTTCAACCGGCCGGAACTGGCGATCTACCCGGGTGTACTGATTTTCATCACGGTTCTCGCCTATAACTTCTTCGGCGACGGCCTGCACGACGCATTCGACCCACGGTATCGGCATCGGGGGTGAGGGGACCTAACCCCGGCCCCTTCCCGCGAGGAAGGGGAGGGGATTCGCTGCAAGATCACGGCGTTTGGGAGATGCCACGGCAATTCAATTGAGTCACCCCTTCCCACGCCAAGTGACGGAAGGGGCAGGGGGTTAGGTTCTATGTCCGATCTCATCACCACCGTTCAGACCGCCGTGGACCGGGAACGGCTCGCGGCGCACCTCGCGTACTTCGCTACCGTGGACCGCACGAGCGGCACGGCGGGGGAGCGCGAGGCGGTCAACTACATCTGCGACACGCTCGGCAAGGAGGGCGTGCGCACCGAGGTCCGCGAATTCCAGGGATACATCTCATGGCCCGGCCCGGCGACGCTGGAGATTTTGTCACCGGAGAAGACAACGATTCCGTGCCGGACGCGCTCGTTCGGTCGCTCGACCGCGCCGGAGGGGATCGAACTCGATCTCGTCTTCGTGGATGTGGCGCGGCAGTTAGAGCAGGGGGCGATGATCTTCAGCCACCGCAGCAACGCCGCCGCGTATGGGGAGCGCGATGTGCGTGGCTGTGTCGTCATCACGCCCGATGGCGGGCCGGACGGTGTGCGGCGCGCAGAGGAGCGAGGCGCGGCGGCGCACATCCATCAATGGACGAGCGACGAGCCGCACATTCACGAGATGATCGTCACGCCGATCTGGGGCACGCCGACCCCCGAATCCGCCGGGAGCATGCCAAATATCCCGGCGCTCTCGGTGACGAACGCGGACGGCGAGCGGTTGCGCGCCCTCTGCGCTGCGGGGCCGGTGGGGGCGCGGCTCACGGCGGAGGTGACGACCGGCTGGCAGCCGCAACCCGTCACGCTCGCCTTTATCCCCGGCACGTCCGACGACTATTTGCTCGTCGGCTCGCACATTGATTCGTGGTACGTCGGTGTGACGGACAACGCGACGGGCAACGCCGCCCTGCTCGAAATGGCTCGGGTGCTGAATGCGCACCGGGACGAACTGGAGCGCGGTGTCGTCTTCGCCTGGTGGCCGGGCCACTCGACCGGGCGGTACGCGGGCAGTACGTGGTTCGCGGACCACAGTTTCGCCGATCTCCGTGCCCACTGTGTCGGCTACCTCAATATTGACTGCCGGGGCGCGACGGTTTGGGACTGCCGCTATGTGATGGGCGAGGCGGAGCGGTTCATGGAGACACTTGTCCGCGACATCACGGGGCAGCCCGCGAACCCACGCCGCCCGATGAAAGCGGGGGATCAATCCTTCTGGGGCGTCGGCGTTACGTCGCTCGGCGCCTTCCGCATGCTGGCGACCGACCACCCGGATCGGAAAGCCGTCGGCGGGAGCGGTGGAGGCTGGTGGTGGCACACGGCGGAGGACACGCTCGACAAGGCGGACACCGAAGTATTGCGCGGCGACACCGCCCTCTACGCCGCCATCGCCGCCCGGTTGGCGACCGATCCGGTGCTGCCGTACGCCTTCGATACCGTCGCACAGGACTTCGCGAATCGTCTCGCGGCGATCGCCACCGAAACGGGCGGCCGCTTCGATGTCGCCCCCGCGCGGGAGGCTGCCGCCCGCTTCGGCACAGCCGCCGAGCAGTTGGAGCAAATACGGCAGCAGATTGCCGCATCGGGGAGCGCGGAGCAGCGGCATGCGTTCGACGCGGGGTTACTCCGCCTCAGCCGCATCCTCAATCCCGCGCTCTACACCACGAGTGGTGCGTACGATCAGGACCCGGCTTTGCAGGTGCCGCTTCTGCCCGGCCTCAGCCGCGCCGCCACACTCGCCGCGCTCGATCCGGCGAGCGACGATGCACGCTTCCTTCTTACCCGCCTCGTCCGCGAGCGCAATCGCATCGTAGACGCGCTGGAATCCGCGACTGTGGAGGCGAACCGGATACAAGTGGAGGCGGGGAGGGAGACCTAACCCCCCGGCCCCCTTCCGTTCCTCGGCGTGGGAAGGGGGGCTTACCTGGAACGTATCGCTTTTGAGGGCATTTGGTTGAGGGAAGGAGATGGACGATGGTTGTTAGCAACCGGGAGCGGGTCGGGAAAGCGATGGACAGCCTGATGGCGGGCTTGATCCCATATGTCGAACGTGAGATGCAGCGCAAATTCGGAAAGGAGTGGGATCAGGCCCACTCTCTTGACGTTTCTGGGCTGCTCTATTGCATCGTGAACCATTGGAGCGATGTCTTCAGCCAGAAACTCGGTTGGACTGAGAGGAGCCACGCTTCCGAATTGATCGAGGTGCGCAACAAGTGGGCACATCAAAAACCCTTTTCGCTGGATGACACTGATCGCGCCCTCGATACTGCGATTCGTCTCCTGCGCGCTATTTCCGCACCCCAAGCCGATGAAGTGGATCGCGAGAGACAGGAAATCACGCATGTCCGCTACGAGGATCAGACGAAGCGCGAGCAGAAACCGCAGATCATCACTCCCCATGCTGATGTTCGTGCCGACCGCGCGAAAACCATTAACGGCTTCGTCAAGGTGCAGGCAACGCGGGCAATGAAGACCTACCTGCTCTGCGAGTGCGGCTGCGGTGAGAAGACGGCGGGTGGCAGATTCCGCCCGGGCCACGACGCAAAGCTCAAGAGCAAACTCATCAGAACCGCCCGCGCTGAGGGTGAGAACAAGGCCCCCAGTGCCTGCGAGGCAGCTTGGAACGAGCTGGTCGTACTCGGATGGAGTCACATGTTCGACGAGGAGCAGACGCGCCGTACAGCCGAGAGGAACCGGAGAGGGCGGCTCAGGTAGCTACAAAGGTCTGCCAGTCATACGACCAGAAACGATTACGTATACCCGGCGTGTTCAAGCAGCATGGTGCTGCCGAGAAGAGTCACCCCTTCCTCGCGGGAGGGGGCAGGGGGTAGGTAAAAATGCTCGAAACCACGATGCTGAACGCCATAGACGCTGACCGGATGATGCGCGATGTCGCATTCCTCAGCACGCTCCAGCGGCACGCGGGGACGGAGGACGAGGCGACGGCGTTTCGGTACATCGCCGACCAGTGCCGTGCGGCGGGGATCGAAGATGTGCGCGAGTACGCCTTCGATGCCTTTCTTTCCTTTCCTGTGAAGGGGACGCTGACCATCGCGGGGATCGGCCCGATCAAGGCGAAGACGCGCGCCTTCGCGACATCCACGAATGGCGAGGAGATCAGCGGTGACTGGAGTTACCCCGCTTTGGTGGACAGGTTGATCTTAGGCCACCTGACCGAGCGTTGTCCACCTCCTCTCGTACGCCATCGGCGACAGATAGTCGAGTGCCGAATGGCGTCGCTGCGTGTTGTAGAA
>JAABUJ010000588.1_pt1 | contig 68060 bp, 67 predicted proteins | sample 5559131 | NCBI WGS metagenome assembly JAABUJ01 (sample SAMN10711875, study PRJNA513366) | rock metagenome | isolation source: Antarctica rocks | place: Antarctica: Victoria Land, Mt New Zealand nord | collected 2016-01-07 | reverse complement strand
TGGGCAGGGAAGGACGGTGCTGACGATGGAGGATTTGGGCATGGCGGTTGGGGAGTATGGGGTTAATGTTAAGAGGGGGGAGTTTTATCGGTAGGGGGGCGGGGATTGATGGCGTGGGCGCGGGTGCGGAATGGCGTTGGAGGGCGTTTGGGATGCGGGATATTGATGGAAAGGGTTCGATCTGGGTTGGGATCTTGTGGTGTGGTGCTGCATGGCTTGATATCAGGGGCTCGAGCTGCTGCACATATACAACCGCCTAGCATGTACTGTATGTACTGTACCCTACACACGAAACGCCTAGCCAATGCACGACCCATCCAACCAACCCCCCGCACGCACCCCTATCGATTCTTCGTCTGCTTGTACGAAAACCTCTTCCGCGTCCTACATCCGCGCTCACTCAACAATCAGCCATCCATCCATCCCAAACCCCTACGCCCATCCCTCCACCCAGCGCCCACCGCCTTTCCCCCCCAAAAACCCCCTCCCAGCAACCCAACCCCTTAACGCACACATAGAAGAGAGAGAAAAAAACATAACGTACGCAGAAAACTCCCCCAGTTTATGCCCCACCATATCCTCCGTGACCGTGACCTCGTTGTAGATCTTCCCGTTGTGCACCTGAAACGTCAGGCCGACGAAATTCGGCAGAATGGTGGCGGAGCGCGCTTGTGTTTTTATCGGGGGCGCGCGTTGGCCTGGTTGCGGGCGGGTGATGGCTAGGCTGTGGTTCGTTGAGTTGAGGGTTTGGTTTGTTGGAGGAGGGGAAGGGGTGAGTTGGTTTGTGTGGGGGGGAGGGAAAGGGGTGGAAGGGGGACGGATGGCCTTACGGGACGATGTGTGGGCCTGGGAGGGGAGAGATGTTAGTTGGTTTGCTACTGAAGGAGGTGAGGTTGGAGAGGGGTGGGCCGCACCTTTCCATACGGAGCGCGCGAGGAGCGCACGGGTGGGGAGCATTGTGGATGCTGGTGTTGCGGCGAAGATGAGGCTTGGAGTACTCCGTATGGGCTTGGAGTTTGACGGACGCATTGGCGACAGCTGACTAAGCAACTCTCGTTATGTATGAGCGCAGCTGGTTCACACCGCATATTTTAAGCAGGGAATGGATTATCCTTTGAAACTCAAAGCTTCGTATGATATAAATCCGGTTGCATCAACTTTGCTCGGACTTGTAGTGTTTGGGGTGCTGTTGGTATGCCCTAAAGCGGACTACCTCACCTGGAAACAAATATCTACGACGATGTGAGCTTCTCACACACATCTCCTCAAGCTTTCTCTTCTTCACTTTGGAATTCAAGGGAAGGCCTCTTGAAGTAAGTCAAAAAGTTTCATTTCGTCCTATCTGCCACCAATTCGAACATCATGACTGTCCCAAACAGCAACATCTCCTTCGAACCCACCGTACCGCTTGGCCCGACGGGTGTATCGTAATCCTACGCTTGATGGTTCCGCTTACCCCCTCAACATTTACGAACAGGCTCCTGTATCACTCTGTGACCGGGCTCATTACGGAGCGCCAGACCCCAATACAGACACCACCGACCAATTTCTGACCTCGCTCGTCGAGCGGCATAACACCAGATTTCTATTCTCAAATGCTTGGCGCTGTCGATCTTGCGACAAGCCTGCTCAAGAGCCGTACCATTCTGCTATCCCTCGCCTCTTTTGACCTGAGTTTCTGCCCTGGGTATGAGACATAGTCATACCGGTTTCCAGATCGGGCGGTGCCTGTGAGATGAAAGCGCGGTGAGTGGGCGGCAGCGTCTGGAAGGAGAGTCTGGCGTAAATTTGGCCTCGCTCCTTGCTGTTCCAGTGATGGTCAGTGTGAATTGGTAATGCTGAGACCCAGATGTTGCTCGAAAGAGTGCCAAGCCAGGGATTGATCAAATTATAAGACGAAGTGCAGGCTTGAGCAAAAAGCACGCGTGGGAACGCTGCAAAACATTGTCTGTAACGGGTTGTATGTCGCCGAGGGTTTTCATCCGCTTGGTCACGACTGGCTTATTTGCAAACAATGGGCAGTGGGAACGTATTGCTTGCATGGTACATAACGCCTGCGAAACCGTACGCTGCTCGGTGATTTAGCGAGTGGCCACAACTGCCTTGAGCTTGAGAGCTTATACTGAGAGGTCACTCCGGTAGTTCCAAGCCCCTGAAACTGCAGTAGTCTTTCAGTGCAGTTGTCTGCTCTGGCAAGGTTGCCTTGATATGTGCGAGCCCCTGCTGCAAAGTCCATCCGACCTCCCACTTGAGATTCAAAAGTGGGAATAGGGCTCGGGCTTGGTCAACATTGACGTCGGTATATCGATGACGACATCCCTCGTAGATGTCGTCCATTGTAACCGGCCCTGCACCAGGCCTCGGTCGAAGCCATACCATATGCCTCATCAAGCCATAGTATCGGTGTTTGTCATCCTTGCAGTTCTCAAGAAGGAAATCGACGACGTCGTCGAGGTCAACAAAGCCGTTCTGGGTCCGAATAAGAGCCCGCTTTGCAAGACGAGCCTCTGGATACGTAAACATGCGTGTAGTCCAATATCCACAGGCCATCGTCACAGCCACGTCAACAACACTAACCGTTTGGAGCTGCAGAGCCATGCTGTCGAAGATGATAACCTTGTCAGCACGGGTATAGATGTGATGAAGGCAGTTGATCACGTCCACACGCAATTTCTCCACCTCCTCTTGCTCACTACTGCTCATATCCTCGAGCACCTCCGGCATTGCAATGACGTCTACCCATAACCACTCCGCGTCGCACCGCATAAAGAACCTCCAAAAGTGGTCTAAGTAGATGCCCCTTTTTCTCACACTCAGCTCCACAGGGCCAAAGCCCTTGGGCGAGTTCCAGCACATCGTCTCAGCCCATACGTGCGACATGACTGCGTAACCGCCGGTCATAATCTTGTAATTCCCATATTTGTTGATACAGAGCGCAGCCTTCTCCTCGACAGACTTCAGCACCAGCTCCCGGGGCGTCTTCAGAAACCCGACGAGCCTTTGGCCCCAGTGCCATATTGCTATTGTCGGCTGTGGTAGCTCCGTCCAAATCATGCGGAACCGCCTGCGGAGCAGCAAACTCATGAGGCCGACAATCTGAAATGGGAGGACGAGCACTTCACCTCCGAGCACACAGAGCGAAACTACAGGATAGATCCACCAGGGCCAGTGCTCGAAAGTGTTGAAGCTGGGTCCACACGGGTCGCGGTGTTTGGTTATCCAGTGGATCTGATTAAGGACTGCTTCGACGTCCGCGGCGGGCCATTGGAGCAGATCGAAGGAGGCAACCTCGCGGGCGCGTGTGGCGGAAATGCCATGGCGGAGGGCGACCTCTTCGACGCTATGGTTGATGGACATTTGGAATTGACCTGATTGTTGAGAGGGTGATACTTCCAACTTCGTTCAAGAGTTAGCAATTGTCTTGAGATTTATCGTTCGATCAGGTCCATAGTCCGAGGCGTGCCCCACCGAGATGTCGGTATCGTCGCGAGAGCCCCCTGAGAGCTGTAGAGGTACTTTTAGGAATGCTCGGTCAGCCGTGAGGCTGAAGACGCAACATTGTTGCAGCCTCGCTGCCAAGGCGGTTCGTTGCATCGGCAGCGACCAATCATCAAGAGAGTCTCGGCATTGCAGTATCGTTGGCTGCCTATCGAGACCCAGGCGTCTCTTCAGCCTCGTGTTCTCTTGTTCCGACATCAGCCTCGTGCCGATTGATGTATCAATTTGATGTCTTGCCCGCCTTCATGCCGTTCATATTTACGTCGCAGTGCTTTGTGGCTATTTTCAGTATCACATGTTCCAGCCACCGCAGTGCTTCCTTTTGTGTCCGAAGCAACTTAAGCTAAGCTCTTGCTGCCATTAAAAGAGCTCCTTCTAAACATACTATCTCTCTAGTCTCGTCATCTCTCTATCCCTTGTAGCCTCTACATCCACGAAGGAAAGCTCTCGACATGGCGCCCTCAAATATTCCTGCAGTCCAGGAGCTGCTCCTCCGTAACGGAGTAGATCCAGCTACAGCGAAATACGCTGCTATGAATGAGTTTGCGGGCTTCAACGTCTCCTCGCTGACGGAGTTTTGGAAGAGGGTCAAACGGCCTCGCATGGACTTCTGTCCCTGTCGAGACTCACCTCCCCAACAGAAGCTCGGAAAACATGCACAAGACTCGAAAGAACCTGTCGAGATAGCTAACAAGTGTGATTTTGACGTTGACCAATGGATATCCAAAATTTTCGAAAGTTCACCCACATGGATCAAGGCGCCCCGTGACCTCATGGAACAGGCAGTCCAAGAAGACAAGGCACTCTGCTTGAATGCACAAGGGCAGTGGTCACTTCGAAGTACGGGCTACATGGCCCTCTCCCACGTCTGGATTGAAGGCATTCAGAGTGATCCTGATGGGCGCGGCTTCCAACAAAAGCAGCTTGCCAGGATCTTCGAAGTTATTAAAAGAACGGGAGCGGAGTGGATCTGGATGGATGTGCTTGCCATTCCAGGGGGAGGAGGACCCACCTCGACGTTAAAAGACGAAATGCTAAAGATAGAGATCATCAACACCATGGCCAGTGTCTACTCGAAAGCGGATGCAGTCATTGTTCTGGATGCCCTGGTGCTTCAACTTCATCCACAGACCGCCCTCGATGTCGCCATTGCGCTGCGTTGTGGCAGATGGGCGACAAGAATATGGACCTATCAGGAAATCAAGCTAGCAACGCGTGCCCTTATCGTCACAGCTCAAGCTGTTTATGATTTTGCCGAGCTCATCAAAATCGTGGAGAGCGTGATTGCGGGCTCGCCTCATATGAAAGAGCTGCATAATTATCTTGGACGCCTACAGAGACGCGATGATCTAGGTGTATCGATCCCTGATATTGTCACTGCGTGCCAGACACGAAAAGCTGGGTTCGATCTTGACTACGCCCGAGCATTTTTCCCGACTCTTGGGCTACGGTGGGAAGAGGGCATGACCAGGGAGGAAGGCATGCAGATGATCTACAGAGCTCAGAAGTTCCACGCAAGTCGTATCGTTTCATTCCATGGCTGTCCTCGCCTTGGCATCCGTCCCGCGTGGGCCCCGTCGTACTTCACCGGTTTGGAAGGCGTAGTAGGAAAGGCACAGTCTTGGGAGGAGCGTGGTTTGCGTGGCGAGTGGCACGTACTCAAGGTCCATAAGGTCCTCCACACTTTCACGCAATTCAAAAAACTCGTTTTCAACCTTCAGCTCGACGGAGATCAAGGCAGGCACATTCAGTGCGTCTTGGCGGATACCGAGAGCGAAGCAACCATACAAGGCCTTAAAGCCGCTATCGAGGGAAACCTCGTTTACATCCTCTCCAACGAACCCTCCGCCGAGGCTATCAAATCAGGTTTCGCGAGAACGGTACTGTTGGTGGAGCAAGCTCTGACCATTGCTGGTACAGACTTTGAAGTGTTTGTTCATGCCACCGCTGTTGTAACTACAGTCGAGGCATATCCGGAAGAGCTCCGTTCTGTCCTTCTCCGCCACGAAAGTACTGCTGGAGACGAGGGCCCGTCCGAAACTCTCAGGATTGATCAGAGGCTCGCCAGCCAGCTTCGCTTTGCCATTCAATTTCACGACCAGGAGACCAATCTTCATGCCGCTGTTCGAGCGCATCAGCTGGATACAGTTCGAGGACTGGTAGAACAAGGTGCATCTCTTCAAGCAAGGGATTCAAAGAATTGGACCCCACTCCATACTGCGGCAGCAGAAGGTGAAGTAGAGATATTAGAGCTACTGCTCTCCAGAAGTAGAGACTCGCTGGCAGACTTGTTAAGCGAAAGCGGACAAAAAGATCACGGGTTTACCCTACTATCGGTGGCTGCAGAGAAAGGCCGTCTTAGTGTCGTTAAGCGTTTGCTGCAGGAGAAGCCGGATCAATATACTATTGACAACAGCCTCCTAGCGGCAGCGGACGACTGCGAATGCGAAGTTGTGGAAGAGCTTCTTGCGGCTGGAGCCAACCCAAACTTCTCAGATCCAGTCGGGCGTACGCCACTGTATGCCGCAAGTGGCAAATATGGGAACGGTTTGTTGACAATGCAGGCTTTGCTGGATGCCGGAGCAAACGTCAACCACAGCCACTATGATGGCTCAACGCCACTTCATCTTGCCGCCGACAAAGGCACTGACATCGAAGTATCCTTACTTTTAGCCTTTGGCGCTGAGGTTGACGCGAAGATGAAAACGTTGCCGCGCACTCCATTACGAAATGCTATCGTTGCTCATAAGGAGGAATCCGTGCGTCTACTTCTGAATAACGGCGCCGATCGGAACGCCCTCTGTGATGGGAACAGGACCCCCATCTCGTTGGCTGCTGGATGCGGCAATTATAAGATTGTTCAAATGATCCTGCAGAAGCCGACAGACGTCAATGTTAGCTTGAAAGATAACGGCTGGACGCCCCTTTACATCGCTGCATTGAAGGGGGAAAGGTTAATGGTCAGAATGCTTCTCGAGGCAGGAGCGGCGGTGAATATGAGGGACCTCGAGGGAGTTACCGCTCTTGGGATCGCACAGAGGTCGGGTCATTCTGATATCGTTGGCATATTGCGAAGTGCCGGAGGGGTTGAGTAATCGAGGAGCCTACTAAGCGTCCTATATCTTGGATCCCTGAGCTTTGTAGCTTCCAGCCAGCTTGCACCTCCCAGACGCCCCTGACTTTGCTGGACCAAGGCGGGACTCGAGAACCCTAGCATGAGCTCATCTCGATGCTTAGTAGCATCAAGTATCTGGCTACGACTCAACCTACCACATACGACCACAGACTGTGGAGAACTGGGCATCCCGTCCGCTCTGCCATACATAAGCCACAGATCGGCGGATTAGTAGTTGGGTCGGTGACGACCAGCGAATACCCGCTGTTGTATGTTTTGCTTTTTGCTTGCCGTCATTTTGACGTTGGATGATGCTCTTGGGTTTGACGTTCGGTGTTGTACGCAGTACAGTGCGTCACAGCGTGGGCCGATCCTTGGGGCTTATGCCATCAGCAGAGGAGGTCTATTTTGGAAGCTCAATTTGTCGATATTCGTTCGAGGATCTCCTCAACTCTATTCGTCCAGGTGTCCGAGACCATACATCTTCAAAGACATACTGTTTTGAAGGCTTTCACATCGCCAAGTGATCTGTCCTTACAGTCATGCTCACTTGGATGCAACGGAGTGCTCTTGATAACCGAATGCACATTACTCTATGACAAAGGGCTATAGAAGCACAACAACCATATTTCACAATATACCATACAAGAAAAGAACCCTTGTTGACGGTGCCTCTTCGACAGCCCAAACTCATCAAGAGCGAATCCCGTTCCAAACCTGCTTCTGGCTGTGAAGCCTTCTGCCGAGTGATAACATTTGTGCACTAATAGCGCAGGTATTTCCGCGTCCAGTAATGATATCGGCCCCGTACAGTGCGATGAGGGCGCGGAGATTTACATGTTTGCCCTAAGCGTTGGTGTGTTGACTGTTGCGATCGAGGCGAGTGCGAAGCAGCCTGAATACGCTGGGGGAGGTCGAAGATTGTGGTAAAGCAGTAGCGGGGAAGAAGGAACTCAGCTGGGCATGTTGAATGAGTGCAGGACGTAGGGCAGTGAATGACTCCAAATACCGCGAGGTAGATGCCTACTTATAGTGAAGCGCTAAATGTTGCTGAATAAGCAACGACAGCAACGATACGGTAACTGTATCGGTGCCTATAATAACAAGCATACACAACTTTCAGGAGACACCAGAGGACAGTTTGAAGGGGATCGGAGAGACGCGAATATACCTATCAAGGACGAGATATGAGACCGTGGTCTATTCAGAGGAGTTTCTACCTTTCAGCGAAAGTTCGGAGATAGTTTGGCAACCACCATATCTCGATATAGCAAGCATTATGCCCGGCCTAACAGGTATACCTACTCAACCCTGCCCTTGCTCCCAGTGCTCCTATACCCTCCTTTCCATCACTCCTTGAAACTCATGCTGAGTCCCCCGAGTAGCCGCGGACACGATCCGCATCCTAGTAGCAACAGACAGCCATGTCGGGTACAACGAGCGGGACCCCATTCGCGGCGACGACAGCTGGAAGAGCTTCCATGAAGTCATGTGCCTGGCGCGGGACCGAGACGTGGACATGGTCCTGCTGGCCGGCGACCTCTTCCACGACAACAAGCCGTCGCGGAAGTCGATGTATCAGGTCATGAGGTCTTTACGCATGAATTGCTACGGGGAAAAGCCGTGCGAGTTAGAGATGCTGAGCGATGCGAGTGAAAACTTTCAGGGGTAGGTGGGAGTCGAGGCGAGGACCGAGATGGAATTGGAGGGCTGATGGGTGGGGATAGGGCGTTCAATCATGTCAATTACGAAGATCCGGATATTAATGTCGCGATACCTGTGTTTTCGATACACGGGAATCATGATGATCCGTCAGGAGTACGTCGGGCAGTCCATGGAGTGTCGATAGCATCGTTCGACTCACACGTGCTAGGAAGGCCATCTTGCTGCCCTCGATCTACTCCAGATATCTGGGCTGGTAAATTACTACGGCCGAACGCCTGAGTCTGACAACATCCTCGTCAAGCCCGTACTGCTACAGAAGGGACATACAAAACTTGCGCTTTATGGCATGAGCAATGTGAGGGATGAAAGGCTCTTTAGGACGTTCCGAGACGGCAAGGTCAAGTTCTTCCAGCCGGGCATGCAGAAGAACGACTGGTTTAATCTTATGAGCGTACATCAGAATCAGTAATACAGCCTTGTTATCTCTTCGCCCGAGATGGCTCTCATTGACGAAACTGCAGTCACGCATACACCGAGACGGGATACCTACCAGAGAACTTTCTACCAGAGTTCTTGGACCTCGTCGTGTGGGGCCACGAACACGAGTGTCTGATAGATCCCCGTTACAACCCTGAGATGAACTTTCATGTCATGCAGCCTGGTTCTTCGGTGGCGACCTCGCTCGTCCCCGGGGAGTCAGTCTCGAAACACGTCGCGGTGCTGAGCATTACCGGAAGAGAGTTCAAATGCGAGCCAATACGGCTCAAGACCGTCAGACCATTCATTATGAAGGAAGTTGTGTTGCATGAGGAGAAGGAAGTGAGGGGTCTAGCGAAGAAGGAGAACAATCGAACCCAATTAACGCAACATCTCATGCGAACCGTGGATGAGCTGATCGAGGCAGCAAAAGCAGACTGGGCAGAAGCGCAAGAAGGTGCAGATGAAGACGAAGAGCTGGAAGCCCCACTCCCCTTGATTCGTCTCAGGGTGGAGTACTCCGCCCCCGACGGCGGCAGTTTCGACTGCGAGAACCCGCAACGCTTCTCCAACCGCTTCGTGGGCAAAGTCGCAAATGTCAACGACGTCATTCAGTTCTACCGCAAGAAGACCGGCGTAACACGAAAGGCAAACGACGGCACCGAACTACCAGAAGAGTCCGTGCTAGCTCAGCTCTCGCTCGACAACGTCAAGGTCGAGAAACTCGTGCGCGAATTCCTGACCGCCCAATCTCTCACCATCCTCCCGCAAAACTCCTTCGGCGACGCGGTCAGCCAGTTCGTCGACAAAGACGACAAGCACGCCATGGAAATGTTCGTCAACGAAAGCTTGGCAAACCAGATCAAACACCTCATGGACGTCGACGAGGCAGACGAGGACGAACTCACCCACGCAATGGACCAGTACAAATCCAAACTCGAAGAGCTGTTCGCCGCAGGTCATCTCAAGAATGCGAAGAAGGCGAAACTGAAGCCTCGGCCGGAGAACTGGGACTCGGACCTCGACGGGGAGTGGGGCGATCAGCCTGGTGCTCTCGTCCATTCGGACAACGACGCCGCAGACGGCGATGACGACGCAGCGTCGTTGCGCTCCACTACCCCCGCACCACGCGGCGGGCGCGGGAGAGCAGCACCATCGACCAGGACGAAACAGATGTCCGCCGCGAAGAAGGCCGCCGCGACGAAGAAAGCGCCACCGGCGGCGGCACGTGGAGGAGGTAGAGGCAAGAAGAAAGTCGTCGAAGACGAAAGCGAAGAAGAAGCAGAGCCCATCCAAGAAGACGAAGAGGAGGATGAGGACAATGACGTGGTAATGGTGTCCGACTCCGATAAAGACGACACCAACTCCCTCTTCGTCAAACAATCGCCCCCGAAACGCACCTCGGCACCAGCCAGAAAAGTACCTGCCGCCAAGGAGACCGCCGCTGCGTCGCCGGCGAAACGCACTCCGGCTGCAGCAGCGGGCCGAACGTCAGCTCGGCAGTCGAAGTTGGTTTTCTCGCAGCCGCAGGCAAGTCAGAGCCAGGCCAATGGAGTGGGGAGTCGTAAGGGGAGGGGGAAAATGTCCCACGATGACGTTTCTGATGATGATGACGACGACGACGATGCATTCGCGCCGGCGCCTGCGGCGAGGGCGACGAGAATTCGGCGGTAAGATGTTTCAAAATTCGAATTGCTGGGTATGTAGCTAGGGAGTTCTCTAGCTTTGAGCGGTGGAGATCGGGGCATGGTTCGCTCGTGAGATGGATATATGCTAGCTTCGACGTCACGGCGGTGTATGCGAAAGCGTCCTTTTCTGGGCCGCTATCGCTCTACCTACCACTTGTCCAGCTATGGAAATTGAGGGGCATATGCTTCTCTGATCTCTCCATGTAAAAATCTCCATCTCTCACCTCCCTTGACTGTGTCTGCCCCTCCACAACACGCCAGCCATACCAACCCAAAAACCTATCACCCCTAACGCAAACACCCACTCCCAATGTGCCAAAGCCCAAAGGCTCACGTTACAACTTCCCCCTATCCAAAAACCGCCTCGGCAAATCCACCCACCTCGCCCGCAAAAACTCCGCCACATTCTTGCCCAGGAAGTCATACGTGCTACTGCAGCTGACGCCTCGATCCAGATGATCGTGCAGCAGGAAATGCACCCCGAACAGGTTCGGAAGCTCGAATCGATCCTGTAAAGCGACAAACATTACAATGTCCATCCATCAATGACCGTTCCATTCCATCACGCCGAAAATGGACGGGGACGATGGCAATGACATGGACCAAAGACTAGGGGCAGCATGTGGTGCTCGGATGGTGGGGAGCGACAAAGGAGGGAGGCAGGGTGAAAGGAGAGAGGCGGGAACGGGAGGAAGCGAAGAAAAACACGCACGATTCTGCCACCCTTGTACTCCCTCCCCAGCAGGCGTTGGACGGTAAGGACGTCGAGCAATCCACGCAACCAGTCCCACTCGTCGCGGTGGCGGACCCAGAAGCCGACGTTGGCGTCGCTGCCCTTGTCGCCGCTGCGGGCGTGGACGATCCAGCCGAGGGGCCCGCGGACGGTGGGGCCGAAGGAGTCGGGATCGGCGGGGTGCAGGGTTGCGGCTTGCAAGGGTTGCTGGGCGGGATAGAGGCGCGTATTGCATGAGGCGGGTGGGGGGATGAGGATGGGAGGGCCGGACGGTGGGTGGACGGTGTGTTGGATGTGGGATTGCGGGAGGAGGGTTACGAAGTATCTGTTGCGGTACAGGTACGGATTAGGCGGGATGAGACGAGTACGAAGTGCAAGGAGATATGTCGTGGAAGGGGGGGCAAAGGAGGAGGAGGGATGTACTCAAAGACCGGTTTTGGCAACGCTTGTCTAAAATCGAGGTGGAAGGTCGCGCCTGGATAACCCTGCATGATGAGGTCCGCAATCGGACGGAAGAACTTCAGAGGCGACAGATCCTCCTCCGTCGGCGCCTGCGCAAAGATTCGGAAATCCACCGTCGCGGAGTTCTGATTGATTGGGTCGTCCGGACAGGACCCGTTGAGCGTGAAAGTGAAGACGGTGAAGCGGTTGGAGTGTGCTTTCAATGCCCGTCGGACTTGCGCTTCGAGCATGCGCGCTTTGGACGCGATGTCCAGTCCTACGAGAAACCAATGCACTTCAGCCTGGTAGCCTCCTTTGGCGGTGATGCCGACTTTGGTGGTGGGTGGTGGCGGGGCCGATTCGACGCCGTGTAAAGCGACGCGGTCGGTGGACAGCTGCTCGAACCAGACCGAGTGCAGGACGGCCGTGACATCTGAGTTGAAGTACCAGGGCCCTTGGATCTCGTAGAGGAGCTGCGAGCTACAGGTCCCGACCGACACTTCACCTCCGCTGCCCTTTTGTTTGGTGATGATCACTTGACCGGTTGAAGAGATTTCGGCGATCGGGTAGCCGATGTTGTCCCAACCTTTGTCTTCGAGCGTCTTGAAGCCGGTGTAGTTGCCGCCACATACGTAATTGGAGCATTCGATCAGGTGTCCGGCTACGAAGGCGTTGGCGAGTTGGTCGAGGTCGGAGCGTGTCCAACCATGCCACCAGTATGCAGCCCCGATGACCAGAGATGCGTCTGAGACTCGCCCGCAAAGTACGATATCAGCCCCTTTCTCGAAAGCGGCGGCGATGCCGAGCCCGCCGAGATAGCATTGGGCGTAGATGGGTTCGAATTTCCAGTCGTCCAAGACTTCTCCGGTGCAGATGTTTTCGAATTTGGATTCCTTGTTAGTTCGAGCTTTGTTCACCGCTTCCAGCACCTCATCGCCCTCGATCCATGCCACCTTCAGCTTGAGCCCCTTACCTGAGATCATTTTGTTCACAACGTCAAATAGCATCTTAGTGTCCGCGCCTCCAGCGTTTACAGCCACCTTGATTGCATACTTGGCAATGTTCGACAGCGCCGGTTCTAGCACCTCGAGAAACGTAGGCTCGTAGGCAACGCCGGCGGTGGGGCTAAGGAAGTTGGGATCATTGGTATGATCTTGGCTAGCAGCACGGTTTATCTTGCGTCCAGCAGCCACCGTCATGTTCGCTTCAGACATCCAGTCTCCGGTGATGACATCCACCGGGTCATTCGGGTAGTTTTGCGCGAGCTCGCGGAAGGCATTGCGGCGATCTGAAACTGCACCGGAGGCACCTGGAACAGTCAGTTACTCGACAGGGCTGAGAGTGGTTGTCCACCATACCGGCGATACGGATTGGTCTATCTTTTCTAAGGGACATGGTAACTGTAACGGTAACTGCGGAAACCCTTAACACCGAGGTTTCTTTGGTAGACACAACTCTTTGAAGATGCAGTGCCCCTCATGGCGACGAGGCACATATATGTATGCCTATAATCGAGGCTACACCGAGGCATGTTATTGTTATGGCGGGGCGTCGTGGAACGCGAAGACTAACATCAGCTCAGTTTGCGTAAGCTACCTTAAGGTACGTACCCCACTACCCCACGGACGGTATTCATGAGGGCAGAACAGCAGTCTTCTGGCTTCAGGGATGGACCTTCGTACCGCATAATGAGACGATACCTACCTGGTAGTATCACATTGAGTGTCTCTTCCTTCTCAAAGACTCCGGGTGATTGATGGATTCTTTCTTAGGTAATGGTGTTTCACCCGTTCTGCGATGTGCCATTATCACCCTACCTTCTCTCGATTCCTCATCTGTTTACGGGTGCTACTGTGATAAGTCCTCTTGACTGTCAACACCATGTTCTATGCTTCCAGCAGGCCCGAAACAACTAGAATTACAACTCCATAAGGAGGTCTGTTGTCATCGGGACATGAATCTGCACAATCCGGCGTCTGCACTCGCTTGGCGCGCTATGGGATCAATTGTCCATCTCAGGCAGAAGCCCGCTGCCACGCGTGCCTTACTATTGCGCGTCAGCACAGAATGTATAGGATCCTGGGCAAGAATTCCCTCGAAGAGGTGATTTGCCGGTCATGAATCGTGCCGCTTGCAGTCGAATTGAGCGTATAGTTACGATGACAATCGTGACACGTCACCTAACACCACATCCCAAGTCTCGAGCCTCAAGCCTCAAGCCTCAAGCCAACAACACCTCCCCCTAATTGAAGAATGGATTCGCTGTGAACTTGCCAGTCGAAAACCTCTCCAGACAAACCTTCTGTTGATTCCACGGTGGTCCCCCCAACCCCAGATCCCACGCCCACGACCCAAGAAAGGCGTACGCGCTCGCATCCGTCGTCGTATCCCTGCCGGCTTTGACCGCATCGCCTACGTTCTGCGCCGCTCCGCCCACCTCGTCCTCGACGTTGAGGCCCGGGCCAGAGATACTCCGGACGTGCAACAGTTCGTGCAGGAGCACGAGCCCGATGCTGAAGGCGCCGGGGCGCACCGAGCACGGCGTCGGGTTGGGCGGCAGCGACAAGCCGGTGGGGCAGAGGGCGATGGTGGGGGGAGTGAAGCCGGGGTATTGGGCCACATAGCCGGGTATGACCTGCATGCGGTTGGCCTTGCACTGATTGGCGAAGTCTATGCACGTGACGTGGATGGGTGGGCCTTGGCCGAGGTGGGACTGGATGACGCGGTTCATGACGCCCGCCACGATGTTGGCCGCACCTAGGTTAGGCGGGAAGAAGAAGTTGAACGGCACGTCGCTGAATTTGGCGGCGGCGTTGAGGGCCGCGCCCGCGAGATAGCTGGCGTGCAGCATGCCCGTGTCTGCTTTGGCCGCGTCCCTGGGAGTGCACTGGTGCACTAACAGCTGGAGACCGCCGGGCACGGGGGCTTGGCGGGTCTCGACACGGGAGCGACGGGCGGGGACGGAGAGGGTGATTTGGAAGGGCACGGAGGTGTGGGAGATGGAGGTCAGGTTGGCTTTCGAAACGTCACCGAATCGCAATTGCCCGTCTATCAAGCGCCCTTCGGCGGCGGGATGGACGTCATACACTCCGTCGTGGTCTTTCAGCCCTCGGAAAGCAGAGGGTAGCGATATCTCGATCGTCTGGAGACGTTTCGACTCTTCCGGCTCGAGCGCAACATATTCCGTCAGGTTCAGTTCCCGCGTGAAGTTCCCTCCAGGCACGAGGTCCAAGAGATCTTCCCGGCCCACGCCGCTGTAAAACAAGCGGCTCGCGCCCATCGGCAGGCGGGTTCCGGCCGCATCGGTGATCTTGAACGGAACGGACAGATGCGAGGTGTCGAAGATGGTGTTATGTTTGAGTACGGAGACGTGGCGGGTGTGGGTATTGGTTATGACGGCTGTTATGAGGTTGGGGTCGTGGTTGCAGCGGGTCAGTCTTCCTATCAGTTGGGCAGTGGAAAGGGAGGGGTGGGAGAGCAGGAGGACGATGAGGGTGGGGTAGAAATTGAGTCGTGTCATGCTTGAATATCCGGACCTGAGAAAGAGACTTGATAAATAGAAAACTCCGCTTAGATATAGTTGTGAAGTTCAACATGAAGTCAGAAACTGGATGGGAAAGGGAGCATGGCCGCTTCATAAGGGAGCACCGAGGGAGCGAGGAGGCGCAACGAGACCAAGGGAGAGTACCAGCGGCATCCCGGCAGCACGGGTAAAGACGAGGGAGTGTGAGCCTTCGAAACCGCCGAGAATGGCTTCAACCCATCGGACAGCCCCACGGATCCGTTCGAAACACTGCTGCGACCCGCCTGAACACAGCCCCACGTCTCAAGCCATCCGGCCATATTACAGTCCGACACTGCCACGTCTTCCCGATGCACCTCCATATAAGATGTCCGCGTCTGCTTCATACGTCTGCTTCGTAAGGGAGACATTCAATAACATACTTTATGACTTGATGAATCGATAGTGTAAAAAGATGTGGAAGACTTCAGTCCAACCGGCTGGTGTAGACTGAGCATCATGGTGTCTTCAAGATCGGTAGATAATTAATGTTCCTATTTTATAATAGCGGCAGGATGTCCATCTCTCTTATGATCGATTAGTCTAGTTGGTTATGACGTGTCCTTAACACGGACAAGGTCCTGGGTTCAAACCCCAGATTGATCACTACATCTTGTATGTTTTCGTTATTATTTTTTATACATCCTCGCCATCACCTCGCTCAACATTTCCAATCACCCCGCTCCAAAATGCTCCCTAAAGTCCACGTCTTGGCAACAGAGCCCCGACACTGGGTGACCAAAGTCCGAGACCGCGCCTTCCTTGCCTTCCCGCTCGAGCGAGAGTGACGCCCGTCCTGGAGGACGTCTACAGATGTGTCTACATGTGGTCCCCGCGTAGACTACGATGTCGAATTTTTGGTCCCACCGGCGGGAAGTGTGTTTCATATAGAGCACTGCCCCTGGTGACGGATATTGACTTGGGGAAGTTGGGACGTTGATACGCTCCACTCATGGGGTGCATTGCAGAGAGTTGATCTCTTCGGAGGCTGAGTGACTGGATCCCCAGCCCGGGTGACGGAAAGATACGATCCGTCTGCGCCATGCAGCATTGGTTGATGCGATGGAAAGGGTCAGGTACGGTATCTGGTGACCGTCGAGGTTGGTAATGTACAAGTAGCTGTACACGCATAAGGGGCAGTATAAAGACCGCAGAGACATGACAAGGACGAGATTCGTTTCCCAATTTATAACTCTCCTTCAATTGAATAGGAGTACTATATGGCTGTGGAGAGCAAAAACGCAACCGGCAAATCATACAACGTCTAGGACAAAGTCGTCAATCTAGCCAAACAGTGCGTCACCGAGGCGGATCGACACCGTCTTGGTCTGCGTGTAGTTGGCCAACGCCGCCTCTCCCAACTCCCGACCGATACCGCTCTCCTTGTATCCACCGAACGGAAGCTGGTGGTGAAGGGTGTTGTACGTGTTGACCCAGACGGTGCCGGCGCGCAGGGCGTTGGACACACGGAGGGCGGTGTTGAGGTTGGTGGTGTGGACGGCGGCGGCGAGACCGTAGGTGGTGCTGTTGCCGACCCGGATGGCCTCTTCCTCGTCCTTGAACTTGGCGATCGAGCAGACCGGACCGAAGATCTCCTCTTGCATGATCTTCATGTCCTCGCTGACGTTGGAGAAGATGGTCGGTTCGATGAAGTAACCCTTGTCGCCGTGGCGGTTGCCACCGATCTCCACCTTGGCGCCGGCCTTCTTGCCTTCGCTAATGTATCTGGGTGTTGTTAGCACCAATTCGAACTGCTACCGGAGAAAAGCGGTCTCACCCCATGATCCGGTCGAATTGGAGTTGCGAGACTTGTGGACCTTGGAACGTGTCTTTCGCGAATGGGTCGCCGACGACGTTCTTGCCTGCCCTCTCCTTGAACTTCTCAACGAACCTGTCATAGATACCCTCCTGAACGTAGATTCTCGATCCGGCACAGCAGCACTGGCCGTGGTTGAAGAAGATACCGAAGTTGACCCATGAGATGGCGTTGTCGATGTTTGCATCGTTGAATACAATGTTCGGGCTCTTGCCACCGAGTTCCAAAGTGACCTTCTTCAAGTTCGAGCCTGCTGCCGCCTTCATGATCTGTCGGCCGACGACGGTGGAACCGGTGAAAGCGACCTTGTCGACGTCCATGTGGGCAGACATGGCGGCGCCGGCAATCTTGCCGAAACCGGAGATGATGTTGATGACGCCCGGTGGGAAACCGGCCTGTTTGATCAGCTTAGCGGCATAAAGGCCAGAGAGTGGTGTTTGTTCGGCGGTCTTGAGAACAACGGTATTTCCGGTGGCGACGGCCGGACCAATCTTCCATGACCACATAAGAATGGGGAAATTCCACGGGATGATCTGAGCACAGACACCAATCTACGATCCAAGCGCAGTAAGCAACAGTACCGAAGACTCGCATCCGCAGATATGGAGAACTTACGGGTTCCTGCTTGGTGTAGTTGAAGGTATCCGGGAGAGTGTCGATAACCTTCCCTTCGATTTTGTCGGCCCATCCACCGTAGTACCTCAGACAACCAGCGGCCATGCCGACGTCACCCTTGGCCATCGACAGAGCCTTGCCATTGTCCAGAGATTCGATGGCAGCGAGCTCTTCCAGGTTCTCCTCCAAGAGTTCTGCGAGCTTGACCAGGTGTTTTCCTCGCTGCTCAGGCGTCACCGAACGCCATTCGCCCTCGAACGCTTTCCGGGCGGCGGCAACCGCGATGTCGACATCCTTCTCGGTAGCTTCGTGAACCGCGACGATGGGCTTCTCGTTCGATGGGTTGATGGTCTCGAAGGTTTTGCCGTCTACACCCTTGACGAATTCGTTGTTGATAAATCTGTAATGCCGAGAGAAACATGATCAGCAAGTCTGGCTTCAGCAGCAAGAAGCCACTCGGACAGCGGTGCCTCGGCTGAAGATGGGGTTCATAATTCGTGACGGAGAAAGTGTGGCGAGATGCCGAATGCGGGGTACTCGTCCGGATAAGAGACGTCTTCTGTACTTTGTGTTGGGAGGAGATGATAATAACGATAACCACCATGACAACAATGACGATGACGGTGGTGATGATGATGATGATGATGATGATGATGATGATGATGATGATGATGATGATGATGATGATGATCATAAAAGGTATGACTTACAGTCCAGTTGGCTGTTCGTATTTCCCACCGTGCGGGAGCTCGACTTGCTGTGTGAGAGACATATTATTATTTGCGACTTGATCAGAACTTTTGAAGAGATGAAGTTGCTCTGTGCAGGTTTCTTGAAAGCAGAAGAAAGACGGAAGTGGGGCAGAAGAAGGCTATAACTTATACCAGGCAAGGTGGTTATTATTAATTAAAGGTGAGTAAAACAGCAGAGGGCGATCTCCGCAAAAGACTAAGTCGATCTTGGAAGTGAGTTGATGGAGTCCCCACATAGCGCCCGTCTTGGTAATAACCCTCATAACTGCATCTGGCTACTATTGATCGAGGAAGAGGAGGAGGAGGAGGGGTTGAACGGATGGTTGACGAGCCCCTCCTTTAGTGTGTCCTTGTCCCCTGTCCCGCACTGAAATTCATGTGGAAGACCCTGCGCCTTTGAAGTCTGTCTAGGTCTAGATCTAAGTAGGCAGTCAAGAGTAGAGAGAGCGAGCCCCGTTCAAAGCCCCATTGCGGCAATCATCAGCAAGATCTTCCGGGAGAATAGCGAGAGAGAAGAGAACAGCCACATAAGGTACGGCAGCATCGCCTCCTGCAACGCGCATGCGTATACGACAGGCATTGTTGCCGAATCTGTACGGACTGTCCCAACCATCTACACCTCATCTGACGATACCAACTCAAAAGCTCAGTTCCAGTTGGCTGAGCAAAGGAACATGCTCGGGCACAATCATGCAGACGGACTGGATAGCACTGTTGATCTGCCCCAAAACCTGACGGAGTTATTTACTCCAAATCCCGAAGCGTACCAAAACAAATGACACCCTCTCCATTTTTTCTCCGCATACCCGATGGGGCTAAAACCCCACAGTATCAACGTAGTGGAGATGCGGCGAGAAAAGTGTCTGGCGATGGACGACCGGACCGTTTCCGCCTCCATATGGCGGCTATGACCCTTCTCCAGCCAGTCTGCCATTAGGTACCCATCATTCTCGACGAGCGCGTTCGTGACAGCTTCTTAATCACATATTCCTGGACTGGCTTTGCTTTATAACGAGGAATATGATAGGTACGACCATTGGAACGGCCGGAAGCTAGACCTCCAGGTAAGGTAGTCAACCAGATGGTGGAAGGTGCATCGATCAATCGGTTTTTAGTCTTTCTAGCCTGCCGGCATTTCCTCTTCGCTGCTGTTCCGTAGGCTTGCTTCTCGAAGGATGGAATGGCTCCTGGGAAGAAGCATCCCGTTACCCGGAGATATTGACACATGAGAACGAGCCTTGAACAAACATTGGAAACCATGGAACCAGTTTGAATGCTGACAATCAACGATCGACCGGCTCAGTACCAAGTTCTTTATGTTGATCTGTGTGCTTACAGTAAGGTACGGACATCAGCAACTCCGCGTGAGTTCACCCACCGCTTGCTCCGAGGTTGTAAGCAAGGTGACCGACCAATGAGGTTAAGGAACACCTACACAGTAGGTCTGAACACTATCTCTTGCTTGTGGACTTCTCTGCCGATTCAATAAAGAGAAACTATTACCCAAAAGCCGTCTGATGCGGGAGGGAATATTATAGAGTGAGAAGTAACCTCTAACATGTAATAAAATAAGCCCAAATTGGATCAGCTGTAATGGTTAAAACTGAAGAAGACCACCGTATCCCACCGCAACTGTCTCCTTCCTCTTTTCCCAAAGAACGGAAGAAAGGTGCCCAGTTCGAACCCCGTGGTAGTCCCCAACTCGTGCGGGTAACCCACGATTGCTTCGCGGGGCTCTAAGCAATGGAGAGGATTCTTGAGGGAAGCAATTCTGCAGAGGCATCTCCACCATCGGGTGGCGGCATTGGATTACACCTTCTTTCGCTACGCGACGGAAGTGGTGGGCTGGTGGTCAACTTTTTTGATGATTTCCCTATTTTTGGGTTTTACCATTGTTTATTCTCTCTTGCTTCGTATAAACTGGTTTTATTATTGTGACCAGAACATGTACGTATTTGATATCCTCAAAATCATCCTCAACACATTTGCGACATATACCGTCGTCAAGCCGTAATCTAGTGTACAAATTTACAGAGGCAACCACCACCAGGTTGCGAATCTGCCACACATAATTCTATCAAGATGGACATGCCTCCATGGACGTCACTCTTGCTATCAAATCGCTGGAAAACGCCATGCCCGCTGAGATTTATAAAAAGTATTCGGCACGACGATTGGTAGACGCAGGTACAGCACGCTGGTCGTCCGGGACGGCGGAGAAGATGGCAAATTTGGGGTTCATGTCTTCGGCCAGATTCATTATGGACGCGACATTCCCGCAACGGTAGCAGTAATTCGGCGCCGACCAGACCGTGACGACGTCTTTCGCTTTGAAGTGATACTTGAAGCCTTCGTTGACGAGCTGATGCGCACGAGCGATGAGACTCAGGCCGTTGACATGATTGAACTGCGGATATACATCAGTAACAGCCCACTTTGTTGCATGTGGTGGGAAACACACCTCTGTAGCCACCTTGTCACCAAACAGCCAACCAGCCCCTCTAGGCGAGACCGCCCAGGTATCTACATCTTCAGGGTCGCTCCACACCAGATCACAAAAAGCCCCTTCGTGAGGGATCTCCTGGGCCCGAGCAACGACGCGGACCTGATCGAGAGTACGGATTTCTGGACTCAGGCCACCGTGGACGCAGAGAACCTTGCCGTCGACGACTGCTGCGAGTGGGAGGAAATCGAAGACTTGGCAACAAGCTTTCCAGACCGACGCATTTCCGTACTTTGACTGACATTCTTCGTAGAAGCCGTAGACTTGGGTGATTTGCCGGGACTCGTGATTTCCGCGTATCAGAGTGATCCAATCTGGGAATCTACGGTGATATGTTAGCATCGTCCATACCCTGGTAGAGAGCTCCTTACTTAGCCTTGAGACACATCAGGAGAGTGAACGTCTCCAAGCTGAAGTAGCCACGGTCCACAAAGTCGCCGAGGAAGATGAACCCTTGATCTCCGGAAGCGGTGAAGCCGGCTTGAGACCCTCCCATGTTCATCCCAAGTTCATCCTCAATACCCCTAGGCCTCCCGCGCTCTTCCTCATCTTCATCGCTCGCGTCCGTGCTGAACTCGCTGCTTCCTGCGCTCTCGCCACTACTATCCTTGAATCTCTTTTTGAGCTTCGGGTCCGTGATTGTGGAGGGTGGTTCTATATCATCCGAGGTAATGACTTTGGTGGGGACCGTTGGACTTTCAACGTTGGTATCATGAGGCATGCCTCCAGCGACGCGAAAGAGTTCCAATAGATCGTAGAATTGCCCGTGAATGTCGCCACAGACCGTAACTGGAGTCTTCACTGGCTGAATGTTCGATTCTATACGAGTTGATAGTGTTAGCTGTCTTATCCCCCCTAACTCTACACGAAATGTATAAAGCCTGGATGTAACGGAAAAGGATCCGCAAAGAAGTGAAACTCAAAACTAACCTTCCATCAAGAACTCCTTGACAGTCTCACAGAGCTGCTTCATGTGCGCTTCAGGTAGGTACTTGCACTGCTTTGCCGCTTCAAGCCATTCGTCCGGACCACCGCCCTTTGAAATCCTCGCCGGACCTGGTTGAGGGACTTTGCTATCCGTTACCATTTTGCCGCCTGGTTAAGAGGTGTACGTCACAGGGTAAAGCGGATCGCGTTTCGAAGCTGCGAGCCAACGAAAGACCCAATATCCAGTGTCTGGGAGTGTGGTTTTCTTGCAATCGCTGCTGCAGAGTAGTTGCGGCTGGACGGGACACGTTCAGGAAACCCGCGAATGGGTGATTGCAAGTGTCGAGTAATCCCAGGATATGCGTGAAGGGGTGCTTTAGAAGGTCTAGGTTGAAGCAGACCGTTTGGCCTGCTTGCAAGGTGTGGACCGCTTAGAACAGGATGAATGCTCGACGTATGGCTTGCGCAGATACTTGCTTCAAAAGCCCAAACTTGAGAAAAGCTGTTAGAGGTATCCCGATTCGAGGTATGCTCATTAAGTCTGTAGGAATTGCGTTTCTCTCATCAACGTCAGGAATGGTAACGATGGCAATGGAGAGAAAAGGCGGAGGACGATGTCTATGTGCTGCAGTACACCGTGGGAAAGCAACCTGTTATTCGTCACGTCAGATATATATCTCTCGTTGATGCTTGATTCTATACATCCATCATATTATATGGCCCGTGGAGGTCACTGAATACCGTTTCCCGGTTTGGAAGGGCGCATAGCCGCTTTAGAGGAAGCATCGAGTATGGGAGTTAGCTGAGCTGCCATATCGCCGGTACCTAGTTTTTCCGTGCCTCAGACCAATCATCACCGAACTAGCGTGGTGGTACAGTGGAGTGTCTGCTTCACCATACCTGGGTTAGGTGAATCAGAAGAAAGTGGTATAAGAGTGAGGTTTGTGGAGCGCGTCAGGACCAGCAACAACTACCCACTGGCATCGACTAATAACGCATCATGACCTCGCCGGCACGCCAAGTTCTCACATCCAAGACCCCCACTACACCGTCGTCCAATGGCATCCTCTCCATCCCTGCGTCTGCAACCCAGAAGGGAGCTTCTACAACACTTCCTTCAACTGCACTACATAGCAGAGCTTCTGCTCCAAGATTGAAGGTGGTTATTCGAAGACTAGCGCCTGGTCTCACACAGGACGAGTTCGAAGGAGCACTCGGGGACGAGTGGAAACTCGGGGAAGGTAAGGTGGATTGGAGAGTGTTCAAATCAGGAAAACTGTCCAAAGAGTATGCCTTCAGCTTCGAGACTACAATAAATATGCATTTGGTGCTGACCATGCCCGTCACAGTCCGGCAAAACCTTCACGACCAGCGCGAGCCTATCTCCATCTCACGAATCATGCCCACCTCTCCTCCCTTTCGGAAAAGGTCCGGCTCACCATCTTCGAGGATGCCAAGCACAGCTCCAGAGACCTGTGCCTACTTGGTCCTCCATCTGTGGAGTTCGCACCGTATGGCAGAGTACCCGGTGGTCGAGTTCGCAAAGATGCCCGTCAAGGTACCATCGATCAAGATCCGGAGTTCATTGATTTTCTGGAAAGTCTCACGAATCCGATATCAAAGCTCGTCACCTCGACTTCCGAAGTAGATGCTGCAGGCAAGAAGGAAGACAAGGTCACAGTGACACCATTAATTCAGTATTTGAGGGACAAAAAGGCGAACAAAGGTAAGGAGCCAACACCGGCCGCACGGGCCTCCAAGCACGCTCGTCAAGATTCGAAGGACGGCAAAATCGCGCCAAGTCCGGAAAAGAAGATACTGGGTAAAGCGGGCCAAGAAGTGACCTCATCTCCAGAGAAGAAAGGTCGCCGAGAGTCAAAACTTGATCGAGTCGCCAAAGAAGCAGTCAAGTTGCTCAACAAACGAGCTGTTGCCAACAACGATCAAACCAGTCCTAGTAACTCTAATGCGACATCTGCTGATCCGCCAAAGAATAACGCTGCACCGGGCCCAGTTGCGGAGAGGAAGAGAGAGCGGGGAAACGCTAGCGCTGCGGCGAGGATTTTACAGCGTGATCTAGGTCTTGCAAACCCGGGGGGCGGTCGAAGAGGTGCTCGAAGAGAGATCTCAGAACCATCGAAGTCAAACACGGGCCCACCTCCGAGACAACCTGCGGCTCAGCCCGCCGCAAAGCAGGAGAGGCGAGCTGCTCGAAGTTTGAGGACTCCAGGACCTGGATTCTCTCCAGCGCCAGCAAAGGTGAACCTACCTCCATCCAACGCACCAACCGGTCCTGCAAGTTCAACGACTCCTTTACAGGATTCCATAACCGCAAGTCAGCCACCCACCGGTCCTTCTGCATCACGTTCTTCAGCCGGGTCAAGTACACCCAACCGAACCAACAATACCCCTCTCGCTCCCAGCGTCACAACGCCCACACGAGCTTCACTCACCCCGACCGCGACGCAAGCCTTCCTCAAACACGCCAACGCCTCGCAAGGCGTCACGGAGCCGCTCCTCCAAGAAATCTTTGCGGCCTTCGGCAACGTGACGAAGGTCGAGATAGACAAGAAGAAAGGCTTCGCATACGTCGATTTCGCCGAGCCGGAGGGCTTGCAGAAAGCTATGGGAGCCAGTCCCGTCCCGGTCGCGCAGAGCAATGTGGTTGTTCTGGAGAGGAAGACGGGTGTTTCGCTACAGGCGAGGAATGTACGAGGGGGTGGTGGGACGGTGGGGAGAGGTGGTGGGGCATTGGTGTCGGGTCCGAGAAGTGTAAGGGGCGGTGGTGGGAGGGTGAGACCTGGGGTTGTGAGCGGCCGTGGATCGATCCAGAGTGTTCTCGGGGTCCCGCCTGCTCCTTCTCCCACGCATGTTCCTGCACCTGGTGCTGCACCTGCTGCAGCTCCTGTTTTGGCTCCTACCCCTGGTTCTCCACCTGCTCCTACCGCTGCGGCTGCGGCTCCAGTTGCGAATACCGAATGATGAAGACGGGACCGTGGGCTAATAAAGTCATTACGAGTAGCTTAGCGGAAATGCCAGTCTCGACTTATCTCATCTCGCTCTATATCTCGCTGAACGCCATTGTCACCATGCATTGCGGGAGCCTCTCTTATTGTATAACTGGTATGAAGGATTTCCTGAAAGGCCTTAAACATATCAATGTATCAATGAAGTACCTTGCAGCTTTACGTGTTATATGGGGTAAATTCAATCCTCGAAGTAAACGACCAAGGTAGTAAGCTCGCGAGGTTGATGTGGACGCGATAGCTACGATCCACACAGAGTAACAAGCACTCCGAACTGTCACGCGAGTTTGCACTGAGCTCTACAAGCAGTGATCACATTTATAGTCACAGAGATGGAATGAAGCGTCGATGAGCGGATTATATTGATGCTATCTAGCCAAACGCGTCCCGACGACCAACGACCCGGACCCAGAAAGAGGAATATGGTCAAGTGCCTGTCAGACCTCCATCAACACCCACCCCGCCGCACCGACCGAAGTCCAAGCGCAGACGGGGTCGAGATCATCACCACTCTCACCCACCATGCCCATCCTTCAGCTGCTCAGTCCCCGAAAGGCCCTCGCTGCCGAAGAATGAGATGATGGGGGAACGAGAGTAAAAGGCTTCACTCTAGGGCGTCGAGGATATAACGATCATCAGCCAGGTTGGAGATTCTGTGGCTCTGGTAAGGAGCTCAGAAGAGGACGTTTACTATAGAATTGATTCTATGCTATTGTTCGTGAAGTGGGTGAGTAGTTAGCCAATGTACTTGAAGACTATAAAGAGATGCCGACAGCATAATAAAGCGGTTGTTGCTGAGGTTTTTGGGGGGGGGGAGGACGTACAAGTAAAGTCGACTGAGGAAGAAAGTGTTTTCGAGTTTTTTGGGAGGTTATATAGACCCTCGCTTAGTAGTGCCAAGCCGCAAAATTTTCGCGGTCCAAGCTCCACGGCAGGGTAAGGTAAACAATGTGAGCTGAGCCGAGTTTAAGCAGGGATTTGTGCGCGCAGTTATGCAAGCCATCAACTCGACGCCCGACGTCACTATCTCGAGTTCATGACAACAGAGCCCCGAACCTACCGCAACGTGGGGTTGGCATTGAAGCAACGTACGAGTATCTGGGTAACGGTACCATTGCTAACTAAGGACTGTCAATAAATGGAGCTTTCTACATAACCCTTCACTCTTCATCATCTCATAGAGAGCTCACCATGGTGCTCGACGATGGCACAACGACCCCTTCCGACTTCACCTCCGACTACACCCCCGACTCTGACGCCGACCCCTACAGCACCATCACCTCCCCCGATGAATTCATCGCCATGAGACTGCCCTCCCCACCCCCGATCCTTGGCCCTCTGTTTGGCTACACAAACGCCTACTGCACCAGAGTCATCAACACGCGGATCCGAGCCTCCGCCCAAATCCTCGGCCGCCCCACGACACAAGACGAAGCCACAGCGCTAGCCTACTGGAGTGCCAAAATGCTCTCCTATGCCGCATGGGGCCGCCCTCTTGGTATGGCGGCCGGTCTCTACCAATGCTACCGTACGGCCGCCACCTACCGCTTCCCGTTCATGCAGCCCAAGCCCGACAAGTTCAACCCGAATCTGTTCAGTTTCCTCAAGTTCCAGCTGCAGGGCAGACAGGCGCAGATCATGTGGCATGCGCTGCGTGCCAGCATCTACGGGGCGTTCGGCATGTGGACGGGGGGTCTGTTGGTCGGTACCTATGCGGCGACCGTAGCAGCCGTGGGGGAGCGACAGGATCCGAGGTTGCAGAACCTCATCAGGGTGATACAGGATAAGGTGCGGGAAACGCTGCCCGCTTCATCTCCGGGCGGGTCTGGCAAGCAACGGCAGGGTCAGAGGGGCGATCCGACAGGCCAGGGGGCCAGGAGCGCGGGTGAGTTATGGGAAAACCACAGAAATGCCATCGGAACTGACGATGCTGCTCCAGCGAGGGCGACCGGCACATACGAAGATGACGCGAGTCCCAGCTCCGGCGATGCGTACGATCCCTACGGTTCGAGCACCGCGGCAGAGCAAGGCGGAAGCTTGGCCATGAGCGAAGGAAACGTGCTCACGGACCGAGAAATGAGAAAGCGAGAAGCCCGACAGCGGCCGAACCCGAGATCGGGCCCGACCGAAACCACAGCCTCGACGTTCCGCATCGAGAAAGTCGAGCGCCAACCTCGGAGTTTCGACGACGACGATGCAAGCCCAACAGGCGGCGAAGGTTCCTTCATGGAATCGGGTTATGACTCCGATGCCGGCTCGTCGAATACTGGCAGTGCGTGGGACCGGATTCGTCAGCAGTCGTCTTCGGCGACGAGCGCGGGAAGAGTAGCTAGAGGGAATAGGCGGGGGATGCAGACGCAGGAGGACAGTTTTGCCTTTTCGGCGACGGAACAGGAGAGGCAGCTGGCAAAGGATGAGGCTCAGAGGGCTTTCGACGAGAGGGTTGAAAAGGAAAGGAGGGGTGGTGAATTTTAGGAATCGTGTAATTTGATATGGCGGATGAAAGACTTATTTTGCCCGTTGCTGCTGCCTCGTCAGGAGTCCTAGCGATCTGCTTGAATGACATTTCGTTTCCTGCATAGACTGTGTTCCACCCTCAGAATCTTCTCCGGCCATTCTGACTGCGCCCTCAACCACACCACACCCGTCTCCTCCCACAACTAGATCGACCATGCACATGCTCAAACGAAAGACAGACCGACACCAAAACCTCAACGGACAACAGCAGCCTCAGCGCCCCATCTCTCCATCTATCCATGCACGCACGCACAAACCCACCTCGTCCCTCCCTCTCACTCCTCTCCATCTCTCCCTCCCTCCCCTCCCCTCTCCAACCCAACCGCAACACACCAACAAGACCCGACCACAGCACCCTCATCACCTTCTCTACCCACTAAAGGAACAACCCGGAGCCTCCGTCCTTCCTCTCGACCGTAAAGCCGTTCATCCCCTTCACTCACCTTGTCCTACTGACCCCCTTTCCCTCTCCCGGACCCGTTCCCGTTCACCATACCGGTCCAGTTTCCCAGCGCGTACCAGCGCGTACCAGCCGTACCGTACCGTACCAGCAAGCCATAGCACCTCGCCGTACCGACGAACGAACGAACGAGCGAACGACAGCGGACGGAAAGGAACGCCTGACTGACTGACTGGCTGACACGTTGGGAATGAAGGGAGGTAGGTTTTGGGTGGGCGGGGCTTGAGGTGTGGTGAGGGGATGGGGGGTGAGGTGCGGTGATTGGAGGTGTGGTGGGGTGCTGTGGGGTGAGGTGCGTTGGGGTATTGAGACCGGTGGTGTGAGGGAGGAGGAGGACGGGTGGGGCGACGGCGGCGGCGGTGATTAGCGAATGGATGGTGATCAGGGGATCGCGGGTATGGCATGGGCATGGCATGTAATGATGTGGGGTTTGCCTCGGTGATGACGGGGTCGGGGGACGGAGGGAGGTGGGCCGCATTGTTGTCCCGATATGTTGAAATCGCAGGACTCGGATGGACAGACGGACAGACGAATGGATGGATGGATGATTCACGATTGGCGACGGGACACGCAGGTTCCATGGCGGCCCACAACGCACAGCTCACAGCTCACAGCTCGCAGCTCGCAAATCTTCGCTTTCCTAAGGTAGATAGATACATATCCCTAACACGGCCAAGGGCAGGATGAAGCAGCAAGAAACCAAACAAACGCCATCGCTGGTGCAAAGATCCGACCCAGACTCGAAGCTATGAAGTGGAGGCGTGAAATGCGGAAAGGAAAGGAGCCAATCGCGGTGTCGCGTTGCGGACCAACACTTTTGATGATGGGAGATGTGAAGGTGAGATTGAGAATGCAAATGTCGTCATAAAGTCATTAATAATCTTAAACGAACAAGAACGAGGAGGTCATAGGGATGATAGATAAGCAGGGCTTTGCTTGGTTGCTTTTGTGTGCGAGATGACGAATAACGATCAATCCACTGTGCAAGGAAAACCCGAAATCCCTATCCGAGACTGTTGAGACATACGCCTCACAAACACTGAACATGGCTATCGGTTGCCGGACAGAGATCTGACGTTTCTAAAAGTACAACGGTGGCAAACTCTCATACGGCGAAGGCGTGCTCGCAACCGTGCCTATCGGGGGCGATTTGGCGTTATGACGGCCTCGACTGGTGCTTCGCATGCGTTCGCTTATACTCTTCATTTTGGTGCTGATATTCTCGTTGACGCTGCGACCTCGACGGTGACTGGGGGATGTCTGAAAGCTGGGTAGAACCTCGCACTCGTCCACGGTGGCTGGGACGTCGACGACAGGCGTACCGCTTCTTGATTGGCCTTCGATGCAGATGTTGATGACGCCGACACCGCTGCCGCTGCTCACGGAACTGGAATGGGCGTGATTGGGGAGAAACACGTTCGGTGCGGGCGGAGGCGGAGGAGGTACCTGCGGCGACAAATGCTGGAGTTCTGGCAGCAGTGGAGGTGCTTGCGGTGCCGTCTCTAATGTCTCTTCTATGCTGACTGTTATAGGTGCTCCGTATGCGAGACCTCCTGGCGGAGCTTCACTAGCCATCATTCTTCGACGGTCGTTGCCAGGCGATTTGTTCCGCCGTCTACTGCTCGGGGGAAGCGTCCGCTGGAAAGCAGGATGCATGGGCAGCCCGGCGGGGAGAGGTTGGTAACCAGGAGAGACAGCCGAACGCTGCTCTGGGATCGGAGCGGATATAGAGCGTGGGGGAGGGCGGAAATTCTGTCTAAGGTAATAATCCTCAGCTTGAAGGACAGCACCGTCTGGTATGGGAGGAACTGCCGGTATGGAATGTTGATCGTTTGGACCCATACTCGTATACCTCGGATGGCGCATTGCTTTTGGCGTCGTTGGAAGACCAAATGGCACGTTGACGATGTGGGAGTTGGAATTGGGCTTCGCATTTTCAGTAAACTCTGGAGATCCTGCCAGATCCATCACCACTGGCTGTCCGTTGCTGGCAGATCCCCAAGAGGTCGGCTTCTCGTACTCGGTGCGAGAGCGGCGACCCATAGCAGGTCTGTCGTTAGTCAACTCGGCAGGATGTGGAATGACTGGTGTGTATGATCGGCTAGCAAGGGATATCCGACGAGCTTCTAATTCTCGGGCGGCCATCTCTTTCTTCAAGTTTCGTTCGGATTTAGTAACGTCCATGTCACTAGGTGTTTCTCCCATCGTCTGCTGATCGGTTTCTTTTCGCCTTCTGTTGTCTGCTGATTGTTCGCCGGAAAGACGTTGGAAACTATCAGCTCTGTCTCTTGCCTTCCGACTCAGTGATCTATCTTGCGGTCGCCTTCGATCAGGAGATTGTTCGCGGCGAGCAGTCGTGCCTCGTTCGTTTGGCCTTCTGCTCGAGCTTCTCTGGCGAGACCTTAGTCGTTGGCGATTAGCGGTTGACGTCTTCAAGCTACTCTCATCGTCTTCGCTCTTTTCCCAGAATTTTGCGTGAGGTGACATCGGCATTGGTGACGTAGGTGAACGCAAGCCGAATTCATCAGGCTTTGCTCTACTTCGGGCGCGACCGCCCTTCTCCGACCGGCCATCAGGGCTTCCTCTTCGACTAGCGTTTCTACTTCCACCTTTTGTTTCGTATCTCTCTCTCGTTCGAGTGGTCATGTGACGTTCCGAAGACTCATTGCGAGCAGTCCGCCGCGAGTGGTCAGAGTGTTTCGGTTCTCCCCGCGTCTTAGAACTACCATGCCGCGGACGACTTCTGCTACGGTCGCCTTTCACTCCAATCTCGGGCGATGAGACCCTATAGTATTTCTCATCGTTCGTGCTGTCCGTATTAACGGTGTACTTTTGAAGGTCATCCGGAGACATCGGTACAGGAGAAGAGGGTGAACGCTTGGCTGGTGGGATATATCGGTAATCAGCCCGCCCACGATCTTGTGAAGGGTCTCGATGCCTGTGCTTGCTCCGCGCACGACCGGTATAGTCGGACTCAGAGCCCAAACCACGTTCACGACTCTCCTGACGGCGCCGGCTGTCCCCACGCTGCTTCCGTGAATGGAAATTGGCCTCTTCTAGACTGCTGATGTACTGGTCAATACTTCGACCCCCATAGAGAGGGCTTTTGATTGATTTCTGACTATCGCCGGTAAGAGGCGGGCTTCGTGCATCATCCCGTGCCTTAAGGCTTTCCGATAAGCTGATACCGGTACGTAAGGATGAGAGCGTATTGGATCTTCGATGTCCCGAACGTGCAGAGCTTAACCCACTTGCCGACGAAGGGTAATCTCCAGTGATGATAGATTCCATTGGTGGCCACTGAATCTGAAGCCCATCAGGCTTGCGATCACGGGATCCATTGCGACTGCGAGATTCCACCTTCAAAGCTGTGAAGGTACCCTGCGCGGGAGATGGCAGATGCTGCAGTTTCAATGCTGTAGTCGGGACCGCCGTCATTGGAGTCTGCTTCGGAGTTTCCTTTCCAGGTTCATATCTTGCGGAGCTTAACAACAAAATCGGTTGTTCCTCCTGGTCACCATCAGCAACCTTTTGTTCCTGTGCGTGCGCTGCCAAGCGCTGATCTTTCTCCTTGTCGGATCCGGAATCAACAGGTGTAGGGAGCGGGTCTGGGACGCCATAAGGCTGAGGCGTCGTGACGTCAATAGGTGTCTCCCCAATTGAGGGAAGGCGACTTCTCACCCATCCACCAGGGGTCATCGTCTTTGCTGAGAGGGTACTATTTCCTATACGGCCCCTCAAAGGCCCACCAGGCGTTCCGCCAGGTGTTACCGCCGACTCTGCAATTGGCGTGACACCTGGAGCGTTGGTGGGCGTGCGATCATCGGAAATCAATCCCGGAAATTTGAAATGATCAGTGGCTGACGCCCCGAACGAGGTGACCAGCTTCAGAGCCGAGTTCTTTGCAGTCATACGATTTGGGCCACTCGGTTTCATGCTCGGCGGGGACAGTGGTGGACTGAGGATTCGTGGTACATTTTGCGCTTGCCGTGCAAAAGTAGTCGCGCTTTGTGCCGCTGGTGAAGTCCACGGCTCTGGCGTGTCTACGCCAGTGCAGGAAAAGCACCGGATAGCAAGCTGCTGCTGAGAATTGGCCACGACAAACTCACCCCATCTCCGTACCAGATGTGATTGTCGCTGCCAGTCGGAGGGGTAGACCAGGCATGTGAGAAGGATGGCCTCCATGAAGTAGTTGCGCGAAACGTAGACTTCCACGGCGTCGTTGTGATCGCCAAGTCCGAGAAGAATCGTGACCGACGCGTGGACATCGCCTTTCGCCAGCAGTCGCTGTACAAATGCTTGCCCTACTTTCTTCGTGGAAGCTTGCCCACCAATTTGACTGAGCGCGAGTAACATCCAATCCGATGAACTCATTGCATTGGACCCATCCATTGAGACCATCATGTCCGCGTTGACATCACCCAGCCACTTCGAAAGTAGTACGAAGCTGGGCGATCCAGGAGCATGATGGCATAGTTCGTCGTGGATGAGGTCTCCAATATCATGGTCCCAGCCGAAGACTACGCTGAGCATCTGTCTCCGCAGGTCGTCAGGTGTAAGATGGTCTTGATCGAGCGCTTGTGGTTGCTTGAAAGGTACATCACTCAATCGCGCTCGCGTATACGGGAAGAGATCGACCGGAGCGTTGCCCTGGTCAGGACTATTGAGTACTTCTTGCCGCAACCGTGAGCCCTTCCTCCGAGAGCGATGCTGCGACGATGCTATTGAAGATGCTATCGATGAAGATATTGACGATCCCGACGGCCGAGCCATCGAAGGACCACTGAGCATGCTCGCTCGGCTTGATGCAACAGATGTGCCATACGAGAATGTAGTTCCGCTGCTGAGTGCCTTCGAGCTTACCGATCGGTTTGAGCTATGAGGATCAAAGCCACTAGATGCGTACGAGCTGAGAGAGCCGTTTCTACTTCGACCGGTCGATGAAACCGGACTGGATGCTTCAACTCGGTTTTGACGTGCTGTTTCAATGGCGTTCATCTCGTATGTCGTCCTTTGAATAGGCGACATAGGGATGCTTTCCCCCTCACTCTCCGATTCTGGCCGTAAGGGCATGAAGGGCGCGGTAGTCATATTGGTGAGCATCGATTGCTGTTTCTGCACTCCGACATCCGCCGGATGTGTTGGGAGTGGTAATGTAGGGGGAAGTTGTACGTTTGCGACCAGTGTCGGTGGACACAGGTCATATTGTTGTGCGGTATGGTTAGGCCCAAGGGTGAACAATGTCGCGGTGGGCCCGTAGCTGGCCAGTGCCCTCACACCACCAATGGTTTGTACGGTTTCGTAGCTGACGGTCTTTGTCCTCACATCCCATGCCCAAGTCTCCCTATGTGACGTGCAGGTTAAATTAGACAATCATCCACTTATCGTAGATCCCTGATCGTGCAGGGCTACCGAGGCAGGGGTCCACGTACCCTTCGGAATACTGGACAATCTTTCCGTTCTTCGACCACGCCAGCCAGTTCGGACCGGGCTGATAGTTTTCAGACCTTTTCAGGACTCGGATCACCTTGGGGCTATCAGAAGTAGGAGGTTTGCCGACGCTCCAAACCCTAAGGTCTCCATCCGAACACTGTGTGGCCAACATGTCTGACTTTTGTTTCGATGAAGACGCATGCCAAGCCAAGGAGACTATGGGCGATGGTGCACGTGCTGTTGTTAAAGTATGTAGTATCGTGAAGGAGGGTTGAAGGGCTGCGATCAGAATGGAACCGTTCATATACCTGCAACTGGTTTTAGCGTAATCCAAGCAGATCCTGTAATAGATGCGTACCCAACTGCATACGACCGGCAATCGGATGCTGGGGCAATAGCGGTGATGGGATCAAAGATTGTTCTCGCAGATATATGTTCTGATGTGGAGGGCTCAAAGAGGATGATGTTGCCCTGCCCGTTTCCTACAGCCCCGTAAGCTTAGTAGATCAAAATGCCGAAAATCCTTGCTTACCAAAGGCAACGTTGCCGTTCCTCATCCACGCCGCAACTAGTATCTGCTCGTAAGATGCGAACCGGGCAATTTCGTCACCGGTGAAGAGATCCCAGACAATCGCCGTTTGCCCGGCGTCATAGCTAACAACCAAACGTCCAGCACCTTGCTCACTGACATTGTCCACCGAGATCAACAAGATCTGCTGTTGATGTCGCTCAAATATCCGATCGATGGCCAAAGTATCGTGGTGTAGGCACACGATCGAAGGACCCTGAGCGTAGAGGAAAGTGGACGCCGTCGCGGCGCATGGCTCGAAGTCGCTCCCGGTCTCCATCGCCCGAACCCTGACCGGCGACGGCGACCTCAACGAGGGCCGCGATCCCTGAGAGGTGGAGCGATGCCTCGCCAACTGTCCGGCCGACATTTCGATCTGAAGCCGAATTGCTGTGAGCCGGTCAGTCAATCGGTCGAGGATCGCATTGGCGTTGCGATAACAGAGCAGGAGAAAAAATGTCAACTCACCGTACCGTTTCGCTTGATAGCCTACCTGCAGATGCAGGAGGCAGAGTTTCTGCTATGTCAGATTCGGTACAACGTCGGGTACGGAATATGTGTTCTGGTAGCTTCGTCTGAAACAGAAGAGGGAAGGTCCACACTTCGCGGCTAACGACAGTCTACCATATGCACGATGGCGCCCTGGGAAGAAAATGGGATGGGAGGGTGTGTGGGACAAAGATGGAGGGTAGGGGCAGCTCCTTTGCGATAGAAAGGGTGACGAAGCAGGAGAAAAGGCTAGAGTAGTGCTGAGAAGAGGGAGATAATATTCTGGCCGTGGCAGTCAGAGAGCGATCCGAGACCTCCGAGCATTGGATGACACCCATTAGCACCCAAAGAGGTCAGCGAAAGGAACGTTGGCGCTTCGGGGCTGGTTGTGTGCAAGCTCTTCCGATGAATCGGCCCCTAATGCAGAAGGGTTCTGATCTGCAATTCCGGGGTCCAGAGCAGCGACAGGACTCACGGTCAGGTATGCGCGCGTAATAGTCAATGTTCGACTGAGAGCATTTCTGAAGTTCACCATCCCGCCTGGAGCGAACGACTGGTGGGATTGGGGAGAGGCACCATAGCTGAAAAAAGCCACATGGCGGGCATAGTGGTAGCTTCGCATGGACCTGACATAGCATAGCATGGCATGGCATGCGGTGCACCGAATGGTGTGTCTGTATCCGTACGTGTACGTACCCTTTCCTGGTAGTTAGAAGTCACAGAGATAATGTTCTTGACTGACCTTGTACTCCGTATGGGTCGGATTTGAAGGTACGGTAATATTGTACTCCATACGAAGTCGTCCACACTTAATGGATCAGATGGGCGGGAATGATGAGTGCTAGACATGGATCATGACGGCGATTGTGATAGTGGCCGCTCTCCCAGGTCGCTGACGGCCCGAGATTGGACAACCCGTTAGGGCGCTTCTGCAGCGTGCATATGCCGTTTCTTTTCGATCCGCCAATCAGTCGACATATCACCACTTCCCTTCAGTCCCCTTCAGGGTCTGCTCACCACCATCACATCTCGAGTCGCTTGTATCGGTATTATTTTTCTTCTCTGTCTCTTCTTTCTCTGTCTCTCGTTCCGCGGTGAAAAGGCCCAACAGGGCGCTTGTTTGAGATCTCATGACTGCAGAGGATAACAACTCTCTCGCAGTGGCTCAGCAAGAGCAACGAGTGATAGAAGCGCTCAACAGCCTTTACCCAGGACCGGGCTGTGCTCTTAGAAGTCGGAAAGACTTGCAGAAGGCTGCACGAGTTTTGGGTCGGTTCCCGTCACGTTGCTTGGGAATTGCACCGCTTGACTCTGTACGAACATGTCTGTATGTTACTGTCCGGTACCGTACCTTGCACCACCCTGAGGAGCTGCAGGGCGAACGGGCATTCGATTGCTCATCGTGCACAGAACTCGTATTTATTGATACTCGGACAACCGTCGTACAACTTACAGCTGACTGGGGAGAATAATAATAATAATACCCATAAAGGTATCAGTCAACTTTGGATGATTTCCAACAGGCCGTTGTTACACGACAGGACCGTTTGAGCCTTTTTCTTGTGGTGGTCAACCCATGATCACAAGTACTAGTTATCTCCTCAGAACCAACCTCCCAATAACAGAGACGACGACGATAATGATACTATTACTGGCATTCCCAGAATATTGGTAGTATACCTTGAGATTAATACTAGCTGAGAAATCAGTAACTTCATCATTGATATTGCGCACTTGCGCATCTGTAGTTGAGTTCACGATCACAACCATGGTTCAGCGTAAAGAGTGTCTATCATTACCAACAGACTTTCCTCTACCCTCCTTCCCCGGCCCTGCACGCCATTGATCGCGTCTGGCACCTGCATGTACATAAGGTAAGTTACTAAATACCTATATTCAGCCATTAAGCACTTGCGCATCGAAATATTAATCCCGCCCGCTTCGGTCGAGTCTGTGAGCCAGGGAGTCTGTGCTCTGCCCGACCATGGATACCAGGTAAGGAAAAGTATGTATCGAGTATCGCAACTTTCTTGGACGCTCTCGGGAGAGCCGTCGTCTGCAGAACTGACCCCTTTTCCTCGATAACTCATCACCAAGTATTATCAAGTATCATGATTGCGATCACGAAGGAGATTGACTGGGAACAAGTGAATCATATTATTCAGTAATAATTAAATAACAACCCCTTTTCACACTTAGAATTTTCATATCCCATTCGAGCGAATGACACTGCACGACCCCGTCTGACTTTTGCGCTGTCAAGATGGCGGTAAAGTTACCCCCTCTTCTCCCGCCTAAACGCCCGAAATGTTTAGCATTGGATGTTAAGAAATTATATATCACCAAAGTAAATATTTTAGCTGATGAAAATCTCATTTTTTCACCATGCTATGGCCTCGACATTCTCGCGTGGAGATTTGCTCGTGGTTCTTTCTCCCAGATCCTGACTTAGGCGCCGACACTAACAATCCTTCAACCATGGCCCGCTTACCTTCCATGTGATCCCCAACCAAAGCCACCGACATAACGCGCTATGGAGCGCTCATCGCCCATGGGCCGAAGCCAACTCATCCTCTGAGTGCTCGATGAAAGGGTAGAACTCCACGACCAACCGTATATGTAGGTTCCCAACAACGCCAGTCACTATCACAGCGTAGGAGTCGCCGGCCAGCGTCAAGCGTACACATCCTCTAAACCATCACGTCCTCCATTGTCGAATGGAACCGTGCACACACGAGTTCTTCCTATGAGTCTTCCATACACAGTATGAAGACGATCCAATGTCTGCAGTCGCTTGTCCGGCGCCAGCTTGACTAGCGACTACTCGAGTGCGAGACGTGGTGATGTTTCTCCAGGCTTCCGCAATCGACGGCTGTGGGACTCGTGCTACCAGCTCCGCGGTAAACGGGCGAGACATGGCCGACCCGACCGGGAAACTATGATCGAAGAGTCGTGTGACTCAACGGAGACTCGCTATGCTTGGTGATATCAGCATCGCTGACGATCATCGAGGGAACCGACCACAGCCAGAGTGACTCACCAATCTGCAATCTATCACGCATCGTCCAAGCCCTTCCCAACCTCTCACTCTGGACCTTCAACGATCGGCGTCATGGCCTTGGCACCCCACCTCTGCTTCCGTGAGCTCCGCCTCCGCTTCCTCTGGGACAGATCTTGGCCCTGCGGCGCGTACAGCGGCGGCAGTGGCGTGGGCTCGGGAAGCACGGCTCTGCCATCGCGGCCCGTTGCGTGACGTGCCTGCGAGTAAGCCGCGTCGGGGTGCGAGCGGTCGACGGGTTCGAAGACGCTCGGGAACAGGTCGTCGTCGGAAATGAAGGCGCTGGGTTCGTCGTCGGGCGAGTGCGCGAGCGAGGAGCGGTTCGGCCAGGAGGGAAAGGCGCAGACCGGACTGCCGGCGCCGAGGGACGGTCGGCGCGGGAAGAGGTCGAGGAGGGAGTTGGCGGGTGATGGGGGTGGTGCGGCGGGGGAGGTGGAGATGGGGGAGGGCGGTGAGGTGCTGATGTACATGGTGATGGTGATGATAGTAGCAGTAGTTGCAATAACAATAACAAGAAGAGCAACGACAACAGCAGTAGTCGAGATGACAGTACGGTGATATATATCTATCGCTGAATCCTGAACCCTCAAATAAAAAAGAAGCCAGAATCCAGAAATTCAACCCCCCGAGAAAGGCACCGAATATAAATCTAGAAGCCCAGAGCCCCAGGCCATGCCCCCGTGTCGCACCCCCACTACCCCATAATAAGACGCAGTCATCAACCATCAGTCATCAGTCCTCGATCACCAGTCACCAATGGAAATCCACCCCCAAACATCCCATCATCCAATCATCCAATCATCCAATCGTCGCATCTGGAGTAGTCATGATCTTCTTTCAGGCTTTCAGGCGGTGAAGTGACCGCCTCGAACAGATCGCCGAATAGGAATAGGATTTGTCTCCGACCAGCACGGCGTGCAGGCTGGACGGTACTAAAAGGGGACTAACTAACGGCCCGGCCGGGACGGAGACCAGACGAGACGAGGCGAGATGCGACGGCGATGGAGAATGGGCGGTGACTGGGAACGTACAGTAACTACGAATCGTACTTGTACGGAGACATCTATGTTGATTACATGGCGGCCGTGTTTACTTCGTATTGATCGAGAAATCATTCCATACTTCGTGTCAACACTTACCATGGTTTCTGGCATCATAAGCCAGAAGAAATCTGACTAAGGTAAGCCTCACAACTCAGGCATCGCATTGCATCTCATCCCATCCCATCACATCTCAGCCCATCTCATCCCATCGCATCTCGAGCCATCTCATCCCAGCTTCCAGCCCTGATACAATCCTATACCACCACAGTTCTTGATACGTGTCCTCAACCCGATAAAATCAAACAATACCACAACACCACCGTACTTATACTAAGGTAAGCTTCCCACCGCCCTAACGTTACCTTCCAAAATCGCGACCGCCCTCCCCGCCGGACCGGTAAGCCCATCCCCGGAGCGAGTGGGCGCCCAAGTCGCCCAACATCTTCCAACATCCAACGGAAACGGACCGAGCTGAGCGAACGGAACGGGGCGGCGCTCCGATCGTTTGGGGCTTTAGGCTCTCTTTACGTACTGTACGAATGTACGGAGTATGTGTGCGATGGATCAAGGAGGATTTCGATCCCAGGGACTTGTTATATACTTTTTGTTCCGTTTGGGTTCGTTCTGCCCGCTGCGGGCCGGTGGTAGTGTGGGTGGTTGAGCTTCGTGAGGTAAGGAAGTGGGATGCGGCGTGGGCGTGGGCGTGGGGGCTACATCCATGCTTGCTCACTTGAGAGGGCCTCGTGTTGAAAGGCTTGGGATGAAGCCCTGTGGGGGTCTAGGGATCTGCGGTTGTTGCAGAGGGAAGGGGGAGTGGAGAGAATACAGATACTGTAGTTACAGGCGGCTGATCTCTTGTCGTTGCCGATGGATGCCTGACGGGGGGTTGGGGATGCCTGCTGGTGACGAGGACGCTTGATGATATTCGACCCTGTGTTCGAATTGTTGAGCCACATGTTGCTGTAGCCTGTAAGTCGATCTCTAAAGTCTCTTATGTTCTAGACACTGTTATTTCAGGTAGACGTGGCGGATGCCAGGCGTGCATGCGTAAGCCAGTGGCCACGGGGGGAACCCAGGCATTTCCAGATATCAACGATATTATGGAGGGGTCTGGATTCCTTGCTCGTCGGTTCGGTGGTGCCACGATAAAGTCTCCGACACCGGCATCAAAGTCGGGCATGCTATGTAGTTAGAGTGCTGGAAATCTAGAAAGCTCAAGGTCTTAAGATCAGGCCAACACTAACTATCTACATAATTGGAACTACGATCTATAATCATTAAAGCTGGAAAAGAAATGGCAGGGTGGATAAGGAGAGCGTGGCGTGTTCTCTATATATGCAATTAAAGGCGAAAAAGTGTGCCCGATTAGCTCAGCGGTTAGAGCGAGTGATTGCAGTACACAAGTGACTACTATCACTAGGTCCATCGTTCGAATCGGTGATCGGGCTCACTTACTCACGATTCGATTTTTGCTTGCTCTGAGTTCGAATAAATGTTTTTATATTGTTAGATTTCATTATTTGAAGGAGCACTCGTCGCTCGCCCGCGTGCTTTTGTCGCATGTGTCTTTTGAAGGAGCTGTCCCGCAATCCGGTGCAGTAGAGAACTTAATGAAGGCATAAGATTACAACGAACAGTTAACACACGAATCGAACCGAATTCGAGGGAGTCCCGTTGGTTTGGGCGCGAAGGTCCCGGTTGATGGCGTTTTCGACCTCCATTAAGTGCTCATCTACAGCGTCCAACACGTTGCCAGGTAACGAATATGCAAGACTCAGGGCAGACCATACATATGTCATGTACAACAGACAGTCATATGTGCTTAGGTCCTGTTGGTGCCGACTGGCGGAAACCAGTGCTTCCTGAACAGCTTCCCCACAGTCTACCAGCTTCCCCAACGCCCTCCGATTGTGGGTATAGACTACAAGAATACTTACTCATAGTAGCACGGTGGGCGAGTTCAAATCGGGTTCTGGTACCAAGCTGGACAATGTGAGACGACGGACAGACTTGGGACATGGATGATATTAAGTTGCATTCCTTGGCCACGTCTGATACATTCTGATAAACGCATGTTGTTGTAAAGAAATCGCATCTGACAGCCAACAAAAGCCCATTCACGTCCCACCAACAAGGAAATCTGAGAGAGCAACAACAACTAAGAGTCATCGTACCGAGCAAGTGGACGTAGAATTACAAGGTGAAGGAAAAGAGGAGATGAGGTCGTAGGAAGCCAAATGTGAGCTACCAATCAGGCGCTTGGTTCGACCGCCAAGCCATGCGTCGCCATGCACTAGTCTGGCAAAAGGCGTATACGCAGTACTCACTAAGTCGGTAAACGTCAGTGTAACGAATAGCCAAGGTTGTGACTTATGCTTACAGAAATCTCATCCATGCCAAGGTCCTCTCCGCCATTAGTGGCAGCAGGCTGCACAGCTCCGTTGGTCACGCCACCCGCATCGACTCCAGAAGTAGTATTGTTTGCCGCGCCGGCGTCGTAATAGTCCACCATCTCCGCATCCAGCTCTTCAACAGTCTTTGCCTTTGGACGACCAGCATTACGACCACGATGACCGGCACGTCCACGGCCGCGTCCACCACGAGCAGAAGCAGTGCTGGCCGAAGCCTTGGTGGCAGTAGCGGGTTTTGGCTGAGCCTTGGGTTGACTTGAACAGGGTCAGCTAGAGCTACCAAAAATTCCTGTTGCAGGTGGGACATACGCAATCCGCTCGCTGAGAGCCTTCACAGGAGCTGGAGGGGGAGCTCGGGATGCATCAACAACCACCTCAATCTTATTCAAGTTAGATGACATTAATACGCCGGGTGTGAATGCGGAACACACCTTCATCGGTCTCTTATCAACAAGAAGGCCATTCAACTCGGTAGCGGCTTGGTTGGCACCACCAGGTTTGCTGAAGATGATCGTTGCAATGCCACGACTGGCACCGTTCGGACCGTACGTAAGGGTGACTCTCTTGACTGGACCGACAGATTTGACAAAATATTCCTATATCAGAAAAGGCGTGAATCGTATTAGTCCACTCGTCTGCCGGATAGTTCGATAGAAGCACGCATGGATGGAGATGCAACAATGGTAGAGTATAAGACCCTCGCGCGTGCATAGATGAGAGGTCTCGAGCATGACCGCAGAAGCCAGAATGATCCTCATGTTTAGAGCATCAGCGAGCGAGCAGTGAGATCATGTTAGTAGGGTCAGTACGCCTTGAACAGAGATTTTTCCAGGTCAGGAACATCACGGATCCGTAGTCGCACTGGAGGCCGTTGCAGCCAAATCCTCCGGACCCGTATCCGTTGGCTTCCCTTCCAATACCCGATGTTCCAATAGAGACTGGTACAGAGGATTTTCCAACAAGCTCAGACGTACAACTGTCAAATCTTGCCAGACACTGTGCATATCTCTCCGTTAGGAACTAGCTCGAAAGCCCAAGTGCCTGATCGATCCCTAAGTTGCTTGTGGCGATGAATGGAGGCCGATCGTCTTGTGCGATGATGATGGAAGCGCATGAAGACCAACGATCACCAGACAACGTTGCCAGTGTGACTGGAGAGTGCAACCCGTTCATGTGCCTTGAACGTATCTGCAACCGGATTTGAGATTCTGCGGTATTGCGACGGGCGTTGTGCTAGCGTGTTGCCGAGCGATCCAGGGCTTCTCGGAGCAGATGGAAGATTTTCGATGGAGCTGACTGGCTTCCTGACCGACCGAGGGTCCCAGCCCAGAGTGCTGAAGATTTTCTTGCTAAGCTGTATTGTCTCACTGCTACACTCGCCGATGCTCGAAAACCCACACAACAGCTGGCCTCAACACTATCTCGGAAATACCAGCACGGCGTCCGAAATATGCGCCTTCACCCCCTCGTCCTGACCGTAGCTTACCAAGCCTGTTCGATGACTAGTCGATAGCAGAGCTCGGTGACTAGGAGACGAGGGCGAACGTTCGACTCACAATACTCTGCGTCAAGCTCAAGACAAGCGAGCAAGAGTTGAGGGAGGAATGTGGTTCGGTGAGACCTTGCCAAATACATGCAAAAAATGCACTGAACTCTCCACGGACGCCCGAGGATGTTCGCGTAGTTCGGATCTCCCAAGAAAGGTGGCCATGAATACCTTGAGCCTTGATGGACTTTCGTTCAACATACCTTGATCTGGGTCTCGTTCACATCGGGAGGCTGTATACATAGATGTTAATACTTTATTCAAGTTGGCAAATGAAGTAACGACTTACCAGATTGCTCACAATGATCTTACTCTCGCCATTACCACCAGCTGGTCCTGTCGGAATTGTAGCCTTCGCGTTTGCCCTTGTTGGCCTGGTAGTCTTCCTGATTCCTCCAACTGGTGCAGCAGTGGTGACACCATGAGCCTTGCCTGTGTTTGGAGCACGACGGCCGCGTCCGCGGCGAGCTGATGAGCGGCGGGTGCTGAGAATCTCATCAAGAGACTGGTCAAGTTTCCCAGACATCTTGGTTTCGGGATTCTGAGACCGATGAATTGGTAGCTTTCGTTATCGAGATGGCGACCGAAAGCTCTTAGCTTAGCCGGTCTGTAATGGAGAAAATGGCAGCTGAGCGATAGAGTCGATCAGGAAGGCTTGCTATCACTGTATTAAGTCGTACGAGATGGAGAGCAGTAGATGGAAGAGCTGAGCTGGATGTATCCTTGATACTTGGCTTTCGCGCTGGCCTGGCTGTGTCGTCACCTTGCTGCACAACGGGCTCGGAGACTTATGGAGAATGAAGTCGCGCTGCCACACGGGTCTGGAGGGTTTTATATGACTTGGTGATCTTCGTTTGGAATAACGCTGTAAGATTTTGGGTCTTTGGTTGACGGTGATTGTTGGATTGCAAGTTTTGGGGAGGTTGGTTTCTGGTTAGTGAAAGAAGCGAAAAGTGGATGCGTGAAGGGCGGAGTGAGTGAAGCAGCCTACGCTAGCCCTTTCTGGCGCCGCGTTCAAGCTCAATGGCCTTTTGCCCCATACTCTTGCGCTCTCAATACAGTATCTTAAACGCATCAAAGGCTACATGTATTATTGTCATCAATTTCATTGGTGAACAATAGTATTTCATTGGATCGGGCCATGGACAATAGTCACTCATGCGCGATATGTGTTTGGATCCACCGTACGGGTTTATTCTAATATGATATATGAACTGTTTGCAGGTCGATCAGGAGTATGGGCAGTATTGTCAGGTCGCCTGGTAGATTTAGAGTATGCCTCACCTAGAGGAGGTGAGAATAAGCACCTCTATTGCGGCCAAACTCGTCTTTGTGCAGTGATCCCAACCCTGTCAACCAGTAACTCCGAGTAACTCCAACAGAAGCCCCTTCGTAAGATCCGGAACCATTCGTAAACTCATCAGCTCCTCAAAGCTTCCAACCGGCCCCTCATCTGAGCCAACGTAGCTTCCTGATCCTCAAAGTCCTCGTCTTCAGCCACCGGCACCTCTTCCACAGGCTGATCCACCTTCTTCCCATCCAGCTTGCCCAGCTTGCCCTGCAGCACTTCACCCAACACCTTATCAACCTCCGTCTCCGCCTCCTCGTCCTCCCCTTCCAACAGCTCGCTATCGGGCAGGCTATCTCCCACCATCTCCTCGATGATCCCAGCCTTGACAAGCTCCTGGCTCAGCTCCCGCATCGTGCCCGTCAGCTCCGGTAGTCGGACAAGACTGTTGACGTCCTTCATGATCCCGGTCGACGCCCTGATACTGCCTTCGATCTTCCGGACGGCGAAGGCTTCGTTCACCTGCATCTGCACGCTGTGTAACTGCGCCTTGCTGGTCGCCAGTCTCGAGCTTTGTTTTCGGATCCGGATCAGTTCCCGGGCGAAGGTTCGCGTTTCGACGGCCGCCTGCTTGGCTTGGGATGAGTTGCGCTGACCACGTTTCGAGGCCTGGATTATGAAGGTCTTGGTCTTGGAGTCGAGGGCCTTGAGTTGAGCCATGTCACGGTCGAGTTTGCGCGTGTTTGCACGGATCAGAGAGTTGCATTTTCGCATCTAGGTAGGGTAGGTCAGCTCGGCAGTGGTATGTTTGTTTGGGGTGTACAGACCTGTGCTGCCGGGTCGGGCTTCCAGAAGACAGCTTTGAGGGTCTCCATGATCTGCTAAGAGACCTCCAACTCATGAATACAGTGATGAGCCTTTGCACAAGTTAGAAGCTGGTCGCCAAGTGCTTCGATCGTAGATCGACCGAGTTTAGGCAAGCGCTAGGACCATCTGGTGACGTTCGTACCTTGAAGAGCCTCAACTGTGGGGCATTGCTCTCCGTCTCTCAATCGATGTCTGTACAGCAAAGCCAAATCAAGCCTCAAATCGACGACAAGTGGTCGGCTGCCTTATGCAGTAGTAATTATGGACCCTGATAACTACATATGTTTGATCAGTCGTGGGAATTGCGTTGCTCATTCGAGAGCTTTCCATAGTCGCCCAGTACAGGTAGCCTTGTCCCGCGCTAAAAATGCACACTCAGAACTTCTTCCTGACCTTTTGTATACATTGCCATAGCCTCAAAAACTTAAGATCAACCCCAAGCTACACTTCTCACATAACATATCAAGAGTTCAAAGTCACCACAGAGCGATAATCTAACAGCATCTTCCCACAATGTCGTCAAATCAGACAACGCCCGAAGGTAAGCAACCTCCATCCCTCCCTGTGCAATGCAAACATCCAATCCCGCTCCTTTGCCATACCCACCTTCCAGCCGCCTCTTACGACTTGAACTGACCGATCCGCCAGTATTATGGGCCCAACGCTCCTCCGCCACCGACCCAACCAAGAACCTCATCTACCTCACGATATCCGTCCCCGACGTGCCCAAAGAATCGATGAAGCTCGACCTCAAACCCACGGGCCTCACCTTCAGCGGCCACTCCGACACGAAGAAGACCACCTACCACGTCGAGCTCGAGCTCTACGACGAGATCGACGTCGATGAGAGCAAGACCTTCCACACCGCGCGCGATGTGGAGCTCGTGCTGCGGAAGAAAGAGCCCAAGGAGGAGTACTGGCCTAGGTTACTGAAGGACAGCAAGAAGGTGCATTTCTTGAAGACGAACTTCGATAAGGTATAGATTGTTTATGGTCTTGTGTGTCAGGGCTGTTGCTGATTGGTGGCTTGTAGTGGGTCGATGAGGATGAGCAGAACGAAGCGCCTGAGGAGGACTTCAGCGGGATGGGTGGTATGGGAGGTATGGGTGGCATGGGCGGTATGGGCGGTATGGGTGGTATGGGCGGTATGGGAGGTATGGGTGGCATGGGCGGTATGGGAGGCATGGGAGGCATGGGCGAAGACGGCTTCGGAGGCATCGACTTCTCGAAACTGGGTGCTGGTGCTGGTGGTATGGGTGGCATGCCTGGGATGGAAGGCCTCGGTGACATGGGAGGAGACGACGATGATGATAACGATGTAAGTTTGCCTCACTGCGCAGCGAGGATTGACAGGTCATTGATATGGTCATATGCAGGAGGACGTCGACATGCCAGAGCTGGAAGACGAGAAAGGCATACCAAAGACCGAGACAGGAAAACCTGTTGAAGAGATTCCTGAAGCAACGGGCGAGACTGGCGCTTCAGCGACCAAGACCGCAGCGAAGATCGAGGAGGTGTCTTAGATCTTGATCTTGTCATCTCGCCAGTCCCCACCAAACCGCATACCTGACGAGCGATTTCAGAACGACCAGCGGTAATGCACAAAGCAAGCCTAGTTACGTAATGAAACATATTGGGATAGGGGAGTTCCAAAATAAAGGGTCCTAACCTCGACATTATGTTTCTTTACTTCTAGATAGAGTCACATTTACCCAGCGTCTTGACCGAAGGCTCCCTAATGTGAAGAAGAAATGCTTATGCCGCTAACCGTGACTCTTTACATGCGCATCAGAACACTCATGAATCATCGCTGTCGTGACCATTGACACCATTGACTATAGCCTCGCCTTCCACTTCCCCACCATCGCCCCCACCACCATCCACAACCCCATCCACAACTCCAGGACCCGCATTGAGTCGATCCTCCTCCTTCTTAGCCCTCAGCCTCTCCGTCTCCCTCCGCATAGCCTCCAAGTTCCAGGCCCCGTTCTCGTCCTCATCCTCATCCGCGTCATCTACATCCTCCTCCTCCTCATCACTCTCATCCTCGCTCGCCTCCCAGTCACCAGACTCGAACATGGCTCGTCCAGTCGCTTCCTTGGCCTTGCGCGCCTCGTCCTCGGCCGCTTTCTTGTCGAGTCGGTTCTTCTTCCACTTGGCGAACGATTCCTCCGTGACGGGCGTGAGCGTGCCGCTGAGCTTGTGCCGTTCTGATTCGAGGAAGTCTTCGAGCGTGAGCGTCTTCAGCGGCGATTTGTCCATCAGGGCCTTTTCCGCCGCGCGTTGTTCTTTGGTTTTGAGCACGAACCTGCCATTTTCCGTATATTCAGTATGTGATGCGCATTGACGAAACTGCTATAGAGGGATAGGGGAGGGATGCTGTACCCTGGTGGCAGACTGTGCTTGTACATGCACTTGTCGCCGCCATTCGGACACGTCCAGAACCAACCGTATTTGCCGTTCTCGACCGCCTCAATGAAGTACTTGCACACTTTGTCCGTCGTCGTTTTCGGATTGCCGTGCTTGGACATGACCACCTGCCGCAGCTTCTCCTCGTCCCAGTCTTCCATCCCATCTTCCTTCTTCCTCTCCTCCTCCGCTTCCCGAGTGTCCTGATACAGGTTTATCTTCTCCACCTTCCGCTCCACCGACAGGTCGTGCGAGAACTTGCACTTCTTCCCCTTCTCGCAATTCCCTTGCTTGTAGAACTGGCACACGACCGTTTTAGGGTCCACGCCGAAGGGCACTTTCTGCACCTGCACCGGCTTGAAGAGTGCCGCCGTTTCCAGTCTCGCTTTCTCCGCCGCCGCCTTTTCCTTTTCCCGTTGTTCTTTCTCCGCATCTTTTCGTTTCTGCTCGGGCGTTTTCGCAGACGAGGCTTGGGCTTGGAATTGGGCTATTTGTTTCTTTGCTGTCGATCCTTTTTTCTATGACACTAAAATGTGAGCCAAGCTAGCCGGCTGGGCGCATCGAACGCTCGGAGCCGTCTGGCATAGGGGTCGAAGGTGGGTGCCTTACGTTCTTCATCCCAAAAGTCTGTGGCGAGCGTATCAGCATAAACTTCTTAGATGGTTACGGGGGCAAACCCAACCTTATCATCTACCGTCTTCGCCGAAGCCTTCGGCTTGGCTGCATCCTTCTTGGGCGGCATGGGGAGAGTAAATTTGATTCCCCGCTGCTGCAAAGATTGAACTCCTGGACACTGCGAATAGGATTCCCGTGGTTAGATCTGGGGAACTTCGATGGTTGAGGGGCCAGTGAGGTATTCGGGAGAATCGGACGATTGCGAGTTATGGTCTACCTATACAATCGTGGAGGGTTTTTTTTCTGATCTGATGTGACCTAATGCGGTACAGATGGTGGGGAGGGTTTGGCGGCGGTACCTTAACACTAGCGGGCTCGATCGGGTATAGCCAGCGACAAGGGTGGACACCTTGAAGGAACAGCATTTGCAGAGGTGAACAACCAGAAATTTGAGCTCTCCTTCCAAAGTCTGAAACCAACCCGTGAGTTAGTCATAGCCCCGAAGGTAGCTCGCCGACTCACAGACTGCATGACAGCGCTCCAAAGCCAATCTCGACTGTCGAGGCCAGCGCCTTGTATCCCCGTCGTGTCCGCCCTCCTTCAGCAGCCTCCGTTTCCTTGTCGTACGCCCAGCATGATATCCGACAACGAGCTCTACTCCCTCGCCATATTTCTCGGCTCCCTCTCCATGCTCCTCATCGTCCTCTACCATTTCCTCGAAGTCAACGCCCAGGACGAGCCGGCAGAAACAATCGCGGCGACCGAGAAAGTGGGTGCCAGGCTAGCAGCTCAAGGAGGAGGGAGAGTTAGCACGAGATGACGACCAAATAGTGCTGGTTGAAGGGTGTCGGGCGTTAGGGTCTAGTTACGAATCTACCAACGATGGAGGGCTTGTATACTACCTTAGTCATTCCTAGAGCGCGGGTAGGGTTTCGATAAGGCATCTCATAGAGCACGTGGCCTACACGTTCTGCGCCATTTGATACGGTAGAGAACTGCACACATGTGAAGTACCTTCATGTCCAACACCTTGAGACGTAACCAATGCATTGTTACAATTTTTCTCGCTCTTCTCTGCAGCATAAGGTAATGAGGTACAGCCGCGCCATGCCATAGCAGTCAGCAGCAGGGAGGCTGTTGGAGACTGCATGATGCTTGTAAGCCCCTATCACGGAAAGAAACAGTCCTTCTTCGCCCAACTATGACGACTCGTCCACTTCAAGAGGCAAAAGGCAGCGACGCGCAGAGACGCAGAGCGAAAGTCTAGATCCGTTGCGTAGTACAAATAACTTTGGTCGCCAACAGACGAGAGTGCTTCCTATGACGATTCGTCATCTTCATCCAGAACCTGAACGGCAAATTCGCTATCTCGGAGTGCTGCTCTCCGTGCAGGGACAACCAGAGTACATCCCCCTCGTTCAATACCAGGACCGACAATCTGCTTTCTATGCTCGAGGGCCTTGAAGATCGCTTGGGCCTTTTCTAATTCTGTCTTGTTTCCGTGTGTCTTGTTGTAAGCTCTCAGTGGCTGCTTCTTCGCCGGTAGAATCAGCGCATCTTGGGGTCCGCTTGATGTGGCTTGAGGTGTAATCCGTCGTCCTTTTCGATCGCTGAGGTAGTCGGATAGGTCGGTGTCAGGGCCATCTGCGTGAACTTGTTAGGTGAAGTCAAACCATGTAGCACGGGAACCGGCTACTAACCTGATGGTCCGGCGGATGGGCCGTCTCCAAGGTCCCACGCGAAAGGCTCGAGATGCTTCTTGTCCATGTGCTGATCCCAGAGATCCTCAGTGCCGAAATCAAGACATTGGTGTACTCGATTGTGACGTCCTGTTTTCCTGTCCTGGACAAAACTGACTTTACCGCATCCTGCCCAGAGACATGGGATGCCACCAAAAGCAGCCTTTGTGCGGTGCACCTTCCTTACATGCTTCCGTAGTGTTTCGAGGTTGTGGAGTTCTGCTTGGCAATCTTTCCAGCGACACGCGTACACCTTGTACGTCGGCTCGGCTTTGCTGGCTGCACTCGGACGACCTCTGGTCCGGCGACTCGGGTCTCGTAACTCGCTTTTGCGCTTGCGTTGACTTTCAGAACGTCTAAAGTGGGTGGTACGCGAGGTGGGATCGACGATGACAGCGAAAGGTTGATCCCCGAGCGGAGTGGACGCGTTTCTGAGCGCAGAGCGAGCTGGAGTCGTGTTCGCGCTAGACTTCGGTCGAGTCGGAAAGCTAAGTCGTCCGTCCGCATGACTTGCGGAAGACTGCGGCGTACGGTTCTTCGAGCCTGGTGGCCTACCCCTTCGCTTTTTCTCTTTGTCGTCATCGGTGTCATCTCTACTGGAGCCAGCCCTTGAGGTCTGCGCGCTACGCGACGGTGTAGAGCTTGATGACTGCCCATTCTTGGGAGGGCGTCCTCTAGGTTTCTTCTCAGAGGTACCAGCAACAAGCGGACTCTGAGTGTTGTCTGGCACATTAGCATTTGAGTTTACTGAAGGTGCTGTCACTTCAACTCGAACACCCAAACTGGAACCTCTACCAGCATCTGTCAGCTGAGCTGAAGATTGTTCCGCAGGAGTTGCAACCCCGGACATTCCAGGAGTTTCTGTAGCATGGCCACCGTGCCCATAACCAGCCGGTCTCACGCTGTGACCAGAGTAACTGTGATGCTGCGGGCCCCTTCTCTTTATTGTCGTATCTTTACCCAATTTCTGGATTGGATTATCTAGAGCCATTGCTAGCATGACTTAGTACTGATAAACGGTAACCGCTTGGATCACTTACCAGAGCCGAGGACTTCCACTCCACTATCGGCACCAGACAACACAGCTCTTCGATGCGGAGGTTGAGCAATCGCAAAGCTCGTTTGCTGCTCAAAAACGGCGACCCCATCATCTTCATCGTCAGCATCGTGGATCGAACCATCAATGCCCGCTCCATGATCACCAGCTGGCTTAGGATCGACAAGGTCCCAGTTGAATGTAGCAAGATCTGACCCGAACTCTACAGCGTAGAAGTTTCGTCTCAAGCTGTCAAGGTGAGCATTTAACGCTCGCATGTCCGGGTGACGACCAGCAGCAATCAAGACATCCCGGGCAATAGTCTTGGCATTATACTCAGACCGTCGAAGAGCACGTCTCTTATTCAGGGGGTTGACTACATTCATGTAGAGTGCAGTCTTTTGAGAAAGAGGCCCTGAGGTTGGAAGGTTGAATTTAGAGATATCCATCGAGCCACCGGTGACAGGCGTGTCAACCCCAGCTGAAGGATCTGATGATACTACTGGAGCTGGTTGAACAACCCAAGGAGGTGTGTACAAGAGGCTTTCAGGGGCCGAGTTCGGTGGTGCGAGGGCAACGCCTTTCGGTCGCTTGTGCAAAGGTTGGTCAAGATTGTCTTCCTCGCCTGACACATGCTGATTGAGATCGACAATATCATTGAAGTCGCGCTTGCGGGCCATTTCTCTTTTCGATATGTGTTCCAAAGCAGAATGATTTTGAGAGTTATGAGACCTTGAATGTGGTTGTGTTGGAGGGTTCGCGTTGAGGTTCGACGCGTTGTCTCGCTTAGCGTTAGCAATGCTAGGTGGCGGAACTTGTGTTACTTCTGTATTGTGAGGCTTTTCTTGTCTGCTCAGGTCCTGCAATAATGATTCGGTCCACTTCTTTGAACGATCCCATTTTAGGTTGTCACGAGATATTTGCTTTGGTGCTTTCTGGCCAGCTGTATCTGGTATGTCTGGGCCAGCGTTACGATTGATACCTTCAGCATTGGCACTGCCGTTAACGACCGACTGTGTGGTTGAAGGACCATTCAGGTCTTGGAGTGGAACGTTGTGTAGTGTATCTCTAGAGCCTGAAACCTGTTGATGGTCGTTTGAAGAGCGGGAAACAGATTGCGTGTGATCATGCATATTTAAATCAATGTGACTGCCTAGTCTCTGTGTGTTCTCGCGATCAGCAGCTAGAAGCACTGGATCGATTGGTAAGCTTCGGGATGCAGTTTGAACAGCAGCAGACGGTGCATTGTTTTGAAAAATCGAGTTAACGTGATTTCCCCTTGGCTGTCGTATCCGCCCACCATGTCGGGCCTGAGCCGGAGAGCCGTCTTTGCGTGGACGACCACGGCTGCGCTTCGTGAGATCAAGAGGACCAGTGATAGGCTGAGCACGAGTCTTAGAACGGCGGGGTTGCCCGACGTCTACGTTAGGAGACATAGCGGACAATCCAGGAATTGCAGTCAACTCTGGCGTTAGGCGAGCAGCTGAACCGGCAGTGTCCGCTGTTGTACTCAGTGGTATAGCTCGATTGACAGAACTCTCTGAGGCTGAAATGGCCGCCCGAGATAGATCTTGGGAGGCCCTGTTCAATTCGATGGGATGGTTGGAGGTTGCGTTCATCGTGGATGGTGTGGACGTACTGGAGTTGATGTCAGGAACGGCCGCCAGTAGCATTCGCGCAAAGTGACCCCTATCGAATACAAACCCCAGCTTCTCGAAGCTTTCGCAAAGCTCAATGTAGCTGGGATTGGAGTCTAGCAGTGTACGAATCACCCCTATGGAGATTTGTTTGCCGGCATTGGTGGCAGTGGAAGTCAATGCTCTCTCAGCTGCAGTTGCCAAGGCCGTTTTCTTTGAGTCAGGCCAAACGATCCCTATTCGTGTATTGTGGCTCGAATGATCGGTTGGTATTCCCGCAGCCGAATCACGTTGCTCTTGCAGACTACCTTCGAAAGACTGCTTCGGTACATCACTTGGCCTAGCTACTGCCGTTGGTGCTGTATCGAAGGACGCTTCTTTGGAAGAGACCCTGTCAGGAATGGGGGGACGCATATCAGGCAGTGCCCTATATGTCTGTTTGTCGTCCCGCGTAGCCTCTGGAAATTTAGAGGGATGAAGAGTAGTGTTAGACAAGGTCGGAAGTTCGTTCTGTTGCCCAAGCTGAATATGCGGCTGGACTCCGTGCGATGGTGCGTCATTATGAACATGGCTCTGGGGTCCGTACGCTACCGCTTGAGGAGACGGGTTCGAAGAAACTGACTTCTCGGACTGTTCGGGAGGTCCGGTCTGTGACGGCCTCGGAAGGCGAGACCTTCTCCCTGCGCCACGTCTTCGACGCATAGCTGGAAATTTTCCCAAATCCGGCGAGCTGTCCACAGGTTGTTCCCATGCCACTGGTAGCTGAAGTATAGTAGGACTGGGACTGGGCAGCTGTGATTTATCTGTAGGTGCAACCGCCACTGATCCGTCGGTAGCAAAAGGAGGTTGTGCTGGGATTTGGCTTGATTCCTGGCCTACAGCACCCGCTTGTGGAAGGGTTGGAGTTTTCAACGTTGTCTGCCTTGTGCCCTTGAAGTGCACTACATCAGCCAAACCAGGTTCACACTAGATTACGTTAAGAGACAGAATTTCTGAACTGCCATCAACAGGATTGGTGAGAGAGGGAACGACAATTCGAACTAAGAAGCTGTTTTGAAAGGTAGATGATTGTTGTAATAACCTCCGTCGGCATCCTAGCTGACTCGAGCGGTAGAAGAAAACATACCTTCTTTACTTGGTCCCAGATGTGTAAAAATAATGAAGGATCTTTAGCCTTATAGTCACGCATCTTCTCGAGCATGAGTTTCATCTCAGCTTCCATCTGCTGCTTCTCGCTGGATTCTAGCCCACTATTCGCACCCTTAGCTGCGGTCTCACTAGGATTAGCAACGTTTCCGCCTCGGATATCTGGACTGCCCGAAGTTGGAGTAGCTGTTCTTACGACAACATTCGAGATTGAAGATCTGATCTGAGGGTCCGCTCGCGTTGATGCCTGCGATTGTACAGGTGTGCTATCGTGCAGTGACAATGAACTGCGGTTGTCTTTTCTTGCACCCTCAGCATCGGTAAGTGCTTTCTGACGCTGATATTCTTGGTGGTAAGGGTTGAAAACGCGGCTGGGATCTACGGTGATAGGAGCTGCAGATGGAGCTGTTGATGGAGCTGGCATCGATACGTCCTGTAGACTGTGATGAATCAACCTCTGATGAGGATGAAGTTTTGGATCATGTAGCTCTTGAACTTGCGACAGCTGATGCTGTCGTACTCTTTCTGTTTGCCCTAGCGCTTCTTGAAGGTTTGAGCGTTCCCAGCCCGACGGACGGCGTGCATCACTCCATGATTGGCCGGATCCATTGGTCTGACTGACGTGCTGTGGTACTGCATTCGAGGTAGCCTCCAGGCGTGCATGTGCAAGATCTAATTGTGGGTGTGTGCTGGCGGCTGATCGTACACTCCGGGCAGAAATCTCGGGACTATGGTGGGAGTGCTGAACATTGTTGGCTTGTGCGTTGGACATCTCCAAAACGTTACCGGAGGACGTCTGCCATCTGTGATTTTCAAGTGGGGCACTTGAGTGAACCTGTTGACTATGCCGGGGCGAGCTCGTACGGCGCTCTGGGACGAGGGAGCGAGCCTGCTGCGTAGGGAGCTCTGATTTATGCCCTTTATAACCAGACGAATTCGCGCCAGCATTCGAGTACGTGCTAGTAGAACTTCCTTGCCGGATTTTGGCACCAGGGTCAAGACTTGATACTCCTACACCTGGTCGATAGGGATTGTGGTCGGTGTTGACCACCTGAGCGTGGCCATGACCGGTAGGCAAGTGCTGCTGAGCATGCCTGTAGCTCGGGACGAATTGAGATTGTGTAGAACCAGTACTACCAGACCGAACGTGATTGTTGCTGTTGGCGAGAGCCGTAGTGGTACTTCCATGCATCGGCGATACTAAGCGGGCGGGCGGCGTCTGTACGCGTCTCGATGTCGCGTTGTAGTCCGAGTAAGTCCGCCCGTTTGTTTGTAGTGGGCCATCAACGCCGGAAGATTCTAAGCCTGAAGCATAGGCAAGACTACCCAAAGCCGATGTATCAAGGTGGGAGCCTCCGCTCCTACCAGCAGCTCCTATGTATTGGCTCTGTGGACCGTAGGCTGAAGTCGTAGTAGTCGAACCTTGATATTCTCCACCAGAGGTGACATTGCCACTATTGTACCACTGGTTCGACGAGGGTTGGACAGAGCTGTTTGGCTGATCATTCCATTGCCGTGGCTGGCTCGCGTTGTAGCCCCGAGTATCAGTCTGTTGCTGACGATAAGAGGGTATTGAATGATTCAAATTCATCGAATTCTGGGACTGGCTCGGATGGCTCCCTTGTCTGTCAGTATTCTGTGAGCCGGAATTGAAGTACTGAGTATAGTTATATCCGTTATACGACATGATGTTGGGTGCCTTCATTCCGTCTTAGAGTCGCACAAAGTCTCAAACTCGCTCCTTGATCAGGCCATGGATTATTGCCCACAATACAATGCTGTATTGGGTGAGCAGCTACTCCAAGCTGGGGTCGTCGCCGGCCAAGGAGCGCAGAGGCCCTGGCCAACTGCGTCTATCGCCTCCGCGACGTGCAGGCTTGGAGGTTGAATGCTTTGACGAGCATAGAACTCACCAACAGTATGAAGGGCTTCAACGTAAACGCTGTCGATTTGCCTGAATATCTCTGAATACAATAGAGAGGAAGGTCGAGCTCACATCAAGGTGCACTACTAGTACTGACAGGCACGAAGCCAATCACTTCGCTTCTTACCGAAAACCCTACGCTAGCTCCAAAACGTGTTAGTGTAATAACCACACACACTCGCTAGCTCATGGACAATTTCGAGATTACGACTTCATCGAGATTGCCACTTCATTGTTCAAAGGCAAGCAGCAAGAGACTCGGTTTGCCAGCAGCCATGACGAAAATCAACAGTTGTATGTATTCATCTCCCTTCATTATGAGCTTTATTATAGCAGCACATGCCGTCGGTGGGGTAAGGAGGATATGCTAATTCGGATGTGGACATTCAGCCCTCCACTCCTCACGGAGGAAGTCGCGCAAAGCCCACTTCAGCGCCCCATCCAGCGTTCGACGAACCATTATGAGTGCCCCGTTGAGCAAAGAGCTAAGAGAAAAGCATAACGTACGAGTACCTTACAGTAAGGATGGAGATCACAGGCTTGACATATCTTTGCTTAGGTCCGCTCAATCCCCATTCGCAAAGACGACGAAGTCATTATCAACCGAGGCTCCTCCAAAGGCCGCGAAGGAAAAGTCACATCTGTTTACCGTCTCAAATATGTCATCCACGTCGAGCGTGTGTCTCGGGAGAAGTCCAACGGCCAATCAGTCCCAATCGGCATCCACCCCTCAAAGTGCACAGTCACAAAGTTGAAGCTGGACAAGGACAGGGAGAGCATATTGGAGAGGATAAGCAAGGGAAGGGAGCAAAAGTCGAAGAAGAAGGCTTCGGACAAGGAGAAAGCATAAGGGGTTGGACTCTGTGGTTATTGTGGGCTGGGGAACGTCGCATACATGTTGTGGCTCGTTGATAGTCCAGATACGAAATGAAGGATTCATTATCAAAGGAGTTCCCTGCAGTACCACAATCGGCAATGCTTTTTCCAGATTGTCCCCTTCTGTTCACAGTACGTATACCTTAGGCAAGCTTGCTTCTTCCCTGAGATCTGATGTATCATGCATCGTGATCCGTCCCTCAAGCGCCAGTATTATCTCCTCGCCAACCTCCCCCAAATCTCTTCGAGAAGCGGACGGAATCATACAAATGGTTGTCGAGGTATACGGCTCGCGCAGATCAACTATCAGTGTCCTTCCATACGTGAAAGCGATGCGCTCTCGCCTGCAGACTGTCCTTCTAGGCCTCTACTGGTCGTTGAGCTGGACGGTTGGATGGTAAGAGACAGCCCATCTCCTTTTGAAGGCTCAAATGTGCGGGTCTTTACGAAGCTTGGCATAAGAATCATATATGTAGTGAAAGAATTGAAACGGGAAAATAAGATTCTGTTTATATGTCATCTTGGGCTCGCCTCAGAAGAAGTATTGCTGCTATTTGCAGTGGGCTATCATCTATTAGGGTTGATTCGTCTTTTCTGCTACCGTCATAACATGCTCCCGTATCCTCTTCCCCAGACCAAGTGTCACATGCCCGCTCCCGTCTGGCTGCCAGACCTCTTCCCCTTCTGCCACCACGGTCCGAACCTCGTCAACACCAAGAGGACCAGACAAATCAAAGATCCAATGCCCGCCACCGAAGCAGACGACCATCCAACCTCAACTCCATCGAAGAACGGGCCCACCGCCCTTCGCCGCACCCACTCCCATGAACCACCAACTCAGAATCGTCGCCTCTGACTACCCAGAACTTAATGGTTCAAACCCACCGCCAAAGTGCTTACCCCCTGAAAGGAGCCGGACAGACAGAACGTCAGGATAATTCGAAGGATGATAGGTCCAGCAAGGGACGTGTGATTAGGCATGACCCGACCATAGGCCGGCGACGGCAGCACTGGCTAAGCAGGCCAAGGGCAAGACGACCTTGAGCCGAGCAGTCTCGACGAAGGAGTGATGAGGTCTTGTTGATGCTTATCGGAGATTTGGTACCGAGCCGCTGGGCGTGTCAGCGGGAATGCGAGGAGCCCGACGCCGCACTTACGGTCGAAGACGATGTGCAATTGCGTAGAAAGGGCTAGAGCGAGTCTTTCTTATAGCTGAGGCTCGTTCGCTGCTCGCTCTCCAAGCCATCCGTGCGCTGCGTTCTCAGATGTATGTACTCAGTAAAGATAAATTCCCGTTTGTGCGAGGAGAAACACGTTGCCGACGACTTCACGGCACGTTTTCGGTAGGAAATGAGAAAGATTGTTGACCACGACTGCTGCGAACGCCGTGAAGAGACAGAAAATAGCCCTACTGTTGAGATACTGGCTCAACAGACCTCCAATGACATGACCACTGTCGGCCCACGACGGATAACTCCAAAGACAGCCAGAAGCGGTAAGATTTTGTCAGGTCCTTCTGTGTAATGTAGCAAAGCATGACTGAGCCTTGGTTGAAGAAAACGCATTCAAAAAGCTAGAGCCGGCGTTCAGCTCTGCGATCATCAAAACGGCACCAGTCAACGAGCCCTGTTCGCTCTCTACTGGGCGTCATAACATCAAACCATGAACTAGAAGGAAGGTTCAAACTTGGCGCTCACTTCTCCTTGCAACAGAAATACCCTAACTTGTCATCAAACACCACCCCAGGGCACCGAAGCCTATGACTGACGCCTTCAGCTTCATGCCCCACCCCCTCGAAGTCCAGATCGACCAGCAGCCAGTCTGACCCCCTCGTTATACGTGTACTGCCACACTACTCCAAGCCAGCCCGGGGAAACTGATTGATTGGTTCCCGTCAGGCACAGATAAGAAGAGCAAGGCCCATGACCATCGTCCTGGCAAACAAACAGGGCACGCTCTACCTTACCTCTATACGACACCAACATTAGCCAAACCCCATTTTCTACGCCGCAACTCTCCCAACCTCGAAATGGATCGAGAGCCCACATCAACTTACCGTGGCCCTGCCACGCACCTCCCCCTCCTTGCTCCATGGCTTGACCCGAAACGACTCTACGTAGCCATGCAACTTGCACTTACACTTGACGATTCGTACCTAGGCCCAAACGGTCGTCGCCACAACACCATCAGCCCATCTATACCTTAGTAAACCACAAACAAGAACCATCTCCCTCAGCCGTCGACAACAGCAAACAAACCCTTGACGCGGCGCCGCCACCAATGCTGGGAACGGACGTCACCACGGACGTCACGGACGTACCGGACGTGCCGGCCATGCCGTGCTGTGCCCCGCCGTGCCTCCTCCGTCACTGGGACCCGTAGCAACGGTACCGAGCGCGAACCACCCTAACCCCAACAAACCCTCGGCGGCGTAGTCAAGTTAGCAACGTTTGGGCTATTTTCCATCAACTTTTCTTTTTCTCTTGGGGGGAGGGCTCGTGCATTCGCGCGTAGGCGGGTTCGCCGCCGGCGAATGAGAAGTTTGAGGGGGTTGGAGAGTCCCCGGGGGGGGGGGAGGAGGGGGCGCAAAGTGCATGTTCAGCTGGGAGTAGGAGTGCTAGTGAGCAGGGAGGTTGTAAGTGAAGTGGCGAATGGAGGAATATCGGGTGAACCGGTTCGTTGGGACGGGGAATGTCATGGATTAGGTCAGGTCAGGTTAGGGTACGAGACCGTGGGAGGTAAGGTAGGGTGGGTGTATGGTTTTGTTAATGGGGCACAGGTTGGGTAGGTGAGGTATGTAGGTAGGCGCTGGAGTACGGTGGCAGGGGAGGTCGTGGTGGATGGGTGGAAGGTAGGGATGTAGAGGGGTGGCTACCGATAGAGTGATTGCTGTGGACGTCTGCGCCGTGCAGTGGTGTGTTGGATGGTAGACAAGGCAACTTCGCCGGATAGGGCTTTGCGTCCATACAGTAGCGTAGCCGCCACCTGTGAACCTGATGCATCAAATCCATCACAGCGCTTGAGATTGACCTGGAAGGCTGAAAGTGCACGGTCCACTTGATGTGTTTGTTGTGCGGCGTTCACGGCGTGGTCCACCGTGCCACTGTTGACAAGGCTGCATTTACAGATATTCCAACTAAGTTATTCTCATCGAATTAGAGGCAGTGCCGCATGCAAGCTTAAAATGAGCGTAAAACGAGCGTCGTTCAAAATAGCAACGAAGAATTAGGATTGCTCCGAGAAGAGTAAAAGAAACCACATCACAACCGCCGCACTCAAGCATCAAAGTAACAATCGCCTGATCGACCCCAACGCTAAATCGTGTACCTCCCTCCCTGATCCTCATGTATCTGCGATCCGTATGGCTGAAGCGCCAACTCGCCTGCGCTAACGGGAAGCGCTTCCGCTGTCAGCATCGTGCTGCCCTTGCTCTTGCGCGCCGTAGGGCGCAAGTGGCGTATCAAGTCCGTTGACAGCTTGAACGTCCCTAACGGGAGTCACCGAACTCTGGTGAGTTGTGTGCAAGTGTTGATCGTGAGTCGAAAGAGCGGTGCTCTCGGTGGGCAAGCCTGGTTCGAAGCTCATCGCCCACCCATTTGCCTACATGACTTTGTTTAGTATGGGCCAGGGACGAGAAGAACGTTTTGAAAGTTGGCTTACCAGACAGGTTTCGCATTTTTGACGTTCGCCCCAGACAACACCCTTACAGTTACGTGTATACAAATTCACACAACTGTATCGGTCGTAACCGCCGCTTTTTCCGTTAGGTTCTGTAGCTGAGATGAAGGTCGATGGTAGGTCATCTGTTGCCATTGTCCTTTCATGAATCTATAGATCCCTTTCTTAGCAGTTGCGGTTCAGCGACAAAGACTGTGGGAAGGATGAATTACCTGACAATCCCAGTGACTGGTCTTCTCTGTACCATAATCTAATTGACCTCTCAACGGCCATCCCTCAGCCTGCCAACTCAGTTAGTATCCGCAGTGCAGAGCGAAACATCCCGGAGAAGATTGGTATACCTGACACCTTGGGCAGGAAGTATTCTCTGACCAATGATACCTCGAACAGGGCCGTGTGAGGTAGTTACGGCATCGAATCTGCTCAAATCCGCCGCTCATTGTAGTCCCTAGTCTTTGATAAGAGGTACAACAGGTTGTAGTTTGATGCTCGAGCAAAGAAGAATACAGTGTCTGGTCTGCGTAGCAACAGAACGGTGACAGGAAGAAGCCAGGTGCTGAGGTACGACTACTCGGCGAGATGGAAAGAAGTCGAACAACGAAATCGAAACCGAGCAGTGGGGATTTATAGCCCGTGGCCACCCTTCAGCCAAGATAAGAGGGATATGTGAGAAGATCTCACTGGTCTTGTCTCAGCTGTCAATGAGTATGAGGCGGTCATGGAGCTACGCCTGTAGCTGAAAAGCCTACATGACTCTTCATAGCACCGGCGCCATGGATCGCTGCCTAACCACAATGACCGACTACGCCTTGACTAGAAGCGCCTTGGCATGGAGGGCAGTGACCCAAAGCGCCGGATAGATAGGTCCTTGTGGCAACGCAAGATAGATCACGACATCGAGACCTCATTGACAGTGAATGTGATATGTTCAAGCGCGCGGAAATAGTAAAGCATGACTTTTGGAGAGAAATTGGAGGAAGACTTCGTAATACGATTGGCTGGTAGCTCGCCGGACATATTCACCATCGCAGAAAACAAGACCTCGACAAGTGGATGAGAAGCTCTAACAGGGTCTGGCATGACCAAGAGACTCGTAATAGACACGTCAAGGATTCCTTTGAGGATCATCTGAAGTCAGCGGAGGCGTATGATGCCTGAACGCGTGTAGTCTACCTCCCGTGAATGCGGTCTTAGTGATAGTAGAAGAGGGAACGCTGACGACAACCAAGACTGTGCCTCAGAAGTCAATCCTTCTACCAAATAGAATAGGTCTCCCCATCACCAGCAGCAGATTTCGGCGGAACAGCAACCACAACACCGGATCCGGCCGGATCCGGAGACCGAGAACCCGATGCCAGAACGTAAGCCGGATTTTTAGAGCTGGCGCAGCATACTGGCTTACTGGAGCCATGGTTATGGTCACGAGACAGCCCTGACTGATAAAGATTCTCGTTGAGCATTCTCTCGATGGACGCCGGAGGTTAGAGCTTTCAGGTTAACGGATGAACGTCCAACACTGGAGCACAAATGGTAGACACTGCGCAGCTTGTAAAAGACGTGTAGCGTAAGCATTTCTTTTCGTACCAACTTCGCTGCCTCGAAGGATTGTAGAATTTGGCTTTGCAGTACGGCACAGCGCGCCGTCGCATGGCCACTCATCGAGATGTCAAAACCCATGAGCACAAGGTAGCCATCTCTGCCACAAGACAAGTTTTTGTTTGCCGTCCTCATTGGCTCCTTCAGTGGCTGTTCATCTTGCTCCTGACGGTTGGCCGTCGACCATCACAGAGCTGTCGTTGTTCCTGGGACTGCGGCGCTGGGTGTGTCGGGGCACTAGCGTGCTCAGGACCTCGCGCACGAATCTCCTTCTGCGTAGATCTGAGCACTGCCAGCACCTTACTCATGCCCTACCGTGTCCGAGCAAGGGAGACAGCGGAAAGCGAGGAGATCTTGATCAAACCAGCTAACATCAAGACTCTCTCAGCATTCGTCTAGTGATAGGTACAATTCTCTTCTACGGTTTGCACTGAGGTCGTGAGTTGTCAATGAATTTCGTTGATTTCTGATCAATAAATAATGCGTTTCGAGGTGAACCATTGTTCTTCGGTCCTCCTCTTCTCATCAAAGACTATCTACAGCATCTTAGGTCAAGCTATGGTTAAGGACTCAGGAGTCAGCAGATCGAGTTGACTGTCTTGCTGAGAATGAAGCAGATGATGAACAAGATGTGTGATATTGAATCGGCAATCCAAGACTTCTGATCAAGCATTAGCAGTCAGAACAGTCTATCTAAAGCAAAACGCAGAAACCACTTTCCTTGTCGCAGGGCAGTCCCCGAGCAGCAATAGCAATGATAATATAATGATAATATGCGCTGCCAACCGGACGAGCATACCTTACCTAACTTACTTCATAAAGCTCACCAAATGCAATTCTCTCCTTCTCATACTCTGTTCCCAGAGCAGTTGCCGAGACGTTGATATTTCAATTCCTATATAGAGCAAGTAAGAATGCCTCCATATAAGAGGTGTCAAACATAGAACCGTTTAGTGACTGATGAAATCTATGAAATAAGAATGAAAAGATACGGTACCTCAAATGACTTTACGAGTTAGGGTATGTACGTCAAGAACCCCGAGAAGCCCGATCGGGAAGCCCGAGAATTCCGAGAAGCCCGAGAAGGCCAAAGAAGCCTGAGAGAAATCATTATATATATAAAAGGCTGTTACTTTGACTGTGTTGGATTCCTACATTACCTACCTGTATACACAGTATTATCTCATATCACCCGCAGGAGCCGCAATGCTGTTATCATCTGGCTTGCTTCCGCTCTTCGCAGGCCTTTCGCTCGCCGCATCGCCCCTACCCTTTGGTCAAGTCGGACCAAACAATGCCGTCTTATTCTTCAACGGATTCCACTTCGTCAATGGTGAGATGTCGCATCAAATGCAAGCAAACCACCACTGCGCCATCATCAGCGAGGACTTCATCCAGTGTATCATATACGACTCTCACTTCCTCCCATCCAAACTGCGCGGCATCGAGTATATCATCTCCGCGGCCGCCTTCGCGAACCTCACTTCGGACGAGAAACAACTCTGGCACAGTCACTCGTACGAAGTCACCTCCGGTTCCTTGATCGAGCCCGGCCTCCCGCAGCCGGTCGACGATGCCATCATGGAGACATTGGTCACCACTTACGGCAAAACATTCCATACGTGGCGATGGGACCAGAGGAACAACACCCTTCCTCTGGGGATCCCCGAACTGGTCATGGGCTTCACCGCCGACGGTCAGCTATGCGAAGCCGAGGCTGAAGGACGCGATCACACCTTCAACATCAGCTCCCAAGCTGTCGCGGCTCATCGCGCAAGGATCATAAAGCCGGTGGCTCCGTTGGATGGGGCCGACTCCTGGGAGAAAGGGTACTGTGTCCAGCTGACACTGGCGAATGGAAGTTGCAACCACTGAGTAAGGTAGATTGTCCTCTCACGACCCCGGTCTAGTCCAATGAAGAGAAGTTCTTATCTGAGCATCAGACATTAGACAACAAGAGACTAGCAACATCTCAAAGTCTTGGCCGCTCTTGTAACCCTTTCCCCATCGCACGCAGTCCTCGAGGTTCCTTGAGCGAGGAGGAGCGGCTCGCTACAGCAATATGCGCTGCCAATCGGACGAGCATAAAGCTCAATATGTACAATAATATCACGTAGTCGAACTCAACCGCCTTCTCATACTCTGTTCCCAGAGCAGTTGCCGAGGCATTCCACCGCGGTAGAGCATTGTGCCCCATGTTTATACTGTGTGAATATACTGCTGTTAGAGTTAGACGGATGGAAAATCAGCTCTCGTACGGTACTCGTGTCAACGACGAGTATGAATCCCGCAGACCTGGGCCATGCGTTCAGTCTCTGTTCTGGAGCCCCCACGCTTGTGTTATCCACCGCCCTGGCCGCATGGGATGATCAGAAGCAACGTCAAGAAGCTAAGACAAGCACATCGCTCAGATAGCATGCAGGCATACCCTGACTCTGCAGTATACATCCGTTGATTGTTGTGAGGGTTCTCACGAGAGTATATGATTGTCATTCATGTCCGAGTTGTATGCTTCCCCCGCAGCACGTCCTCGCCGACCGGTTCACTGCGGCGCTTCTCGCTTATGTTCGTTCCCGGCACAGGAGGGGAGTGGACATGTAGCCACAAGCGTTGAAGCTTACCGTACAGCTACCTTACAGAGCTACAGCGTGCTCCGATCCGTACAGGTGCTACAGTCGACGAAGTACATTCATCCATCCATCGGGGCATGAACTTCGTGGTCGTAAAGCTGAAGACAGTGAGAGAGGAGGCTTTATATTGTATACAATTGTATACAAATACCTTGGTGATGGGAAACCGGGCAAACGGCAGTCACAAAAGCTAACGGAGAGAGCTTGTCTGGCACCGGTTGCCGAGTAATGAGAGAAACAAGGAAAGAATAGTAAACGAAAAAGCTTCTACTCTGAGGACAAAAGATACGATCGAGTTGAGGCAACAACATGGAACGGTCATCTAAGTTACCTAGGTAATTAGTCTTGTTAGTCTCTTCTACCAAGCCTTCTGGATGCCGATCAGAAGGAACAGTAGGGGAAGTCTAAGGTAGGTAAGCCATTAGGTAAGAAAGGATTGATACGGTACAACGGTGGGGTACAAGTACATGCTGTTGCCGAAGCTTTTTCGCCGTCCCGAGGATCCCGAGGATGCGTTCAGCCACAAGCCTGTCCTTGTCAGTACTAAGGTAGGTACCTACGAAGTACCCTATATCAAGGATCTGAATTTGAGTACCTACAGTATATACGAGTTGTTTAGGTATCCAGGACGAGCACTGATATGCTGCGAGTACTCAAACCTTGGGTGACTGTCTATTGTCTATCCAAAGTAGGGTAACCTTAACCTGGTAGGTTGACAGTAGCTACCTTATGTAAGCACAAAATTGATGGAGAAGCTTCTCCACTGTAAAGATTAACTTAAGGTACCTTACCTATAGTGGTAAGTAAGGTGGGTTAGGTACAGAATACATATAGGTAAGGTATCTCGGGTCCAATAGGGTACGGTATCGCTATATTAATAATAACATGTGGAGTACATGAGGTACAAAGTACTCTGTACCTACCTATAACTTAAGTTACATGTGCTTTTGCCCGCGTGATAAGGTTCAGTGTAACGGTGCGCACCTCGGTATCACATCACCTTGCAGTCAGTCAGTCCGTCAGTGATTGAAGGGATTACACCCTTTCCAACTCTCTTCATTTATTGTATTCATACCTTGCAGCACAGCTTGCTTGATGTCGGGGAACTTGCCATCCGCAGGTACACCTCCATCGATCTATCCATCCATCCATTCATCATCCTTTCCTTTCGTTCAAGCAGCCATCACAGCAACCGAGGGGCCATACGCTGTCACCCTCTCTCCTACAGTAAGTGCACTTGATTCCATGCATGTGGCTGGCTCTCTGGCCGCGGCGACTGACTTTGTATAAGAAGGGACATACATGCTCAAATGAGCGCTTGCCTTATCGCAACCCTACGCCATCTAGTCCCCCCATACCTGCAAGAGTCCTGACTTCCTGTACTCTGACGACACCCTTATCAGGATTCGCTCTTTATCCTGCGTCATATCCCACAAGAGAGCATCGGCCATCAATGTCATCTTTGATATCTTGATCGCTGGTTTTACTACATACTACCTTCGCCACCTTATTCGAAATGGCGGTCACCGCGACACAGGCCGCGTGCCCGCCATCTCCTACCAGCGCCGTGGACGCGACGGCGCCTCGCAAGCGACGCAGAAGAGCTCCTGCTACAGGTGCTGCCGACGATTGTTTTGCCTGCTTGGATCGGAAGACCAAGTGTGACCGGCGCAGGCCGTACTGCACACAATGTTTGGATCAAGGGAAGGATTGTTCGGGATACAAAACCACTTTGACGTGGGGCGTCGGAGTGGCGAGTCGTGGCAAGCTTCGAGGACTCACATTGCCGATTGTCGAGAAGGCAGTGCTGGCGACAAATCCTCAGGGGCATCGGGCTCGATCTTCTGTTAGCGGTGCGCCTGGACCTCGAAGTCCGGCGCAAACATCTCGGCGTCCATATGAAGGTCAGAGGATGAGTGCGGGTAGCCCTGTAACGAGCCCGACGAACTACAACTTTGTCAGTATCGGTGCGACTGCGTCTTCCCCGTGCCCTCCTGTACCCTCGACGTATCAGACGTGGCCTGTACCTAGTATTCCCAGTCAAACGGGTGGATCGCCAAAACAGAAAGCAGGGCTCCGTCGTCGATCTTTAAAGCCATTGAATGTTCCACTCGCGAGCACTTACCAAGACTTTGGTGTGTCAAAGTCCGCTCCATTCTTCGGAGGGTATAATTTTGCCAGCTACAATTCACCAACTGAATATCCGCACACACCGGATGATTTTGCTTTTACTGCCGGACTCCTCCCCTACTATAAGAATTTTGCTTCAGATCAGAATCTCGCGATTACTCCAAACGACTGTGTTCCCTTCGACGACCACGCTCCGGACGTGTGGCCTTGCGCCAGTCTGAGTTCGAGCCTCAGCTCCAATCACAGCAGTAACGACTTCTTCATGGGGAATCTACCGGAATCGGAAGAGTTAGGCCTGTCTGACCCAGTAACAGCATCCCTCGATGTTACCATAGGTGGAGCATTGAGCGTGCACACCAGAGCGAATACCGATGAAGAACCTGAAGACGTCTCCACCACACCTAGACCAGCGCCGGGAGACTTCAATTCAATGGTGCCCTCGGTGGGTGATGTCACGTCCCGCATCGCCTTATCGATGTCGAGGTTGTTACCTTCCTTATCCATCGGCAAAACACCGCGCTTGCAGTACCTCATCAATTACTATGACACAGCCATTGCCCCATTCATCGTGGCGTTTGATGGGCCTACTAACCCTTACCGGACCCACGTTCTACGATTAGCGGTAGAGAGCGAAACTTTGCAACATGCCATAGCCGCGCTTTCATGCAGTAATCTTCGGACGAGAGAATACCACAATGCCTTGTCAGCACATCGAAGGCCACCAGTCCAGATCGGGTACACCTCTGGTGAAGGGCCAGTCGCCGATGAAAACTCGACACTTCATAGTGGCCCTCGAGATTCGCGTTTGATGAATAAATCGCCCTCTCCGGAAGAACTCTATCACAAGCGCGCTTCTGTCCAAGCGTTGAACGCGCAATTAGCTGATCCACTGCGAAGGAAGGAAGATGGCATATTGGCGATACTTTTGATCTTGTGTCTGTATCATGTCTGTGATACCGGAGTGGCCAAATTCAGAACACAATTCGAAGGAGTCAAGAAGATAATAGGGATGAGGAGCAGTGGAACCAGTAGTGAATCCAAGGAGACATGCTGGCTGACGACGATGTTCACGTGGTTCGATGCCATGACTGCAACGGTCAATGATCGGGAAGGGCAGCTGCAAGGGGCGCATTTGGACATGGCCGCCTTTTCCGGCAACGAGTGGGCGTTAGAGAACCTTGCCGGTTGCGACGGACAGCTTTTTAAGATTATCGCCAAACTCGGCCGACTCAACATGCTGAGTCAGGGGAGACAGGTCGAGAACCGAGACCCTCCTCGTTCACAGTTGATGACCTGCAGCACAATGGCCAGCTCCTCAAGGCATGATTATTACAGTATGAACCACAACCGCTTCGACGGCAACGGTTGGGCAAGCCTCCTCGAGGACGAGGAACTGATGACGGATCAAGACGACTCACAGGTACGATTTTGGAAAGAATGGAGTCAGATTCGGACGGAACTCCAAGACTGGGAACTTGAGTCCCCAGAGACCTATGAACCGCTATCCACTTGTACCATCTCGCCGAGGATTGACCGCGGCGATCTTTTACACATCTCGGAGTCCTTCCGTCACTCTGCCCTCATCTACACAGAGCGCCTCGCACACCCACACCTTCGCTCTTTGCATCCCAACTTCCAGAACCTTGTCGCACAAGCCATCTACCATATGACCAGCGTCAAATCAGACGTCTTTTTACTCTGGCCACTATTCATCACAGGGACCGAGTGTGTGGATGAACATCACAGATCACTCATTCGACAGCGATGTTTACATATCCAGAAAGACTCGGGCTTCTTCAACAACATCTCCACGCTGGAACTGCTAGAGAAGATTTGGCGCGATAACAAGCACGGGCAGCAGGAGGGCATGAAGACGGAACTGAACGCGAACGGAACCGAGAATACCGCTGCCTGTGGGCAGAGGTTTCGGTGGAGGAAGGCTATGGAAAGACCAGATGGGGAATATATTGTTATATAATCAGTCATGATAGTTTTCCACAAGTTTTGCAGTCACCTACCCTTACTCTCCTCAGAACCAGCACGGCATCTATTCGCGACACCATCCAGCTGACCATTGATTCCGTCAACTAACCTTCCCCAGCCTCAATATTCCCCCCGAACAGGTCCCCAACCGCAACCCCAACAC
>JAABUJ010000587.1_pt1 | contig 68076 bp, 68 predicted proteins | sample 5559131 | NCBI WGS metagenome assembly JAABUJ01 (sample SAMN10711875, study PRJNA513366) | rock metagenome | isolation source: Antarctica rocks | place: Antarctica: Victoria Land, Mt New Zealand nord | collected 2016-01-07 | reverse complement strand
CAAGGCCGACCCGGACTGCGTGAGCACGATGGCGCTCGCCGAACGTAGCCGCTGCATCCTGAGCTTCGAGCGCACCTTCCTCCGCCCAAGTCTCGATGGCATCTAGGCCAAGGCGCCGCACAAGGAACCTCTCGCGGGCGTCTTTCCTGCTTCGCTGCGGGTTTGCCAGCCGCGGAGTTGGAGCTGTCCCGTAACACCCGCCCGCTGAAATGCCCGGTGAGGGGGTGTCAACCGGGACGACCGTCGATCCGAGTTCTGAGCGAGACGGCCCGTTGAGCGGCTTGTCGCGGGCGTCCACCGCGCACGAACCTCAGAGCGGCGACTGAGTTGAGTGTGGCATCACAAGGCGGTGCAGATGCCGGGGGACCACGTCAGCGCGGCCCCTCTTGAGCAGGAGGGGTTCCGGGGTCGACGCGCGACTGTCATCGGGGCTTGCGCAGGAACCGCCGACCTTCTGATTGGGAAGCTGTCTCACCGCAGGACCGCGGCGATCGGCCATCCTAGGCGTGCTCGATGCGACCAGGATGTGACCATGAGCGTTGCCGTAGGCGCAGAAGCTCGCATGCTCTTGCATGTCTCGAGTCGTCGATATACCGCCTAAAGCTGGCAATTTGCAATTTGCGGCGAGAAGTTGCAAAGGCCTGCGAACCTATGAACGCCCCCGGCAGGACTCGAACCTGCGACCCACGGCTTAGAAGATCGCAGCTCTTCATCGTAAGCGGACCGCAGAGAGGCCGCCGGTCTGGGCTCCCATGGAGCAGCTGGTGCTGGTGCTGGCCGGGCTCCGAAAAGACAATTGGACCCCAATTGGACCCCGTAGCCTCATTCTCCTACACGCGTCGCAAACCCTAAAAGCCTCGGCTACCAGGGACTTTCAATGTATCGGGGAGACAGGATTTGAACCTGCGACCGCCCGGCCCCCAGCCGGGTGCGCTACCAGACTGCGCCACTCCCCGTGACAAGCCGATGATAACCGTCAACAGCTGAGCGCACGAGTCCTCACTGCGGCCGGATCCGACATGCTCAGAGAGCGGGCGACGGGGGTCGAACCCGTTCCTAGAGCTTGGAAGGCTCCCGTGCAGCCGTTGACACCTCGCCCGCGGATCTAGGTAGATCGTACTCTGGCTTGCATCTCAAACGGCAGGCCGGCGCTCCTCGATCGGCACCTCGCCGTCGCGTGACAGCTCCTCGGGCGGCCAGGCGCCGCTCCAGTTGTCCAACGCTCCATCCAACGTCACCACCGAGCCCGAGAAGGCGCGGCCGAGCGGCGACGCAAGCAGCGCCACCAGCCAGCCGTACTCCTGCACGTCGCCCAGGCGCTGCAGCGGGACCGTCCGCGCGGCGCGGCGCCACAGCTCGGCTGGGTACTTGCGCAGCGACTCGGTGGCCAGGCGCCCCAGCGCGATCGCTGTAACCGACACGCCGGCAGATAACCAGCGGCTTGCCAGCTCGCGCGTGATCGCCTCCACGGCGGCGCGGGCAGCGCCCGTGTGCGCCATCGCCGGCATCCCGTGGTGGGGCGAGACGGTGACGTTGACGATCGTTCCCGCGCCAGCCGGTCGCATCGCCAGCTCATAGGCGCTATGGGCCATCTGCAGGGTGCCATCGACGTTGAGCCGCTGGACGGCGTCCCACCCCTTGAGGTTGATCGCCTCGGCCGCCGTGAAGTATTGGCCGCCGGCGTTGTTGAGCAGCAGGTCGACGCGCCCGTGGCGGTCAAGCGCCGCCGTGACGATCGCCTCGGCCCGCGATCACCACCGTGGCCCCGCAGCGCGTCAGTTCGGCCGCCGCCGCGCGGCCCAAGTTCGTCCCGCCCCCGGTGACGAGCGCGACCTGTCCCTCGAGCAGCCCCGCAGCGAACACCCGCGAACCTGGCGTAGCCTACTCCCCCAGCACCTTGATCACCAGACGCTTGGGACGGCGGCCGTCGAACTCGCAGTAGAAGATCTGCTGCCAGGGCCCGAGGTCGAGTCGTCCGTCGGTCACGGGGACGATCACCTGGTGATGAACCAACAGGTTCTTGAGGTGTGCATCCCCGTTGTCCTCGCCACCACGATGGTGACGGTAGTCGCCCGGATCCGGGAGCAGCTCCCGAGCCACCTCGCCGTTGGGCGCCTGCCAGCTCGGCGGGGCCAACTTATCCAGCCATTCGAGCACGTCAGCCTGAAGGCCGGGCTCATCGTCGTTGATCCACACCCCGGCCGTGATGTGCATCGCGCAGATCAGCGCCATGCCCTCCTCGATCGCCGCCGCTTGGACTGCCGCCTCCACGTCAGCGGTGATCCGGACGAACTCTCGGCGCTGGTCGGTGTGAAACGTCCTGTAGACGGTGTGGGCTCTCACTGAGCAGGGGAGCCGGGATTCGAACCCGGATTCACGGTTTTGGAGACCGCGCTCGTAGCCATTGGATCACTCCCCTTTAGGAGCTAGCGATGGTATCGGGCGGTCGAGCCTTCGGTCCGCTGTGTGGGGGAACATATGTTCGTGGCGGTCTCCCGGGCGGAATACGAGCTGGTCTGCCGCCTATTCGACACTGGGCTGAGCGTCTCGCAGGGCACCGTCAGCCGGTGGCATCGGACGCCTGAGGTGCCCGCAACCGTACTGCGGTCCGACCTGGAGTCGACGTGGGAACTCGCGCACGGTGCCGCGTACTGCTACCTGCTGGGTGCGTACCTGGGAGATGGAACGGTCTGCCACCAGCGCCCTGCCACTGGAGCCTTCGGATCATTAACGATGGGCGCTACCAGGTACCAGGGGATCTCCGCCGAGATCCTACAGGCGATGCGGGTGACCTTCCCGGGTGCGACCGCCCGGATGTGGGCCTCGTGGCGTGGTGAGTCCGACATCCTCCACATCGCCCACCCTGCGATCCGGCGGGCGTTCCTGCAGCGTGGCGGTCCTCGAGCGGCTCGTCGGTCCGAAGTCCTGACCGCAGAGAAGCGCCGAGGCCAACGAATCAAGCCCCGTACCTATCCTATGCGGGCGGAGGGACTCGAACCCCCAAGGGCTTTCGCCCACCGGCACCTAAAGCCGGCGTGTCTGCCAATTTCACCACGCCCGCAGGAGCTGCGGGCCTCGATTCTAAGCCGCCGCTACCCGAGCGTCGCGCCGCAAACTGCTGCACGTGGTCGATCCAGAATGTATCGTCCGCGTTCGTGGCCCAAGTCCGAAACGTTCGGCCCGGGTACGCGGTCATTCACCCCAACCGCGAAAAGGCCTTGTGCAAGCTCACGCGGCTGTTGGTCGTGCTGGTGCTGCTGATCTCGATCGGCCTGATGTTGATCATCACGATCGGGGGCTGGAGCCTGCTCGAGGGTCTCAAGCCGATCAACTTCATCTGGTGCGCGCTGTACCTGGTGATCGCCGTGTACGTGTTTCGCTGGGCCCGCGGCCTGCTGCCGATCGCGGCGGCTTTGGCGATCCTGCTGCTGATCGTCGCCGTGATCGCCGGGACGGGGATCGCCGGTACGAGCTGGTTCGATCGCAGCCACCACGGATTCGGGGCTTCGCAGTCGTTGTTGGGCGGCAAGGGTCTGAGCGCTGACCTCCTCGGCACCGTGACCGTGTTGATGATCCCGGCCGAGGTGCTGCTGATCCTGATCGCGATGATCGGCTTTGCGCAGGGATGGAACGTGGAGACCGAGGTGACCGAGGAGGAAGCTCGGCGGCGCGGCATCAAGCCGATCGCCCGCGGTCCCCAGGCCGCCACGGCCTGATGGCCGGTGCGCAGGCCGCCACGGCCTGATCGCCATTCCCCGCGGCCCGCCTTCGCGCTCCCACCCGTACACGGACAAAGCAGTTAGGTAGGTGCGGCGAGTGGGATTCGAACCCACACGTCCCTGAGGACAATGCCTTTTGAGGGCATCGTGTCTACCGTTCCACCACCGCCGCGCGGGCGCTAAGTCTAGTGTTCGCGGTCGTCTCCCCGTCAGGGCCCGAGGACCAGCGCCAGCAGCTCATCGACGATCACGGCCGGTGCGGCCAGCAGCCCCTCAGGATCTTCGCCGTCGGCCTCCAGCGGTCGTAGCGTCAGGCCGGCTCGCTCGGCGATCAGGCCACCCGCGGCGCGGTCCCACGGCTTGAGCCCGCGCTCGAAGTAGGCGTCATAGCGCCCGCAGGCCACCCATCCCAGGTCCAGCGCCGCCGCTCCAGCCCGGCGGATGTCCCGAACCCGTGGTAGCACCCGGCTGATGACCTCCGCCTGTCGCACCCTCACGTGCGCCTCATAGCCGAATCCGGTCGCGACCAGGGCGGTGGCCAGATCATCGGGCTGCGAGGCGGCGATCGGCCGGCCGTTGAGCTCAACCGGGCCCGAGCGGGTGGCGGTGAAGCGCTCATCGCGAATTGGGTCCAAAACCACGCCGACGAGCGCCCCCTGCGCGTCCTCACACGCCACGCTGACCGCAAACTGCGGTATCCCGAACAGGAAGTTGGTCGTGCCGTCGAGGGGATCGATCACCCACCGCAGCTCTCCGTCGCCGTCGGTGGCCCCCTCCTCCTCGCCCAGGATCGCGTCGGTGGGCCGGCGGTCGGCGAGGACGCGGCGAATCGCCGCCTCGGCGGCCACGTCGGCCTCGGAGACGAGGTCGGTCGGGGAGCTCTTGACGCGAACGTCGGTCTGACGGTGGCCGAAGCGGGGGACCAGCTCAGCGGCCGCGGCGCTCGCCGCCTCGTGTGCGACGAGCAGCAGCTGCGGCTCGGTGTCGGCGCCATCCACTCGCTCGGTTGTACACGATCCTCGCCCCGGGCGAGGGGTCGCAGGCCAGCCTGCTCGCGCAGCCCGAGGGCCTGAGATCATCCCCTCCCGATGGGTGCCATAGACACGGTCGCGGCGCTGGCGGCGTTTGAGCGCCGGGGCGCCGGTACCGACTCCGAGCGCCGCGCTGCCCTGTGGCTCAGCCGCGAACTGAAGCAAAGCCGGCGCGACGCCGCGCTGGAGACCTTCTGGTGCCGTCCCAACTGGGCGCTGGCCCACGCCTGGCACGTTGCCCTTGCGCTGGTCGGCAGCCTGGTTTCGGTCGCCGCGCCCGCAGTCGGCGCGGCGCTCGTGCTGGGCTCGCTGCTGTCGCTCGCCCTCGATGCGCTGGCGGGCGTGTCACTCGGGCGGCGCCTGTGCCCCGAGCACGCCAGCCAGAATGTGGTCAGCCCAGCTCCCGGCGAGCAGCGCCCGGTGCGGCTGATCATCACGGCCAACTACGACGCCGGGCGCACCGGCCTCGTCTACCGCTCGTGGTGCCGCGGGCTCGCGTCCCGGCTCAGGCGGCTCGCCGGTCGCGGTGCACTCACTCCGGGCTGGCTGGGCTGGCTGGCGATCGCCTTCATCTGGTTGCTCGTGACCGCTCTCCTGCGTGCCACCGGCGCCGCCGGCCGCGGGGTGGGCGTCGCCCAGCTGATCCCGACCGCCGCACTGGTACTGGCGCTCGCGCTGCTGCTCGAGCTGGCCGGGGCCGAGTATGGCCCAGCGGCCGGCGACAACGCCAGTGGAGTCGCGCTCGCGCTCGCGCTGGCCCGGGCGCTGGCCGTGTCCCCGCCACGGCGGCTGAGCGTCGAGGTGGTTCTGCAGGGGGCCGGGGACGGGGCGATGGTCGGACTGCTCCGGTACCTGCGCTCGCGGCGCCGCGAGTGCAAGCCGGCGAACACGATCGTCCTCGGGGTGGGACCCTGCGGCGGCGGCCGCCCCTGCTGGTGGACCAGCGACGGGCCCCTGGTCGGCTTGCGTTACCTGCGCCGTCTGAGTGAGCTCGTCGAGCGCGTCGCCGGACCGCAGACCGAGCTCGGGGCGGTGGCGCACCGCGGGCGAGGCACCACGCCCGCGCTTCCGGCGCGAGCGGCGGGACTGCCGGCGATCGCGATCGGCTGTCTGGACGACGATCGCCTCGCACCGGGCTCCCACCAAGCCGATGACCTGCCCGAGCGAATCGACTCGCGCTCGATGGACAGGCTGCTGGAGCTCGCGCTGACGCTGGTCGACGCGATCGATGCCGATCTCGACCACACGAGGGTTCCTACCGATAGATCAGCTTCATCCCGAGCAGCTGCGTGATGGTCACGAACTGGTAGCCCCGGGCGCGCAGCGTCTTGATCTCCTGCGCCAGCGCCGCCAGCGTCTGCGAGCGGTCCCCGCCGCCGTCGTGCTGGAGCACGATCGCCCCGGGATGTGCGTTGTCGACCACGTTTGAGTAGATCGCGCCCGTCCCCGGCCGCGACCAGTCTCGCGGGTCGATGTCCCATTGGATCGTCTTGAAGCCCAGTCCGGTGGCGGTCGCCAGCAGCCCGGGACCGACGGCTCCGTAGGGGGCCCGGAACAGGCACGGCTCAAAGCCGTGCGTGGCCTGCCGGATCGCCGCCGCGGTCGAGGAGATCTCACCGGCGGCGAACGCTCCCCCCGCGGCGACGTTCTGGTGATTCCAGGTGTGATCACCGATCATGTCGCCGTCGGCCAGCATTCGGCGCTCCACCGCGCCGCCCTCGCCGTAGGTGGCGACCTGGTCGCCGATCTCAAAGAACGTGGCCTGGACGTGGTCGCGCTCGAGGAGGTCCAGGAACTGGCCCGTGTCGTACCACGGTCCGTCGTCGAAGGTCAGGGCGATCACGCGACGATCGCCGGAGCCGTTGGCGACGAACTGCGGGCCGCTGTTGACGCAGCCGACGAGTTGCGGGATGTGCAGCTCGGCCAGGGCCGGCCGAGCCGGAAACAGCGTCAGGCAGCCGACCCGGTTGGGCTTGGGAGGCGTGCAGGCGGGCGGACGCAGGGTGTTGAGCACCTGCCAGCGCAGGGGGCGATAGCTCAGGCCAAACGCGGTCGGCGCAAAGCTCGCGGTCAGCTCACTGGAGTCTAAGCGGGAGATCGCCGCCGGCACGGGAACCGCCGAGCCCGGGCCGGCTGCGGTGATCCGCTGATAGACGATCCGTGATCCCCGGTGGCCCGGCCGCGCCGCGACGACGCAGAGCTGTCCGGCTACGCTGCCGTCATGAACGCGCTCGAGCAGCAGGCACAGCGATCGACCGTTACGGCCCAGGGCCACGGGCGAGAACGGTTGGGTCAGTCGTAGCTTCCAGATCACCTGCCTGGCGCTCTGGGTCAAGGAAGCGCTCTGCACCCGCAGCGGACGCAGCAGGTGCGATCGTTTCGCGCCGGCGCCCGAAGCGGCGATCACGAGGGTCAGCGCCGGCAACGAGAACAGGAGCAGGCGAGCGCGCATGCGGCGGCGCAGACTACAGGCCTGGGCAGACCCTCGGAAGACTAGACTTCCGGGCCTGTGCCGGATCCCGTATGCATCGTTGGTGGGACGGGTGCGCTCGGATTCGGTCTGGCCCTGAGACTCGGGCGAGCGGGCGTCCCGATCGTGATCGGATCGCGGGATACCACCCGCGCGCAGGAGGCCGCCGACCGCGCTCGGGGGCGCATACCGGGCGGGGACTTCAGCGGCCACGAGAACTCCGGCGCAATCCAGAGCGCCGAGCTCGTGATCCTGACCGTTCCGTTTCGGTCGCAGTCCGAGACGCTGACCAACCTCAAGCCGACACTGGGCGAGGAGCACCTGGTGATCGACGCGACGGTCCCGCTCGCCGCCGCGGTCAGCGGAAAGGCGACCCGCACGCTCGGCGTCTGGCAGGGCTCCGCCGCTCAGCAGGCGCAGGAGATGGTCCCTGAGGGGGTGCGCGTGGTGTCGGCCTTTCACACCGTCAGCGCGGCTCTGCTCACCGACCTCGAGCACGAGCTCGACGAGGACGTGCTCGTCTGCGGCAACCGTCGCGAGGACAAGGCCCGAGTGGCCGAGCTGGTGGACCGGCTCGACGGGCTCCGGGCCGTCGACTGCGGACCGCTCGAGATGGCGCGGATAGTCGAGCAGTTCACCCCTCTGCTGATCTCGATCAACGTGCGCAACAAGGTCCGCGCGGGGATCAAGATCACCGGCCTGCACCCCTAGCGCGATGACCGGTCCGGTGGTGATCCTCGCCGGCGGTACCGGCGGCGCCAAGCTGGCGCGCGGGATGCTCGACGTCGTCGGGCCCGACGAGTTGGTGGTGATCGCCAACACCGCTGATGACATCGAGATCTACGGCGCCTACGTATCCCCTGACCCCGACCTGATCACGTTCTGGCTCGCCGACCGGATCGACGAACGGGGGTGGGGGCTGCGTGACGACACCTTCTCGGTCATGGATGGCCTGCGCGAGCTCGGCGTCGACGCGTGGTTTGCCCTCGGCGACCGCGATCTGGCGATCGGAATCGAGCGGGCCCGGGCGCTGAACGCGGGCGCGCGGCTCACCGATGCCCAGGCGAGCATCTCCGCCGCGCTCGGCGTCGGCGCCCAGGTGCTGCCGATGAGCGACCGCCCGGTGCGCACACGGGTGTTCACCGGTGAGCGCTGGTGGCCGTTTCAGGAGTTCATGATCCGCCGCCGCGGTAAAGGACCCGTGCTCGACGTCGATTTTCGCCACCGGCGGGCCGCCGCGCCCACGCCCGAGGTCCTGGCGGCGCTGGCGCAGGCTCGCGCGATCGTGATCGGGCCGTCCAATCCGATCATCTCGATCGCTCCGATCCTCGCGCTGGACGGGATCACCGATGCGCTCCAAAGCAGCCCGGCCCCGGTCGTCGCGGTCAGCCCGCTGGTGCGCGGAGCTGTCCTGAAGGGCCCGACCGCGGCCTGCCTGGCCTGGGCAGGCCGGCCGCTGAGCAGCGACGGCATCATCGCGTGCTACGGCGGCCTGCTCGATGGGCTGGTGGCCGACGAGCCAACCGATGGGATCCCGGTACTGGAGACCGACGTGCTGATGGATACCGCCGCAGCCCGTAAGGAACTGGCCCAGCGCACGCTCGAGTTCGCGCTCGCCCTCTCCTGACCCGGTAGAGCGACTAGCGTTAGCCGCCGATGAGCACCGTCGCGATCCTGCCCATCAAGAGCTTCGACGAGGCCAAGCAGCGCCTGGCGCAAGCGCTTGAACCCGCCCCGCGCCGGGCGCTGGTGGAGGCGATGTTCTCCGATGTGCTGGTCGCGCTGCGCCGCTGCGCGCTGGTGGACGAGGTGCTGGTCGTCTCCAGCGATCACGGAGCGCAGCGAATCGCCGGCGGCTACGGCGCCCAGGTTCTGGTCGACGAAGAGCAGGGCCACAACGCGGCGGCCGCCCGTGGAATCAGCCGAGCCCTGGAGCTGGGCCGCCAGCGAGCGCTGCTGGTCCCCGGCGACTGTCCGATCCTCAGCTCTGACGAGCTCGACGATCTGATCCGTAGCCCAGTCGGTCCTCGATCGGCGCTGATCGTGCCCGACCGCCACGGCACCGGCACCAACGCGCTGCTGCTGACCCCGCCCGACAACCTGACTCCGGCGTTCGGCGTCGGCAGCCGTGAACGACACGAGCGCAACGCCCGCGCGGCGGGACTCGAGGTCCACACCGTCACCGTCGCCTCGCTCGCGTTCGACGTCGACACCCCGGAGGACCTCTCGGCAATCGAGTCCGCGCTGCTGGGCAGCCACGGCGGCGCGGCGCACACGCGTGGGATGCTTCGCCAGCTGTCGCGCAGCCGCGGCTGATGGTCGCCAGCAATACGTCGCTCGCATTCACCGAAACGTCCACCAGATGTCTGATCCGATCACTGCGCGCGCGCTTGACGGGCTGCCCGAGATAGCCGCCGGCGACGACCTGGCGGCGCTGATCGCCGGCGCCCTGCCCGCCGGCGCCCCCGTGGCCGAAGACTTGGTCGTGGTTGCCCACAAGGTGGTCTCCAAGGCCGAGGGCCGAACCCGGAGGCTGTCCTCGGTGATCCCCTCAGAGCGGGCGCGCTCCCTCGCCGAGCAGCTCGGCGGCAGCCGCGGCGGCGGGGGCAAGGATCCGGCCCACGTGCAGGTGGTGCTCGACGAGTCGACGGAGATCCGACGGGCCGCTCACGGCGTGCTGATCTCCGTTACTGCGCACGGCTTCGTGTGCGCCAACGCCGGGGTCGACGCCTCCAACTCGCCCGACGATGACACGCTGATCCTGCTCCCCGCTGACCCGGACCGCTCGGCGCGGGAGCTGCGCGCCCGGCTGCGCAGCCTGACCGGCGTGGCGCCGGCGGTGCTGATCACCGACTCCTTCGGCCGGGCCTGGCGACACGGTCAGTGCGACGTGGCGATCGGGTGTGCCGGCCTTTCCCCGCTCGAGGATTGGCGCGGGCGCGCGGACTCGCGGGGCCGCGAGCTGCGGGCGACATGGATCGCCGTGGCCGACCAGCTCGCCGCCGCCGCCGACCTCGCCCGAGCCAAGGACGCGCGCCAGCCCGTGGTGCTCGTTGGCGGGGCGGGACGCTGGGTCATCGCCGCCGACGGTTCCGGTGCCCAGGCGCTTCTGCGGGGTCCCGAAACCGACCTGTTTCGCTAGCCGCCGCGGCGGTCGGCGGCGCCCCGACGGCGTGAAAGCCGCCGTCCACGTGGACGATCTCGCCGCTGATGCCCTGCGCGTAGTCCGACAGCAGCCAGCAGATCGAGCGGGCCACGCAGAGTGGGTCCTCGGTGTCCCAACCCAGCGGCGCCTGCGCTCGCCACAGCTCGGCCAGCTGCTCGAAGCCGGGGATCCCGCGCGCCGCGACCGTACCCAGCGGGCCCGCCGAGACCAGGTTGACGCGGATCCCCTGCGGACCGAGATCCCGCGCCAGATATCGGGACACCGACTCGAGCGCCGCCTTGGCCACCCCCATCCAGTCATAGATCGGCCACGCCACGGTCGCGTCGAAGTCCAACCCGACGATCCCCGAGCCGGGACCCATCAGCGGCGCCAGCGCCGCGGCGAGCGCCTTGAGCGAGAACGCGCTGGTCTGAAACGCCGCCATCGCGCTCTGGGCCGGAGCGGTCATGAACTGGCCGCCGAGCGCGTCCTGGGGGGCGAAGGCAATCGCGTGCAGCGCTCCGTCGACGCCGCCCCAGCGCCGGTCAAGCTCCGCGGTCAGCCCCGCCAGGTCCTCCTCGCGGTTGACGTCGAGCTCGAGCACGTCCACCGGCTCGGGCAGGCGCTGGGCGGCACGCTCGGTCATCCGCCGGACCCGTCCGAAGCTGGTCAGCAGGACCGAGGCCCCCTCCTTCTGGGCCTGCTCGGCGGCGTGGAAGGCGATCGAGTCCTTGGTGATGACGCCGGTGATCAGCAGGCGCTTGCCGGCCAGGATCACGCGCGAGCTCCGGGCACCTGGGCCAGGATCACGCGCTGGTCCCAGCCCGGGGCGCGAACGCGCGCAGCGCCTCGGCGATGCGATCTCGCGTCTGGGCCGGCTCGATGATCTCATCGACAAAGCCCTCGGCGGCCGCCATCTCGGCCCGCAGGTGCTCGTTGGCGTAGGCCTCGGCGAGCCGATCGCGCTCGGCTTCGGGGTTGCCGGCCACCCGCAGCTCACGTCGGTTGACGATCCCGACGGCGGCGCGGGCGCCCATGATCCCCAGCTCGGCGTCGGGCCAGGCGAGCACCAGGTCGGCACCCAGATCACGCGAGTTCATCGTGATGTAGGCGCCGCCGTAGGACTTGCGCAGGACGACGGTCAGCTTCGGCACCGTGGCCGCCGCGAACGCGCGCACGAGCGACGCACCATGGCGGATCACGCCCGCCTGCTCCTGCTTGGAGCCGGGCATGAAGCCGGGCGTATCGACCACGGCCAGCAGGGGCAGCCCGAACGAGTTACAGAAGCCGACGAACCGGGCGGCCTTCTCCGAGCCCGCGGCGTCGAGCACGCCGCCCAAATAGCGGGGCTGGTTGGCCACGATCCCAACCGGGCGCCCGTCGATCCGAGCCAGGGTGGTGACCAGGTTGCGCGCCCAGCGGGGGTGCAGCTCGAGCAGCGAGTCGCGGTCGATGACCGCCTGCAGGGCGTCTCGCACGTCGTAGGCGCTGCGCTGGGTGGCGGGCACGAACGCGCTCGGGTCGGCGTGAGACGGATCGAGCGGGGCGACCCAAGGCGGTGCCTCACCGGCCGCCGAGGGCAGATAGCCGAGCAGCTCGCGGACCCGGACGGCGGCGCTGGCCTCGTCGCGCTCGACCAGGTGGCAGACCCCGTTGCGGTCGTGCACGCGCGGGCCCCCCAGCCCGGCGGCGTCGATCTCCTCGCCCAGCGCCTCGCGGACCACGCCCGGGCCGGTGAGGAACATCGCCGCGTCCTCGGTCATCACGACCAGATCGGTCAGCGCCGGTGAGTAGGCGCCGCCGCCCGCGGAGGCACCCGAGACGACCGAGATCTGCGGGACGACGCCGGTCAGCGCGACGGTGTGGCGAAAGATCCTCCCGTACCCGGCCAGCGCGGCGGTCCCTTCCTGCATCCGGGCGCCCCCGGACTCGACGAAGCCGACCACCGGCATCCGCGCGCGCCCGGCCGTGGTCAGGACCCGCACGATCGTGTCGGCGTGGCGCTCGCCCAGCGAGCCGCCCAGAAAGGTCGCGTCCTGGGCGTAGCAGGCGATCGGCCGCCCGTCGACGGTTGCAGTCGCCCCGACGACTCCGTCGCCGCGCACGGCACGGTCGCCCAGGCGCGAGGAGCGCACCTGAGAACGGAGCACCCGCAGGCTGCCGGAATCGCACAGGGCCTCGAGACGTTGCAGCGGTCCGAGGCGAGAGACCGGCACGCGGGCGGTGGTGGCGCTCATCGGGGGCCCCCCCGGAGGGCGAGCACGACGTTATGCCCGCCAAAGGCGAACGAGTTCGACAGCGCCAGCGGGGGATGGCCGTCGCCGGCGATCAGCGGGCGTGACTCGCCCGGCACGTAGTCGAGGTCGCATTCGGGATCGGGGACCTCGTAGCCGAGCGTCGGAGCGATCACCCCGGTCTCGAGCGTGCGCACCGTCGCCACCGCCTCGACGGCCCCGGCGGCCCCGAGCAGATGGCCGATCGAGGACTTGGTGGAGGAGATCGGGACCTGCCTGGCCCGGTCCCCGAGCGCCCGCTTGAGCGCCACCGTCTCGGCGGCGTCGTTGAGCTGGGTCGAGGTCCCGTGGGCGTTGACGTAGGCCACGTCGCTCGGTGTAGCGCCCGCGTCGGCCAGCGCGAGCTCGATCGCCCGGGAGGCGGGACCACCGTCGGGATCGGGCGCGGTGAGATGAAAGGCATCCGAGGTCGAGCCGTAGCCCGCCACGTCGCCCAGGATCGTGGCGCCTCGGCCGGCGGCCGCCCCGGCCTCCTCGAGCACGACCACCCCCGCCCCCTCCCCCATCACGAACCCGTCTCGACGGGCATCGAAGGGCCGCGAGACGCCGCTCGGCGACAGCGCCTGCATCGATTCAAAGCAGGCGAAGCCGAACTCGGTCAGGGTCGCCTCGGCACCGCCGCAGACGACCGCGTCGGCGTCGCCGTACTGGATCATCCTCAAGCCCGCACCGATCGCGTGGCCACCGCTCGCGCAGGCCGACACGATCCCGTAGCTCTGCCCCCGCAGCGCGTACTTCATCGATACCGCGGCGGCGGCGGCGTTGGGCATGTACTGCGGTATGCCCAGCGGCGAGACCATCTTCGCGCCGCGGTCGCGCATCACGTCGTGCTGGGCCTCGACCGTGTCGATCCCGCCGATGCCGGTCGCGATGATGCAGCCCACACGCAGGGGGTCATACGGAGGCTCGGACTCCCAACCCGCCTGGTGCACGGCCTCGTCGGCGGCGATCAGGGCGAACTGCGAGAACCGGTCCAGCCGTCGGGCCTCCTTGACCGACAGGAAGTCCTTGGGGTCGTAACCCCGGCAAACGCCCGCGCCGTCGGCGATCCCCACCTCGCCGGCCGCCCAGCGGTCGTGCAGCGTGGCGGCGCCCACTCCGAGCGGGGTGATCGCCCCGAGTCCGGTGATCACCACCCGGCGCCTGTCCGGCGAGCCGCTCACGGCTACCCGGCCCGCTCCACGATCAGATCGATCGCGTCGCCCACCGTCTTGAGCTCCTTCATGTCCTCGCCCTTGAGGACCACGCCGTACTCGTCCTCGACGACTTGGGCCAGCTCGACCAGATCCAGCGAATCGATGTCCAGCTCTTCGAAGGTCGCCGAGCGCGTGATCTGGCTCGCGTCCGGGCCGAAGCTCGCGAGCGTCTCGACGACGCGGCCCTCGACCTGCTCGGTTGTCACTGACATGGGCGCTCCTTTGGCTGATTGATTGGCTTCACGCGGCCAGCCCGCCGTCGACGCTGAGGACCGCGCCGGTGACATAGCTCGCCTGATCGGAGACTAGAAAGCGCACGCACGCCGCCACCTCCTGCGGTGTTCCCGCTCGGCGGGCTGGGACCTGCGCCAGCAGATCCTTGGCGACGTCGGCCGTCATATCGGTCTCGATCCAACCCGGCGCCACGGCGTTGATGGTGATCCCGCGCCGTGCGACCTCGACCGCCGCGTTGCGGGTCAGCGCGAGCAGCCCGGCCTTGGCCGCCGCGTAGTTGGCCTGGCCGGGGTTGGCCCGAAGCCCGACCACAGAGGCGACGTTGACGATCCGCCCGGACCGCGCCCGCATCATCGGCTTCAGCGCCCGGCGCAGGAGCCGGAACGGGGCGGTCAGGTCAGTGTCGATCACCGACTCCCAGTCCTCGTCGCTCATTGACGGGGTGAGGTCGTCGGCGCTGATGCCGGCGTTGTTGATCAACACCAGGACCGGGCACCCAAACTCGCCCTCGAGCGCCTCGAACAGCCGATCCGGCGTCGCCGGGTCCGCGACGTCCCCGGCCAGCGCCAGCGCCCGTCCGCCCTCGGCCTCGATCGCCGCCACGACAGACTCGGCGCCGCCCCGGTCAGCCCGATAGTTGACCCCGACCGCCCAGCCGTCGGCGGCGATCCCCCGCGCGATCGCGGCCCCGATCCCGCGCGAGGCTCCGGTCACAAGCGCGCAGCCGTCGGTGCGCGCCTCGGCCGCGTCCTGCGCCCGGTCACCGATTGACGACGTGACCTCTGCCCCGGGCGAGGCGGCCTCAGCCATGAACGAGCTCCACGTCTCGCAGCGTGCGCTTGGCCAGGCCGGTGAGCACGCGCCCCGGCCCGACCTCGATGAACCGTCCGGCGCCCAGCTCGTGGAGTGCGAGCAGGGTCTCGCGCCAGCGGACCGGACTCGTGAGCGCCGCGGCGAGCTCCCGGCGCGGGTCGGAAAATGGCGCCACGGTGACGGCTGAGATCACGAGTACGCGCGGTGCCTCGAACTCGGTGCGCGCCAACGCGGCGGTGAATTCCGGCACCGCGGAGGCCATCATCGTCGAGTGAAAGGCGCCGGTGACCTGGAGCGTCATCGCCCGCAGCCCCAGCTCCTTGGCGTGCTCCACGGCGGCCGGCAGCTCCGCGGTGGCGCCGGAGAGCACGATCTGCTGGGGGGAGTTGTCGTTGGCGACCGCCAACCCATGGGCCAGCGCCAGCTCCGGGGCCTGTTCGGCCGCGCCCGGACCCATCACGGCGACCATCCCGCCGCCGCCCGCCCGCCGTCCCGCCTCCTGCATCAGGCGGCCGCGCAGCGTCACCAGCCCCAGCCCGTCGGGCTCGCTCAGCGCGCCGGCGGCGACCAGGGCGCCCAGCTCGCCGAGCGAGTGGCCGGCCATGAAGTCGCCCTCGGGCCGCCCGAGGGCCTCCCAGCCGGCCAGGCTGGCGCAGAAGATCGCCGGCTGGGCGAATCCGGTGCCCTCGCCGGCCCGCAGGAACGGATCGGCGCCGATCGCGTGCACCGCGAGCTCGAGCAGGTCAGGCCGGTGCGCGGCGACGAGCTCGCGCATGTCGGAGGTCTGGCTGCCCTGGCCGGGGAACAGGATCGCTGTCGCTGAGCTCATCCACTTGCACGTACCCGTCCGCGTCGAGTGGATACAGCGCTGCGAGGCAGTTCCCCCCGTTCGGGGGGACGGATGTAGGCTGCCGCTCGTGAGCGCACCATGAGCCTGCCCCAGCCCGAGCCCTCCTCGGCCGCGCTGATCACCGGTGCCTCGGCCGGGATCGGTGCCGAGATCGCCCGCGAAATGGCCCGGCGCCGCCACGGGGTGGTGCTCGTGGCCCGGCGCAGGGCAAAGCTCGACGAGCTCGCCGACGAGCTGCGCGCCGAGCACGGCGTTCGCGCCGAGGCGGTCGGCTGTGACCTGTCCAAGGCGGCCGCGCGCCAGCGGCTTCCGGCCCGCGTCAGCTCGCTGGGTCTAGACGTCGAGATCCTGGTCAACAACGCGGGCTTCGCCACCGGAGGCCCGTTTCACGAGTCCGATCCGGCGCGCGAGCTCGAGCAGGTGCGGGTCCTGGTAGAGGCCCCGGTGGCGCTCACCGGTGCCTTTCTGCCGGCGATGGTGGCGCGCGGGCGCGGCGCGATCCTCAACGTGGCCTCCACCGCCGGCATGCAGCCGCTGCCGTACTCCGCCGGCTACTCGGCCGCCAAGGCCTACGTGCTGAGCTTCTCTGAGGCCCTTCATCAGGAGCTGCGGAACTCGGGAGTAACCGTTACCGCGCTCGCCCCCGGCCCGGTGTCGACCGACTTCTGGGATGTGGCGGGCTGGGAGGTCGCCGGCGGCCAGGCGTTTGAGAACGCCGTCCCCCGTCCCGCCTGGGTGACCGCGGTCCAGGCCGCCCGGGCCGGTGTCAACGGCCTCGCCGACGGGCAGCGGGTGGTGATTCCCGGCCTGCCGATCCGCACCGCGATGCTGGCCGCGCGGTACCTCCCGCACGCGGTCAAGCTGCCCGCGATCGAGTGGGCGATGCGCCGCCGCTCCTAGCCGAGCAGCCCGGTGCGCTGCGCACGCTGAACCGCCTCGGCCCGATTGCGCGCGCGCAGCTTGCGGTACAGGACGCTGGTGTGCTCCTTGACCGTGTGCGGAGACAGGAACAGGCGCTCGGCGATCTCCCGGTTGGTCGAGCCGGCGGCGATCAGGTCCAGCACCTCGCGCTCGCGCTCGGTCAGCAGCGGCGCCGGCTGCTCGGCGGTGGGGGCGAACATCGTCATCCCCTCCCCCACCAGTCGCACCGCCCGCGCGACCTCCCGCGCCTCCCAGTCCTTGGACACGAACCCCGACGCTCCAGCCGCCCGAGCCGCCGCGGGAGACATCCGCCCGGCCCCGGAGATCAGCAGCACGCGAGTGATCGGCGACGTCCGGCGGATCGAGTCGCACACGTCGGCTCCCGACTCGCCGACCAGGAACAGGTCGACCAGCGCGACATGCGGCCTGAAGCCGGGCAGCAGCCCGAGCGCCTCCGCCCCCGTCCGAGCCGCCAGGCAGCGCTCCACCCACGGCTGGTCGCCGAGCAGCACGCGAAACCCCCAGTGCACGACGTCGTGGTCGTCGACCACGAGCACCCGGAGCCGTCGCGGCGCGACCCCGGTGGGCGGCGGTCGATCGGGCGGCTCAGGCTCCATCTACCCGGCCTCCCGCCCGGTCGGCAGGACCAGGCGCACGCGCCAGTGGCCCGGCTCCGGGACGCCGAACTCCACCACGCCGCCGTGTTGCAGCGCCTCGAACCCCGCCAGCCGCAGCCCCATACCGGTGCCGCGCGCCGCCGACCCCACCCCGTCGTTGCGCACCTCGAGCTTGAACGTGTCTCGATCGCTGGCCACCCGGACCTCGATCACCGTCGCCGCAGCGTGCTTGGCGATGTTGCGCAACGCCTCGGCGAGGACCGACTGGGCCAGGGGCTCGACGTCAGGCGCCACCGTGACGTCCTGCGGCCACTGCACCCGGAGCGCCGGCCCTGGGCCGGCGGTGGCGCGGCGCAGCTCGGCGGCGAGCGTCGTGCCGGTCTGGAGCGCGACCGGAGCCAGCGGGCGCTCGAGCGCCCGGCGCAGATCGCTGAGCGCCTCCTGCATCTCGACCCGGCAGCGCTCGCGCTCGCCGGGATCGAGCGACTTCTCGGCGCTGAGGGCCAGCGAAACGCCGAACAGTCGCTGCATCACGCGCTCGTGGATCTCGCGCGCCAGCTCGAGCCGCTCGCCGAGCCGGCGATTGCGCTCCTCCTGGCGGGTCGCATTGCGAGCGGTCGCCACCAGCGCCGCGGTCTTGCCCAGCGTCCAGAGCAGGTGGCGCTCACCATCGGTGAGCTCAAAACGGCCACCGCCGCGGTCGGCGCAGATCACTCCGTAGGCTCGCCCGGCGGCACTCAGAGGCGTGCAGACGAGGGTCGTGATCCCGAGCAGCGCCGCGTACTCGGCCGGGACCGCGTCCTCGATCCGATCCTGTACCACCACCACCTCGTCGTCGAGCAGGGCGCGTTGGGCGATCGGGGCCGAGACCAGCGCCGGAGCCGGCTCGAGCGTCGCCAGCTGCGAGAACGAGGTTCCGTGCGAGCCGACCGGGCGGACCCGCCGGCGGGGCGCGTCGGCCATGAAGATCGCCGCGCGCCGCATCGTCGTCAGGCGGCAGATCGCCTCACAGATGCGATCGTAGAACTCGGTCGAGGAGGTGTCGGTATCGAGCTCGGCGAGCAGATCGACGAACACCTCGAGCGGCTCGACCCCGGCGAACAGCGACGGCGGGCGCTCAGTGGTCACGCGCCGGCCGGCTGTAACTCATACCGGCGGCGGATCTCGTACAGGGTGCTGCGCTCGGCCGCGGGGCGTCCGGCGCGGTGCGCAGCGGCGATCAGGTCCTCGGGCTCGAGCCGGACGCCGTGGTAGCTGCCGGCCATCCGCGAGATCGACTCCTCCATCAGCGTGCCGCCGAGGTCGTTGACCCCCCAGCGCAGGGCCTCGGTGGCGGCGTCGAGCCCCATCTTGACCCAACTCGCCTGGACGTTGGCGACCGTTGGGCCGAGTGCGAGGCGGAACGCGGCCGTGTGCTTGAGATTCTCCTCGCGCGAGATCTCCTGCACGCCGTGGGTGCGGCCCAGCAGCGTGTGAAACGGGATGAACGACAGCGGGACGAACTCGGTCACGCCGCCGGTGCGCTCCTGCAGCTCGCGCACCACGCGCATGTGCTCGGCCAGCTCCGAGGGCTCTTCGATGTGACCGAACATGACCGTCGCGGTGGAGCGGATCCCCTCGGCGTGAGAGGCCTCGATGATCTCCACCCAGCGCGCGGCCGGCAGCTTGTTGGGCGAGATCCGCTCGCGCACGCCGTCGTGCAGCACCTCGGCGGCGGTGCCGGGCGTCGACCCCAAGCCGGCTTCGCGCAGCGCGGCGAACACGGCCCGCGGTGCAAGGCCGCTGACGTCGCACATGTGCGCGACCTCCATCGGCGAGTAGGCGTGCAGGTGCAGCTGGGGCGCCAGGCGCTTGGCGAACCGCAGCCAGCCCAGGTAGTCCTCCAGGCCCCAGTCAGGATGGATACCGGACTGGATGCACAGCTCGGTCGCTCCGGCCTCCAGCGCCTGTTGCACGCGTTCGGCGAACTCCGCCTCGGAATGCTCATAGGCATCCGGCGAGCGGCGCGACTGCCCAAAGCCGCAGAACGCACACCCGACCACGCACACGTTTGAGACGTTGATGTTGCGGTTGACCACGAAGGTGACCGTCTCGCCCGCCAGCCGGTGGCGCAGCTCGTCGGCGGCGCAGCGCATCTCCTCGATCACCTCCGGGCGCTGCTCGGAGAACAACGCCGTGAGCTGCTCGGGCGTCAACGGTCGCCCGTCACGGGCGCGCTCGATCGCCGTCGGCGCGGCGTCGTCGGCCACCCTGAGCTCGGCCCGGCGGCCGCTGCCGCGGCGGGGAATGAACGACCAGAAGCGGCTCTTGATCACATCCAGCACCGGCTCTGAGACCCACTCGGGATCGATGTACTCGGGGTACACACAGAGCCGCTCAGACAGCGCGTAGCCATCCTCGGACAGCCGCTTGCGGACCTGCGTGGGCGACGGGAACGGGTGCTCGGGCGAGATGTGATCGCCGTTGGCGCTCAGGCCGCCGAGGTCGGTGGCCCCGGCGCGCACCAGCTCCGGCCACCAGTCAGACAGGTTCGGCGGCACCTGAATGCCGACGCCGGGCATCAGCTCGCGGGCGAGGCCGATCAAGTCCTTTAGGTCCTCGAGCGTCACCGGACCGGCCCACGCCGGAGCGTCGAGCTGCGGGCCGTGGCCCACGCCGGTGCGCCAGTAGTCGCGCGCGGCGGCGTCGGCGATCTGCGCCGGCTCGCGCCCGTAGTAGCTCTGATGGGGGACGAAGTTCTGCAGGATCACCTCCTGCAGGTGGCCGTGCTCGGCGTGCAGCTCGGCGAGCTTGGTCAGCGCTTCGCCGCGCTCTCGAGCAGTCTCTCCGATCCCGACCAGGATCCCGCTGGTGAAGGGAATCCTCAGCTCCCCGGCGGCGGCGATCGTCTCGATCCGCCGGGCGGGGTGCTTGGTCGGTGAGCCTGCGTGCACGGTGGCCATCAGCCGCTCTGAGACCGATTCGAGCATCAGGCCCTGCGAGGCGGTCACCGAGCGCAGCCGCGCCAGGTCGGCCCGGTCCAGGACGCCCAGGTTGGTGTGCGGGAGCATCCCGCGCTCCAGCGCGCGCTCGCAGACCCAGACAACGTAGGAGGTGAAATCCGCGTGCCCGTAGTCGGCCAGCGCGGCGGCTACGACAGAGTTGTGCTCGGGCGCTTCGCCGGTGAGCACCAGCAGCTCCTTGACGCGGTGTCGCCGCGCGGCCTGATCGAGGATCTCGAGCACCTCGTCGGGGTCGTGCAGGTGGGGCTGGTGGGTGGCGAAGGCGCAGTACTTGCAGTAGCACCGGCACGTCCGCGAGAGCGATAGCGTGAGGTTGCGGCTGAACGTGACCCGGCGACGCATGCTCGACGTCGATTCTACGAGGGCGGTTGCGGCGGCCTATCCTGGCCCGCCTGATGCGCCGCACGGCTTCGCTGCTGGTCCTGCTCGCCACCCTGCTCGGGGGCTGCGGCTCGTCGGGCGCCGCGCGAGTGGGTGGGCCGGAGATCCGGTCGGCGACGCTGGTGCTCGATTTCACTCCCAATGCCGTTCACGCCGGCATCTACGCGGCGATCGCGCGAGGCTATGACCGCAAGGCGGGCGTGCGACTGCACGTCGTGGCGCCGGCGGCGTCCACCGATTCGATCCGGCTGCTGGAGACCGGCCGGGCGAGCTTCGCGATCCTGGACATCCACGACCTGGCGATCGCGCGCGAGCGCGGCGAGCGGATCGTCGGGATCATGTCGATCGTCCAGCGCCCGCTGGCCGCCGTGATCGCCGCTCCGCGTTTCCGGGCTCCGCGTGCGCTTCAGGGCCAGACGGTGGGGGTCACCGGAGCGCCGAGCGACACCGCGGTGCTGGATTCGATCCTCGCCGGCACAGGTCTCCCACCGGGCCGGGTGAAGCCGATCAGGATCGGCTACGCCGCGGTCGCCGACCTGCTCGCCGGCCGGGTGGCGGCGGCCACCGCGTTCTGGAACGACGAGGGCGTGACGCTGGCGCGCCGACGCCCGGGGTTTCACATCTTCCGCGTCGACGACTACGGTGCCCCCTCCTACCCCGAGCTGGTGCTGTGCGCCGCCGGACCGAGCCTGAGCGCCCGACCCGGCCTGGCCCGATCCGTGGTCGGCGCCCTAACCCGGGGCTACGCCGAGGTGCTCCGCGACCCGCAGGCCGGCGAGCGGGCGCTCGAGTCCCAGGTCCCGGGCCTTGACCCGAAGCTGGTCGACGTTGAGCTGCGGGGGCTGCTGCCGGCGTTTCGGTCAGCGGGTCAGCGCGTCGGCGGGCTCGATCCGGCCCGGCTCGAAGTCTGGGCGCGGTGGGAGGCGCGGTTCGGAATCGTCTCGCGCCCGCCCGACGTGGCGACGATGTTCACGTCCCGGTTTGCCGCCGGGAGGTAGCCGGGGTAGCCGCCGGTCAGCGGTCTGGATCGTCGTGGCCCGGCGCCGTTTCGGGGGATCGGTTCCGTGTCGGGGGCCGTCCTAGGCGGCTGGCCGGCCAGCCAGCTCGCTGACGAGCTGCGACGCAGTACGGGCGATCCGCGAGCGGGGCACGACCAGGTCAAAGCCGGCCCGCTCCGCGTCGGCGCGCACGTCGCGCTCGACGTGGGAGTAGAAGCCCAGCGTGCGCGGCCGCCCTGGACCCAGCGCGCTCGCCGCGAGCTCGATTCGGGCCTGCGGATCGCTGGTCAGGTCGACGATCAGCACGTCGGCGCCGGTCAGCGCCCCGGGCAGGTCATCTGGGTTGCCGACCAGGACGGGGTCGTGTCCACCGGCCTGTAGGGCGCCGAGCAGATTGGAGCCGAACAGCAGATCCGGGACGAACGCGACCGCGCGCGCCACGCTACTGGGCGCGCAGCTGCTTGAACTCCCGGCGCACCGACTCGGTGCGACCCCACATCTGCGTGACCTCGGTCCGGCCGATGCGCACCTCGCGCATCACCAGCTCGCCGGCGATCCCGGCATCGTCGAGCAGCTTCAAGCCCAGGTGCACGGACGGAACCGGCGAGCCGTGGCCGAAGCGATGGGCGACCACGAGCCGCCAGTGCCAGTCGTGCCTCGAGTAGGGCTGGGGATTGGCGGTCACCAGCATCACCGCCGCGTCGACGTAGCGGCGCTCGTCGAAGATCCGCAGGTCGAGCTCCAGATCGGTCCAGTCGTCGGCCAGCGAAGCCACGGTGTCCTCGAAGGCCTGGGCCAGCGATGCCATGGGCCAAATGTACTCGCCCTATCCTCTGAGAAGCCGTGACTTCACTGCGCGCACCCGACTCCGAGTACACCGCCATCACCCAGGGCTGTGGCTGGCTGGACCGCTCAGACCGGGGCAAGCTGGCGCTGACCGGGGCTGATGCCAAGCGCTTTCTGCAGGGGCAGGTCTCCAACGACGTCGAAGCTCTGACGCCGGGGACGGGCTGCTACGCGACCCTGCTGACGCCGAAAGGCAAGATGCTCGGGGACCTGCGGATCCTCGACACCGGTGAGGAGCTGCTGCTCGACACCGAGCGAATCGCCCTGCAGGAGCTGTTCAACATGATCCGCCGCTTCAGCGTTGGCTATGACGCGGTGCTGCACAAGCGCACGCTCGAGACGGGGCTCCTGTCGCTGCTGGGACCGGGCGCCGGGCAGGTGGCGGGCTTGCATGCGCTCGGGGCCAAGGAGCACTCCCACCTGGCCGCCGAGCTGTCCCGGGTGCCGGTGCGGGCGATTCGGACCGACCTCGGGATCGATCTGCTGTGCGACGCCGCCGGCACCGAGGCGCTCGCCTCCGCGTTGGGGCAGGCCGGCGCAACCCCGGTCTCGGAGGCCGTGGCCGACTGCGTCCGCGTCGAGCACGGCCGCCCGCGCTATGGAATTGACCTCGATGACAGCGTAATTCCGCAGGAGGCCGACCTCAACCCCCGCGCGGTCTCTTTCACCAAGGGCTGCTACGTCGGTCAGGAGACCGTCGCTCGGCTGTTCTACCGCGGCAAGCCCAACCGCCAGCTGCGGGGTCTGCGGCTCTCGGCCCCTGCCCAGACCGGGGCCGAGATCACCTTCGGTGGACGCGTTGTCGGTCGCCTGGGGAGCGTCGCCGAGTCCCCGACGCTGGGATCGATCGGGCTCGCGCTGGTGAGGCGCGCGGCGCCGCCCGGGTCATCCGTGACGGTCGGCTCCGACCCGATCGAGGCGGTTGTCGTCGAGCTTCCGTTCAAGGCCTGACTGACCCTGCGCGAACGCCCGCAGTGCCGCGCGGTCAGGCGCCGGGTGAAGCGGCAGCTGCCGGGCATCCGGATGAGAGGCGAGCCAGCTGCCGATGATCCGCACCTCGTCGATCTCATCTGGAGGCACGTGCGCGCCCAACTCGCCGATCCGGCCGCCACGGGAGATCGCGGCCGCCGTGCGCTCGCTGAGCTGATCGACGTCCCCGTCCAGAGGTCCCCACTCGACCAGGCGGCCGCCGGCGAGCCAGAAGCCGTCACAGCGAGCCTGCGTCGGGTGGGGCGCCAGCACCAGCCGCGGCCGGGCGTGCGTGGCCTCCAGGACTCCGTCGAGGCGGTCGAGCACCACCCGTAGGCGCCGGGCCCGGCGGCGCAGCGCGGCGGCGCGCTCGAACAGCTGGCGATCGGCTGCGGCGCGCATCTGGCCTTCGACGTGGGCGAGCAGCGGCTGACCGGATCGCCCGTGGACGGCCGGCCCGCCCAGCTCGCCGGAGGGTCCGGACTCGACTGGGGCACCGACGAACAGCCGCAGCGCCTCGTCTAGCCGGCGTCGGTACAGATTCGGGTCCAGATCGCCCAGACACGGCGACAGGCAGCGCCCCATCTGTCCGTAGGCGGACGGAAACTCGCGGCGCGGCAGCCGGCGGCCGCAGTGGCGCAGCCCGAACAGCGAGTCCAGCTGCTCGACGAGCTCAAGCGCCATCCGCCGGCCGCGCAGCGGTCCGATCGTAACCGCGTGCCCGGCGGCCGGATCAGGCGAGACCTCGAGGATCGGAAACGGGATGTCGAGCCGACAGCGGATGTACACGAGCCGATCGTCGCGGCGGGTCAGGCGCTGGTTACCCGGCGGCACTAGCGCCTTGATCAACCGGTTCTCGAGCACCAGCGCCCCGAGCTCGGAGCATGTCACCTGGTAATCGACCACGGCGGCGTGAGCGGTCCAGACAGCCTGCGGTGAGGACGGGGCGAAATGGGCGCGCGCCCGGCTGCGAATCGAGACCGACTTACCGACGTACAGCACGCGCCCGGTGTCGTCACGGAACAGGTAGACCCCCGGATCGTGGGGGAGCTCACCGAGCTCCGGCCGGTCCGCCGCGGGCAGATCGTGCCGCTGCGGCGCCCGTTGCGGTGCCCGGCGTCGCTTCGGGCGCCGGGGGGCGAGCAGCGCGAGCGCGTCGCGACCGTCACCGCATTGGCGCACAGGCGCGGGAACAGGGCACAGAGCACCCGCGCGCAGGCCTCGGCGTCGGGCAACGCCCGATGGGCCTGGCCGACCTCGATTCCGAGCGCGTCGGCCAGCCGGCCAAGGCCACGCTCGCGCTGCAGCGGCAGCAGCGCTCGGGCCAGCGCGGCAGTGCAGATCACCGGTGGGTCGGGCCACTCGAGGCAGACCCGAGAAAACGCCTGGCGCAGCACGCGGCGGTCAAACGGCGCGTTGTGGGCGACCAGCACTCGCCCGCGCAGCAGCTCGCGCAGGCGCGGCACCACGGCTTCGAGCGAGGGGGCGTCATCGACCATCGCCTGGGTGATCCCGGTGAACCGCTGGATGCCGCGCCGCAGCGGCGCGTTGGTGCGCACCACCGAGCCCCAGCGCTCGTGCAGCTCCCCACCGCCAACCAACACCGCTCCCAGCTCGGTCATCTCGCACGCATCCCCGGCGAGGCCGTTGGTCTCGGTGTCGACGACGATGAACTCGGCGGTGGCGAGCGGCGCGGACAGAAGCTCCATCCGGTCTGGTGATACGGGCCGAGCCGGACGGCGTGCACGAGTCGTTGCACGGCGCCCGGACTATCGCTCCTGATTGCGAGATGCTGCGAAGCGGTCGTCGTGGCTTGAACCATTGACCGCCGCGGCGGGTAGCATCGAAGTCGCCCACTATGGGAAGGAGTCATGACGTGACGTCCATTGCCCCCGATAAAGAACAGCTTCAGCAACTCGACGAAGGCACACGCGAGGCTTGGAGCGCCTACACCGAGCGGCTGCGCGAGCTCACCGGCCCGGAATATGAGCGCGTCGAATCCGAGTCCTGGAACGGGCTCCAATCCGAATTACGGCGCATCCAGCACGAGCGCGAGTCGCTGACCTCCGCGGCGGTCTAACGGCAAACCAGAACGTCGGGCTGGGTGTCGGATAAGGTTTCGCCGGATCGATCTTGTGACGGCCGTCACGGTCGCCAAAAGTCTAGGAGAGCCGGCCGACATGCGCACGAGGACGGTCGGGGTTCTGGGGGCGGTGATCCTCGGAGTCTCGGCATGCGGAAGTGCCAGCGAGAAGGTGGTCAGCCAAGTCCGGCCGCCGGTGCCAATCAACGTCACCGTGTACGTGGACGACGCACGGGTCTCGGTCTCCCCCGCCGCCACCGGCGCCGGCCCGGTCACCTTCATCGTCACCAACCAGGCCAGCCAGGCCGAATCGCTCACGATCTCGAGGTCTGGCCAGGCACACCCGCTCGCCAGCACGGCTCCGATTAACCCGTTGGGCGCCACCCAGGTAGCGGTCGACTTCAAGCCGGGCGATTACACGATTGCCACCGGGACGCGCGGGGGCACAGACGCCACGCTGGCGCAGCCGTCGTCGATCCAAGCCGCCTCGATCCACATCGGGCGCGAGCGGGCGAACTCGAGCGGCACGCTGCTGGAGCCCTGACGCCCGGGGCGCTGCCGGCGCCCGGAGACACGAAGCCGCCGTCGGCGACTTGTCTCGACTAATGGTGCGACCGCATTTACAGGGTTACAGGGACGACCACTGGCTTGCCCTTGTGCATCCATAATTTGCATGCAATACTTGCATGCGTGCAAGTAGCTATCCCGGATGCGACACGAACGCCTACCGAGCCCGACCCATTGGCCCGCGACCTGTATGCGCTTGTCGTGTTCCTGCACAAGACCTGCAACGCGGACCTGTTCGCCGCGATGGGACTGCTCGAACTCACGATCAGTCAGATCAAGCTCCTGCATCAGCTCGAGGACGCGACCCGCGAGCTGACGCTCAAGGAGGCCGCCGAGCTGGTGCCCCTGTCGCTGCCCGCCGCCAGCCGGACCGTCGATGACCTCGTCCGGCGCGGGATCGTGCAACGCCACGAAGACGAAGCCGACCGCAGGATGAAGCGGATCAGCTTGACCCAAGCCGGCCGGGGCGTGATCCGGCAGGTAAACGCAGCCCGCATGAGCGGGCTGGAGCAGTTCACCAAGACCTTGACCGAGGACGAACGGCGCCAGCTTGCCGCCGCGCTCGAAGCGCTACTGGCGCGCGACGACGTCGCCGGCTGCCGACCTGAAGGGACCATGCCTTGACCGAACGCTTCCTGACCCACCGCCACCGGCTGGTGAACGACGAGAACAGCCGCTGGTGGACGCTCGGGGCGATGTGCTTCGCGCTGTTCATGGTGATGCTCGACAACACGGTGGTCAACGTCGCACTGCCGTCGATCCAGCGCAATCTGCACGCTTCGCTGTCGGCGCTGGAGTGGACCGTCAACGCCTACACGCTGACCTTCGCCGTGATGATGGTCACCGGCGGCCGGCTCGGGGACATCTTCGGCCGGCGCAGGATGTTCATGTTCGGCGTGGTCGTGTTCGGCTTCGCCAGCGCGGCGATCGGCTTCGCGCCCAACGACACCACCCTGGTGGCCTTCCGCGCGGTCCAGGGGATCGGCGCGGCCTTCATGATGCCCGCGACCCTGTCGATCATCACTCAGGCGTTCCCGCCCCATCAGCGCGGGACCGCGATCGGCACCTGGGCCGGGGTGAGCGCGATGGCGCTCGCCATCGGTCCGGTGCTCGGCGGATTTCTGACCGAGCAGGTGAGCTGGAGGGCGATCTTCTTCATCAATCCCCCGATCGCCGCGATCGCGCTCGCGGTCACCCTGTTCGCGGCCCGCGAGTCGCGCGACGAGACGGTCAGCCGGGCGGTCGACTTCGCCGGCATCGCGGCGATCACGATCGGGCTGACGACCCTGGTGCTCGCGCTGGTGGAGGGCAACACGTGGGGCTGGGGCTCTGCGCGGGTGATCGTCCTGCTCGCCGTCGCCGCCATCGCATTGACCTCGTTCGTTCCGCTCGAGCGGCGCGTCAAGGCGCCGATGGTCGACTTCGCCTTCTTCCGCTCGCGCTCGTTCTTGGGCACCAACCTGGTCGGCTTCATCGTCTCGTTCGCGATGCTGGCCCAGTTCTTCTTCCTCGCCCTCTACATGCAGAACGTCCTTCACTACACGCCCCTGCAGACCGGCCTGCGCTTCCTCCCCTCGACTCTGGTGATCATCGTCATGGGCCCGGTCGCCGGGCGGCTGACCGATCGGATCGGCCCGCGGCCGCTGATGACCGGCGGACTGCTGATTGTCGCCGTCGCGCTGTTCATCCAGTCGCGCCTGACCGTGCACACCGGCTACGGACTGCTGCTGCCGGGCTTTGTGCTGATGGGCGCGGGGATGGGGCTGGTGATGTCGCCGATGAGCACCGCGGCGATGAACGCGGTCGACCGCACCAAGGCGGGTGTCGCCTCCGGCGTGCTGTCGATGAGCCGGATGGTCGGCGGTACCTTCGGAGTGGCGATCATGGGGGCGCTGGTCACCGCGATCGGACGCGCCCAGCTCGACTCGAGCCTCCCCCATCTACCGGCCGCAGCCCGGCGGACAATCGCCAACACGCTGGGCAGCGGCGGCGTCAGCACCGGTCATCCGGTCACTGCCCAGGTCGCCTCGGCCGTACGCCACGCGTTCGTGTCCGCACTGGGCACGGGGCTGACGATCGGCGGCGCGGTGACGCTGGTCGGCGCGGTCGTGGCCGTGGCGCTGATCCAGCGATCTCCGACCCGCGAACCCGCGCGCGAGCCTGCGCTCGCCGCTTCTGACCCGGTCAGCCCGGTGCCCGAGACCGCGGCCGAGACCGAGCTGACGGTCGCCTGAGCGCCAGTGCCCTGAAATCCCGGCCGGCGGACAGCGGCTACGATCCCGGGCAAGTGGCCGTCGATCTCCGCCAAGTCGCAACCGTAGAAACCCCGCCCGGCGAGCTCCCGCCGACGATGGCGGCCTGGGTGATCCGGGAGGAGCGCTTCGGTGAGCCGACCGATGCGTTCCAGCTGGAGGAGATCGAGGTCCCCGAGCCGGGCGCCTTCGAGGTCGTCGTCCGCGTGATGGCGGCCGGGGTGAACTTCAACAACGTCTGGGCGGCGCTCGGTGAGCCGGTGTCGGTGTTCCGCTATCACCCCAACGAGGATCACCACATCGGCGGCTCCGACGCCTCGGGCGTGGTCTGGAAGGTGGGTGAGGGCGTGACCCGCTGGAAGGCCGGCGACGAGGTCGTGGTCCACTGCAACCAGGCTTCCTACGAGGATCCGGAGGTCCACGGCCTCGACCCGCTGGCCGCTCCCAGCCAGCAGATCTGGGGCTATGAGACCAGCTGGGGCTCGTTCGCGCAGTTCTGCAAGGTCCAGGCCCAGCAGCTGCTGCCCAAGCCGCGTCACCTGGCCTGGGAGGAGGCGGCCTCCTACGGGCTGACCTACTTCACGGCCTACCGGATGCTGATCGACCGCTGCCGCCTACAAGCCGGGCACAAGGTCCTGATCTGGGGCGCCGCCGGCGGCCTCGGCGTTTTCGCCACCCAGCTCTGCGCCCTGACCGGCGCCGACGCGGTCGGCGTGGTGTCCTCAGACGACAAGGGCAGGTTGATCGAGCAGCTCGGGGCCACCGGCTACATCAACCGCGGCGAGTACGACGGCATGATGCGACGAGGGGGCGAGACCGCCGACGAGGAGCGGATCCGCTTCAAGGAGTCCCGGCGCTTTTGCAAGGCGGTCGAGCAGATGCTCGGCGGCGCGCCCGACATCGTGTTCGAGCACGTCGGCAAGGCGACCTTCCCCACTTCGGTGCTGTGCGTCAGGCCGTTTGGCAAGGTGGTCATCTGCGGCGCCACCTCGGGCTACCAGCTGGACTTCGACGTGCGCTACCTGTGGATGCGCCAGAAGCAGATCATCGGCTCTCACTTTGCCAACGCGTGGGAGGCCAACAAGGCCAACGAGCTGATCGAGGAATCCAAGGTGCGCCCGGTGCTGTGGCAGACGATGGGCTTCGAGGGGGTCGCCGAGGCCCACCAGCTCTTGCGTGACAACAAGCACCTCGGCAAGATCGCGATCCTGGTGGGAGCGACCGAAGCCGGCCAGGGCAAGACGGCCGACGGGCCCGGCGCGATCCGCGCCGAGGTGGGAACGTAGGGATGGCCGGCCTGGTGTGGGTCTCCTGGTATGCCACCGTGCTGCGCCAGGAGGCGTTCTCCGCCGAGGTGGCCCGGATCGCCCCGGTGGCGCTGCGCTACGGCGCGACCCAGTATCAGGTTCACGTCTCAAACGACGACCGCTACAAGATCACGCAGATGACCTGGGTGCCGGGAAGCTCGGAGTGGTACCGGTATTGGGACGGCCCGGAGATGATCGAGTTCCGCGCCCGCAACTCCGGCCGCTACCAGGTCCCGATCGGCTACGCGTGGGCCGTTGAGATCGCCGCCGGCGCCCTCGGCCCCGAGGTGCCGGTGCCCGAGCCGCCGCCCGCGCCCGAGCCGTCGCCTGACCCGGTCCGCCAGACACTCGTCTGATCGAACCGCCCGGACGACCGCGGTTCAATCCCAGACCGACAGCAGCGGGTCAAACGCTCGCAGCGCGGGATCCTTGGTCGCCAGACGCGCGTCCCAGGCTCGTGCGCTGGCGTAGATGAACTGGTCGGAGTAATCGCCCGGGAATCCATCGTTGTCCAGCAAGCCCGCCCGCACCGCGACATTGACCGTTAGGTTGAGCGCGGCCACGCGCGGATTGCCGAGCGCCTGGGCCACCCATCGCTCGAGCGGCCGGTCATCTCGCGACAAGCTGACTGCGGGCGTCGGACCTTTCATATGGTCAGGTGTCCGGCTGCTCCTTCCGGACGGACTTCACCCGCAGCGCCAGCTCGAGCCAGAAGCGACCGTCGGGATCGTCCAGGGTGTCGCCGAACAGCTCGTGCAATCGTCCGAGGCGGTAGCGAGCGGTCTGCGGATGGATCCCCAGCCGCTGCGCCACCTGGCCCAGGCGGCCCTGCTCGGCCAGCCAGATGCGCAGCGTCTCGCTCAGGCGCGCCCGTGACCCGGGCGAGAGCTCCTGCAGCGGAGCGAGGCGATCGGCGGCCAGCTCGGCGGCCAGACGAGCATCCGCGCCGAGCAGAAGCTCGCCGGCGCGCTCCCTGGCGCAGACCAGCGTCGCGGACCCGTCCGCCAGCTCCAGCGCCGCCCGCGCCCGGGCGAAGCTGACCCCCGCCTGAGTCCAGTCGACCGTCGTCCCGAGCCCGCCTCGCGCGCCGGCTCCCACCACGGCGCGCTCGATCTCGGCGCGCTGACCGGGGCCGTCCGGGTCACTGATCAACGCGCAGGTCAGCTCGCCGATCGCCTCGCTGATCGACCCCGTCGGCAGCCGGGCGGCCGCCGCGACGCGCTGGTCACCGCTGATCGCGACCGCGCCCAGGGTGCGGGGCAGTCGCCATTGCGCATCGGCGGCGGCGGCCTCGATCGCGTCCGGGTCAGCGGGGGGATCGCGGACCAGCATCCGGACCAGCCGGCGGCGGCGCAGCTCGGCCTCGCTGGCCGCCGCCGACTGCTCGAGGGCGTGGCCCTCGGCCGACTCGCCCGACAGGACGTCGATGTAGGCGAAGATGGACTCGGCCAGCAGGTAGAGCGTCTCGGGCTCGAGCCCCGCCGCCACCCCGGCGGCCGCAAAGCGCCGCCAGGCGACCCGGGCGCCGATCCGATAGGCGCTCAGCAGCGACTCGAGACTGCGTCCGGCGCGCATCTCGCCCCGGCCCAGGGCGGTGTAGACGTCGGCCCGAGCCACGGTGCCCCCGGCCTGGACCTCGGCCAGGAAGTGGCGCAGGGCCTCCTGGACCCCGGCCCGGATACCCTCCCCGAGCGGGCCCTCCAAAGGCCGCGAGTAGGCCGGCACGGTGGCGACCGCCAGGATCATCTCGTCGGCTACGTCGGTCAGTACCGGACGCAGGACGTCGACGACGTTCGCCGGAAGCTCGTGCCAGGGCTGATCAGCCAAAGTTCATTTCGAAGTTACAAGTTCTGAGCCGCTGCTAGTCGCTAGCTTAGGAGAATTGTGCAAGCCGGTGACGTATCCTTACTAGCGACATGAGCAGAGCCCACAAGATCGTCAACCTCATCGGCGTCCCCCTCCCGCTGGTCGGGCTGGTGGCGGCGGTCGTGCTGCTGTGGAACCGAGCGATCGGGCCGCTGGAGCTGGCGCTGCTGGTCGGCTTCTACGTGGTGACGTGCCTCGGAGTGACGCTCGGCTATCACCGGATGTTCACCCACCGGGCGTTTGAGTCCTCGCGCGCCTTCCGGGCGATCGTCGCGGTGATGGGCTCGATGGCCGTCGAGGGATCGGTCATCACCTGGGTCGCCGACCACCGTAAGCACCACGCCTACACCGATCAGGACGGCGATCCCCATTCACCGCATCTGAGCGGCCCCGGCTTCTGGGGCGGCGTCAAGGGGCTGTGGCACGCGCACATCGGCTGGCTGTTCGAGACGGTCGGGACCGCGGAGCGCGAGCGGTTCGCCGGCGATCTGGTCAAGGATCGGGTGATCCGAGCGGTCGACAAGCTGTTCTGGCTCTGGGCCCTGCTGGGCTTCGTGATCCCGTTCGCGCTGGGCTGGATCATCGGCGGGGGGCTAGGCACGGCGCTGACCGCGCTGCTGTGGGGCGGGTTCGTCCGCGTCTTCCTGCTCCACCACGTGACCTGGTCGATCAACTCGGTGTGCCATTTCTTCGGCCGCAAGCGCTTCGACATCGAGGACGAGTCGCGCAACGTGTTCTGGCTCGCGCCGCTGTCGATGGGCGAGGCCTGGCACCACAACCACCATGCCTTCCCCACCTCGGCCTTTCACGGCCTGCGCTTCTGGGAGCGCGTCGCCGACCCGACCGGTCTGATGATCGCCCTGCTGGAGAAGTTCGGCGTGGTCTGGAACGTGGTTCGGGTCAGCCCGGATCGTCAGGCCGCCAAGACGCTCCCCGCGCCGGCCAAGGCGCTCGCGGTCCCCGAGCGGGCCTAGCTTCTCCGCCCCAGCCGCCGTCCGAGCGGTACGCTACTGCCCTCCCACCAGGGTCCCTGGCTCTTTCTGTCTAGCCTCAGCCGTCTTCCAGCGGAGCCATGGTCAGGCCGGCGTCGTCCAGGCGCATCCAGTAGAGCTCGGCGTCCTCCCGGGCTCCACTCCAGACGAGCGCGCGGCCTGCGTTGTGGATCCGGTCCGCGATCCGGTAGCCATCGGCGAGCCTCACGCCTGGGACCACGCTGGCCAGCGTCTCCGCCACGTGGTCAAACGTGTTGTGGTCGTCATTGAGGACCACCACTCGCCAATGCTCTCCCAGCCCGCTTCCCGGCTCGCGCACACGGGGCCGCGGCAACTGCACGGTCAGCGACATCGGGTCCCAGCATACCGCCGAGCGCTGAGCGTGCGCCGGCTCAGGAGGCCGCTGCCCGCTTCTGCCAGTACCGGTCAAGCCCGGCGTAGAGCTGCCCGGCCGGCACGGCCTGCTGATACGTGGCGGCCAGCTCGGGGCCGGCGTCGGCCCGGATCTGCTCCTGCACCGTGGCGATGAACGAGTCACGATCCCGGCCTCGGGCGAGCTGCGCCCAGGCGTCCAACCGGGCCCCCACCTCCGGCAGCTGTGACTCGACCTCGTCGCTGGTCCCGAAATGTGTCATGGCCAGCCGCTCCGGCTTCCACGCCCCGACCCGCTCGAGTGACTCGTGCCACGCCTCCACGTCGATGTCAGGCGGCGGCGTCGGCGGGATCGCCATCGTCTCTGAGGTGATCCGCACGCCGCCGACGTCGCCGACGAACGCGGTACCGTTGTGTAGATAGGACACGTGGTGGGACGCGTGGCCGGGCGTGTAGGCGACCTCGAACTCGCCGCCGAGCAGCCGCTCGCCGCCGATGAGCACGTTGAGGTTACGTTCGGGCACCGGCAGCATCTCCCCCCAGAGCCGATCCATGTCGTCGCCGTACAGGCCGGCCGCGCTCTGAACCAGGCGCTCGGGGTCAAGCAGGTGTCGGATGCCCCGCTCGTGGACGTAGACCTCCAGCTCGGGCCAGCGCTGGACCAGCGAACCTGTCGCACCGGCGTGATCGAGGTGGATGTGGGTCAGCAGCACGACGCGGGGCCGACGATCACCCAGCGCCTCCAGCAGCACGGGAAGGCAGGAGCTCGGACCCGGATCGATCAGCACGTCGTCGAGCTGCCAGCAGCCGATCACGCGCTCGCGGCCGAGGTGCATGAGGTCGATCACCCGCACGCCGGACGACCTGTGATGACTATCGCGGAAAGCGGCGGTTCGCCGCCTGTGAGGCGGGCGGGATCACGGAGCTCGAACGGCGACGCTGATCGGGCGCGCGGATCGCGGCCGGAGAGGGCGGGGGTGGCTCGTCGGCCGGCGGTCCCTTGTCCTCGGCGCCCGGCTGACCCTGGTGCTCGGCCGGCTGACCCCCCTCGTGCTCGGCGGTCGGCTGACCCTCGTGCTCGGCCGGCTGACCGTCGTCCTCGCCGCCCGCCGGCGACGGCACCGGCCCGAAGGCGACGGTCTCCGCGGAATCCTCGTCAAGCGAGGCGTCGACGAACGTGTCATCGGAGCTCTCGGATCGGCCATTCTCGACAAACGGCGCCGCGGTCGGCTCCCGTTCGGGTTCGAGCTCGGATTCGGGGTCAGGCTCGTCGTCGTAGGGCACGGCCGCGGCCGACGGCGATTGATCGGCGGCTGTCTGAGCGAGCGCGGAGAGCTGACGCGCGAGCTCCCGGGCGTCCTCGATGATCCGATCACGTTCGATCCAGATACGGTCGGTGTCGGCGTCCAGATCGTTGACCCGCTGCTGGGCGGCGGCGGTGATCTGAGCCGCCTCGACGCGGGACGCCTCGAGCCGGTCCTCGGCCTCGCGCCGCGACTGGGCCGTGATCTGCTCGGCCGTCTCGTGCGCGCGTTGCAGGATCCCGGAGATCTGCTCCCCCACTCGCTCGAGCGCCCGCCGAACCGCCGCCTCGGGCGACCGGGTGGCCTGCAGCTCGGCCACCAGCTGACTGACCTTCTGCACGTAGGCATCCACGGCGACACGGTCATAGCCGCGGAGCCCCACCGGGAAGTCGGCGTGGACGACGGCCACCGGATCGTCGGGCAGCGTCTCCAGCGGGGCGGTGATCTCCTGGAGGAGCGCGTGCTCGGTGGCGGCTGAGCTCTGATCGGGCATCGACGTGACCTGACCCTCATTGTCGCAGGTACGCCGGTCGGATTTGGGTCCATACAATGGACCTCTATGTCGGAGCTTCCCCCTCCGCGCTTGCCCGAGCGTGATCGGCCCTGGATGATGCGCACCTACGCCGGTCATTCGGATGCCCGGCGATCCAACGAGCTCTACCGGCGCAATCTTGACAAGGGCCAGACCGGCCTGTCTGTCGCCTTCGACCTCCCCACCCAGACCGGATATGACCCCGATCACGAGCTGGCGCGGGGCGAGGTCGGCAAGGTTGGCGTCTCGATCGCCCACGAGGGCGACATGCGCGCGCTGCTGGACGGCATCCCGCTGGACCAGATGAACACGTCGATGACGATCAACGCAACCGCTGCGTGGCTGCTGGCGCTCTACATCGCCGCTGCCGCCGGGCAGGGCGTAGCTGCGGAGAAGCTGCAGGGGACCACCCAGAACGACATCCTCAAGGAGTACCTGAGCCGCGGGACCTACGCCTTCCCCCCCGGGCCGAGCATGCGGCTGATCGCCGACACGATCGCCTACACGGTGGCGCACGTTCCGCGCTGGAACCCGATCAACATCTGCTCCTATCACCTGCAGGAGGCGGGCGCGACCCCTGTGCAGGAGATCGCCTACGCGATGAGCAACGCGGTCGCTGTGCTCGATGCCGTCCGCGAGCGCGTCCCCCACGATTTGATGGGCAGCGTGTTCGGGCGAATCTCGTTCTTCGTCAACGCCGGGGTCCGGTTCGTCGAGGAGCACGCCAAGCTGCGCGCGATGTCAGTGCTGTGGGATGAGCTCGGGCGCGATCGCTACGGCGTCTCAGACGACAAGCAGCGCCGCTTCCGCTATGGCGTCCAGGTGAATTCACTCGGCCTCACCGAATCACAGCCCGAGAACAACGTCTACCGGATCGCGCTGGAGGCGCTCGCGGTGACGCTGGGCCGGGGCGCCCGCGCTCGCGCGGTCCAGCTTCCGGCCTGGAATGAGGCGCTCGGGCTTCCCCGCCCCTGGGACCAGCAGTGGTCGCTGCGCCTGCAGCAGGTGCTCGCCTACGAGACCGACCTGCTCGAGTACCCGGACATCTTCGAGGGTTCGATCGTCATGGACGGCCTGGTCGCCGAGCTGGTGGCAGACGCGCGAGAGGAGATGGAGCGCGTGGTGGAGCTGGGCGGGGCGGTCGAGGCCGTGGACTACATGAAGGCCGCCCTGGTCGAGTCCCATCGCGAGCGCTGGCGGCGGATCGAGGCCGGCGACCTGACCGTGGTCGGCATGAACCGGTTCACCAGCACCGAGCCGTCGCCGCTGACCGCCGACGGCGACATCGGCATCCTGGTCGTCGATCCGGCGGTCGAGGCCGAGCGCTGCGCGGCGCTCGAGCAGTGGCGCGCGGAGCGCGACCAAGCTCCGGTCGACGCGGCGCTGGCGGAGCTCGCCCGGGTGGCCCGCAACGACTCCGAGAACATCATGCCGGCGACGATCGCGGCCGCCCGCGCCGGCGCCACCACGGGTGAGTGGTCTGAGACGCTGCGAAAGGTGTTCGGCGAGTACCGCGCTCCGACCGGCGTCGGCGACGCCGCCGCGGTCTCCAGCGAGGACGTCGCCGAGCTGCGTGACGAGGTCGAGCGGGTCAGCGAGGCATTGGGCCGCAGGCTCAAGTTCCTGGTCGGCAAGCCGGGGCTGGACGGCCACTCCAACGGGGCCGAGCAGATCGCCGTGCGCGCCCGTGACGCCGGGATGGACGTCGTCTACGAGGGCATCCGGCTGACGCCGCTGCAGATCGCCAGCTCGGCGGCGCAGGAGGGCGTGCACGTGGTCGGCCTGTCGATCCTCTCGGGCTCCCACGCCGAGCTGATCCCGTCCGTGCTGCAGGCGCTGGCCGAGGCCGGCGCCGGCGATGTACCGGTGGTGGTGGGGGGAATCATCCCCGACGCCGACGCCGCGGTCCTGCGCGAGGCCGGCGTGGCCGCCGTCTACACCCCCAAGGACTGGGACCTCAACCGGATGATGCGAGACATCATCGGGATGGTTGCCGAGCAGCTGGACGGCTCGGGCGCCGCCCATCGAGACAGCCGGACGACTCGGGCGCGGCCCGAAATGGCGAGGTCGGATGCCGAGCGGGCCGCGAGCCCGAGCGGAAGCCGAGCGGGCGGCGCGCCCGAGGCCGTCGACACCGCCGCGCCCGCTTGAAATCGGACCCCTCCCGCCTCTCACTCGCCTCGACTGAGGGAGCTGACCTCGGAGCCCGGCTGCGGGAGGGTGACCTGAGCGCGGCCCCGGCGGTGCTGAACCTGGTCGAGAGTCGCGGCCCGAGGGCCCGGGTCCAGACGTCCGAGCTGCTCGCCGCGATCTCCCCGTCGGCGCTGGGTGCCGAGGCGCCGGGGCACATCATCGGGGTGACCGGCCCACCCGGGGTCGGAAAGTCCTCGCTGCTCTCGCGGCTGGCCGCAGATTGGCGGGCCAGCGATCGCTCGGTCGCGGTCCTCGCGGTGGATCCCAGCTCGCGACGCTCGGGGGGAGCGCTGCTGGGCGACCGGGGGCGGATCGAGCGCGACCCGGCCGACGCACGACTGTTCATCCGCTCCACCGCCGCCGGGGAACGGCTCGGCGGTCTCGCGCCGGCAACCCGGGCCGCCGCCTCGGCGCTCGCCGCGGCCTTTGACGTGGTGGTGATCGAGACGGTCGGCGTCGGACAATCCGAGACCGAGGTCGCTGATGTCGCCGACACCGTGGCCGTCGTCGTCCAACCCGGGTCAGGCGATGTCCTGCAATTCCTCAAGTCCGGGATCATGGAGATCCCCGACGTGCTCGTCGTCACCAAGGCCGACCTGGGCCAGGTGGCCACACGCGCGCTGTCGGACCTGCGGGCCGCGCTGCGGTCGCTCGGCTGCGCCGACACGGCCGTGCTCAAGGTGTCCTCGGTGAGCCCCGGCGCGGGGATCGAACCGCTCGTCGACGCGCTGGCCGATCATCGTGCCCGCCTTGACCTCTCCGAGCGCCGGCTGCGCAGCCGGCGCCGGCACGCGCTGGCCGACTTCATCGCCGAGCACGGAGAGCGCGGGCTGCGCGCGCTGGGCGGCCGGCGAGAGGCCGAGCGATGGCTGCAGGGGCAGGACCCGGGCGCCGACGTCTCGGCCCTCGAACGCCGCCTCGAGGAGCGCCGCCGGCTTCGGGATAGCACCGAGTGAGTGCCCGGGCCGGGAGCCCAGCGGTTGGGCTCCCGGCCCGTCTTTTCAGCAGGGCGAGGGCGGCGATTGGGCGCCGGCTCGTCTTTCAGCGGGGCGAGGCCAGCGACGCCAGCCGCCAGCCGTTCTTGGTGTTCACGAGCTCGATCGTGGTCAGCGAGGCCTGCTGGCCGGTGGCGGTGGCGAGCACGACGGCAGAGGCACGCTGACCGGTGACCGTGACCTTGGCGACGCTCAGCGTCGGGTTCTTGACGCTGTGCACGAACACGCGCATCGCCTGCCGGCAGGTGAGGTTGGCGCCGGCCAGACGCTGGATCAGTGAGGGGGCCAGCACCTGCTGACACAGGGCCACGTAGTCGCCGGCGGCGGTCGCGCGGGCAAATTGCTGGACCTTGGCCTGGACCTCGTCATGCTGGCTGGCCCCGCATCCGCTCACTGCGTAGGCAGCGCCTAGGAGCATGATTGCTCTAGCCGGGCGCATGGCAGCGGAGAGTAGCCTCTGGGGTATGGCACCCGATCCGCTACGCGATGGTCACGGCCGCCTGATCGGCGATCTGCGCGTTTCCGTCACCGACCGCTGCAACTTCCGCTGTCAGTACTGCATGCCCGCCGAGGGCCTGCCCTGGCTGGAGCGGACCGAGATCTTGACCTTCGAGGAGATCACGCGAGTGGTGGCGCTGTTCGCCTCGCTCGGAGTTCGAGACGTGCGGCTGACCGGCGGCGAGCCCCTGGTCCGGCGGGACTTCCCGAAGCTGGCCGGGATGCTGGCCGGGATCGAGGACGTCGACGACCTCTCGGTCACCACCAACGGCTTCCTGCTCGAGCGCGACGCCGAGCGCCTGGTCGCGGCCGGCATCAATCGCTTCAACGTCTCGGTCGACTCGCTCCAGCGTGACCGCTTCTATGAGCTGACGCGGCGCGACGCCCTGCCCCAGGTTCTGCGCGGCCTGGAGACCCTGTCGGCCTACCCCGAAGCGCATCCGATCAAGGTAAACGCGGTGGCGATACGGGGATTCACCGAGGAGGAGGTGCTGCCATTCGCCGAGCTGGCCCGGCGCACCCCCTACGAGATTCGCTTCATCGAGTTCATGCCGCTGGACGCTGACCGTGCCTGGACCCCAGGGCAGGTGCTGAGCGGGGCAGAGATCCGCGCCGCGATCGAGGCGGTGTACCCGCTTCAGGCCGAGCCACGGCCCCCGAGCGCCACCTCGCGGGTCTACCGCTTCGCCGACGGGCACGGGAAGATTGGCTTCATCAACCCGGTCTCAGAGCCGTTCTGCGCGGACTGCAACCGAGTCCGGCTGACCGCCGACGGCCGGCTTAGAACCTGCCTGTTCTCGATCAACGAGACGGACCTGCGCGGACCGCTGCGCGAGGGCGCCGACGACGAGCAGCTGGAGGAGATCATCCGGGCGGCGGTGTGGCGCAAGGAGCTCAAGCATCACGTCGGTGAGCCGGGATTCATCCAGCCGGCGCGCAGCATGTCGGCGATCGGTGGCTGAACGGCGGATCGCTCCGGGTCTCTAGTTCACCACCGCGCAAGCTTTTTCGCGCATCATCTGGGTTCTAGATGCTCGTCCTGATGCTGTTCGCGTTGATCGCCGGTGCCGGCACCGCGATCACCCCGTGCGTGCTGCCGGTGCTCCCGGCGCTGCTATCCGCCAGTGCGATCGGCGGCCGCCGTCGCCCGGCCGGGATCGTGCTCGGCCTGGCGCTGACGTTCACGATCGCGATCGTGGCGCTCGCCCAGCTGGTCAAGGGTGTCGGGCTGGCCGGCGGCGCCGCCCGGACGCTGGCGATCGTGGTCCTGTTCGGCTTCGGCGTGGTCCTGCTGGTGCCGCCACTGGCCGAGCGCATCCAGGCTCCGCTCTCCCGGCTGGGGCGCTTCGGCCCGCGGACGCGCGGCAGCGGCTTCTGGTCCGGCGTCGGGGTCGGGGGCGCCCTGGGCTTCGTCTGCGCCCCTTGCGCAGGCCCGATCCTGGCCGCCGTGACCTCGGTCAGCGCCTCCGGCGGCGCCTCGGTGCGTGTCGTGGCGGTGGCCCTCTCTTTTTCGGTCGGACTCAGCGCCGTGATGCTGCTCTACGGACTCGGCGGCCGGGCCGTGGCCGACCGGGTGCGCCGCTCGGTCCGCGGTCACCTGGTCGAGCGGACGCTGGGCGTGATCCTGCTGGGCACGGCGGTGGTGATGGTCACCAACCTCGACGTGCGCTTCGAGGAGTCGCTGGCCCGGGACACGAGCCTGCCGGCCTTTTTGGTCGGCCCGACGCGATCGCTGGAGAGCTCTGCCGCGGTCCAGGACCGGCTCGCGTCGCTGCGGCCCCCGTCGCGCTTTGCGGTGCGCCAGAGCCGTCAGGCCTCCCTGACGGCCATCGGCCCCGCGGCCGGCGTGGCGATTGCCGGAATCAAGACGCCCGCGTTGCCCAAGCTCGGGGCGGCGCCCGAGTTCACCCACACCCAGCAGTGGTTCAACACCCCCGGTGGCCGCCCGCTGACCCTGGCCGGCCTGCATGGCCACGTCGTGCTGGTCGACTTCTGGACCTACACGTGCATCAACTGCATCCGTACGCTGCCCTTCCTCAGGGGCCTGTACGCCACCTACCACCGTTATGGCCTGCAGATCGTCGGGTCGAGACCCCGGAGTTCACCTTCGAGCAGCAGAGCGCCAACGTGCAGCAGGCGATCCGGTCTGACGACCTGCACTACCCGGTCGTGCAGGACAACCTGTACGGAACCTGGAACGCCTATCAGAACCAGTACTGGCCGGCCGAGTACCTGATCGATGGCCAGGGCGAGGTCCGCCACACGCAGTTCGGCGAAGGCGAGTACAAGCAGGACGAGGCAGCGGTCCGCCGGCTGCTCTACGAAGCCGGGGCTCGCCACCTGCCATCGCCCATCACTGCCCACGCGATCAGGCCCTCGACCGGTCTGGCGACCCCGGAGACCTACCTGAACTCCGAGCGCTCGCAGGGATTCGCGCAGACGCTCCACGGCGGCGTGCACTTCTACCCCGGCGTCATCTACCCGCCGGTCAACGAGTTCGGCCTGCACGGCACCTGGAAGGTCACCTCGCAGTCGGCGGCGCCGGTCTCCTCGGGCGCGTCGATCACCGGCCGCTTCCAGGCCGCCCACGCCTATCTGGTCCTGACCTCGGCCGGCGACCGGCCCCGCTCGGTGCGGGTGCTGCTCGACGGCCATCCGATCACGGCCAAGGCGGCCGGCGCCGACGTCCGCGGCGGTGTCGTGACCGTCCGCGGGCAGCGCCTGTACTCCCTCGTCTCGCTGCCCGGCGCCGAGGCCCACACGCTGACGCTCGACGTCCCCCCCGGGGTCAGCGCCTACGACTTCACCTTCGGCTAGCCGGGCGCCCCAGCCAGGATCGCCTCGGCGCGGCGTAGGTCATCAGAAGTGTTGACATTGAACAGCTCGGCCGGGTCGACCTCGTGCAGCTGCGGGCCGATCGCCGCCACGGCGGCCCGCACAGGCGCGGTCGCCTTCCGCGCCGCGGCCTCGAGCAGCGCCGCCGCCTGGGGCTGATAGCAGCCGAGCAGCGGCTGAGGCGAGCCCAGCCGGGCGGCGATCACAGCCAGAGCCCGGCCCGGATCGGCCTCGGCCAGCTCGACGAGCAGCTTGGGAGTGACGAACGGCAGGTCGGCGGCGCACACGAGGACCGGACGCCCGTCGGCGCTGAGCAGGGCGTGCAGGATCCCGACCAGCGGATGACGAGGATTCGCGGGCTCAGACCAGACCTCGCAGCCCAGATCGGCCGGCAGGAGCGTGTCGGGCTTGGCGACCACCCGGACCTCGCCGAGCGCGGACTGCAGAGCGGCGAGCGGGTAGGAGATCAGCGGTCGGCCTCCGAGCGCCACAATCGCCTTGGCGCCGCCGAGCCGCCGCCCCCGGCCGCCGGCCAGGACGACGCCGATCGGCCGGGTGCAGGCGGTGGGCACCGGGCCAGCATCGCAGGCCCGAGCGCTGCCCTCCTCAGTCCGTCCTAGAATCACCGAGATGGAGGGCTCAACGGAGGTACGCAGCTGGTTGCGCTGCTACCGGTGCTGGTCTCAGAACCTCGAGGTGCAGGTGCACTACGAGGGGATCCACCGGATCAACCCCGAAAGCGGCGAGCGCGGCGACGTCGTCGACGAGATGCAGGAGGCGGTCGTCCAATGCCTCGAGTGCATGCACGATCAGCCGCATCTGGGGTTTCACAACGGGCGCGTCGAGCCGATCGAGGATCGGTGGGAGCGGATGATCACCGGGACCCCGTGGGTGGCCTCGTGCACGGTCACGGTGGACGCCGACGACGTCGAGACCTGCTCCGGCCCCGAGGCCGGCGACGCGCTCTCCTACGCCGCGTTCGGCGACCACGGGACGCGGGAGTTCTTCACCCACGTACGCTTCCACAAGCACGACGAGGACCAGATCGTCGTGCACCTGCTGGTCGAGCTCTACTCGCGCTCACCCGAGGAGGCCACCGAGGTGCTCGAGGAGGCGGCCCGCGGGCAGCTGGCCATCACCTCGCTGGCCGAGGAATCGCGCCCTCCGGCCGCGACCGGCGACGATCAGCACTGAGCCCGCGCCGTCTGCGAAGCCACCAGCGCGCGCCCTCCTCGAGCGCCAGCGCCAGCGCCACCGGCACGGTGGCCGGCAGCTCTGAGAGAACGAAGAACAGCAGGTCGAACAGGCCGGCCAGGAAGAGGGTGAGCAGCGCCGTCCGCCTCTGTAGCCGCCGGTCGCCGGCCAGCACGGCTCCCAACAGGCCGGCCACGAACAGATCCCCGTAGCCGAACGACACCGATCCGAACAGCTCGCTCTGCAGCCGGGGCAGGCCACTGCCGGGGCTGGCCGCGATGAGCGCGTTGTTGGGCGCTTGCAACAGGTCGGAGAGCACCAGCCACGTGTCCGCCCCGGCCATCGCGATGATCCCGAGCTTCAGCCACCTCGCCGGGGTTACGGCGGCCAGCAGCGCTCCCAGGGTCACGCAGCTCAGCGCCGACAGCAACGTGGCCGCGCCCTCGCCGAGCAGCGACGTCCGGGCCCCCCAAGCCAGCGCGAACAGTGGGATCGCCGCCAGCGCAAGCCAGGGGCGGGAGCCGCGTGACGCCCACCCGAGTGCAGCTGCCGCCAGCAGCGGCACGGCAACCAGCGCCAGATAGGTCAGACCGGTTGCGGTTCCAGACGCATAGCGGATCGCGAAGATCACCCCGACGATCGAGGCGATCGGGATCAGCGCCCAACCCGGTCCGGAGAACCGCTTGAGCCAACTGAGCTCGGGCGCCCGGCGGGGCGCGAGGACAACGCCCGCCTGCACGGCGAGCAGCGCGGCATCCGAAGGTATGAAGGCGAGCGCCACAGCTTCAGGGTACGCGGCGCCGGCTCTCCGGCCGCCCGTCAGGTCAACCAGATCAGGCCGGCCGGGCGGTTCACAAACGCTCGTCCGCGGGCGTTCAGCTGTGCAGGCGCTGCTCGAGCTCCTGCAGCTGCGCGCGGAGCTCAGCCGGGAGCCGGTCTCCGAATTCGGCGTAGTGCTCCCTCATCTGCGGCAGCTGTGCGGCCCAGCCCTCGCGGTCGACCTCGAGCAGCTTGGCCATCGTCGCGTCGCTGACGTCCAGTCCGTCGAGGTCGATGCCACCGGCCCCGGTCGGCGGGAGCAAGCCAATCGGCGTCTGTACCGCCTCGGCTCGGCCGGCCACACGCCCGAACACCCAGGCCAGGACGCGGGAGTTCTCGCCGTACCCGGGCCACATGAACTTGCCGTCCTCGTCCTTGCGAAACCAGTTGACGTAGAAGATCCGCGGCATCTTGGCGCCCTCGCGCCTGGCCACTTGGAGCCAGTGCCCGAAGTAGTCACCCATGTGATAGCCACAGAACGGCAGCATCGCCATCGGATCGAACCGGAGCTTGCCGACCTGAGCGGCCTCGGCGGCGGTGGTCTCCGAGGACATGATCGAGCCCAGGAACACGCCGTGCTCCCAGTCACGGGCCTCGTGCACCAGCGGCACGATGGTCGAGCGCCGCCCGCCGAACAGAATCGCCGAGATCGGCACCCCCCGGGGGTCCTCCCACTCGGGAGCGATTGACGGGCACTGGGCCGCCGGCGCGGTGAACCGAGCGTTGGGATGGGCGGCCGGAGCGTCAGAATCCGGTGTCCAGCCGTTGCCGCGCCAGTCGATCGCATGGGCAGGCGGCTCGCCGGTCAGGCCCTGCCACCAGACGTCGCCGTCGTCGGTCTTGGCGCAGTTGGTGAAGATCGAGTCGCGGCTGATCGTGTCGATCGCGTTGGGGTTGGTCAGGGCGCCGGTGCCCGGGGCGACGCCGAAGAAGCCGGACTCGGGGTTGACCGCGTACAGCTGGCCGTCGTCGCCGAACTTCATCCAGGCGATGTCGTCGCCGATCGTCTCGACCTTCCAACCCGGCAGCGTCGGCACCAGCATGGCCAGGTTGGTCTTGCCGCAGGCGCTCGGGAACGCTCCGGCTACGTACTTGACTTCATCCTCGGGTGACGTCAGCTTGAGGATCAGCATGTGCTCGGCCATCCAGCCCTCGTCGCGGGCCATCACCGAGGCGATCCGCAGCGCGAAGCACTTCTTGCCCAGCAGCGCGTTGCCACCGTAGCCCGAGCCGTAGGACCAGACCTCGCGGGTCTCGGGGAAGTGGACGATGTACTTGTTGTCGGCGTTGCAGGGCCAGGCCACGTCGGCGGCCCCGTCGGCCAAGGGCGCTCCGACCGAGTGCAGGCAGGGCACGAACTCGCCGTCCTCGCCGAGCACGTCGAGCGCGGGCTGCCCCATGCGAGTCATGATCCGCATCGACACGGCCACGTAGGCGGAGTCGGTGAGTTGCACGCCGATATGGGCGATCGGGGAGCCGAGTGGTCCCATCGAGAACGGGACCACGTACATGGTCCGTCCGCGCATCGCGCCCGTGAACAGATCCTCGAGCACCGAGCGCATCTCAGCCGGATCACGCCAGTTGTTGGTCGGCCCGGCATCCGCCTCCCGCTCTGAGCAGATGAACGTGCGATCCGCGACCCGCGCCACGTCGGCCGGATCCGACAGCGCCAGGTAGGAGTTGGGGCGCTTGGCCTCCGAAAGGCGCTGAAACGTACCGGCGTCGATCAGGACCTGGGCCAGCCGGTCGTACTCCTCGGCCGAGCCGTCGCACCAGTAGATCTGCTCGGGCTGCGTGAGCGCCGCGACTTCGTCTACCCACGCTCGCAGGCGTTCGTGCTGGGTCGTCGCTTGGTGCTCGGGTGCGGTATGGGCCATGGCTTTAGGGCACTCCTTGACGTGGTCAGTGGCGATGAAAGCCTACCTGTGAAACACACAAGGTGATCACAAAGTGGCCTTTGGGCCCGTGCGGGTGGTCGTCGGGGCCTGCTAGCCGGGCTGTTTGCGAGGGACCAGCACCAGGCGCTTGAACTCGGCCACCAGGACGCCGTCCTGGTTGAGAACCCGCGTGTGGACGCGAACCGTCCCGCGGTCGAGCTTCGAGCGCGACGGCTTGACCTCGAGCACCTCGGACTCGCAAAACAGGGTGTCACCGTGGAACACCGGCGCCGGATGGCTCAGCTCCTCGGTGGCCAGGTTGGCGATCGCCTTGCCGCTGACGTCTGACACGCTCATTCCCAGGGCCAGCGAATAGACCAGCGGCCCGACGACGACGTTGCGTCCCTGCTGGGACTGCTTGGCGTACACGTCGTTGAGGTGCAGCGGATGATGGTTCATCGTGATCAGACAGAACAGGTGGTCGTCTGACTCGGTAACCGTCTTGGCCGGCCAGTGCTTGTACACCGCACCGACCTCGAATTCCTCGAGATAGCGGCCGTACGGATGGGCGCCGCTGGCCTCGCGCGCCGCCTGATCGGTGTCGATTTCGGGCATCTTCGGACTCCTGAATGGATTCGAGGGGGGCGCAGAGCATGCCATCCGGCGTCACTGGCAGCCCTTTTGACGGCCCCGGACCGCTAGCGTTCGGGCGCAAACTGCAACCCAGGAGACCAGCTGTGCGAAACCCCCGGGACTTTGGAAAGCCGTTGGCGATCGGTGCCCCGACACCGATCCTCGATATTCCGGTCACGCCGTCGCGGATGATCCACTTCTTCGACGCCAGCAACGAGAAGATGACCGCCAAGCTGCCCGACATGGCGGCCAAGGCCGACATCCTCCTGGGCAACCTCGAGGACGCGGTGCCGGTGGATCGCAAGTTGCCGGCTCGCGAGGGGTTGGTCCGCGTCGGCAAGCAGGTCGACCTCGGCGGCACGGCCCTGTGGACGCGGATCAACAGCCTCGAATCACCCTGGGCGCTCGACGACCTGACGACGCTCGTCACCGAGATCGGCGATCAGCTCGAGGTGGTGATGGTGCCCAAGGTCGAGGGCCCGTGGGACATCCACTACGTCGATCGGCTGCTGGCCCAGTTGGAGGCCAAGGCAGGCGTCCAGCGCCCGATCCTGATCCACGCCCTGCTTGAGACCAGCCTGGGCGTGGTCAACCTCGAGGAGATCGCCACCGCGAGCCCGCGCGTGCAGGGAATGAGCTTCGGTCCGGCCGATCTCGCCGCCTCGCGGCGGATGAAGACGACCAGAGTGGGCGGCGGGCACCCCGGTTACCGGGTGATCAATGACCCGGATCCGGATCACCCCGAGGCGCCGCGCCCGACCGCGCAGCAGGACCCGTGGCACTACTCGATCGCTCGGATGGTCGATGCCTGCACCTCGGCCGGGATCCTGCCGTTCTACGGCCCCTATGGCGACATCAAGGACGTGCAGGGCTGCGAGACGCAGTTTCGGGCCGCATTCCTGCTCGGATGCGTCGGAGCGTGGTCGCTGCATCCGGTCCAGATCGAGATCGCCAAGAAGGTGTTCAGCCCCGACCCCGACGAGGTACGGTTCGCCCGCAAGGTCCTCGAGGCGATCCCGGATGGCCGCGGCGTTCACATGATCGACGGCAAGATGCAGGATGACGCGACCTGGAAGCAGTGCAAGGTGATGGTCGAGCTGGCCGAGATGCTAGCCGAGCGCGATCCGGAGCTGGCCGACGCCTACGGCCTCGCCTCGACCAGCGCCTAGGCTGGGCGCGAGGCGGAGTCGAAGGCGGCTTTGGGCTCGCCCCGCCCGGCGCCGGACTCCGCCGCAAGGCTTTTGAGTAGGCTCCCGCGCCGCCATGCGTTTCTTTGAGTACGAGTCGCGCGCGATCGTCGCCAAGGCCGGCATCCCGGTCAGCCGGCACGGGTTCGCCACGACCGCCGACCGGGCCCGCGAGATCGCGCAGGAGATCGGGGGCCCGGTGGTGATCAAGTCCCAGGTGCTGACCGGCGGTCGGATGAAGGCCGGGGGCGTCCAGTTCGCCGACACCTCCGAGCAGGCGGCCGACCACGCCGCGCAGGTGCTCGCCCTGGAGATCAACGGCCACATGCCCCGCGGCGTGCTGGTGGACTCGCGCGCCGTGGTCAGCCACGAGTATTACGCCGGTGTCGTCTGGGACGGGATCCGCAAGCAACCGGTGATGCTGTTCTCCGACATGGGTGGGATCGACATCGAGGAGGTCGCCGAGTCGCACCCAGACCACGTGGCGCGGGGGCACTTCTCGACCCGGACTCCGTTCTCTGACTGGCAGGCCAAGCAGGTGATCGCCGCGCTTGGTATCAGCGGCTCAGCGCTGAACCGGCTCACCCCGATCCTGGCCCGGCTCGCCCGCCTGTTTCTCACCTACGACATGACCTTGGCCGAGATCAACCCGCTGGGAGAGCTCGAGGATGGGTCGTTCGTGGCGCTCGACGCCCACATGGACATGGAGAACGAGGCCCGGCCACGCCAGCAGGCGCTGCTCTGCGAGCTGGGAGTCGGCGATGAGGAGACCCGTCAGGCGCGCGAGGCGACGCCGTTCGAGCTCGCCGGCGAGGCGGTCGACGCCCAGGACCACCGCGGGGTAGCCGGCAACGTGACCGAGTTCGACGGCAACCTCGGCCTGGTGATCGGCGCCGGCGGCGGCTCGCTGACCCTGTTCGACGCGGTTCGCGCCCACGGCGGCGATCCGGCCAACTACTGCGAGATCGGGGGCAACCCGTCGGTCCGCAAGGCCTGCGGACTGGCCAAGCTGGTCTTGGGTAAGCCCGGGGTCGACAAGATCGCGGTGATGATGTCGATCGTCTCCAACACGCGCGTGGACATCGTCGCCCGCGGCGTTGTCAAGGCGTGTCTCGAGCTCGGTCATGACCCGGCCGAGAAGATCGCCATCTTCCGGATCCCCGGCGCCTGGGAGGAGGAGGGCTTTGCGATCCTCGAGCGCTACGGGGTGCCCTACGCCGACCGCTCGGTGTCGCTCAACGAGGCGGCCAAGCGGGCCGTGCAGCGGATCCAGGCCAGGGGCGGCAGCGCCCGCGGCGCCTCGGGCGAGCAGTTCCGTCAGTCCAGCGCCGAAGTCGGCGGGGAAAAGGATGTCTAGGTGTCGATCCTGATCAACGCCGAGACGACGTTCATCGTCCAGGGGATCACCGGGCGCGAGGCGGTCAACCTCACGCGAGAGTGCCTTGACTATGGCGCCGGCGCCAAGATCGTCGGCGGCGTGACCCCCGGGCGCCTGGGCCGCGACGTCCACGGGGTGCCCGTGTTCGACACCGTCGCGCAGGCGGTGGAGCACCACGGCTCAGCCGTAGACGGGTCGGTGGTCACCGTCCCCCCCGCGTTCACCAAGGACGCCGTGATCGAAGCGCTCGAGAACGGCGTCCAGCTGGTGGTGATCGTGACCGAGCGGATTCCGCGCCGCGACGTGGCCGAGATGGTGGAGGTCGCCAACGCGCGTCAGGCGCGCATCATCGGCCCCAACTGCCTGGGAATCATCGTCCCGGAGGTGATCAAGATGGGCGGCATCGGCGGCCCGGCCCGTGACGCGGCCAAGTCCTATCGTCGGGGTTCGGTGGGCGTGATCTCGCGCTCGGGCGGCATGACCACCGAGATGTCCTCCACCCTGAGCGCCGCCGGCCTGGGTCAGTCGACCGCCGTCTCGATCGGCGGTGACGCGATCATCGGGTCCAGCTACGCCGAGCTGATGCCGCTGTTCGAAGCCGATCAGGACACCGAGGCGATCGTGATCTACACCGAGCCCGGCGGGCGGATGGAGGCCGAGCTGTCGCGGTGGGTGACCGAGCAGCACTCGCGTTTGCCGATCGTCGCGTTCATGGCGGGGCGGTTCATGGACGAGATGCCCGGGATGAGCTTCGGCCACGCCGGCACGATCGTCGAGGGCAAGGAGGACACCGCGACCGAGAAGGTCGCCCGCCTCGCCGCCGCCGGGATCACCGTCGCCGAGCGGATCGAGGACATTCCCGGCCTGGTCAAAGCCAAGCTGAGCCGGATGACGTCCTCGCCGCCCGATCAGGCGAGCCAGCCGGATGACGCGGCGGCCGCCCAATCAAGCGAGCCAGGAGGCCGGCCGGGCGGCCAAGCCGCGGGTGAGCGGGCGGCTGAAGGACGCGCCTGATGCCCGGAACCTTTGTCGATGTGCAGGTGCAAGCGGCCGCGGCCGTCGATCCCGAGCTGGCGCGCAAGCTCGAAGAGGTCTGCCCCGTCGACATCTTCAAGGCCGACGAGCACGGAGTGCAGATCGTCGAGTCAAACCTCGACGAGTGCGTGCTCTGCCAGCTGTGCATCGAGGCCGCCCCCGCCGGCACGATCCGCATTCTGAAGCTCTACTCCGGCCAGTCGCTGCCGGAGGCCTAGCGGGCAGCCGCTCGTGGCCAGCGGGCGGCGCCGGTCAATCGCCGCCACGCGGGCAAGCTCACCGGCCTCAAGCTCAAATCCCACCCGGCAGGGTGACCGCCGCCACCGCCAGCTCGTACCAGGTCGTGCAGCAGCGTCCAGGTGTATGAGGCCAGACCGACGGTCGCCTCACGCTCGGTGTCACCGTCGGGTCTCAGCAGCACCGACACGGCCCCATGCGGCTGAGCGCGACGAGGACCGCGAGCGCGCTCGGCTCGACCCCATCGGTCGCTATTGTCCCCGCTGCTGACGATGAGCGCGCTGAACCTCGAGACGGTGCAACTGAGGCGGTCCGATCGTGTCGCGTGGGTCACGATGGATCGGCCGGACGCACTCAACGCGTGGACGAGGCAGCTGGCGCGCGAGCTGCACGAGGCGATCGACGAGGCCGCCGGCGACCCGGAGGTGCGGGCGATCGTGCTCACCGGCGCGGGGCGCGCGTTCTCCTCCGGAGCCGATCTGAAGGCGGGTGGGGAGCCGGGCCCGGCGAGCGGATCCGTGGACGTCCTGACGCCTCTGCGCGAGGTCTACAACCCGCTGATCCTCCGCGTGCGGACGGTGCCCAAGCCGGTGATCGCGGCGGTGAATGGCCCCGCGGTGGGCATCGGCTGCTCACTGGCGCTGGCGGCGGATCTGATCGTCGCGGCGCGCTCGGCCTACTTCCTGCTCGCGTTCGTCAACATCGGCCTGGGGCTCGACGGCGGGGTCTCGCAGAGCTTGGTCGCCAGGGTCGGCCACGCGCGGGCGTTCGAGATCGCCTACCTGGGCGAGCGGGTGCCCGCCGAGCAGGCGGCGGACTGGAACCTGATCAACCGGGTCGTCGACGACGCCGAACTCGGCCCGCGCGTGAGTGAGCTGGCGGCGCGCCTGGCCGCGGGACCCCCGGGCTCCTACGCCACGATCAAGCGCACGATCAACGAACGCACCTACGCGGGCTTCGAGGAGCTGCTGGACCTCGAGGCCGTGCTCCAGCAGGAGCGCGCGCAGTCCTCTGACTTCACGGAGGGCGTGCTGGCCTTTTTGCAAAGGCGACCCGCCGAGTTCACCGGTGGCTAGAGCTTTCGATCCTCGCCGCTTTTGGGAGACCCGAACATGAACCTCGCCCAGATCCTGACCGACGCCGCCGAGTCCGATCCCGACCATTTCGCCGTCAAGCTCGATGACACCGAGCTCACCTACGCCCAGCTCGACGGCGCGAGCGCCCACATCGTCGGGCTGCTGCGCGCCCACGGCCTCTCGCCCGGGGACCGCGTCGGGATCATGCTCCCCAACGTCCCCTACTTCCCCGTCTGCTACTACGGGATCTTGCGCGCCGGTGGCGTCGTGGTGCCGATGAACGTGCTGCTCAAACGGCGCGAGGTCGCCTTCTACCTGCAGGACCCGGGCGCCAAGCTGCTGTTCGCCTGGGAGGGCTTCGCCCAGGACGCCCAGGCCGGGGCGCAGGAGGCCGGCGCCGAGTGCCTGCTGGTCAAGCTGGGCGAATTCGAGCAGCAGATGGGCCGCGCCGAGCCGGTGACCGAGGTCACGCACACCGCCGACGACGACACGGCGGTGATCCTTTACACGTCGGGGACGACCGGGACGCCGAAGGGGGCGGAGCTGACCCACGCCAACCTGAGTCGCAACGCACAGGTCGCCCGCGGGCTGTTCGAGCTCGGCGCCGACGCGATCGTTCTCGGGGCGCTTCCCCTGTTGCACTCCTTCGGCCAGACGTGCGCGATGAACGCGACGCTCGGCGGCGGCGGTACCCTGACCCTGATTCCGCGCTTCGATCCCGGCAAGGCGCTGGAGATCATCCAGCGCGATCACGTCAACATCTTCCAGGGCGTCCCGACCATGTTCAACGCGATGCTCCACCACCCGGATCGCGACCGGTACGACACGTCGTCGCTGCAGGTGTGCGCCTCCGGCGGCTCGGCGATGCCCGTCGAGCTGATGCGCGGCTTCGAGGAGGCGTTCGGATGCAAGGTACTCGAGGGCTACGGCCTGTCTGAGAGCTCGCCGGTGGCGTCGTTCAACCATCCCGACCGCGACCGCAAGCCCGGGTCAATCGGCACCCCGATCCAGGGGGTGGAGATGAAGGTGGTCGACGACGAGGGCCACGACGTCGACCAAGGCGAAGTCGGCGAGATCGTGATCCGCGGCCACAACGTGATGAAGGGCTACTGGAACCGGCCCGAGGCGACCGAGGAGACGGTGCGCGATGGTTGGCTCTACACCGGCGACATGGCCACAGTCGACGAGGACGGCTACTTCTTCATTGTCGATCGCAAGAAGGACCTGATCATCCGTGGCGGCTACAACGTCTATCCGCGGGAGATCGAGGAGGTTCTCTACGAGCATCCGGACGTCCGCGAGGCGGCGGTGCTCGGCGTGCCCCACGACGAGTACGGCGAGGAGGTCGGGGCCGCCGTGGCGCTCAAGGAGGGCTCCGAGGTCAGCGCCGAAGAGCTGCGCGAGTTCGTCAAGGAGCAGGTCGCGGCGTACAAGTATCCGCGCCGGATCTGGTTCGTGGAAGAGCTTCCCAAGGGGCCGACGGGCAAGATCCTCAAGCGCGAGATCGAGCCGCCCGAGCCCGATTGAGCGCCGTGGTCACTGTGCGGGAGGCGGCTCCGGCCGACGTCGAGCGGATCTACGCGTTCATCGTCGAGCTGGCCCAGTACGAGCAGGCCTCCGAGCAGGTTACCGGGACGCCCGAGCTGCTGGCCGAGGCGCTGTTCGGAGATCACCCGTCGGCCGAGGCGCTGATCGCCGAGCTCGACGGGGACCCGGTGGGCATGGCCGTCTTCCACGGCACCTTCTCGACCTGGGAGTGCCGGCCCGGGATCTGGCTGGAGGATCTCTACGTCCCGTCTGCTCGCCGCCGTGCCGGCGTGGGCGCCGCCCTGCTCTCGCAGCTGGCGACGCTCACGATGCAGCGCGGATGCGCGCGGCTGGAGTGGACCGCGCTGGACTGGAACGCGACCGCGCTCGACTTCTATGAGAAGCTCGGCGCCCCCCCTCTGGAGCAATGGCACCTGCACCGCCTCGACGGCGACGCGCTGCGACGCGTGGCCGGCGGATCGGCGCCGAGCTAGCCGGTCCGCCGGTCGCAGGCGCGCCGGTACTGGCTTTCAGCGCGTCCTGATGATCAGCTCTGAGCCCGGATGGCCCTGGCGCAGCTGCCGCGCCGTGTACGCGAGCTTGACCCAGCGGCGGTGCGAGTACAGCTTGGTCATGTTCTCGTACCACGGCGAGGTCGGATCGCTCGACTGCGAGTAGGTCAGGATGCCCTGGGACGCCGGCCCGCTCGGGTTCAGCTGGGTCGTCATGACTAGCGAGGATCCGTCGTAGACCTGCCCGTACGGAGCAGCCGATGTCGGGTTCGTGGTTGAGCCGATCGAGCTGTAGATCGCGTTGAAGCAGCCCGTGTCGCAGCCGGCGATTCCAATCCGCCTCGACTGCGGGGCGTACTGCACCTGGCCGTAGCTGGCGTCAAGCGCGATCCCGTGCGCGCGCAGGTTCTGCACCGCGTCGGCCAGGTACTTCAGCGGCGTGGCCGACCCGGAGGTGTTCAGCCCCGACGGGGTGGTCAGTGGCTGCGCCGGGTTGAACGGGGTCGCGTAGAAGCCGCTGTCGGAATCCAGCGCGTTGAAGACCGAGAACAGCCAACCGCCGTGGGCCCCAAGTAGGCCAGTGCGGTTATAGCCGGCCAGCGCATTACAGGCCAGAGTCAGATCGACCATCTGGCCGTTGCTGGCCGCCTGGGACGGATGGGCGCGGCAGTCGGCCACCAGATCGGCCAGCACCAGCTCGGCCAGCTTTGACCGGTCGCCCTCCCACATCCGCTGCAGTGTCGGGATGTTGAACTTCGGACGGCCCAGACCGTCCGTGCCGGCCACGCGCTCGGCGATCATCTCGTTGCCGAGCCGGGTTCGCAGGCCCTGCGGCGTGCCGGCCAATCCGATGATCGGGGAGAAGCCGGTCAGCGGGTGCAACGGGTTGGCCAGCCAGTAGGAGTCATTTGAGTTCTCGACGTAGTCGCGCCGGAAGATGTGCGGAAGCTGGCCGCTGCTGAAGATGCCCTTCTGGGGCGTGCCGGAGTAGTTGGCCGGGGCACACGAGCTCGTGGACCCGTCCAGGGTGACTACGCGCGCCTGGCTGAACACGAGCTGCGGCAGCCCGGGCGGAGTGCAGGTGCTGATCTTCGTCTGGGTGACCGCGGGCGCGGCGCCGACGTCACCGTAGTAGGAGTTGCCGTGATCGTCGGCCGCGATCGTGTTGAAGGCCGGAATCGCCAGCCACCGGGCCTCGACCGCATACAGATTCCGGGCGCTGGTCGCCTGGCCCATGCGCAGGTAACCGTCGGCCGACCGAGGACCGTCTGCGGCGACCACGTCATAGAGCGCATACGCGGTCTGCGCGCTCCAGGCGTAATGGGCCGCCGGAACGATCGTGACCAGCCCCCAGCGGGTGGTGTAGAAGGTGTGGCTGACCGTCTTGCCACCGTAGGTGACGCTTACGGTCTTCTGGCCCATCTTGGTCGGCTTGCCGTCCAGGTAGTAGCTGGTTGGGTCGCCCGGAACGAGCTTCAGCTGGTAGATGACGAACCGGCGGGTCGTCGACACGGTGTGCGTCCAGGCCATGTTTCGGTTGAAGCCGATGCCGATCATCGGGAAGCCCTCGAGCGTCCCGCCCTCGACGTCGTAGCGCCCCGGGACGTCGAGCTGGGCCATCCAGAACCGCTCGGTGCCGCGCCAGGGGAAGTGCGGGTTGGCGAGCACCATGCCGTGGCCCGAGCGAGTGTCCAGGGAGCCGAGGCCGATCCCGTTGGAGCCCTGGGCCCGCGCGGCCTGATCGCCGAACTGGGCCTTGAGCGCCGTCAGGTCAGGCTTGAGCTGAACCGTAGGGGCGTGCGCGGAGGTAACGGCGGGCGCGGGGATATCGGCGTGCCCGGGGGCCGGAGAGGCGGGCGCGGTGGAGGTCTGACTCGCGGAGCTGGGCGGAGTCGCCCCCACGACGCCGGTGAGGAACTGCTGGGCCGAGCCCTCCGTGACGATCTGCTGGCCGCGGAGGAACATCTCAGTCAGGGTGATCGGGTGCACCCACGGCTTGCCCTGGCAGGCCGGGTCACGTAGCTTCCCGGAGCGCAGGTAGGCGTTGTAGCCGGTGACGAAGCCGGCGTAGATGCTGCGAACCTGGGGCAGCAGCCCGTTGGGCGGCTTGGCCGCCAGCTCGCGTTCGACGATCCCCGACGCCTTGATGTAGCGCCAGTAGAGATCGGACTCGAGGTTGGTGGCGCTGGTCCCGGCCGAGTAGTTGATCGCCTCGCCGTCCGGTCCGAAGTACTTCGAACGCTCGCCCTCGAGCGTCACGATGTCGTTGGCGAACGTGCACAGGTTGTCTTGAGCGAACGCGTAGCCCTCCCCGACGCCGAGCAGCTTGTAGCTGCCCGCGACGATGTGCGGGATGCCGCCGGAGTCGCGTGTGACGGTCACAGCGCCAGGAATCAGGAATCTGGAGGCCGAGCGCCTGTGGCCCCTGTGTCCTTTGGACCCCGCGGCCAGCGCCGCGCCCGACGGCACAGCGATCAGCGCTGCGAGGGTGGCGAAAGCAGCCAGGCGGTGGTGCCTGCGAGCTCTCTGCCAGGCTCTCGAGGACTTACACATAGACCTATCTCCTGACTCGAACACTCAAGCGTGCCGCGGATTGTATGTACACGGTCGCCCACACGCCGATTACCCACCTGCCGGCGCGGTGGCGGGCTCAGCGTCCGGTGTCCCGAGTCGCATGGCCGCGAAAGCTCAGTACCTGCTGGATCCCGCTCGGCCGGTTGGTGTAGGCCAGCTTGAGAGGCAGCAGCCCGGGCACGAACGTGATCTGCTCGGCGGTCGCGCTCGAGTGCCAGGCGGCCGGGTCGGGACCCTGCTGGGCCTCGAGCGTTCGCCCGGCCTGGTCGATCGCCCGCCACAGCAGCTGCCGACAGCGCCTGAGGCGGCCCGCGCCGCAGTAGCGCAAGGCGTACCGGCCGCGGACGTGCTCGCCGAGAATCGTACGAAGGTCCTTGTCGATGTACATGTACCAGCCGGTGTACTGGCCACCGGGCGGCTGATCGAATCGGCTGTCGAACGTGGCCAGTTCGTCGGTCAGCTGGGGTGTGAGCACCGACGAGGCCCATGCGTTGGCTAGCAGTGGCCACGCCGTGTCCATGATCGCCGCGCCGGGCGCTGTGATCTGGCCGTTTTGAGCCCGGTCCAGGCGGCTTCCTCCCTGGCGATGCCAGAGATCGAGCAGCGCGAGCATCTTCGCGTCACGAGGATTGGGCGCGGGTCCGCTGTGCAGGAGCTTGGCCAGGACCGGCTCGACTGTCATCTCCCGCACGTCCTGCGTCGCTGCGGCGTTCATGGCCGAGACCACCCTCGCTGGGGTCAGACCGCCCCCGTGGCCGAGGTTGCGCAGCAGCAGGTCGACCCGCTGTAGCGAGCCGAGTGACCAGTTGTCGTCCGGGGCCTGGTAGCCGGCCTGGGTACGGTTGTTCCAGTTGACGATTTCTCCATTGGGCGGGTTGATTCCCTGGGGATGGTGCTTGAACGGGACCCAGCCGCGCCACTCCTCCTTGCCCGTCCCGGCTACCGGCAGGTCCTGGTCGACGTTGGCCGGGCGGATCGGCACCAAACCGCTGGTGAAGACGCCGATGTCCTTGTCGTCGATGTAGAGCGAATTGAACGTCTGCGGCGTCAGGTTGGCGGCGTGGAAGAACTGGTGCACGTTGTGAACCTGTTGATCGGCCAGCTTGCGGTAGAAGAGCAGATCCAGCGAGTCCTTGCCATAGCTGGCGCGCCGGCGCGAGAGCGCGACCAAGCGGCCGTGCACGCGCGCGTAGCCGAACACGGAACCGTGCACGGTCCGATAGAAGGTGACCCGCTGGGCGGTCCTGGCCCCCGGGTTCAGCGTCCCGGCGTTGAAGAACTGCATCCGGCGGCACTTGCCGTCGAACCGGTAGCGGTGGATGCTGTGCCCGCAAAGCGTCTCCGCGTAGGTGTCGATCTGGTCTAGCCCGGCCGAGGTCAGCGACCAGGCGGAATCCCGGTTGCGCCCGATGAACACGTAACCCGGGAACGGAGCCGAGGTAACCCCGCGCTCGTTGATCCCGGGCCCCTCGAGGTCCATCTCGAGCGTCAGGCCGGGATAGAAGTAGCCGATCTGGGGACCGGCAACCATGATCGGGTGGTGGGTGGCCGAGCGCCGAGCCGAGACCAGGAGGGCGTTTGAGGCGTGCGCGCGGTATTGCGGCGCCACCGCCAGGGCTCGGGTAGCCGACGCCGAGAGGCTGCCCGCGTCGAGGATCACGTTGCCCGAGGTGCTCCTGGGCGGCGGCTGGAACCGAACGTGACCGGGCACGCTGACCGGCGTCTCAGGATCCTTGGCCTCACGCAGGTCATTCCAGACGGCGGTGCCGCGCCTGGTCCCGAGGCGCCGTCGCAGCGCCGAGAGGAACTCCGAGCGCTGCGCCTCGTCTCCCCCGCCCTCGCCGACAAACTGATCCTTGAGCGCGTTGAAGGCGTAGATGTCGGTCAGCGTGAAGTGGGCGACGTGGCCGAACGGTCCGAGTGCGTCGTTGTGGGCGTCGATGAAGGCGTTGATCCCCTGCAGGTATACGTTCAGGTCGTGCACCACGCCGCGCCCGTTGGCGCCCGCCGCCTTCAGCACACCGGTCTGCCTGGCCACCTCGCGCTCGGTCTGCGCGGTGGGCTTGAACGTCTTCAGGTTTGAGACCAGGTTCAGGGCGCTCAATCCGGGCGCGTCGATCGCGGCGACCAGAGCGTCGTAACGGGCCTGCTGGAGCAGCAGCCCGCGATCCTCGGCGATCACCCAGCCGGCACCCCAGCTCACATCGTCGCGCGTCTTGCCGATGATCTGCGGGACATCGTAGAGGTCGCGACGGATCGTTACGCCGGCATGGGGCACGGGCTCGGTGGTGAACGGTCCGACCGCCGCGCTGCCGATCGAGTCGGGCTTGAAGTCAGTCAGCAGATCGTGACCGGTCACTCGGTTGAACAGCGGCGTCAGCGCGTTGTACATCTGCGCCTGCTGGGTGGCCTGCGGCGGAGGGGGCACCGACCCGTACTGACCCGAGGGAACGATGTCGCGCGAGATGATCGCGTAGTCGCCGGCCGATGCCGATGCCGATGCCGATGCCGATGCCGGCACCAGCGCGAGCACCAGCGCGGTCAGCCCGACGGCCAGCAATGAGTGCTTACGTGACAACCCTTCCTCCTCAGCCCAGCGTTCGTGTCGGCCGGTTGAGCAGCCTACTCCGTCGCGGCGTCAGGTGCATCAACTGGAGAAGCCCCGCCAGAGCGGGGCTTCTCGTTAGCAGACCTGTAAGCCGGATCTTGTCGAGAGCAATCATCCATCTGAGCGGCCTACCCGGACCTTGGCGGGCAGCCTACGAACGGTCCTGCTTGGCCTAGCATCGAGTGGGGTTTACCGGGCCGCCGCGTCACCGCGACGCCGGTGCGCTCTTACCGCACCATTTCACCCTTACCGGCCCGGGACGCTGCAGCGGCCCCAGGCTTAGGCGGTGTCTTTTCTGTGGCACTTTCCCGCGGGTTTCCCCGGGTCGGCGTTACCGACCACCCTGCCCTTTGATGTCCGGACTTTCCTCGAAGGTGCTACCTCCGCGACTGCTCAGCCTGCGCCGCGGAGAATAGCGGCCACGCCCCCTGGGCGCGAGCAGCGCCGTCCGAGGGCCAGCGTCTCAGCTCAGCGACGATCCGCAGCTCTCGCAGCGGCCACCGATCGGCCGCGCGTGCGCGCCGTATCGAGGCACGAGCTGGGCGCCGCAGATCGGGCAGGCCGCTGGCCGATCTGCGGCGAGCCCCTCCCATACCCCGAAGAGGAGCTCGTCCAAGGTCGGCTCGCCGCCCAGGCGGTCAAGCAGCGACGGCGCCGCCGTGACGCGCTCCACGGGGCTCGCGTGGTCAAGCGCGAGCGTGGTCACGAGATGTTCCTCATCAGACCGACCACCCGGCCCAGGACGCGCACGTCCCGGCTGCGAATCGGCTCCATCTCGTCGTTCTCGGGCTGCAGGCGGATGTGGTCGCGCTCCTGGAAGAACCGCTTCACGGTCGCCTCCTCGCCCACCAGGGCGACGACGATGTCACCGTCGTTGGCGGTGTCCTGCGGACGGACGACGACGAGGTCGTCTTCGAGGATGCCGATCTTCTTCATCGACTCACCCCGCACGCGGAGCAGGTACTCCCCGTCCTCGCCGCCCGCGAACGAAGGGGTCTGGATGTACTCCTCGATGTTCTCCTCAGCCAGCACCGGCTGGCCGGCGGCCACCTGGCCAACCAGCGGAAGCCCTGGCTTCACGAAGCTCCGCACCCCGGCCGCGGCCCGATCGAGCAGCTCGATCGCTCGTGGCTTGGTAGGATCGCGACGCAATAGGCCGATCCGTTCCAGGTTCGCCAAGTGGGCGTGGACGGTAGACGACGAGGCCAGCCCGACGGCTTTGCCGATGTCCCGCACCGTGGGCGGATAGCCATTGTTCGCCGAGTAGCGCTTGATGAAGTCGAAGATCTCCTGCTGTCGCTTGGTCAAGTCCATGCTTGAACTCCTCGATCGGGTCGGCCTCGGTGGCCTACATCGAACATGTGTTCGTGAATCTAGCGCGGCCCACGGACAGACTCAAGCGTGGATGGCCTACGGAGCAATCCGGGCAGCGCGCTCTATACTCCCCGCCCACGCGCTCGTGGCGGAATTGGTAGACGCGCAAGGTTGAGGGCCTTGTGGACTGATTGGTCCGTGGAGGTTCGAGTCCTCTCGGGCGCATAGGGAAGTCCCGCGTGGCGAGGCTTTCTCCCGTTCCGAGGCAGAACGTTGCTTTCCTCCGGTAGTGGACGTAATGCTGTCGCATGACAGGTACGTCCGCTCTGTGCCTCCATCTGCGGTGCGTGTCAACAGCCTGGACACGCGTGAGCGCGAGCTATCACCGAGGGGCTGAGAGGTCCGCTGGCGCGACGCGACGGGGCGTGGCCGTGCCCGTCACACGAAACGGGGCTTCACGAGCGAGCGAGCCGCGAGCGACGCCCGGCGCCGGCTGATCGAGCAGGTCGAGCGCGGCGAGGTGCGACATACCCGGAAGACCTTCGGCGGCTATTGGCAGCGGTGGCTCGCCCGGCGTCGACCTTACTTGGAGGCCGGGACCTGGACCGGCTACGAGATTGCCGGGCGCAAGCGCCTCGTGCCGGCATTCGGCGCGCTCTGCTCGATGGGGTCTCCGTGGAAGTCATCCGAGTTCGTCGCCGAGCTGGCGGAGGACGTCGAGGCCGCTGAGCTGGCAACGAAGACCGTGAACAACGCGCTCGGGACCCTCGAGGTCTGCCTCGACTCACGGTCGACGATGGCCTGCTCAGCGTCAACCCGGCGCTGCGGGGGCAACGGCTCCCGCCCGCGCACATCGAGCGGGACTACCTGCGCCTCGACGAGATCCCGCGCTACCTCGACGCGAGCTCGGGCGTCTACCCAACCGTCCGCTCGGAGAGCTGCTGGTCAAAAGCGGGCTGCGGATCTCTGAGGTGCTCACGCTCCGGGTCAGCGACCTGGAGCTGGAGGAAACGGGGGGCGCCGTCGTGGTCTACCACTCCCGCAAGCTCGGCACTGTCGGCTCGACCAAATCAGACCGGTTCCGCGCCGTCGAGATCGCGCTGGCCTCTCTGAGGTGCTGCGGAATCAGGTAGCCCACCGCGCCGAGTTGACGACCGGCGACCGCGCCTCCGCGATCCTGTTCGTCATGCCGATCCGAACCGCGAGCGCCACGTTCTCGCCGCCGGCGCCGTGGCGACCGAAGAGGCGATCGCGCGTGGCTTCGAGGGCGCTGCGTTAGAGCAATGACTGCTGAGCTTTGCTACTGGGCCTGGGACGCCGCCGCGGGCTACTTCGCGGGCGCCTGTCGCCAGCACTCGCCACGGGCGCCCGTGGCGCATGCGACCCCTCGGCGCGAGCCTCGGACAGTCACCGATCGATGTCCTCGGGTACGAACCGAAGCGGCCCGTCCTCCCCGCCGATTCGGACCGATGGAGTCCGCCCGGTCCTCGCGGCTTCGTAGATCCATGCGCGTGAGACCGCCAGACGTTGGGCGAGCTCGCCCAGCCTCAAGAGGTCCACGTCTTTGCCTTTGCGCTAAGCCAAATGAGCAAAACAGTAATAAAGTAGCGCCTGTGGGAGACGGTGACAAGCGCGTGAGCTGAATGGCCGACGAGCAAGACGAAGAGATCCAGGCAGCGTTCCAAGCAGCTCAGGGCGGATGGACGAAGGCGTTGCGAGCACACAGGCTCGCGCCGCCGGACGCCGGATTCAGCGCTCGCCTCGCTGAGCTGTCAAGAGCGGCGCACGCCGAAGCCGAGATCTGCTGGATGGCCCATGCTGCTGGCTACAAGTGGCCGCGTCACCGCGCTGCCGGCGGCGAGCCCCCGTACGAGCTTCGCCCCGAGAGCGGCCGCCGTGGGCCCGAGATTGGCTGGCATCGATTCGACGCCGCCGTCGAGGCCGTGAATCGCGCGACCAGCCAGACGAACCTCGATCGCGTCGGGTCCGCCTACGAAGAGATGGCGGCTGCGGCAGGCGCACTCGCCGGCCAGGTCGAATACGAGGACCGCGCGAGCGGCGTGCTTCCGCCGAAACAGGTGCTGGAGAGGCAGATGCGGGAGTCCGCCTGAGGTCTGACCGTGGCCGCCACGATCGAACAGTTCAGCTACGAGCTCACGGCGAACGCGCTGGCCGAGCAGGAGCGTGCAGTTGCGGCGCTCAGGACGCGCGCCGGGACAATCCTCGCCACCGCGTCGATCGCCGGCTCGTTCTTGAGCACGAAGGCCGGCCATGGGTCGCTCGACGGCTGGGCGATCGCCGCGCTGATCACGTTCGCGCTGTGCCTTGCAAGCGCCGTGTGGGTGCTCCTACCTCACAGGTTCGTTTTCGCGGTCCGCGGTGAGACGCTTCTCGCGGAGACCGATCACCTCGGTGTGCGACGTCGCGCAGGCATACCGCGCGGCCGGCATCTGGATCGAGCCCCTGGACCGTAACCGGAACAAGCTCTCGCGCATGTCCGGCTGGTTCACGGTCAGCTGCGTTCTCCTCGCAGCCGAGGTCGTGCTTTGGACTCTCAGCATCACGAGCTAGTCTCTAATCCCGTGGCCACGATGCCTCCGAAGACCCAGCCCGCTCCGAAGCCTCCGGCGCAGCTCCCGGCGACGGCCCCTCCCGGATTCGCGCTTCCCGAGAAGCGCCCTAGCCTCTTCGGCTCGAGCAAGTAGCTCGCTCCCTCAGCCGACTCGACGTAGAGGCTGAGCGCGCCGGCCAGGTCGAGCGCGCCGATGTTCGTTTGCCCCGCCAACCTATTCGTTGCGCTTGTGGTGGAGCGGGTGCCTGCGCGAGGTGTCGCCCGCCGGCCACGGATGGCCGGCGGAATGCGCACGGACGGACACACGGCGTGGGCAGCGTGAGGAGGCGGCGTCAGGCGCCAGACTTGGGAAGTACGCCGGTGTGGCTATCGTCGTCCCAGACCGACCCATCCCCAGGGGAGCCGCCAGGCCGTGGCAGTCGGAACGGCTCAGGCGGCCACGGGTCCCGCTGTGCCGCGAGAGAACCGCTTTCCGCCTGCGCGCGATCGAGCAGCGCGTCCACGTCGGCCCGCCTTATGCGGAATGCCCGCCCGACGCGAGCCGCGGGCAGCACGCCCTGGTCGATCCAGTTCCGGATGGTCTGAGCGGTCACCTGGAACTCCTCGGCGACCTGCGGAACAGTGAGCAGCGGCGAGTCGGGCATCGGCGGTCAGTCGAACGCTACGTCCGATCGCTCCGGCAGGGTCAAGGAGCCCGGTCGGTTCGGCTGCGTCAGCTCGAGCCGCGCGATCGGCGCTGAGAGTTCACTGACAACGACGCGAGCATCGTCGACCGCTTCGCCGCTCGCATCTGACGCGGCGCGGCGGCGCCGGTTAGCGACTGCCCGGTCCACGAGGCGCCCGAGCTCGATGCTGACAGGCGTCGACCCGAGCGGCGCGAAAGGCGCTCCAAGTCGTCGCTGACCTGGACCCGGGCCATGCGGCTCCGCGGAGGCAGCCGGCGCCCCACGGAGCGCCTCCTCCTTCGCGCCGGAAATGCGGGAGTCTCGCGCGGGCGCAAATGAAGTGTCGCGGCCGTTCCGATGCGAGACCAAGCTCACCGTCTTCGGGCCCTTCTGCTTCCACGGGCACGATGCTTGCTGGTTTGACGGGCCGAGCAAGCGGGCTCGGCGTCGACCGACTGCCGCTTGTCCTCGGGATGCGAGCGTCTCAGCGGCGCGAGCCCCGATCGTTGCCGCGGCTCATCCGCCGGCGAGCGCAGCTGGAGCTGCCGGGGTGCCGGCCCGTCCGACGGCTGAGCGGTGTGCCGCAAGCGGATCCGGCAGCGGGACGGCGGTGTGCGGGACGCCGCTCACGAGCCGACGCGGCCTACTGACTGGAGGGGCTAGCCCGCCGGCGCGCCGCCGGTCAGGCCGCGGCGCGCGTGGCAGCAGACGTCAGGTCTTGATCAGCCCGTGCGGATCGAGGACGAACTTCTTAGCCACTCCCGAATCGAAGTCCTTGTAACCCTGCGGCGCTTCGTCGAGCGAGATGACCGTCGCGTTCACCGCCTTCGCGATCTGCGCGCGGTCGTTCAGGATCATCTGCATCAGCCCGTAGTGGTACCTCATTACCGGACACTGACCGGTGGTGAACGTGTGCGATTTCGCCCAGCCCTGACCAAACCGGATCGACAGCGAGCCGACCTTCGCCGCGTCATCGGCGGCACCGGGGTCGGCGGTCACATATAGTCCCGGGATTCCGAGCTTGCCGGCCGCCCGGGTCACGTCCATGATCGAGTTGAGCACTGTTGCCGGCGCTTCGTGCTCCGCGTCGGCGCCATGCCCACGCGCCTCGAAGCCGACAGCGTCGATCGCGGCGTCAACCTCCGGCACGCCGAGGATCTCCTCGATCTGATCCTTCGGGTGTCCCTTCGAGACGTCGATCGCCTCACAGCCGAAGCTGCGCGCCTGCTCGAGCCGCTCAGGGATCAGGTCGCCGACGATCACGACCGCGGCCCCCAGCAGCAGGGCCGAATAGGCCGCGGCAAGGCCGACCGGTCCGCCTCCGGCAACGTAGACCGTCGAGCCGGAGGTCACGCCCGCGGTGTAGGCGCCGTGGTACCCGGTGGGGAAGATGTCCGACAGCATCGTCAGGTCGAGGATCTTCTCCATCGCCTGATCCTTATCTTGGAACTTCAAGAGGTTCCAGTCGGCGTAGGGCACGAGCACGTAGTCGGCCTGGCCCCCGACCCACCCGCCCATGTCGACATAGCCATACGCCGAGCCCGGGCGTTCTGGATTCACGTTCAGGCACACGCCCGTGTGCCCGGTCTTGCACATGCGGCAGCGGCCGCAGGCAATGTTGAACGGTGCCGAAACGAGGTCACCCTCCTTGATGAACTCCACGCCGGGCCCGGTGTCGATCACCTCGCCGGTGATCTCGTGGCCAAGGATCAACCCATGAGGTGCCGTCGTGCGGCCGCGCACCATGTGCTGGTCGGAGCCGCAGATGTTCGTTGCTACGCACTTCAGGATCGCCGCGTGCGGCAGCTTGCGGCCGACGTTCGCGGGGTTGACTCCTGGGCCATCCCTCAGCTCGAACGTCGGGAAGTCGATGTCCTGAACTTCTACCTTCCTCGGACCCATATAGGCCACGCCTCTGTTCTCTGCCATCTCTCTTCTCCTAGGATTGGAAGTTGTCTTCTGTGCCCTCTGACCGGCCGGGCCGCAGGCGGCGCCCGCTCGAGGCTAGGCGGAGATCGCGCGCTTCGTGTGGTGGCGCCCCCACCGATCGCAGGCAGCGCATCGCAGCCGCTCTCCAAGTAGCTGACCCGTCCACGCACTGACGCCCGCGTGGGGACTGCTGTTTCGGCTACGGACTGCCGCACTCGGGCTGACGTGCTGCCATTCCTCTCACCGGTCCACGCGCTAACCAAGCGACCCTAGCATCTGGCGGGGCAGGTGTCCGGCTCGGGGCCGATCAGCTAGACCTCGTGCTCGGCCAGCCGCGCGCGGAGACCGTGGCAGCGAGCCAGGAGTTGCTCGGTGCGAGCGTGGGTCTCCCAGTGCTTCGGGTGCTCGCGCGCACCGTCGCGTCCACTTCCCATCGCGTAGGCGTACTCCCACGTCGCCATGTGAGCCTTCAGTTCGGCCGTGGCGTCAGCCAGTTCCGCCTTCAGACGCTCGTGCATCGGTGGTCCAATCTGGTGCGGTTCGATCGTCGAACCCGCAGCGCGGGGCGTGGACAGGCTGAGCTTAGCGCGAGCCGCACAACGTGATGGATCGGACATTGTGGACCCGTTGCGGCGGAGCCGAGGATGAGGAAGGACGTCCGCCGCCATAGTTTGGGACGGCCCGAGGCATCCGGGCAGCCGATGCCTTCCGAGGACTTCAAGGCCGAGGTTCGCGCCTGGGCGAAGCGGCTTGATGTCGAGCCGGCCGAGATCCACGTCATGGGGATGAGGCCAAAGTGGGCGAGCTGCTCCACGCGTGGACGCCTCACGTTCGACGCCGAGCTTCTGGCGCTACCGGGCCATTCCGGCGAGAGGTGATCATGCACGCGATCCGCTCAGCATCATTCACCGCGGCGCGCAGCCGTTCCGAGCCGACGCTCATCCACCAGCGCCAGCTTGCGTGTCGGGTCGGCCTCGGGGTCAAGCAGGATTCGCCCGAGCTCGACCTGGACCGCCCCCCGTTCCGACCAGCAGGCGCACCTTCTCGTTGGTCGAGCGCGCCTCGGAGCGCCGCAGCTCGTCGAGCTCGCGCCGGGCGCGGCCGTACGCGGTCTGCAGGCAGCGGTCAAACAGGTCGACCAGCTCGTCGGTGATCTCCACGAGCGCCTGGGCGCCGAAGCACAACAGGATCGGGTAGCGCCGCTCCTCGGATATCCGAGCCAGCGCCTGCACCGAGGCGCGGGGTCGCGAGCTGCGCGAGAAGCTTGACCCGATTGGGCTCAGCGCCGAGACGTCCCAGCCCTCGACGCCCAGACCGCGCAGGAAGGCGAGCTTGTCCAACTCGCCAAGGATCGCGCGCGGGGTGATCGCCACCGCCGGCTGACGCAGCCACGACAACCGGCTGCGGTGAAGCGCCGGATCGTCGACGAGCAGCCCATCGAGCGTCTCCCGGCGCCGCGTGTCCAACAGGCCCTCGAGGCGCCGGTAGGTCTCTCCGGTCGCCTCTGCCCGGACGGAGGCGACAAGCCGCTCGAGCTGGGTGAACTCCAGGCGCACCATCCGCCCGGCGCGCAGCCGGTCAGCGGCGAGCTCGAACAACAGCGACGGGCGGTCATGCTCAAGCGCACGGCCAAAGCCACGCGACGAGCCCGCGGCGCTCGGCCTGGCCGGCGGCGCGGAAGCCGAGCACGTCCATCGCCAGGGGCACGTGATCAGTGCACGTGTCTGCCCGCTCGCCATAGGCCGCCAGGTCACCGACAGGCGTCGACCTGGCGGGCGACGAACGCGACCGCCTGCGCCGGCGCGCTCTGCAGATCATCCGGGGCGAAGCCCATCAAGCGCAACGCACACAGCTGCAGCGCGAACCCCAGCCGGTTAGTCGCGCCGCGCACCAAGCGCACCGCGGAAAGCTCGGTCGCATCGCCAAGACACTGCATCTCCTCAGCTGGATCGAAAGCGAGGAGCTGCGCCGGGCAACCGGCGTCGGGCTCAACCGTCACGAGGGTCGTCACTCCATCGCCCGGATCATCTTCCACGGCAACCAGGGCGAACTCCGCCAGCCCTATCGCAAAGGGCAAGAAGACCAACTCGGCGCGCGCGGCTTCGCGCTCAACGCACTCGTCGTCTGGAACGCACAATACCTCGACGACGCCATCGCCCACCTTTGCGCCGCCGGCCACCAGATCACCGACGAGGACCTCAAACGCCTCTCACCGCTGCAGCACGAGCACATCAAGATGCTCGGCAATTTCCCCTTCACGCTGCCCCACGAGCTCGTCGTCGGACAACTCCGCCAACTACGCGAGCTTGGTGACCCGGCTTAACGTACGTTCCTGCTCCATTACTACCGGAAGGCCTACTCCCACGGCTGCTGCGCCTGCCGCACGGGTCAAGCCGCGCAAGCGGCCCGCTCTTTCTGTCAAGCCGCGCAAGCGGCCCGCTCTTTCTGTCAAGTCGCAAGCCGGTCCCCGCTCGCCGCCCCGGCCCGAGCGAGATCTGCCCCACACTGGCCTGGCCCGGCTGGGCTATGACCGCGCGCGCGGGCTGGGCTATGATCGCGCGCGCGGGCTGCTGCAGGCCTCCACCGGATGACAGCTGCACCAGCTCCGCCACTCAGCCGTGACGCACCTCGGCGAGAGGAGCGTCCCGCTACCGTTGATCATGGCCAAGACCCACCACAAGTCGCCGCGCACAGCCATGCGCTACATCAACCCCAGCGCCGCCGCGGTCGCCGAGTTCCTCGACCCGCCCAGACGAACGGCATAACGAAGCGGCCGTGTCGGGAGAAGCACTCGACACTCCGAAAGCTGCGAAAACAGTCAGACCGGCTTAGCGTGACTTTTCGTTTGTTCCCCACGGGCCATGACTGCCGAGACGATTTGACCCGGCTGGCGATCGTCTCGTCGCGACCGGGCTGGATCAACCAGGCCAGATGCACGACCACGTCCGCACCGCGGAAGATCGAGACCAGCTCGGACTCGGCGACATCGGCGGACACGAACCGAGCGCCGGGCAGGCGGCGCGCCGGGCGCTCGCCTGGCCACCGCGACGATCTCGTCCACGCGGCGGTCACCGGCCAGCGCCTTGACTACCGACGTTCCCACGTTTCTGGTAGCGCCGGTCACCACGATCCGCATCGGTCTGAGCTCAGCTCGCCTCGGAGTCGCTGAGGTCCTCGTGGCCGGCGGGCACCCGCCCGCCGTCTCCCTGCGCGCCGGGAACCGCGTCGGGCGCCATCAGCCGGGCGGCGTCGGCGGTCTGGTCGTCGAGCTGTCGCTGGGAGTCGCGCTCGGCCGCGACCCGCGCGTGGTAGATCTCGACCTCGCGGTCGATCGTCTCCGGCGACCAGTCGAGCACCTCGGCCATCAGGCGCGCTACGGGCTCGGCCGCGGCTTCGCCGCGGTCCCAGCTTTCGATCGAGATCCGGGTGCGCCGGGCGAGCACGTCGTCGACGTGCAGCGCGCCCTCGTGCGAGGCGGCGTACCGGGCTTCGGCGGCCAGGTAGTCGTCGGCGCCGGGCAGCGGCGTGGCCAGCTCCGGGCGTTCGGAGATCAGCTCGAGCAGCTCGTGCGCGCGCGTCCCGTAACGGTGCAGCAGATGCTCGATCCGAGCGACGTGCAGCCCTGACCGCTCAGCCAGCGCGTGGCGGCGGTTCCAC